>Ga0256791_1000360_pt1 | contig 17275 bp, 18 predicted proteins | sample MC6MC0942MT_FD_190188 | JGI IMG/M metagenome (GOLD analysis project Ga0256791, IMG submission 190188) | Metatranscriptome of enriched soil aggregate microbial communities from Iowa State University, Ames, United States - MC6-MC0942-MT... | ecosystem: Environmental > Terrestrial > Soil >...
GCGACGCGATGCGGCGACGGGCGTGCGCCGTTTGGAGAAAGTCGATCTCTGGGAAATTTCAGTCGTCACGTTTCCGATGCTGCCGGGTGCGCGCGTCGAAAGCGTGAAGGCGCGGCCGTTCGATCGCGGCGCGCCGACGATGCGGGAATTCGAGCGTTGGCTCACGCGGGATGCGGGGCTGACGCGAATGGATGCGCGGGCGGTGCTCCGCTCGGGCTTTAACGGACTGAAGGCTCTGCGGGATGCGGGCCGGACCTTCGACGACGACGCCATGCTCGCTTCGCGTTTTCGCGAAGCCGCGCGGCTGATGCAGGCAACCTAATCTCCCTCTCCCCGCGTGCGGGGAGAGGGTTGGGGTGAGGGGCGACCGCTTGCACTGATGTGCGTAGCCGCCCCTCACCCTGACCCTCTCCCCATTCAAGCGCAGAAAATGGGGAGAGGGAATTCAACGCAAACAGGACACCGACATGACAGACACGACCTCCCTCGAAACCAAGGGGGCGGGCGGGGAAACCGCGCGCGCCTTCGAAGAATTCCTTGAAGCGTTCGAAGCCTTCAAGGAAACGAACGACCAGCGATTGGCCGAAATCGAACAGCGCGGCGTGTCCGATGCGCTTGTCGGCGAGAAGCTGGCGCGCATTGAAGAAACGTTGGAGTCGACAAAGCGCGTCGCCGACGGACTGGCGCTCAAATCGGCGCGGCCGCATCTGGCGGGCGGCACAACGACGGCGACGTCGCTGGCGCACAAGTCCGCGTTCGACGGCTACGTTCGCCGGGGCGATGCTTCGCGCCTCGCACGCATCGAAGAGAAAGCCTTGTCCGCCGGTTCGAATGCCGATGGCGGCTATCTCGTGCCGCCCGAAACGGAAGCCGCCGTCAACAGCGCGCTGAAAGCCATCTCGCCGATGCGCGCCATCTCCGGCGTCCGCCAGGTGTCGGGTTCGGTTTACAATCGCCCGTTCGCGACGGCCGGCGTCGGCACCGGATGGGTTGCGGAAACGGCATCGCGAGCGCAGAGCACGACACCGACGCTCGCCAACCTGCAATTCCCGACGATGGAACTCTACGCGATGCCGGCCGCGTCACAGACGCTGCTCGACGATACGATCGTCAACATCGACGAGTGGCTGGCGGAAGAAGTCCGCGTCGCCTTCGCCGAACAGGAAGGCACCGCGTTCGTCTCGGGCGACGGATCGAACAAGCCGAAAGGTTTCCTCAGCTACGATATCGTCGCCAACGGTTCGTGGGCGTGGGGCAAGCTCGGCTTCGTCGCGACGGGCGCGGCGGGTGCATTTCCATCGACAGCGCCGGGCGACACGTTACTCGATCTCGTCTACGCGGCGAAAGCGCCATATCGCGCCAACGGCACTTTCATGATGAGCCGCGCGACCGTCGCCGCCGTCCGCAAGATGAAAGACGGTGACGGCAATTATCTCTGGCAGCCCGCCAATGCACCGGGCGAGTGGCCGTCGCTGATGGGCTATCCCGTCGCCGAAAGCGAGGACATGCCGGATATCGCGGCCAATGCGACCGCGATCGCGTTCGGCGATTTCTCGCGCGGCTATCTGATCGTCGATCGCGCCGGCATCCGCGTGCTGCGCGATCCCTACAGCGCCAAGCCCTACGTGCTCTTCTATACGACGAAGCGCGTCGGCGGCGGCGTCCAGGACTTCGATGCGATCAAGCTGCTGAAGTTCGCGGAGAGCTGATTTCGCTCACGCTGGCTAATCTGCGCTCTGCGCAGACCAGCTCCGCGGGGGCGGCGCTCGCGCCGTCGCCCAGTCGGGCTCGCGGCCTGCGGCCGTTCTCGTCACCACGTCATGGCGGCCCTCCGAGGCGGCCATCCAGGATAACTGGCTGGGATACCGCCGAGCGGTACTGGATGGCCGGGTCAAGCCCGGCCATGGAGGTTTTTTCTTCCGTCATGCCCGCGCAGGCGGGCATCCGTCCAAGTTGATCGATATCACAAAGGCGGCAGCTTGGACGGATCCCGGCCTTCGCCGGGATGACGATTCAAACAATTCCGCGCCAGGCAGCGAGCTCCCCGCAGCGGGATCGCCGGACGCAATCAAAAACTTTTCGCGCGGGTTTCCCTCCCGCCTGCGCGGAATGTGTGCGGGGCCATCGTTCGCGGTGGTCCCGTACTCTTTGTTGGGCGCTTCCGACTCGCGTTCCGCGAGCCGGCCGTAAGCGCCAGTCGCACCACGGGCCACGTTTGATGGTTCGCCGAAGTTGTTCGACAAGGCCGCGCCTTGCGGCCGGCTCCGCGCAGCGGAGTCGCAAGGCGCAAAACAAAGAGCGTCGCCGAGTGCCAGTAAAAACTCCGCACAATCAGGAATTCTCATTATGCCCTTAGTGATGACGAGCCCGCCGGTGGCGGAGCCGGTGACGGTCGATGATGCCAAGGCGCATCTGCGCATCGACACCGACGCCGAGGATGCGTTGATCGCCAGCCTCGTTCTCACGTCGCGCCTGCACATCGAGACGGCGTTATCCCTGGCGCTCATCACGCAATCGTGGACGCTATTGCGCGATCGCTGGCCGAATACGGGTCATGTCGATCTGCCGCTGGCGCCGCTGCGTTCCGTCGGCACGGTGCGGATAAAAAACGCAAACGGTGATGCCACCGTCATTCCCGAGCAGAGCTATCTGATCGATCTGGCATCGCGGCCGCCACGTCTTGTTTGGAACAACTGCGCGCCGCCGCTACCGGGCCTGGCGGCGAACGGCATCGAAATCGAACTGACCGCCGGTTTCGGAGATACGGCCGACAGCGTTCCGGCGCCGCTGAAGCGCGCCATCCTGATGCTGACGGCGCATTGGTACGAACATCGCGACCCGCAGGAGATCGGCGGAGCCGGCGCGCGCATTCCGGACGCGGTGAGCGATCTCATCAATCCCTTTCGGACGATCAGATTATGAAAGCGCCAATCAAAATCGGTGACCTCCGGCACCGCGTCGTCATCGAGCGCGGCGTGCGGACGAGCGACGGCGGCGGTGGTTCGACGATCGAATGGCAGACGGTCGCTGAAGTCTGGGCGGCGATCTGGTCTCGCAGCGCCGGGGAAGGCTTTACGTGCGGCCGCGTCGCCGGGACAGCGACGCATGACGTCTGGATACGCTATCGCGCCGACGTGCAGCCTGACATGCGCATCGTCTACGGCGAGCGCGTATTCGACATTCTCGGCGCCATCGACGTCGAGGATCGTGCGGCCTGGTTGAAGTGTCCTGTCGAGGAGCGTGATCTATGAATGTCAATGTGAGTATCGGCGGCATCGGTTCATCGGCGCGCATGCGAGCCCTCGCGCTGGTGCGTGAAGCAATCGCCAAGAGCGAGCAGCAAAGGGACGGCGGGCGCGGGAGGGAAGCGCCGGCAAATAGCGTCCAGCTTGCGCCCCATGCGTCATCCGAGCGAGGCCGATGATGTCGAGCGCGGCCTTCGCCTTGCAAAAAGCCATCTTCGAAACGCTGACGAACGATGCGGCGACTCTGGCCGCGTTGGGCGCCCCGCGCATCTACGACGACGCGCCGGCGCGCGTGCAATTTCCGTTCGTGACATTCGGGCAATCGACGGCGCGCGATTGGTCAACGGGCAGCGACGACGGTTATGAGCATCTGATAACGTTGAACGTCTGGTCGCGGGCCCGCGGCGGTAAGGAAGCGCAAGTGGTGCTCGCGGCGGTCCGCGCTGCGCTTCACGATCAGAATTTGGCGGTGTCCGGGCACCACCTCGTCAACCTTCGCCACGAACATTCGGAAGTCCGCCGCGACGGCGATGGCGAAACCTTCCACGGCGTTGCCCGCTTCCGCGCGGTGACGGAAGTGGAATGACGCGACGGCGGAGTAAGCAGTCGCCCCTCACCCTGACCCTCTCCCCGTAAAGAACGGGGAGAGGGAATGGCCGCCCGCGCGACGTCATCCGCAACGCGCAATCAAAAACTCGCGCCAACAAAAGAGCAATCCTTATGACAGCACAAAAAGGCAAAGACCTTCTTCTGAAGGTCGATACGACCGGTGCGGGCGTCTTCACGACGGTCGCCGGGCTGCGCGCGCGCGGGCTCTCGATCAGTGCCGAAACGGTCGAGATCACCAACACCGAAAGCGCCGGACAATGGCGCGAACTCTTGACCGGAGCCGGGGTAAAATCGGCGCGCATCACCGGATCGGGCGTGTTCAAGGATGGAGCCTCGGATGCCACCATCCGCGACTACGCATTCAACGGAACCATCCGCGACTGGCAGATCATTGTGCCGGACTTTGGCACGATCGCAGGTGCGTTCCAGATTACGGCGCTCGAATTCAGCGGCCGTCACGACGCGGAAGTGACGTTCGATATTTCTCTCGAAAGCGCCGGCGAGCTGACGTTCACGGCGGCATAAAAGTCTTCGCTGGCGTCTGGGCCTCACCCCTCCCCTTGACGGGGAGGGGTCGGGGGTGGGGTGAAGACCCAGGCGGAATGCCGGAAGCTATTCGCCAGCAATGAATGCGCGAATCCTACGCCTCATACGCAGATCACTCCTGATCGTTACCCCCACCCCTAACCCCTCCCCGCAAGGGGGAGGGGAATAGGCGGAGGATCGAACTTCTATTTCCGCGAGGGGAGGGGAGATTCGAACGAGTAGGTCTTCGCCCCGCAAAGGGGAGAGTAATCGAGCGAGCGAACTCAAAATGGCCAACAAACATCGCGGTGAAATCGAAGCGACGCTCAGCGGCGTTCCGTACAGGCTCGTCCTCACGCTCGGCGCACTGGCCGAATTGGAAGACGCATTCGGCGACGGCGACATGCTGGCGCTTGCAGCGCGTTTCGAGACAGGCCGTCTTTCAGCGCGCGATTGCGTCCGCATCATCGCGGCGGGGTTGCGCGGTGGCGGACACGCCGTCAGCGATGCCGACGTCGCCGCGATGCAGAGCGACGGCGGCGCGGCGGGCTTCGTCGATATCGTCGCGCGATTGCTCACCGCCACCTTCGGCGGCGACGATCGTGCGCACCATGCGGGGGGAGGGGAGAGCACCGAAGCGCCGCCCCCTTTTGCTGGGACGCCGTGATGGAGATCGGTCTCGGCGTTCTCGGTCTCGCGCCGGCGATCTTCTGGTCGCTGACGCCGCGCGAACTGCAAGCGGCGTTGCGCGGCAGACTGGGATCGCCTGAGCTGAGCGGAGCGCCGACGCGGCCGGAACTCGACGATCTGATGCGCCAGTTTCCTGATTGAAAGAACGAAGACCATGCCCCTCACCGACGATCAACCGCTCGAAGCGTGGAACGTCAAGATCACGGCCGATACGACCGATCTTGAAAGCAAGCTCGCGACGACGAGCCGTCTCGGGCGGCAATTCTCCAATACGCTCGTCTCGGCGTTCGGCGACATCGCCGTCAAAGGCAAAAGCGTCGGCGATGTTTTCAAATCTCTGGCGCTCAGCATTTCGCGGATCGCGCTCAAGTCGGCGCTGCAGCCGCTGACGACGGGACTGGCCTCGGTTTTTCAAGGCATGATCAGCGGCGCGATGCCATTCGCGAAAGGCGGCGTCATTCAGCAGGGCACGCCGATGCCGTTCGCAAGCGGCGGCGTCATCGCCAGTCCGATTTCGTTTCCGCTGGCCGGCGGCGCGACAGGCCTTGCGGGCGAAAGAGGCCCGGAGGCCATCATGCCGCTGACGCGCGGTTCCGATGGGCGTCTTGGCATCGCGGCGTCGGGTGGTGGCGGTCAGCAGATCACGATCAACATCTCGACGCCGGACGTTGCGAGCTTCAACCGTTCGCAAACGCAAATCGCCGCGATGATTGCCCGTGCCGCTGCAGCAGGGCGGCGCAATCTCTGATTTTCCTTCTCCCCTGGGGAGAAGGTGGCCGAAGGCCGGATGAGGGGAGGTCGCACGCTCCCTCACCCTAGCCCCCTCCCCAAGGGAGAGGGAATTCATTGCATTGCGCGCGACAGATCAACGAAAAGCAACAGCCGACATGGCCTTTCACGACATCAGATTTCCGACGGCGATTTCGCGCAACGCGCAAGGCGGTCCCGAACGGCGCACCGACGTCGTCGTGCTCGGATCGGGATACGAAGAACGCAACAGCCGCTGGGCCGACAGCCGCCGCAGTTATAACGCCGGATACGGAGTCAAATCGCTCGACGACCTGCATCAAATCATCGCCTTTTTCGAGGAGCGGCGCGGTCGCCTGCACACCTTCCGCTGGCGCGATCCGATGGACTGGAAATCGTGCGCTCCGAACGCCAGCCCGTCGCCGCTCGATCAGGTGATCGGCAGTGGGGATGGGGCGACGGCGGCGTTTCAGTTGTGCAAGACCTATGGCAATGCCTATGCGCCGTGGGCGCGCGACATCAAGAAGCCCGTCGCAGGCACTGTGAAAATCGCGGTCGCGGGCGGCGAGGTGACGGTTGGTACAGACTGCGTGGTCGATGCTTCGACCGGCATCGTGACGTTTCTCGCAGGCCATATTCCGGCGGCGGCGACGAGCATCACGGCAGGCTTCGAATTCGACGTGCCCGTGCGCTTCGATACCGACAAGCTCGAAATCAATCTGTCCGGATTTACTTCCGGCGCGATCCCGAACATTCCGATTGTCGAGGTGCGGCTATGAAAACGTTGTCGCCGGAATTCGCGGCGCACATCGCGTCGGGGACGACGACGCTCTGCTGGTGCTGGCGCATTGCGCGCCGCGACGGGACCGTGATGGGATTTACCGATCACGACAAGGCGCTCGCCTTCGATGCGACGACCTACGAAGCCGCCAGCGGTTTTGCCGCCAGCGACATCAAGGATAGTCTCGGGTTGTCCGTCGATAACCTGGAAGTCACCGGCGCGCTGTCGTCGGTGGCGCTGAGCGACGCGGATCTCGCGGCCGGCCGCTACGATGATGCGCGCATCGAAATCTATCGCGTCAACTGGAGTGATCCGAGCCAGCGTGTTCTGATGCGCTCCGGCAGCATCGGAGAAGTCAAAAGAAGCGGCGCCGGATTCACGGCCGAGCTGCGCGGTCTCGCGCATTATCTGCAGCAGCCCAAAGGCCGGCTTTTGCAACTTACCTGCGATGCCGATCTCGGCGACGCGCGATGCGGAATTGACTTATCGTCGGCGGCGTTTCACGGGACAGGGACAATTCTCGCGGCCGCCTCGGCGCGGCGCTTCACCGTCTCAGGGCTCGATGCGTTTGAGAATGGATTCTTTTCGCGCGGATTGATGAGTTTCATGTCGGGCGCCTCAGTTGGTCTGAAGATTGAAGTGAAATCTCACTTTCGGCTCACCGGCGCGTCAACGATCGAACTCTGGACGGAAGCCGAAGGGCCGCCCGCGATCGGCGATGAATTCTCGATCACCGCAGGCTGCGATAAGCGGATCGGAACGTGCAAGGCGCGCTTTTCGAATGCCGTCAATTTTCGCGGCTTCCCGTCGATGCCAGGCAATCAATTCCTGACCCAGGTCGGACGTGGAGGGGGTTGATGCAAACGCCATTGACGCGCGGGACAATCGTCGATGCGGCGCGGGCCTGGATCGGCACGCCTTATCACCATCAGGCAAGTCTGCGCGGGGTCGGCACCGACTGCCTCGGGCTCGTTCGCGGTATCTGGCGCGACGTGTACGGCGTCGATGCCGAGCAGCCGCCCGCCTACAGCCGAGACTGGGCCGAGGCCGCAAGTTGCGAGACGATGCGGGAAGCTGCCGCGCGGCATCTCGAAGCGATTGCGGCATTAGATATAGAGCCTGGCGACGTTGTGGTTTTCCGCCTGCGCACGGGCGCCGTCGCCAAGCACGCGGCAATCGTTGCGACCGGCACGACGATGATTCACGCGATGGAAGGCGTGCCGGTTTCTGAAGTGCCATTGAGCAATTGGTGGCGCCGCCGCGTCGCGGGTGCGTTCCGGTTTCCACCTGTTCCCCCTCCCCCTTGCGGGGAGGGGTTAGGGGTGGGGGTACTGCACCGGGAGTGATCTTGCGGAATGGCGGCGTGCTCGGCCGGTGAGTGACATCGGCCAACGAAAAATACTCGACGTCACGCCTAGCTCGTCACCCCACCCCCGACCCCTCCCCGTCAAGGGGAGGGGGGAAGTGGGAGCGCTGTTGTCGTTTGAAATGGAGCTGCAAAAGCCCGTCGTGTCGCCCTGGATGGCCGGGTAAGGCCCGGCCATGACGTGAGGCTCCAGTCACTAATCCCTGGCCCCCAACACCTAATTTCTAACCACCAATCCTTAGGAAAACACGCATGGCGACGCTGGCATTGGCGGCAGTCGGAGCGACGGTTGGCAGCAGTGTGCTGCCCGCGGGCGTCAGCGTCCTCGGCGTGGCTCTCTCCGGCGCGACCATCGGCTCGCAGGTCGGCGCACTTGCCGGATCGTATGTCGATAATGCGTTGTTCGGCGCATCGGGGCAGAGCCGCGCCGTCGAAGTTCCGCGCCTCAGCGACCTGCGCGTAACGACATCGACGGAAGGTTCGCCGCTGCCGCGCATTTACGGTCGCGCTCGCGTCGGAGGTCAGATCATCTGGGCCACCGATCTCGAAGAGGAGATCGTTACGACGACGGAATCGACGGGTAGCGGCAAAGGTGGTTCGGGTGGTGGCACGACGCTGACGCAATATCGCTACTATGCGAACTTCGCCGTGGCTCTTAGCGAAGGCGTCATTACGCGCATCGGCCGCATCTGGGCTGACGATCAGGAACTCGATCTATCGCGCACGACGTTCCGCCTGCACACCGGAACGGAAACGCAAGCTCCGGACAGCTTGATCGCGGCTCGTGACGGCGCGGAAAATGCGTCCGCCTATCGCGGCGTCGCCTACATCGTCTTCGAACGATTTCCGCTCGCAGACTACGGCAATCGCGTGCCGCAACTGTCGTTCGAAGTCTTTCGCGGCATTTCAAGCGCCGAGACCGACATGCGCGGGGTCGTGATGATTCCGGGCTCGGGCGAGTTCGTCTACGCGCCGGAAGCGGTACATCAGACATTCGACGACGGCGTCTCGCAATCGGAGAACGTGCATCAGGTCATCGGACCGACCGACTGGCAGGTCGCGGTCGATCAGCTTGAGGCGTCGCTTCCCAATGCCAGATCGGCTTCGCTGATCGTCAGTTGGTTCGGAACCGATTTGCGTGCTGGCGATTGCACGCTGCAGCCGGGTGTCGAGACGCGCCATAAGAAGACGTCGCCGCTGCAATGGTCGGTCGCGGGTCTTAGCCGCAGCAACGCTCATCTCATAAGCGCGCGCGACGGCAACGCGGCTTACGGCGGAACACCATCCGACCAGACGGTAATTGCCGCCATCCGCGATCTCAAGACGCGCGGACTGAAAGTGACGTTGACGCCGTTCATCCTGATGGATGTCGCCGAAGGTAACGCGCTTGCCAATCCGTATGGCGGCAGTAGCCAGCCGGCTTATCCATGGCGGGGCCGCATCACGTGCCATCCGGCGTCCGGCCAATCGGGATCGCCGGACAAAAGCGCGACAGCGGCCAGCCAGATCGCGAACTTCGTCGGCTCCGCTTTCAAGTCCGACTTTTCTCTGACCGGCGACGACATTCATTATGCGGGGCCGAACGAGTGGTCCTACCGGCGCATGATCTTGCATTATGCGTATCTGGCGAAAGCGGCAGGCGGCGTCGAAGCCTTCGTGATCGGCACGGAATTGCGCGGCCTGACGCAGGTGCGTTCGAGCGCCAGCACGTATCCGTTCGTTAGCGCACTTGTTGCACTCGCCGCCGACGTGAAGGCAGTTCTCGGCGCTTCGACAAAAATTCTCTATGCCGCCGACTGGTCGGAATACTTCGGCCATCAGCCTGCGGACGGATCGGGTGACGTTTATTTCAATCTCGATTCTCTGTGGTCGTCGGCGCATATCGATGCCATCGGCATTGACGTCTATTGGCCGCTCGCGGATTGGCGCGACGGACGCGATCATCTCGACGCCATCGCGGGCGCTGCATCGATCTACGATGCGGCCTATCTCAGATCGAACGTGCAGGGCGGCGAAGGTTTCGACTGGTATTATGCCTCCGACGCCGACCGCGATGCGCAAGTGCGCACGCCGATCACCGACGGTTATGGCAAGCCGTGGGTCTTTCGCTACAAGGACATTCGCTCCTGGTGGAGCAACGTGCATCATAACCGGCCGGGCGGCATCGAAAGCACCTCGGCGACGGCGTGGGTTCCGCAATCGAAGCCGTTCTGGTTCATGGAGATCGGCTGCCCGGCGGTCGATAAGGGCGCCAACCAGCCGAACGTGTTCGTCGATCCGAAAAGCTCGGAATCGTTTCTGCCATACTATTCGCGCGGCATCCGCGATGACTTCATGCAGGTGCGCGTCCTGCAAGTTTTGCGCGACGCCTTCGACTGGAGCAAGACGGGCTACATCGAAGGGCTGAACCCTGTCTCGGACGTGACAGGCGCGCGGATGGTGGAGCTCGATCACATCCATGCCTACTGCTGGGACGCGCGGCCGTATCCGGCTTTTCCTTCCGCGATCACATATTGGAGCGACGGAGAGAACTGGCCGCTCGGGCATTGGCTCAACGGCCGCCTCGGCGGCGCGCCGCTCAATGAACTCGTCGCGCAAATCCTGCGCGATAACGGCTTCGCGGAGTTCGACGTATCGGGGCTGACGGGCACGGTGCCCGGCTACGTGATCGACGATACGATGTCGGCGCGCGACGCCTTGCAGCCGCTGGAACTTGCCTACTTCTTCGACAGCATCGAGAGCGGTGGCAAAATCGTCTTTCGTCATCGCGGCCGTGCCGCGCCGCAAGCGTCGTTCGCGTCGGATCATCTCGTCGAGGAGCGACCGGGCGAAGCGCTTTACGAGTTGACGCGCGCCCAAGAAACCGATCTCCCGGCGTCGGCCAAGGTGCGCTACATTTCGAGCGCCGATGTTTATCCGCAGGCCGTCGCAGAAGCGCGGCGATTGACGGGCGCCAGCGGCCGCGTCTCGGAAGCCAACTTGCCGATCGTTCTCGACGATGGCCAGGCGGGTTCGCTGGTCGAAAGCTGGCTTTACGAAACGTGGGCGGCGCGCGAAGCGGCGACGTTCAAGTTGCCGCCGACGGCGTTGGCGCTGGAGCCGGGCGATCTCATTTCCGTTGCGATGGCGGGGCGCGAGCGTCTGCTGCGATTGACCGGCGTGACCGAACGCGGCGTCCGTGACATCGAGGCGCTCAGCATCGATCCCGACGTCTACGATCGGATCGATGCACCTTCGCGTGCAGCACCCGAGCCGCCGCCCGTGCAGATCGGATCGCCGGCCGTGGCGCTGATGGATCTTCCGGTGTGGAATGAATTGGCCGATCCGCAGTCCGGCTACGTCGCGGCCATGCAAAAGCCGTGGCCGGGCAGCGTCGCACTTTATATGTCGCCGCAAACGACGGGCTATCAACTGAAAGCACTTGCGAGCGCGCCCACGACGCTCGGCGTGACGCTCGACGCGCTTCCTTCGGGACCGGAAGGACGGATCGATCATCGTGCGCGACCGCGCGTACGGCTGACATACGGAACGCTGACATCGGCCGATCTCGTCGCCGTGCTCGGCGGCGCTAACCTCGCGGCGGCCCGTAACGCAGATGGCGAATGGGAGATCATCCAGTTCCAGAGCGCGACGCTGGTCGATGCGCAGACTTATGAATTGAGCGGGCTCCTGCGTGGCCGGTTCGGCACGGAAAGCGCGATGCGCGAGCCGGTGGCGGAAGGGGCGTCGTTTGTCATTCTCGATGCGGCGGTGGCGCACGTGCCGCTCCAGGAAAGCGAACTCAGGCTGCCGTTCAACTGGCGTTACGGCCCCGGCAATCGCGATATCGGTGACGCATCCTACGTGACGGCGTCGTTCGCTTATCAGGCTCTTGGGCGCCGTCCGCTGTCGCCCGTGCATGTGAAGGGAAAGCGCATCGCTGGCGATCTCGCCATGTCGTGGGTCCGGCGAACGCGCTCCGGTGGCGATAATTGGGAATTGCCCGAGGTGCCGCTCGGCGAAGACGCGGAAAGCTACGAGGTCGACATTCTCGATGGGTCCAGCGTCAAGCGGACGATCTCCGTCTCGACGCCCGCTGCGGTCTATTTGAGTGCCGAGCAAATCGTCGACTTCGGTAGCGTTCAATCGGCGGTTTCGGTGAAGGTCTATCAGACCAACACGCTCTTCGGCCGCGGCGCTCCACGCGCCGCTGTCGTTTGAGACAAGACCAGCGGGAGCGCAACGTGCCGCCCTGGATGGCCGGGTCAGGCCCGGCCATGGAGGGATGGGTGACCGTGGGCTCCGCAGCCACTGTGCGATGTCAACTTCTAACGTCATGGCCGCCCTCCGAGGCGGCCATCCAGAGCCACACAATGGATGAAGCCTGCGGCACGTTTCCCTCTCCCTTGGGGAGAGGGTCAGGGTGAGGGGCTAGACAACATCATCCCCTCATCCGGCCTTCGGCCACCTTCTCCCGCGGGAGAAGGGATTGCGCAACGCACGGCCAGTTACGCCTCCAACAAAAGCGACAACGAGTATGGACCAGCCAGCATGGCTCGCGGCGGCGTGGGCGGAATTCGGCGTGCGCGAAATTCCGGGCGCGGACGACGCTCCGCAAATCCTGCGCTACTTTCGCGATGCCGGTAATCCATCGATCACAACCGAGACAACTCCGTGGTGCGCGGCATTTCTCGGGGCGATGCTCAAGCGCGGCGGGTATCGCGGAACGGGATCGCTGCTGGCGCGCTCGTATCTCGACTGGGGACTCGCACTCGATGCGCCACGTCTCGGCGCGATCGCCGTGCTGTCGCGCGGCGACGATCCGAATGCCGGGCACGTCGGCTTCCTCCTCAGTGATGCCGATGACAAGCTCTATCTGCTCGGCGGCAATCAGGGCGACGCCGTAACGGTCGCCGGGTTTGACAAGGCAAGACTGCTGGGACTGCGCTGGCCGGAGGACATCGCCGAGACGCAGGGCGACGACGCCGACGGGATATTCCTGAAGGCGCTGGCGCACGTTCTCGAGATGGAAGGCGGCTATTCCGACGATCCCTATGATCCCGGCGGGCCGACCAATCGCGGCATCACACTCGAAGTCTACGCCGGCTTCAAAGGCGCGGCGGTCGATGCGGCGTCGCGCCCGCGCCTGGTCTCGGAATTGAAAAGCATCTCCGACGACACCGTCCGCGCGATTTACCGGCGGCGCTATTTCGAGCCTTCCGGGTGCATGGCGTTTACTGCGCCGCTGGCGCTGATGCATTTCGATGCCGCCGTGAACCACGGCGTCGGTGCCGCGATCCGCATGCTTCAAAGCATTGTCGGCGTCACCATCGATGGCGAGATCGGGCCGGAGACGCTGGCCGCGATCGGCGCGCGCGGTCTTTCCGATCTGCTCGACGACTACGCCGAGACGCGCCGCGCACGCTATCGCGCGCTTCCGCATTTCTGGCGCTTCGGCCGCGGCTGGCTGAAGCGCGTCGACGCGACGTTGGGCGCGGCGAAGTCCTGGGCCGCCACCGACGCAATCAACCGGGGGCTGCAGGAGCCCCGCCAAATCGCAAAAGGAGACATCGAAATGGCCAATCCAACGAACGCACAGTCCGGGTCGAACACCGACAGCGACGACAGCAAATGGTGGGCGCACTCGAAGACGCTCTGGGGAACTCTAATCACGGCGGCCGCGACCGTTATCCCGGCGCTGGCTCCGGCGATCGGCGTCGTGCTACCGGCCGACATGATCACGACGTTCGGCGATCAGGCGATGACTGCCGTTCAAGCGGTCACCGGGTTGTTCGGAACGCTGTTAGCGATCTATGGACGATTGAAGGCCGACACGCCGTTGACGCTGCGTAAGGGTTAATGCGCCGCGCCAGCCATGTTCATGCGCCGTTCAACGACCGGCCGGTATGGGCGGCGAACCTCTGGAAGATGTGCGTATGTCCGGATCGATCAGTGCGTTTGCAATTATCGCGGCGGTGGCCTTGCTGCCGTCCGGTCCGGCATGTGCCGACGACGACTGCATGACGGACTGGGGCAGGGCAGGCCAGATCGTTCGCCGCGAAAAGCTGATAACCGTCGAGGACGTCTCGAAGTCGCTTGCCGCCGACGGCATCGGCGAACTCGTCAAAACGACGCTCTGCCATTCGCCCGAGGGCTATTTCTACCGCCTTGTCATCCGCATCCCGACGGGACAGCTTAAAACGACCGTTATGACGGCTAAGGTCCGGTGAAGAATCGCCGCTGGTGGGTAGAGATTTATTTCCGATACCCCTACAACTTGGCGATTCGCACAAGGGGGAGATGAATCAGCGTGCGCGCGCTCGTTGTTGAGGATGATCAAGACCTGAACCGTCAGCTTGCGGCGGCGCTTGGCGATGCCGGTTTCGCGGTCGATACGGCGGCGGACGGCGAGGAAGGGTATTTCCTCGGCGACACCGAACCTTATGATGTCGTGATATTGGATATCGGCCTGCCGAAGATGGACGGCATTTCCATTCTCGAACAATGGCGCCGCAGCGATCGCAAGATGCCGGTCATTCTGCTGACCGCCCGCGACCGCTGGAGCGACAAGGTCACCGGCATGGACGCCGGGGCCGACGATTACCTCGCCAAGCCTTTTCACATGGAGGAGCTTTTGGCGCGCGTGCGGGCGCAGATCCGCCGCGCTTCCGGTCACGTCAAATCCGAAATCGAGTGCGGGCCGATCCGGCTCGATACCAAGTCGGCGCGCGTGACGTGTGACGGCCTGCCGGTCAAGCTCACCTCGCACGAGTTCCGCCTTCTGGCCTACCTGATGCACCACAACGGCCGGGTCGTGTCGCGGACCGAGCTGGTCGAGCACCTCTACGATCAGGACTTCGACCGCGATTCAAATACGATCGAGGTCTTCATCGGCCGCTTGCGCAAGAAAATTCCCGGCGATGTCATTCAGACGGTACGCGGTCTCGGCTATCGCATGAGCCACGGATCAGATGAGGCTTAACTCGCTCGCGTTGCGGCTGTTTGCGACGTCGGCGGCATGGACGCTGCTGGCTCTGCCGCTCGCGGGCTACATCATCTATTCACTATATCGCGAAGACGTACAGCTGAGCTTCGACGCGCAGCTGAAGAAGCTGCTGACGCAGATCACCGTCGACAGCATGGGGACCGGTGGCGACGTGCCCCTGATCCCGCCGAACCTTTACGAGCCGCTGTTCGAAGTCACGCAATCGGGGTGGTATTGGCAGATACGCCCGATCGATGGTGCGCCCGGCCGCACGCTCGTCTCGCCGTCATTGGCGACTGCCGTTCTCCCGTCTCCGTACGATCACAAGATGAAGCCCGACAATGGCGGCACGCGCTGGATGAATGTTCCCGGTCCCACGGGTTCGAACATTCGTGTTCTGGAATTCCTCGACTCTCCCGGCCACGATCCCGAGAAAACGCGCTATTCGGTCATCGTCGCGGGACCGCTCGACTGGTTTGAAGCGACGGTTGCCAAGTTTCGCACCCGCCTGACGAGCGCGCTGGCGCTTGTCGGCCTCGGACTGCTGGCGGCGACGGTGTTCCAGGTGCGCTTCGGCCTGCTGCCGCTTCGTCGTATCGAGCGGGGATTGGCCAGCATTCGTTCCGGAGAGGTGGAGCGCCTCGACGGTCAATTGCCGGCGGAGATCGAGCCGCTTCAGGTCGAGCTGAACGCGCTGATCGACTCCAACCAGGATATTATCGATCGGGCGCGAACGCAGGTCGGCAATCTCGCCCACGCCCTGAAGACGCCGCTCGCCGTCATCGTCAATGAAGCGCGCGACGATCATTCGCCGCTTGGCAAGAAGGTCGCCGAGCAGGCGCAACTGATGCGCGATCACATCACCCTCTATCTCGATCGGGCGCGCATGGCGGCGCGCGTCGGCGCCATCGGCCGCGTGACGCCGGTCGACTCGACCGTCGAACCCCTTATCCGGGCCATCGAGCGCATCCATGCCGACAAGGGCATCGCGATCTCCTACACCGTTCAAGCCGGCGCCAAATTTCAAGGCGAGAAGCAGGATCTCGAAGAGATGCTAGGCAATCTCATCGACAACGCCTGCAAGTGGGGCAAGAGCCACGTTTACGTGACGGCGGCGGTGGACGCGCAGACAAGCTCGCCGCGCCGCCGAAAATTGAAAATCTCTGTGGAAGATGACGGCCCCGGATTATCGCCGGAGCAGCGCAAAAAAATCGGCAAACGCGGTTTGCGGCTGGACGAGACGAAGCCGGGATCCGGTCTCGGGCTGTCGATCGTCGGCGATCTGGCGACCTCGTATCATGGGCGGCTGGCGCTTGACGCATCGGCGCACGGGGGGCTCAAGGCCACGCTTGAATTGCCGGCGGCGTAACCGGCAACGACCGTCTTGGCTCCATACGAATGTCCGATCAAAGCGTTGCTGCGATGCAGCATCAGGTGCGAACGTCGTTTGTTTGCCGGATTTGTGGTGGATTTCTACCTTGTCGAGTGAGCGATATCGGTCTAGCCAAACGGATAAGATTGGCGCCGGGGGATCGGCGCGGGGGAAGAAAACCGAAAAACGAGGTTCGCCATGCGCGTTGCGCGCTTTTCGATTCCGCTGTTGGCGGTTGTCATGCTTGCCGGGTGCAGCAACGGCCAAGGGGGCGTAGATAACCAGGGGACCGGGCTCGTCCTCGGCAGCATTGCGGGCGGACTTGTCGGCAATCAGTTCGGGAAGGGCGGCGGCAACGTCGCGGCGACGGTCGCAGGCGCGGTTGTCGGCGGTATCGTTGGCAGCGAAATCGGCAAGAGCCTCGACGAACGCGATCGCCGCTACGCTCAGGAAGCCGAATACGACGCGCTCGAACGCGGCGAGTCCGGCGTTTCGCGTCAATGGCGCGATCCCGATACGGGCCATTACGGTGACGTTGTCCCGAGCCGTCCGTACAAGCGCGGCGTCGCCGATTGCCGTGACTATACGCACACGGTCTACATCGATGGCCGGCCCAAGCAAATGCGCGGCACGGCATGTCGTGGTTCGGATGGAAGCTGGAAAAGCGTCGGCTGATGCAGTGCAGCGGGAACCCGCTGCAACATGACAGTTAATTCATATCCGCGACAGATGTGCTGAGCCAGCCAGTGTCGGCTTGCTTGCGCGTCGAAGCGATCCTATTCCCTCATCGAACCTTGAGGATCGCGCGGCGATGTTTTTTTGGATTTTGGTGGCCTGTTTGGTGGCGGCGGTTACGTTCGCCATTACGCGACCGCTTCTGCGCCAACAGCAGCAGGAGCCGGACGCGGACGCGACGGCCGCCGAGGCCGATATCGCCGTCTACAAGGATCAGCTGAAAGAAGTCGCCGCCGATGAA
>Ga0256791_1000371_pt1 | contig 16949 bp, 39 predicted proteins | sample MC6MC0942MT_FD_190188 | JGI IMG/M metagenome (GOLD analysis project Ga0256791, IMG submission 190188) | Metatranscriptome of enriched soil aggregate microbial communities from Iowa State University, Ames, United States - MC6-MC0942-MT... | ecosystem: Environmental > Terrestrial > Soil >...
CATCGGTCCTAAGCTAATGGTCGGCATCTCTCCGACCTCGCCGGACTGTCGCCATGCTCGCCAATGAACTTCGTGCTCGTTAGAAATGCGCCAATATTCAGTGTAGGCATCGGCCGCAACCTGTGCCGCTTTCTCTATAGCTTTCGCTCTCGCTTCTTCGAGCGCGGCCTGGATTAAATCGGCGGCGCTCCCGACGAGGACCGCGCGGCCTAGCGACGACAGCGGAAGCTCGCTCTCGTGGTCAGGAACGCATGCCTTGGCGAGTTCGATGGCTTTGCTCATGTTGCGCTCCTGCCGTAGTCCAACGGGTAGACGTCCCGGTGTCGGAATGTGCTACCGCATCGGCAGCACGCGAGCAGCGATCCGCCGCCGATCAGGACATTGCATTCGATGTGCTTGCGGACGTTTCGGTGGAGCACCATGCAGATGAGTTTTCTGAGTGCTCTCATTTCGCGCTCCCGTTAAGAACATCGACGGCAAGGTCATCCAAGCGTCCGATGAGCGATCCCCACATCGGGACAGCGCCCATCATCGCGAGATCGTTCAACTCGATCTTGATTTCTGCCAGTCCCGTTGAGAAGCCCGTTTCAAGCTCGTTTACCCGCGCTCTAGCTTCTTCGAGTTGAGACTTGAGCTTGGTGATTTCGTCGTGCTGTTCGATGACGGCGCGCTGATGCGCGTCAAGCGATTTCCTTGCACTTTCGAGGTCAGACGCGGTGCGCTCGTAGAGGTCTGCGGTGCCCTCAAGGACGCCAGCTAATTCGGCATTACCCTGTTTCCGTTCCCATCGAGCCATGCTCCGCAGGTTGACGGCTTCTGGATAAATGCGTTCGATTGTCTCGCTCATTTCACCGCCTCTGTCTTAGGAGCCGTCATACCGGTGGGAGTGGGGGAGACGGGTTCGGTGGCTAATTGCAGCTTTAGCTGGGCAACCTCTTTCGGATTTTCATCACGCCACCGCTGCCAGGATTCGTCGGTGAGCTTCCATTCGATCCATTCGCGAGTGTCGGGCGTGGCGTCGAACGGTTCAGCATCTACCGCGCATCGTTCGCAGCATTGCTCATCCTTCGTCTTGGAACCCATTTGCAGATGCTTGTAACAGAAATAGAGTCCGCAGCCTTCGTCACCACCCCAAGGCTCGCCGCCGCAGACGTACGCAAGCCCGCGATTAATTTCTTCGTTGCATCCGGGATGATCGCATTTAGCGGGCACGCCATAACCAATGTCACGGTGCCAGTTTGTGTCGTATCCAACCGCCCAGCTCATTTCCCCTCCACCTCCGAAGGAGCCGTCACACCGGCTGATGGGGCGGTATAAAAAAGGCCGCTATCGATCACGGCTTGCGCCGCCTGTTCACGTATCTTTCGCGCCGTCTCGGGCAGGCAGCGTTCCTTGTGCAGCTTCAATTCTTGTCGCTCTACAGCAAGCTCGAAGCGGAGCCATGTGCCGATATTTTCGGCATCGAAATTTGTTCCGGCGATTTTGTGGCTCATTCCCGAACCTCCGGGGCTAGTGCGGTACGGGCTGCATCAGGTGCGGGAGGTAAAGGCATCCAGAACAACGGCTGCGGGTTCCAATTGGCCATGAATACGGTCCAATCGTCGTTCTCGGGTTCCCACATCGCCAACCGATGGGTGAGGTCGCCATCAGGCGCTTCGACGACAACCAAAATCGTCCGATAATCGTCATGCGGAGCCGTTTCAATCGGCTGCCACTCTCTCAACCCATCTGTAGAAGGTGCAGGGCTACCGGACAGAGCGGCACGGGCGAACGCCTTGATGTGAGATTGCCCGTAATTGTTTCCGCCATCAGGCCAATCTGCGATTTTCGCCAGCGCGCTTCTCAAAGCATCGGTGCTGCCATAGGCGTTGAGAGATTTGACAATTTGCGCAGCCCTGGCCCCGTCATTGACGAGTGCAAAAACGAGTCCATCATTTTCCGTTATCGAGAATGGATAATCGAAGTCGCCGCTCGGCCCCGATGCAAATCGTCCCGGCGTTCTCTCGTCCTGTTTAGGAATGGTCATGGCTGCTCGTCCTTCACATAACGCCCTGCACGCCAGTCAAATTTGTATCCCGGCTTCTTTGAGAGAGCCGATTTCTTGCGCATGGATTTCGGAACAATGTGCTTCGTCGCGGCACGCCGGATGTGGCCGGCTGCTTTATGATCGGCAGCGTCGACGACCGGCTTGCAGAGTTCGCATTCCGGCGCGAGGTTCGACCAAGAATTGTCCCCGCCCAGTTCCAAGGCGAGCTTATGGCCCACCGTCCAGTTGCGGCGCATCTCAGTGACGCCAATCTTGCATCCGCACTTCCAGCATTTGCCGTCATGCTCCAAGAACAGCTTGGCTATCTGCTGCTCGGTGAGATATTTGCGCGGTTCATGGTGCCAGGGAGATTGCATCACAGCCCCATTTCCTCTGCCATTGCCTCGGTCTTTCGAATGTCTGAGAGCTTGGCACCCATGCCGAATAACCGGCGTAGCGTTTCAAACAACTCTGGTTCCTCTTTCCTCAGACGCATCAGTTCCTTCAAAACCAGTTCGCCCTTCTGCATCCATTCGAGAGTCTTTATGGCTTGCTCTACACAGGCCCGGATCTCGTCGCTCTGCGCGAACGTGAGCAGGTGGCGCAAACTTGAAATCTGGGCTGAGAGGTCGCGCGGGTTCATTCCTCAACGGCCTCCTGATAGACGCTCTGGCCGTCGTCAAAAAATATCTCTATCCGCACCTTGCAAGCGTGGTGATGCTCGCGGAGGCGTTCGATAAAACATTGGAGCTGGGCATCGGTCATCGAATGTGCTCCACGTCTTCGCCAGCTTCCTTGAGGATCTTCAAAAAGAAACGTGACTCCGCATAAAGGTCGTCTGCCTTGGCGTAGTCGCCTCTCTTTTTGGCCTCTATCGATAGGGCCATCAGGCGTTCTGCTTCTGCTTTGATCTCGGATGGGATGTTCATCGGCTGAGCCTCATTTCAGCGCGAGCCGACGCATTGAAATCCTGATGCTCGGAAAACTTCATGCGCACGTATTCCAACTGAGCTTTCAGCCGGTTCGCGTCCGTTCGCGCCTCGACCATTGCCCTGATGTATTCTTCCCAATCCGTTCCGGCCTTGACGCGGCGTTCCGCGTGCGAGTCCGGCATGTCGCCTTCGCGATTGATGAGGTCTTGCTTCATCTGTTCGAGGGACGTGGTTTTCATTTCTTCGCGCAAGCGGGCGGCAGCGTCGGCGTCGATCCAGCGCTTTGCAACGAGACGGTATTCCTCGCTGATCGGCCGCTCTTGCTGCGGAAGCTCGGAGATTTTTGCGTGCGCGTTCATCTCATTCCCCCTTACCCGCCCCACGGCACATGAAATAACGTGCCCCTCTATGTCCCGTGGAGCGGGCCCCGCTGCGTTAGAAGTGATAGTTCAGACCAACCTTGATCGTGTCCGCGTCAAGCGACGTGCTGTTGGAATAAACATGTCCTACAGGCGGATCAGAAATGCTGGTCTGGCTGCCGCCTTCGTCGCCAAATTCGACGTGCATCCATTCCACCTTGATGCTGACAGCATCCGTGAGACGGCGCTCAATGCCCGCCCCTGCGGTCCAGCCAGTGAAGGTGCCCGCACCCTGCTGCGAGTAGGCGGGATTTGCGGAGGTCTGCTTTGCTTCGCCGTTGTAGAAGGCGAATCCACCCTTGCCGTACACGAGCGTCGAAGGCGTTAAGAGAAAACCAGCGCGAGCCGTGATGTCCCCATACAGGCCGCCATCAAGCGTCAAGGTCTGATGCGATGACGAGTCCGATGGGATGATGCCAGAGCCGGAAAGATCGAGATACGAGAGATCGCCTTCGACGCCGACAACGAAGCGGTCCATCTGAAGATTCCAGCCGGCCTGTCCGCCTCCAAATCCACCTTCCGGCGAATAGTCAAACGGTCCCGGACGCACGCCGTCTTTGACGTTATCGGTCGTGGATGCGTTGCCCCAAGCATACCCGGCATGGATGCCGATATACGGGCCGCTCCAAGTCTTATCCTGAGCGATTGCCGGACTTGCTGCGAAAAGTGCAGCGGCAGAAATTACGAGTGTGAGTGTCTTCATTGGGTGGTGCCCCCTGGTTGTGGATTCTATTCAGCGGCGTCTTTGAGCATCTTCGCTGCCTTGGTCCGATGCGATTTTGGAAGGCGTGCGATCATGTCGGCGTTACTCTCTGCGATGCCGGTCAATTCGTCGGCGTCGTCGCAAAGCGCGATCTGTTCTTCGAGACGAGCAATGAAGCCGTCCGGGTCCGCAAGAATGTCGTCGGGTTCGGCGTCCGCCGCCGGAGTGTCGGATGTTTCCGGCACATCAGGTATGTCGGGTATTTCCAACGCGGGCTTCACCGCGTCCTCGGCACCCAGGTCGTATTGATCATCGTCACGGGCAATAATTCGCTGGAGCGTGTCCGGCACAGATGGGACGCTCTTGATGCCCCGGCGGAGCACAGTCTTACGCCACGCCTCGTCCTCAAATGTCGTCCAGAGCAAACCGTTCTTCGCTTTGACGCAGCCCTTTACCTTGGCGATTTGCGATTTGCGCATAACCTCACGATGAAGAATGTGGTCGCCCTGCTTGAAGATTGCGTAGGCGCCGATCATATCTCCGGGATCTTGATCAAGCCGTGTCGGCTTGTGCAGCAAGCGCGGCGCATCACCCTGGTCCCATTCGAATGCATCTTTTTCACAGACGATCTGGGCATCGATGATCATCCCGCAGATTTCGCGGGCGCGTTTACGGATACCGTAGGCCATCGGAATCCAGCACGCGACCTTGACCCAGTATTTTTCGACGACGTTGCCCTTCTTCCTCTCACGTTGTTCGTTGTAAACATTGATTACGCCTTCACGGCCATCTGGCTGCAAACCATCTTCCGCCGCCTTGGTCACCGCAGCGTGCAGCGAACGGCGGTCGCAAACCACGAGATCTGGATTGTTCTTAGCGGCGATGATTGCCGTGTTGATAAAGCGCTCGCGGCTGATGTGCGTTGGCAGCAATGATGCAATTTCGTCTTCGCGTGTGCGGAGTTCAGTTTCAAACTCTGTCCACTCGGTACGTTGAATGGGGACGACATTCGTTTGCGCGCTCATGCCGCCACCTTTTCAACCTTGGTTTCGACGCCAGGCACAGCCGCGCCAGCCTTTGCTTGGGCGGCGCAGACTTTCTCGACAGCGGCGCGCACGTCGGGATGATCTTTGACGTGAGCAAGCGCAGCGGCATAATCGGTCACGACATACTTGGTGACTTCACGGAAGCCAGTCTTCCGACCGCGCTGACCGCCCGCCTGAATCTTGACCGGCTCAGGCGGCAGAGGAAGCTCAGGAAGCGGGTCAGGTTCGCTCGTGAGGGCCGCGATTGGGTCTTCGGCCATCTGCTTGGCGCGCTGGTCTTCTGCCGCCTTGCGGGCAATCTCAGCGGCTTTGCGCTCGGCTTCATATTTCGCTTGCCGTTCGGCCTCAAGACGAGCTTCCTCGGCGCGCATCCACTTGGTCAGGCCGTCGCGAATCTCGTTCGCCGCTGAATTGGCTTCCTCGATGATCGGTTTGAACTTGGCGTCCACCGCCCGCGAGGCTTCAAGGTGCGGGCGCTTTTCTGCTTCCCGTTCGCCATCGGCTGACTTGGCAAGGCGCAACAGTTCGGCGCGATAGTTCGCGGCCATGTCCGAGGATTTTTTGTCGGTGACGCCATGCTTGCGGAACCAGCCAAGAGCCTGCGACGCAAATTCCTTGATCTGCTCAGCAAGCGACAGGTCGCCGGAATTGTCTCCAATGGTCGCCACTTCGCCGGGGAATGAGCCGGTTTCGAAAGCAACCTTAGCGTCTTCCTTGCTGACCGGATTGCCCGCAACCCATGTCCAAACATCATGCGGATCGGCGGCGCTATCATCGCCAACGCGGCAGCGCAGAACGCCGTCATTGTCGAAGCGGATCATCACCGGGAGCCACTTGCCGCCCTTGCCGTCGCGCTTCTTGAAAAAACCGCACTGAGGCTCGTTTGCGTTAATCTCCGGCTGCTTGCCGGCGAGCGCATCGCGCCAGAACTGCCATACGTCAGACATTCGACTTACCTCCATCAAGCAATTCCCGCGTCCGCTGACGCCACCCGTTCGTATCTGCAATCCGCATCGCTGCTGTAAGCTGATCGAAGACGTACTTTTGCCCACAGACCGAAACCGCACGGCGAAGTGCACTAGCGAGTTCGTCAATGACTTGGGCTCGTAATTCTCTCTCGTCTTCCGGTGCGACGTGGATGACAGGACGAGGAGAAAACGGGAGTCTGTGAATGGTTGCGCTCATGTCCCAAACTCCGCGTTGGACAACGGGTGCGTCTCGCGTGCGATCTTCTCTGCTGCAAGCAACGCGCATTGGGCGTTCTCACTTGCCTTCGCAGCGAGGATGAATGTCGCTAAATCTTTCAGTGACCCGTTCGGATCGGAAGCCTTTTCGCGCCACTTGTTCATTGATGCGGTTGCGCGTCGAAACTCCAATTCCAAGCCTGGGATCAGATGTCGGTTCAGCCGGTCATAGGCTTCGAGACGTTCCGCGTTCGTGAAGACCTTTTCAGCGAGAGAGGTCATGCTGCCGCCTCTTTGTCAGCTTGCTCTTGCTCATCAAGCCAGTCGTCAAATGCGTCCTGCATCGCTTCTGCCAAGGACGGCGCGCGGTCTGGAAATCCAAAGTCATCCGCGAATGATTTCGCTACGGCTTCAATCGCCGGATCGATGTGTTTGACGCGATTTGGATTGCGGATGCGCTCTAGGAGGTCAGCGAATAGGAGCATCAGTCATCCTCCTCTTCGTCTTCGATCTCGACTTCCACCTTGCCGGTAGCCTCGCAATGCTCGCAGGGAATGGCCCACACATCGGGATCATTGCCGCCATACTTGCTTGTCCAGAATTTCCCGTCTTCGCAGTGCGGGCAGTCTTCGATGCGGGTTTTCATCACAGTTTCACTCACCTTCATTGGAAGAACCTCCCTCACAACGCGGGCAGTGAATGTTTCCATCCAGGTCGCGCTCTGCCACGCTCGTCTGATTGCAAACCGAGCACCAATAGGTCGGAATTATTTCCGCGCACGGCGTAAACTTCGTCTCTGTTGAGAGGACTTCAGACATCACAGGAACCTCGCTTTTGGTCCGGAGCGATCTCTGATGCGGCAAAGAAGGTCCTCGATGCGAGAGACCTGCCAGCCCTTTTGCAGACCGCGAAGAATGATGTTTTCGGCCGCTTGAAAGTCCAGCCAGCCGTGCTGGATGAGGCAGAAGCCATCGTAAGACCCGTCAGGCCTTGCGAAGCGCACGCCTGTTTCCGGCTGAACGGAGCCATACGAGTTTCGCCAAATGGCATGGGTCAGAAGATACTTGCCGTCCTTGTGCGAGCCCGCAGGTATCGAACACGGGAAATCGTCGGTTGAGAGGACTTCACTTGTCATCAGAACCGCTCCCCGTATTCACGGTCGAGAAATTCACCCACGATGAACCAGACGAGGACGAGCCAAAGCGTGATCCATCCAGGGTGCTCAGAGGCAAAGGCGGTAATCTCAATCATTGGTGACGTTCCTGTTTGAGAGGCGGTTGCGTTCAACAGTGAAGGCCAAAATTCCGATGCAGATTGGCGAGATCATCGAAGCGCCAATGACGGCGACGTATTCCCAGAAGGTGGGAGGGAGAGCAGGGAGCATCAGGCCATCTCCGCAGCGAGGGCTCTGACGCCCTTGTCGGTGATCGCGATCTCTAGTCGGGTGCGAGGCTTCCCAGGCTTCCCGACTGCGTTCCGCGAACGTGTCATCGGCGTGCGCGAAACGGTAACAAGGCCTTCTGCATGAAGTCGGTTCAGCGTCGCGATGTTCATCACGTTGCATTCGAGTTTTGCTTTGCGCTTCCCGTCCATTCCGATCGGCCCACGAACCTCGATTGCGGAAATGGGGCCGTTCTCTTTCATGTTCAGGAGTGCGCCGAATTGTGCGTCGCTGATTTTCACAGTTGCCCCCGTCCATTTCCGCGAAGACGCGGCATGGTTGAAAATTCCGAGTGCGGATCGAAGTCCGCATCGCCATCGATGAAATCAGGATCAGGAACCGTGCCGGCGCCTTGGCAGCTCGGGCAGCATTCCTCGAAATCGAGTTCGTAGAGATTGGGATTGCCGAAACACTCCCCGCAGATCAGGAAGCCGGTATCAGCTTGCGTACGGGTGCTGAGACGTGGGCTTCCAGGTAGCAAATGAACCCGGCTTGCCATGCTTCTGTCTGAAAGGGGTTGAACGGCTCGCTGTTCATCGCCGCGAGATACCCGTTCCCGAACCAGATCTCCTGGTCGTTGTCCCACTGTTTGTTCGGCATGGCGCATTCGCCTCGGCTCCGCTCAACGCAAGCACACGAAGAAGAACTGGCCCGAGGTCAAAACCCTCGAATTGTCCGCCGAGGCCCCGCACTCAGCGGTTCGACCCTCGGGCCAGGCTCAAGCTCGGAGTTGGGTGGGAAAAGGTCAGTGTCCCCGCTTCCGATCCCTCTGCCGGTTTCGCGTGTCCTTGGTTGTCGGAGGACGGTGCGTTATCGGTTCGGTGATTTGGAGTATGTGCGCAAATCGCACAATGGGTCAACAAGAAAATGTGCCGAAATCGCACAAAAAAGCAAAAATGAGGAAATCGCGGCACAAAAGCCGCAAAAAATTCTGTGTTAACGGTAACGTGTCGCGGTGCTTAGTTGCGGCGCTTCGGGCTATATTTGCCCTCGTAGACGCCAAGCACGTCTATATCGGGTAGACCGATCAGCTTATTGACGGTCACCGGCTCGGCATGATCTACCATGTCGACGAGCTGGAATCGCCCGTCTGGTAAGGTACGCACCACTCGGATTGAGGTCTCAACCTTGCCGTGGTGGTCATGGCGCTCGACATGAACAATGTCGCCGTCGATGACGTTGAGCGCGCCGGGGATAATGGGAACGAAGATTAAGAAATCTCCGTAACGAAATTCCCCGCTCGGATCGACTCCCTCAAAACGCAAAGCATACTGAGGCATGTGAGCCAATCGCGGCTCCGGGATAACCGGAACCGTATAGTCTGTTTTCATTAGGCTCCCCGCTACCCGAAACGTCCCTGGAGAAATTATCCCTTTGACGGGAACCGTTTGGGGTCTTGAGACGTTATCCTCTATTTTCCGCTGTTCAGTTGACGGAAGACCATGCCCCGTTGCGTCTGCAATCGCAAGCAATTCTTGGGCGCTGAGTTCGCGTTTTCCGTTCAGCGCCTTCGAAATCGCCGTCCTCCCAAGCCCTATCCTCTCGGCAAGTTGATCCTGCGTGAGACCACTCACCTTCATCGCAGCGCGAAGCCATTTGGAAAAATCCTTCATGGATTCGGCTGTATCTGAAACGGCACAAAACTCTAGTGCGATGAAAGCACAATGCGATGTGCTCGAATAGCTCATCGCACAAATTGGCTGTTGACAGTATGTGCGATTTCGGCACATTATGCCGGTCATGCGCGAAGACTACCTCGAACCAGCCGCTACCGTCGTTCGCATCTTAGGGGGAATTCCTAACGCCTCTGAGGCGGCGAACGTCCACCGCAGCCGCGTGAATCGCTGGCTGCTATCGAAGGATCGCGGGGGTACGGGTGGCCGGGTGCCAACAAAGCATCAGCAAGCGCTTTTGGATTGGGCGAAGGCAAATCAGAAGCCGCTGGAGCCCGCGCATTTTTTTTCACGGCCGCAGGCGAGGGGAACGCCTGAGTGCGTCGCGGCCTAGTTCCGGTTCCGCTGGTGTCCGGCTCAAGCCGTCCGAGTTGTGAGGGGGCGGGAAAAAGTTCGATGCCCCGGAAGGGGTCAAGCCTGTCGGACACCGCCGGCTCACCCCGGTTTGGTTATGCAGGTAATCGAGCCAAAAACCTCACAGGCGTTTTTGTTGCGTGCCGCACGTTTGCGGACTGATTGGGGGATGAGTGCAGAGCGGCCGGGGCTGCGTCCCATCGCGGGGACAACAGAGCCTAGCTCAAACTGCCAACGCGACAGAGCCGGGGTTGATCACCGGACAATTCGCCCAATCAGTCCGGAGCCGTGAGGTTCCATGCGATATGCGAGCCCACGCTTGCCTTTCGCAGCCCTCCTTGGGCGCGTTTCCTCCCTAGACTTGGAGGCGGGCTTTGTCATCGGTGCCCGCCGCCCTTTTTATCTGAACGCGGACACGATGACATTGGTAGGTGGATGGCTGGCAACGGTGGTGCCCTTCGTCGGATGGCGGGGCCGGGCACCGATGCCCAACCCATGCCCACCGATCCGGGCATCGGTTCCCAACCACTGCCCAGCCACAACAGATTCCCCTGATTTTACGGCGAATTTCAGGCAACCAACCCCTGCCCACACCGATGCCCAACCACTGCCCGGCACCGATGACCAGTCCCTACCTATATCGGGCATCGTTGCCGTCCGAATGGTGCCCAGTGACGGGCATCGATTGTGGTTCGTGGCCGATGCTTCCCGACCTGCGCCCGATAGTTTCGAGAGCGCGGTCGAGCAGTTTCTCGATCTGATGGGCGACGCGATCGCGCGCGAATACCTGCCGGAGACCATCCTCTTTACCGACCTTCGCCGGTTCTACGACGGTATCGTTTCCAAGTTCGAATGGCCGGAGCTTTCCGACAAACGCCTATCGATGCTGCTTGAGCGGCACGGTTGCCGGAAAACGGTCCAGCGCGACCGCTCGGGCGGCAAAGATCGTCGCATCGTCGCTTTCGATATTCCTGAAAAACATAGCAAGAGGGCCGCCGCATGAAGCCGCTTTCGGTGCGCGATTTCACGCGCGAAATGGTCAGCCTCGGAAGCAACGGGGCGCTTGGCTATCTGTTCGACACAACGATCGATGACGAGATCGTCACGCCTGACAACTTCGACAAGTTCTCGGAGGACCAGCTCAAGCGGGCAGTCTTCCACGGCGTTGCCCTAAAGGACGCCAAGCGGGGAGGTCGAGCATGACCTACCTTCGCATCCTCATCATGCTTGCCACGGCGGTTCTGACGCTCTGGGCGAGCTACGATTTTGACCCTGCAGGATGGGTCGGAGCCTTCGGAACTGCGGTGTGGATTTATGCCAATGCGCTCGCTCTGCAAGAGCAAGTGAGGGCGCAATGAAGATCATCACAGAAGATGTTTCACGGCCGAAAAGCCCGCAAACACGCGGCAAATCGGGCCTCGAAAACCCCCTCATAGCCCGGCTTCTGACGGGCCTAGCGCGGCGCAACCTGATCGCACGGAGGGCACCATGCAATCCGTAGTCAATGACCGTCCTGCCCCTCAATTCACGATGACTTGCGCCTCCTGCGTCTACCTCAGTGCGAGGTTCAGATGCCAGCGCGTGGCGAGCCGAAGCTATTCCATGAAGATCGAGGAACCGAGCCACTACGGATGTCCGAAGTGGGAGGCCATCAGTACGCGCGTGAGGGATGGGTAGAAATGGAAAGAGCCCCGAACCTGCCAGGGTTCGAAGGCTCTTGAAACTTTGGTGCTCGAAGGACTGCCAGGTCCGGGGAGCGATTGATGAAAGACCAGCCAGGTCGATCGAAAGAAGATGCAATGATGCTTCTACACGAAAAGCCGCCTCCACACAATGGTCCGCCGGGGACAAGGTGTGAATATCCTGGGGACGACTGCGGCCATCCGAACGCGGCGGAGTTTGAATCCTATCGTGTCTGGACCGGCTTTCGGCCGTGGCGCAAGTCGCCGCGCATTCCAGGGTTGTCGCTGCTCAAGAGCGCGATCGTATTCGCCCGTTGCTGGCATCTGATTTCCGTTCGCACGGCGCAGCGTCTCGTTGACCTCTCGAAGTGCTGGGAGGCGTGATGGCTGACATCGGACACAATGGCGGCCCGCCGATGATCCGAGGCAACGACGGCTGGATTGCGATTTCGCGCGCCATCCGTACGCATTGGCTTGTCGGTTTCGGTCAGCCCGTTGCTCCGATGGACGGGACGCGCGGCGCACATTCACGCTCGGAAGCGTTCATCGATCTGCTCATGGAGTGCCGGTACGAGGCCGGGACCGTCAGCAACGGCGGTCGCAAGATGGCTCTCCAGCCGGGGCAAATGGTCGGCGCCATTTCGTGGCTCGCATCTCGTTGGAATTGGACACCGAAGACGGTTCGCTTGTGGCTCGACAAGCTGCAAGAGGATGGGATGATCGAGCGTTGCGTTGATCAAAATCAGGGCAAGCAAGCGGCAATCATAACTGTATGTAATTACTCAGAATATCAATTGGTGCAGGATCAACAAGGGCAAACAAAGGACACGCAAGGGGCAAGCAAGGGGCAAGCAAAGGGCAACAGTACTAAGGATAAACAAGGGAACAAGGGAACAAAAGAACAAGACCCCCCTACCCCCTTGCAGGGGGAGTTGGATGGCGGCTTCGCCAAGTATGAGGCGGACGATGCAAAGGCCCGTCGCAGAGCCTTAAACCGCGAAGCGGCGCAGCAAGCATTTGTCGAATGGAAATCGTTCGCAAAGCGCATCGGGCTTCGCGTCCCGAGAGATTCATCGTTCGAGACATTCGGCCAAAAGATGGCCGCGAGAATGTACCAGCACGCCGACGCTCCGAAGGGCATCAACGAGATGCTGGAGGTTTGGCGCTTGGCTTTGTCGATGGTCGAGCGGTCCCGAATGTGCCGAGGGATGACCGATATAAAATTCTACGCCGATCTGAAGTTTCTCTGCACTCCCGATAAGTTCGATCGATTGATTTCTGGAGGCTACGGCAATGGCGCGCATGTCGCTGTTCCCGCGAAACAGATTGATGCGGCCGAACGTGAGGCAGATGAGGCGCGAATAGCGGCGCAAGGCTGGGTCATTCCGAACCAAGGGGTGACCCGCGAATGAAAACCTACGACGACATCATTGCCGACGAAGGCATCAAATCGGCGGATGTGGTGAAGCGCCAGGACAAGTCGCTGTCGCCGTGCCCGCAGTGTTCGCACCGACGCAAATCCGCCCACCAAAAAATCCGCTGCTTGGCAATTTGGGATGACGACCGAGGGGTTCGTTTCCATTGCATCCACTGCGGCTGGACACATGCCAGATTTTACGACGAGGGAAAGACCGATGTTGCAAAGACTAGAACTCAGCCACGAGCACGCGGAATGGCTGGAAGACGTTCGCAAGATTCCGAGCGAACTCGCAGCGGAGATCGGGTTCGTATCGAAGGGGAAGGAACTGGCCTTCGAGTTCCGCAGGAACGACGTGTGCATGTTCCGCAAGATGCGCACGATGGACAAAAAATTCTGGATCGAGCCAGCGGGAGCCGATCTGTTCTTGTTCAACGAGGATTGCCTGAACGAGCCGTGCTCGCCGGACGTTCCGCTGATCATTTGCGAAGGGGAGATCGACGCCGCGTCTTGGTTGGCAGCGGGAGCGACCCGCGTCGTGTCCGTCCCTAATGGTTCAGCAGGGAAGGGCGGCGAAGGCGATATTGATCCGACCAATGACAAGCAGTTTGCGTATCTCTGGGAAGGCGCGGACCTGAAGCCGACGCTGAAGAAATTCAGCAGGATCATTCTGGCGGTCGATGGCGATGCAGCCGGTCGCGTTCTTCGTGACGAGCTCGCTATCAGGCTCGGTCGGAACCGCTGCTACGTCGTCGAATATCCAACCGGCTGCAAAGACGCGAATGACGTTTTGCAAAAGTGCGGGCCGGATGGACCGGACGTGCTGATGCACATGATCGACAACGCTAAGCCGCTCGTGCCGAGCAAGCTCGTGCCGCTGATGGACATTCCGAGCCGTGGCGCACTTCGTCGGTATGACAGCGGTTGGGAAGCCTTGAATGACCATCTTATTCTCGTGCCCCCAGAGCTCGTCGTCGTCACCGGCACGCCGAACGCGGGAAAGTCGCAATGGGTTCTCGCGTGGCTGATGAATCTCGCTCGGCTGCACCGGCTCAAGGGTGCCGTGCTTCAGTTCGAAGACGACCCCGACCGGAATCAGACGGACGTGATGGCCTACGCCGAAGCATGGGCGAAAGACGAGCGCGCAAACATCCATCCGTTGAGCCCGCAGCAGTGGGCCGAAAAGATGTTCTATTCGATCTCACCGAATGAAGATGCCGACGACGAAGTTACCTTTGATCTCGATTGGCTGAAGAACGCCATTGAGGAAGCCGCCCTTCGTCACGGCTGCAAATGGGTGCTTATCGATCCGTGGAACGAGGTCGAACACCTCTGGAAGGTCAATGAGAACGAGACGAAATATACCAACGATGCGCTCAAGCAGTTGAAGCGCATGGCGCGGCGTTTCCAGATCGCGATCATCATCGTGACGCATCCATCGAAAGGCGTCAAAGGCAAGACGATCGAGGAACTAGACCTCTACGACGTGTCCGGATCGAACGCATGGAACAACAAGGCCGATCACGGCATCGTCATTCATCGCGATCCTGACGATGACGCCGTGACATTCGTGAAAATCTGCAAGTCGAAGCGTTGGAAGGTGATGGGGAAGCCCGGCACCGTGAAGATGAAATTCGCGCCGGAGCGCGCGGGTTTCTCAGTCGTGAAAAATTGAGGACACAATGAAAATCCCACGCCGCGCCATCGCGCTCTTAACCGCTCAAGCCTTCGGGATTACAGCTAAGGAAATCGACGTAAAGGCTGGCCGCTGTGATCGGCTATGCCGCGTGCGATTTGCGATATGCCTTCTGATCAGGGAGTTCCGGCCAGAAACCAGCTACCCGCAGATTGCCGCGCTCATTGGCTACCGCGATCATACATCGGTCATCCACGGTATCCGCGAGGGTCGACGGCTGATCGCAAGAAATCAGCATTTTCGAGAATGCTTGAGCGCGGCCCAAGAACTGATCATGGCGTGGAAGCCCGGAGACGGGCCAGGAGACGCCTCGGTGGTCTGGGTTCCTGCCAAGATAGCCAAAACTCCAGAACGCCAGCCAGCGGCGAAATCTGCGGCTCCTAGCGCGCTCGCGTTTCTGGCTCAACGGTTGTCTCGCGTTCCTGAAAAGGAAACAGCGGCATGAAACTCCGCACCTACGCCCCAACCCTTCCACCTAGAGCACCCTACATCTCGGAAGCGGAAGTCTTCGAACGGACCTTGACCGCAATCAAAACGCTTCGGGCTCTGCCGCTCGGAATCTTTCTCGGTGCGAAATCGACGTGGCCGCGTGAGCTAGATTTTCATGCTGAGGCAATCCGGCTTGCAATGACACCGGGGGCCAAGGTCGAGAACAAAAAGATCGAGAAGGCGATCAAGAAACTTCGCGCCAAGGATTTTGACGACATCAACTTGGATGGCGAGCCGGTTTCCAACATGCCTGAACCGCCGATCCGCAAGCATCCAACGAAAGAGCAGATAAGCGATTGCCCGGTGGCGCTTGAATGGTTCGCCAAGCTCGCGCTGTTGCCGGAGAACATATCGCAATTTGAAAAGCGTTGCGAAGACATGCGCATTGGCAAACGGCGAACGCCGCAAGTCGATGACCAGATCATCCTGACGCTGTACGCGATCGGATTTTCATCGCGCTTGATCGGGATGCGGCTCAAGAAACAGGATCGGGAGATCGAACGCGAATTGAATGTGATCGCGCGCAAGCTGTTCCTGATCGCAAACAAGACAGCGCGCTACGCCGACTTGTCTCGCATCCAAAAACTCAGCCGGGAAAGGGAAGCCGTTTGAGCCAGAGCCTCGCTTCCAAAATGCAGACGGTCGATTTCATCTCTCGCAGAAAGGAACGCGATGGCGTCGAACGGCTGGCGCGATTGCAAATCGAGGCCGAGCTGGATTTCCAGATTTTCTACATCATCGGAGACGCAAACGGACCTCTATCCGACGAGGTTCGGATCGGCTTCACCAAGCGCAATGCCTATGCGGACTATCGCAAAAAGTTCCAACTCTACCGTAGCCGGAAGATCAAGGAGCATGTCGCCATCTGCGTTTCAGGAGAGGGGACAGCTCGGCGGATTAAGGCTGCGATCCAGATCCGATTGATCGAGGAATGGCGGAAGATCTCGGAGCGGTGGTGGAAGGTCACTGAGGAAGAAATTCAATCCATGATGCGGGAGATCATCGAGACAGAAGAAATCAAGGTGCTCTCAGAAGCAGAGGCAGAAGCACTAGAACAGAAAAAGTTGCTTGCGTTGATGGACAAATTTTCGGGGGTTTAGATCAATGCGATTAGTCCAGACATATCGTCGGAGTCCCTACAGCGTGATTTTCTCACGATGGAAAAAGCACGTTGTACACGCTTTAGCCCTGGTCGGTTTCGCCGCGATCCTTTGGCTTGTGTGGGGGATGCGATGATCACAAACGACGACGGCTACAACGCAGAAGCCAACGCTTATGGGTGTTGGAAACTCGCAATCAGATCGATGAGGCTTGATGAAATCAGAGCGGGAAGGGCAACGCCTCGAACTGATGATGCCGAGGAAATGGAAGTTGCCCGCGAGGCGGGGTTTCAGATTGTGCAGGCGGAAGTTCATAGGCGATCAGCATGACGGCGGCACGGGAAACGAAGACCAAGCCATACTGCGCTTGGTACGATGACGGCGACGGCGTTCGTTATCATGTTCCGCAATGCTGGGGCACAGTCCACGATCCGGATGGACCCTGTTATTGCCGAACCAGACCGCGCGAGCGTGAGGAAGGCGAAGAACTTCCAGACATCTATGACCTGCTCGAATCCATCGACCGGCGCCTGCAGAAGCTAGAAAAGGACAAGGCATGACCTGGAAACGTGAACTGGCCTTCTGGGCTTTCATGTTCGTTGTAGGGTTTTGGTTCCTATGGGCTGTGCTTGAAATTGGAACGTATGTTTCCGAACACGTTCCGGCGCGCGTTGCGATAGAGAGGGCACGATGAGAAGAAAGCTAAAAACACCCGGAGATTGGATTATCGCTGTAGGCGACTTCTTTTTCGATATCGCATTTGTTTCAGCCCTATTTTTGCTGAACG
>Ga0256791_1000373_pt1 | contig 16928 bp, 9 predicted proteins | sample MC6MC0942MT_FD_190188 | JGI IMG/M metagenome (GOLD analysis project Ga0256791, IMG submission 190188) | Metatranscriptome of enriched soil aggregate microbial communities from Iowa State University, Ames, United States - MC6-MC0942-MT... | ecosystem: Environmental > Terrestrial > Soil >...
GCTCTATGCGGTCAAGCATGGAGAGGTAGCAGGCTTCGGTCCTCCGAAGAAGCTGTTAACCAAGTCGTTGATCAAGGAAGTATACGACGTAGATTGCGAGGTATACCCGAACCCGATCACCGGCGATCTGGCAATCGCTTATTTGCCGGCCGCTCCGCATCCATGCTCCGAGGCGGTGTAAGGGCTGTAGAATCGATGGGGCTCGGCGCTATTCGAAGGGCATGGGCTGGCGCAGGGGCCGAAGCTCACACCTTAGAGGACTTAGCGCCACACCCGTACCAGCGCGGAATGTTCCCGAAACTCTCGAAGTCCGAAGACAACGCTCCGGCCGGCGCCGGAGCGTTCCGCGGCGGCGCCGGCTTTCTCCGGCAAGCAGCGGCGTCATTTTCCGCAGCGTCCTTGTTCAGTCCTCCATCCCCAAGCTTCCTCAATTAGCGCGGTCTCACCCAGCTTATGCCTTCAATAATATAGCAAATTGACGGGGCCGAAGCTCTGATTAACCGTACCGTCGTAGTACCAGCTTCCGTTCCACTTGAATATCGCAAAGTTCGCCGTCCACGCATTGCTTAAAGATACGGTCGTATCATCATGATAATATCGATCTCCTCCGCTCGTTTCGCTCGCCACGAGATTATAGGAGGTATTGGCCGACAGCGATGCGGGCGTCGATAAATTGCAGTATTTAAAGCCGAGTCCATCCGCCTTGCCTGCCGCCATATTCACCGTACAAGAAGCGACTAACGACTTATCGCTTTCCTTGTATAGGGATACCGCATGCAAGCCGCTATTGCCGTTACCCATAAATCTTCCTAAGGACGTAACGGTTCGAGCGGTTCCTCCGATTGTAAAATTGAAGCCCGCTTCTCCGGTGAAACTATTTTGAGGGGATCCCAATGTTTTTCCGGTCAGCATAGAGAAATTCGAGGAGTCTTTGAACAACAAATTAACCGGACCAAAGCTTTGAGAAGTCGAACCGTCGTAGTACCAGACTCCATTCCATTTGAATATCGCAAAATTAGCCGTGCCCGATCCTAGGGTTACGGTCGTATCATCATGATAGTATTGATCTCCCCCGCTCGTCTCGCTCGAAACAAGGTTGTATGAAGTATTAGCCGCTAGCGTAATAGATGCGGGTAATGTACAGTACTTGAACCCCGAAACGTCGGCTGTCCCGATTGCCATGTTTACCGTGCAGGATGCCACTAAAGATTTATCGCTTTCCTTATATAGGGATACCCTATGGGACTTGTTATTTCCGCTTACATAGAACCTTCCTAGAGATGTAACGGTTCGAGCGGTTCCCCCGATCGTAAAATTGAATCCCGCTTCTCCGGTGAAATCGTTCCGCAGAGCTCCTAATGTTTGCCCGGTAACTAGAGGGTCGTATTTCCCGACGGGTGTCAATTCGTACACTTGTACCTGTTCAGCGCCAACCGTCCCCGACAGTTTCCCGTCCGTGCCTATCGATAGCGTGGATGGCAGTCGAGTAAACATGCTCTTCGCGACAGCATTCTGATAGCCTGCCGGCAATGGAATAGACGCGCTAACGTTGGCCGGCGTCCCAGGTCCCCCCGGCTGATGATAGGGAACATTCGCCACCGAGTCATAGCTTGTGTTGACGACGATGACATATACTTTCCCGTCATACTCCCAATGAGTCACTCTTAAATTCGGATTTCCCGTCGGTACCTCCGTCTTATTGCCGAGCATTAGCGCCGGCTTCAAGGCATTAATCTCGGGGACCATAGCTTTGGTCTCCGCGTACAGATCGGCCGGAATCGTCGTATTGTTCGGTGCATAATAGTAGGGGAAAAATAAGATTCCTTTTGCCCCAGCCGCAAGCGCTTGGTAGGTCATGTTTCTCACTTCGCTCGCATCGGGAGCACGCCCCAATACGGGGTCCGGCTGCAACGAAGGCGCGATCTGGTACCAACTGAAGGTCTGAATAACTCCAAACGCCGGTTTCCCCGCGGCTCTATAAGCATCGGCCGTATCCTTCATCGCGGCGTATACCGTATTCATAGGTATGCTGGTGCCGATCGGATACATCTGCCGCCCCATCGTATCCAGGATATTCACATAACTTCCGACATTGTATCCCGGCTCATACGTATAATGCGCACCCGTTCCGTAAGTAATATGATTGGAATCGATAGCCCTGACAGCGTCTTGATAGCTTTGAGCCGTCGCGGGCTCGATGTAAGGATCGCAATCGTCGCAAATGCTCCAACCTAGAATAGCAGGCTTATCTTTCCATTGCGCCAAAAAATTATAATTAACGAGCGTAGCAATATTTTCAGGCATAAGCTTGATTCCTTTTGCACCGGCATCGTCGACGAAGCTTGTGTCGAATCCGTTATCCAGGTCGGCCGAAGGATGCATGACGTTAAAGCCGTCTGCAGCTAATTGATGCATATCCGCTGAAAGCTTGCCCGCCGGCATCTTGTATGAACTTGCCACTTTCGTCCATCCCGTCGCTCCGTCTGCGGATACCTCCACTTCATAATGCGTAGGCGCAATCGTATGACAAAGCCACGCTTTGAGCGTGACTTTATCGAAGGACTTCGCGCTGTTCCACGTCAAGGTCACATATGCCGGCATCGCCGGAAATGTGCCGCTGGCATAATCGTTGGACAAGCTGCCATCGTTTAATTCGGCAGGAGAATGATTCGGATCGGCATGCACGCTTGTTGCGCTCGCCGTAGCCGAGGTCGCCAGGTTGGGTCCCGATCCGTCGTTCACCTCAATTTCCACAATACCGAAATAGTTCTGAACCCTATTGGCTTTAAGTATTTTTAACCTCATGCCTTTTACATTTGTAACTCTGGCAAAGCTCGCCACATCCGACTCCACCGTAAAATTATTCGTGTGCCACGGAATTTGCCCCCATGCCACTTCGTAAAAGCCGAATGGAAAAAAAGGCTGCCCGTTAACTAATAGGGTTCCGTCACTTGTTGAACCTGAGGTTGAGGCCGATACCGTGTGATAAGGATTAAAAAAAGCCAGCAGCAAAGTAACCGAGAAGAGAAGCGAAGCGATTTTATACTTATTCTTCATCGTAAATCACTCCTTTTTCGTAGAAGCATTAGAAACCAATAGCGCACTCCCCCTGTGCAATGGAGAGGAGGAGCGCGCTATCGGAAGATTCTACAAGCTTACGGAACGATGCCGATCTTAATGATTGCCTCCGTCGAGATGAATCGGATAAAATTCGGACGGATTCCACACCATTCCGCCGCCCCAAGTAATGAAACGTTCTTTGCCATGGAAATTGCGGAAGAAGAATCCGTACAACGTATCCGTCGTGCTCGGATCGACGCCGATGCTCGCGAACGGAATCGCCTGAATCGTATTCCAGCGGTCCGTCCCCACCTCCGCGCTGACTTGCCAGATCCCGTTATAGGTCGGGTCCTGGAACGACTTGTATTCGAACTTTACTTCCCGAGGATTAGAGAAAAATCCGTAATAGGTTCCGGTCTTGTCGCCCGTCACGTAGGTTTCGACCGAGTCGTCCGCCCCGCTTCTCCACCACTCCCCGGGAGCGTCCTCGCTTACGACCATACCATCCAGATCGTTATCGAGATTTTCATAACCTACATATAGGTTTTCGTCGTCCCACAAGAGATACACTTTCGTTTCCTCCTGCACTTCATTGCGGGTACCCATCTCGCGGAACTCGGTCACGGGCTGTATGCCGGCCCAAGGCCCCGCTCCGAAGTCCAACGCATTCATAATCTGCTCTTTGCCGTAGGTCGTTTTGGACGCCGTTGCCGACAGATTAGGAAGCTCGCCCACGAGATAAACCATCGTTTCGAATGTCGTCTTGATCGGCTCGATCCTCTTCTTCGCTTGCGCGTCGGCCAGCTGCCAAGCTTCATCCAAAGCGGATTGGGCGGCATCTTTAATGCCGGCTTGAATAACGTAATGACCGATCAACTGGCTTGCCCTGGAATAGACGCCGACCGCTTGTTGATCATAGTTCCAGCCCTGCTCGATCAGCTCGTAATAAGTTCTCATCGACTCCGCAGCGGCTCCGTACGCCTTCTCCAAAAATTCGGTTTTGAGCGCCTCCAGGTCCGCATCCGGATTCCAGAACAATTGATTAATAAGCCAATATTGCAGCGCGTTGACGCCCCAGACGACCCCGTTATCCAATTGTCCTTCCGGCAGCACGCCCAATATGCCAAGATCGCGATAATATTGCACGTCCGCCTGCACCTTCTCGGCTATCGGCCTTTCATAGATGTCCGTGGCGCAGCAACCGTAGTAATTGTACATAAGAATGTTGTGCGTTTTCTGTACCCAGCTTTCGAGCTTAAGCTTATAGGAATAATTCGAATTGTTCTGATCGCTTGTATTGAAAGGAACTCTGACGTCTTCGGCAGCCGGTGCCATTACGATAATGATATTGTCCTCTAGCTCAACTTTCGGAGGAGTATCCGTAAAAAAGTAAGCAAAAGTCGTAATTTTGACGTTCGGATGGGTTGTTTTAATATCGGCTGCTATTTTATTAAGAAAAGTGAAGAAAACCGTCGACTTGTAAGCCGGATCTTCAGGTTGAACGACAAGTCCGTCAGGCGTTGTGAACGGCTGCCTGCTTAATTGCCCCTGGTCGAAAACCTGGTTATCCATAATTCCGACTCCAAGGTAATCCATGTCCTGAACGGAAAGAAGCTGCCTCATTTCATTCGCGATCACCCCGGGAACGTCCGGATGATAGAAGTTGATTTGAGAATGCTCCAACGATACGGGAACGTATTCTCCGTTGATTTCATTGTAGTAATCGGGATGATCGGCAAAATATTTCTCGTTCGGAAGCCAGAAATCAAGGTTATGACCGAGTAGAACCGGATTTAGACCCAGAGCATATTGCCGCTCCCAGTAATCGATATTTCCGATCTCGGCCAGCTTGGCGTTTAATTTGTTCCTAGCCAGCATGGACTCGCTGTCCGCGTCCGCATGAAACTCTCCCGCTTTTCCGGAACCGGTCGTATGCCATCCTCGCAGCTTAAACGGGGACTTTTCCCGATAATCGATTTTGTTCGCAACAAGGGTAGGTTGGTTCTCGTAAAGCGTTCCGAAGTCCGTCGACCTCGTCCACAGCACTCCTGCATTATCTGTAAGGAAGTCATAAACGCCGTTTAAAGCGCCTCTGGCATTCTCCCCGAAAATATAAATCCGATTCCCTGATGTTCGAATGGCAAATCCGTCCGTTCCTTGCAAATAAGCGAGATCTTCCGGAAACATCCCGGAAAGCTGCGCGTTCGTATCCGGAGTTGCCAGAATGATCCGGACGCGGTCGTTATCGCTCGCGCTTTCATTGGCGTTATCACTTCCGTCATCGTTTTCAGGTTCGGCATCGTTGCCGATTTCCGTTAACGTGACGTCGTCGATCCACAACGATTCCGTCCCCGACATGAATATATAGATCCAATTATGATCGTATACGGCGCTGGCATCGGGCGCATATTCCAACTCAATCTGCTGCCACTGATCGGTTACGTCAACAGCCGTCCTTGCTGTAACCGGGTTATTGCCGCCGCCTGCCAGTATCTCGTGAATCTCCATGTTGACGGAACCTGCCGAGGCTCCCTTCACCCATGCGCTCAGCTTATATCGCTTTCCCGGTATAAGATCCAGATCTTGCAAAGCCCTCGTAAACATATAATCCGAGCCTTGTAATTCCAGTCTTAAAGAGCGTCCTCCGTTCTTCCGTTCTTGATCGTCCCATGTTGCCGTCGGCGAATACCAACCATCCGGGAAGGTGCCGTTCGAATTCCCGATTTCGAATCCGGAATTGTATAGAAGATCAAGTGAAGGTTCTTCAACGATCTCGGTTAAGATGACGTCATCCACCCACATCGATTCCGTACCGGACATGAAGAAGAAAATCCGATGATAATCGTATTGCGCATTCGCATCCGGGGAATATGGCAATTCCACGAGCTGCCACTGATCGCTTAAAGAAGCGATCGCCCTAGCGGTGACAGGATTATTGCCCCCGTTTGCCTGCATTTCGTGAATTTCCATATTCATTTCTCCGTTACCGGTTGCCTTAACCCAAGCGCTTAATTTATAGCGTTTTCCCTGCTCCAGCTTGAGATTTTGGTCCGTGCGCGCAAACATGTAGGCAGAGCTCCCTAAATCCAGCCTTAACGAGTAGTTGCCGTCGTGCCGAACGACATTGTCTCTGCCTCCTGAAGGCGAATACCAGCCAGTCGGGCTGGTTCCGTTCGAATTAGACAATTCGAATCCGGAATTCGCGAGAAGGTTGGGATCGTAATGCACGCTTAAGGTCACCGGGCCCAACGGCGTTTCGCCTACGCTTGCCTGAATCGTAACGACATGTGCTCCGACCGGCGTTGCGCTCGCCACATATACAGCGCCGACAACGGATTTGTTCTCGTACCCGGCCAATTCCACTCCTTCAGGGAAGCTTGCCGTAATAGGGCCGACAAAGCTTTGCGTCAAGTCGACGTGTACCGGCGTTTCCTCGTTATTGACGAGATCGAGCCGGATCGGATATGTCCCGCTTTTCTTGACGTTTAGTTCGCTGACCGATAACGCCGCGCTAACGGATGATTCGGGGTTCCATTTATAAATCGGAAGCTCGGCGCCGCTAACCAGCTTTAACGTATCCTGAAGCTCCTTCGCAGCAAGCGCCATCATCTCATTCGCAGAGGAACTCACGAAAATATCCGCTTTGGCTATACCGGATTCAACGATTGTTGCGGACGACGTTGGTTCTGGAGTTGACGTTGGTTCCGGAGAGGGCGACGGTTCCGGCGTTGACGTCGACGGAGGGGAGCCGCCGCCGCTGCCGCCCGAATTTGTAGTTGCATTCCGATTGTCCGCCGTCACAAGCTCTTTCCCGATTGTAGCCGACACATTCGTTGAAAAATTCACCTTGTTGGGCCACTTGTCGAACTTAACGCCGCTTACGTTAAGCTTAGCCGTCTCAATGACTCCTTCGCCGGTAACGTTGGCTGCCGCATTAAAGATCATGAGTACAACTTTGGCGATACGACTTAGTTCGAAGCTTACCGTTCCGGTCATATGTCTAATTTCATCGAATTCTCCATCCAGAACGATTCTAGCCTCGATTTGATCGTTCGGAACGAGAATAATGACGTTCACAAATCCCTTTCCTTGCAACTTTCCTTCTTGCAAAATTCCTCCGGAAAGCATTTGAACCTCTTGAATCTCCGTTGTTCCTTCTACCACGATGCGAATCCGCGAATTCCATTTGTCAACGATCACTGGACCCGACAGCCGGGAATTGCGAATAAGGATACTGTTTTCTCCGCCGCCCAGAACGTAAGTGGCTCCCTTGACCGTTACGCCGTCCAGCAAAATCTCTCCTTCTCCCGCACCTTGGGTAATGAATAGGTCGCCGGATACGACCATATTTTTCAGTGAGACGCCGTCTGTATTCACGACGAGATTTCCTTCAATGTCGGTATTGAAATCGCCCTTTTCTTTGATCAAAGTTCCCATAACGTTATCTATCAGTTGTACGACCTCGGAGCGCGTCATATTTGCCTTGGGATTGAATTGATGATTTCCATTCCCTTTTAAGTACCCCTTGGCTCTTAATGCCGACACGTCCGAGACGGCGTAGGAAGAGATGGATGCTGCATCCGTAAAGCCTTCGTTAGATGCTTTAACTTCCGCCTTCACCCTGAACGCTCGAGCAACGATGACCGCGGCGTCTTGACGGGTAATCGGTTTGTTAGGCTCGAACCGACTCCCGCCCGCTCCCTTGATAATGCCGGCAGCGTGAAGTCTGAAGACGTCCTGTGCGTACCAGACCTGTTCGCCGACATCCGAGAATGGATTCGCGCCGGAGCGAACGGCCGGCAAGCCGATAACCCGATTAATCAAAGCCGCAAACTCGGACCGGGTGACCGGATTATCCGGCCGATAGTCACGATCCTCGTATCCCTTGAGTAAGCCGAGTCCTATCCATTTATCCAAGACCCCCTGCGCCCAATGTTTCGAGACATTCGCAGCTCCTTGCTCGGTATTGGCCTTTTCGTTTACCGCCATAGCTTGAGTCGGCATCCAGACCGATACGATCATGCTCGCGATCAACACGAGCGATAGTAAACGCTTAGAACGTAACCTTCCCACAACATCAACCCCTCTTAAATAGATTAACGAGCATACCAAAGAAGCCATAGCCGTCCATCGTTCCGCTTCTCGTCAAATCGAGGACTTGCATATGGTTCGAGCTATTCCAAACGGCCCCCCTATAGACACAAATATAAAACGCTTACAAAACAACTATAAATCACATGAATTTGCTGCGCTATTTGCCAATCTTGCTTTCCTTGACATCTGTTGCGGTGTTCTACTATCGCCGTCGAGCCGACTTCTCAATAAGCGGTTCCATACGAAAAAAACAACAGCCTCATGGGCTTCCCCTTAGAGGCTGTCACTTATTGATTGGTTAACTTCAATACTCGTATCGCTCGCTGCTCTCCCAATACCGAACGCAATCTACTCATCCCCGCTAGCCTGCAACTCGAGCTCAATCATGACGATTCCCCTTCCGGGTACATATAAGCTGAATTCCGAGCCTCGCGGATGGACCGGAACTCCGGGGAAATCGGTTAAGACGGTGATCTTGTCGATGGGACGACCCGCATCAAGATGCGCCGACTTGTAATTCATGTGCAGATTGGAAATGAGGATTCGCCAGCGATGGGGAAGCGTCTCCAGTACGGCAGCGCGAATGAATGCCTCGTTCTTCAACGACTTGGGTACGTTCGTCCGATCGATAATTCCCTCGACGCATTTACTCAAGAACGCTTCGCTGACCGGACTGAAATAGAGGCTGTTGAGCCAGGACATTCCCTCCTTGAACCCGGAACGCTGGCGCTCCTCTTGTCGTTCGAAATCGGCGCTATGCTCCATCGCAAAAGCTTCTACCGCTTCACCGCTGCAATCCCTTGTTACGCAGAATAACCCGTTAATCTCGCAATCTATTCGCCAATTGGCGATTGTCTGGATCCGGGATATACGCTCTGTCATCCTGCCGATCAGAACGGACGAACCGTTCCGATAAGCAAGAACGCTTTGCAATTCCTCGTCGGGCAATAGATGCAGCAGGGTAACGAGAATCGGTCCATCGGTTTCGGGAATATCCTTCACGTTAACGATCGTATGCAGAGGAGCGCCTCGGGAGATCAATTCCGTCATATATTTGTGAACCGGCCAATGACGGGTTTCGGAATAATCCTCCAAAGATCGGTGAAGCAGCCGATCGGACCACACCATGCGGACACCGGCAGTCCGAAGGGGCTCTCCGTCGAACGCTCCATCCCACCGTTTGGCTATCCAATTCCATCCATCCCGGCTAATCCCATCCCCGAGACAAGCCATAAAACCTCCGGAACAGCGGCTTATCCCCGACGAATTTTGCAAATACAGGTTAGCCAAAGAGTAAATATCCCGTTCCAGCACGGTCGGCGCATGGCTCAAAGTATCCCATTGCTCGTTCGTATCTTGGATTGCATTTAAGCAGACCAGCTTCTGCTCCGGCACATAAGCTTTAATAGATAACAGCATCGCCGCAAATTCGGCACCCGGCTCGTATTCCGTTTCTCCCGCTCCGGCGGAGAGCGATGCTCCGACGGTTTCGACGACAAACCCATCGATCCCCGAATCCGAAAGCCTGCGATAATCGACGCCGTAGCGATATATCGCTTCAAAAGGATCCCTGGTCCAAGCCGTGTTCAGATAGGCCTTCTTCCCTTCCTTGCGAATGGCGGACATGATTTTGTCCCATAATCGACCCCATCGTTCGCAATGAAATCGAATCCATTCCAGACGTTTATTATTCCAAATCCAATCGGCACGCTGTTCCATATCGAGCGGATTTCCGTCGCAACGAGCTGCTAATCCTGTATGAATGTCGGCTCCGGTAGCCGCGATGAACTGCTCGACCATATCATCCGAGTAATCCGTCTCCGCCAGGCTAAGCCGCGGACTGGTGTATCCGTCGGCGCCATGGTAACCGTCAAAACCATAATCGGACATTACTTTCATTAGATCTTGAACGAACAAGTCTTCATACCAGCTTCCATCCTTTAAACGCTTAAGCGGATTGATTGCCGGGAAGGCTTCTCCCGACTTCCTCATCTCGTAGAGCTCCGGATGAGCGGCGCACCATTCGCTTGCGCGCAGCGTATCTCCGACGTGGAATTGATAAATATCGAAGAAGCTGCAGTAGACGTCGATTCCATGCTTCTGTAATTCCGTTACCAGACTGCGCAACTGAAAGTTGGTCCACTCTTGTCTATCGTGCAGCTTGCCGTAAGGGCGCGCACCGTAAGAGCACGCCTCCATCGGCAAATGCCACTCCGTGTCCATGCCTTTATGCGCATGCACGAAGTCGGGCGTGTATAAGAGAAGGAAGATACTTTCCGGTATGAACCCTACCGTATCTAAATAAGCGGCAACTCCATAATCGCTTTCCCGATTATCGAACCCGATTAATTCGATCCAGATCCATTTATCATAACTCGCGGCTTTCATCTCGCACCTCTTAATTATGGGATTCGGTTATCCCTTGACGCTTCCGAGCACGATCCCTTTCACGAAAAACTTCTGCAGAAATGGATAGACGATAAGAATCGGAAGCGCGCCCAAAAAGATTTGCGCCGCCCTCGTCGTACGTTCGGAAATTTCAAGAATGCCCGCTAAATTTTTCGGATCCATTTTCATAGGATTGCTATTGATGACCAACAACTGCAAATAAGTCGAGAGCGGATAATTTTTCGGGAAATTCATATAGATCAGTCCGTCGAACCAAGCGTTCCAATGATAGACCATCGTAAACAAGGAGACGGTGGCCAGGACCGGATAAGACATAGGCACGTACATCTTCCACAAAACGAGCCAATGCCCCGCCCCATCCATGAAGGCCGACTCCTCTATCTCTTTGGGTAATCCGCGAAAAAAATTAAGCAGCAGAATAACATTGAATACGGAAACCGCGCTCGGAATGACGAGTGCCCAGATTGTATCGATCAAACCTGTCATGCTGACTACCATATACGTTGGAATAAGGCCGCCGCTGAACAATATCGTGAATACGAAAAACCAAGCATAATAGCTGCGAATCCTTAAATCCTTGCGTTCTTTCGAAAGCGGATAAGCGCATAGAAGCGATAAGCTCATATTGATGCTAAAACCAAGAACAAGCCGCTGGAACGTGATACCGAATGAGCTAATAAATTCTTGCTTCTGCAAAATATACTTATAAGAAGAAAAGGTCAGATCGACGGGAAGCAGTTTCACCAACCCCGCCGATGCCGCCGCGCTGGAACTAAACGAGATCGACAGCACCTGAACCAAGGGGAGCAGGCAAAGCAAGGAAAGCGCAACGAGAAAAGCGTAGTTTCCCGCGACGAACACTTTTCGGCCAACGGACACCCGATGTTGCATTGGAAACCTTCCTCTCGTCAGAAAATGCGATAGTTGACCAAACGATACGCCAAGAAATACGATATCGTGATGAGCACGAACGAAACGAACGATTTGAATAAGCCGATCGCGGTCGCAACGCCGAACTGCGCGTCGAGCAAACCGATACGGTAGATTAGCGTGTCCAGAATATCCCCGCTTTGATATACGCTCGGACTGTACAGGTTAAATACCTGATCGAAACCGGCATTCAGAACGTTGCCTAAGCTTAATGTAGCCATCAGAACGATGACCGGCACCATTCCCGGCAGCGTAATATGCCACGCCTGTCTCGTATAATTCGCACCGTCCACAATAGCCGCTTCGTATAAAGACGGGTTGATACCCGTAATGGCGGCCAGAAATACGATCGTGCTAAACCCGAATTCCTTCCAGACGTCGGAGAAAATAAGCACGGCCGGAAACCATTTGTTGCTGCCCAGGAAAAAGATCGAATCCAAGCCGACCGCATTCAGAAGCTGATTAATGATTCCTTCGGAAGGCGATAAAATATCGACGAGCACGCCGCCGAGAATTACCCACGATAGAAAATGCGGCAAATAGATAAGCGTCTGAACTCCCCGTTTAATGAGCACGTGCTTCAATTCGTTTAATAAGACGGCAACTAGAATAGGTACCGCTAAGCCCAAGAGAATCTTCATAGAAGCGATGAACACGGTATTGCCGAGCACTTGCCATATATCCGGCATTTGCAGCACATAGCGAAAGTTTCCCAAACCGATCCAATCGGAGCTGAACAAGCCGTTGATGGGAATAAATTTCTGAAAGGCGATAACGAAACCGACCATCGGATAATAGCAATAGATTAATAGGATGAGCACTCCGGGTACGAGCATCAGATGCAGCGGCAGCTCGCGTTTCGTTTTCTTCATATTCATCTTGTTCATTCCTTTATTCCGAGTATCCCATCATCCCGATATAAGCTAGATTGGATTGGGCAAGGTCCATCCTGCCATACTGGATAACGACTTCGATATTGCTTCTGAACCGCAGCGAATACTGGCGTTGTCTATCGAGCCGAATTCCTCCGATTTCTTCCGGGTGGTCCATTCGAATGCATTTGACCCGTTTGGCCGGCGAAGCAATTTTAATATTTTCGTCAGGATCGCGATCCTCGTAATAAATATCCATGAAGATTTCCGCATCTTCATCGTGGCAATTCAAAATCATGATCGCTTCATGGCCTTCGAAAATGTCATCGTCGACTTTGCCCTTATAAGGCAAATACCCATCGACGACGTACCAGTTTTTGGCTCCCTCTTTGCTCATGTCCAATTCTCCTTAGCAAACCGAAATCGTCGCCGATTCCTTCCAGGTTTTACTTAAATGCCTGACCAGCTTCGACATCGACTCGTATCCTGTTTCGGTTACGAGCAGACTTTCTTCGATCCGGTTGGAACCGTGCGGATGTCCGAAAAGACTCACGTCCATATTTACAGTCATTCCCGCAGCGAAAATCGCTTCGGAGTTCTCGTCCGGGTAAGGAGATTCGGCTTCCGCAAGCCCGCAGCCGTGCATAGGAGGGTACAGGTCGTATTCGGTGACGTTCATCTTTTTGAAGTACCCTTTGACCGTCCGTACCACTTCGTTCTGATTTGCCCCGGCTTTTATTTTGCTTAATGCTTGATTCTCGGCCTCGACCAGAATGTCGATAAACGCCTTTTGTTCCTCGCTCATCTCGCCTGCGACAAACGGAAAGTTTACCGTAGCCACGTATCCCTCGACCTGGACCGCTAAAGCGGCCATAATCATATCTCCGTCTTCGATCACTTTGCCCGATGCTCTTCCGATAATCGTATCGACTCGCTTCCCGCTCGTTAGGAGACAGAACGGAATATTCTCCGCGCCTTGTTTCGTGCATTCTCCATAAGCAAGAGAGGCCAGTTCAAGCTCCGTCATCCCCGGCTTCGCCCGCTCGATCATAAGCTTGTAGCCCTCGTCGGCAATCCTTGCCGCTTCTTGCAAACAGGCGACTTCGCTCGCCGTCTTCGTCATTCTGAGTTTGAACAACAGATCGTTCGCATCCACGATTTCGATGTCTGCGAAGCTGTCCACGATGACCTTCATTAAAGGCTCCGGCATCGCATCGATGCCGACGATTCCTATCCGGAGTAAGGGTTCTTTTCCCTGTATCTCCTGACGAATCTCGGTCAGGCTCGTATAGTGCGCTTGCGGATATTCGATCTTATCCGGTACGGTCACGCAAGCGAATTCCGGAAGCAGCCGCACATCCGACCAGGCGCTCATCTCGCGGCAGAACATTTCGCCTTCGGGCGCGGCGATCACGAATGGCTCGCCTGTCAGAGTAACCATGACGGCCCCTCGTTCGAACAAAGGCCAATAATTGCTCATGTAACGCAAATTTTCCTTCCTGTACTCATCGCCGTAGATCAAACAGGCCTGCATCTCGCGCTCTTTCATCAGAGTTTTTAATTTATCGACTCTTGCAGCGAATTCTTCTTTAGAAATTTTGAACATGAAACAGCGCCTCCTCAGGTTTACCTCTTGACCTCAATCTCTGCCGTCGTCCAGAAACTCGGCCGGATTTCGGCACATTAAAATCTTAATCTGCTCGGATGTAATCCCTTCGTCTTCCATCATGGGAATAATGTTCGTAAGGACGTGGTCATACCCCCAACCGCCATACCGGTGCAAACAGGTTTTCAGGCAAACGTCGTTGGAGATTAATATTTTCGAAAGAAAGCCCGCATCAATGAGTTGCTTAATCGCTCTGACTCTCTCAATGTCTCTGGCGAAGAGTCCCCTTAAGACGCTTCTGTCCCTCTTGTCCGCATAAAATTCCTTGCCGAAATTATCGAACTCCACGTAAACGCCTAGATTAAGAAGGTCCTTTATATAATCCATCTTGATATCCACATCAATGTGATTGATGCAAATCTTTTCAGCCGCAGCGCCATGCTCGGTAAGAATGTTTACGACTTCATAACCGTTCGTTGCGTACAGGTCCGTATGCACATGCAAACCAAGACCGGTTTCCTTCTGAACGATCGCCGATGCGATCAGAGTTTTCTTTTCATTCGGATAGACGATCTCGCTTGTTCCGATTTCGCCTATAACGCCTGCTTTAATATCCGTTCCGTCCATACCGTATCTGATCTCCGACAATAGCTCTTCGGCGATTCCCTCCACGGTCTTCCCGTCCATGTCGCCGGGATGGGACTTGTTAATGTAGTAACCGCAGCCGGCTACGATCTTGATATCCAGCTCCCTTGATAACCCGACGAGCAAAGCGGGGTCTCTGCCGATATCGCGAAGCGTAAGATCTACGAAAGTCGTTCCGCCCGCTTTCTTAAACTTCAACAACTCGTCCCTTACGACGCCTTCATCGTCAATTACCGCGTTGTCCAGAACCGCATACGGATTACGCATTAATTTTCCGATATTCGTGAGATCGACTTGCTCCTGCGCCAATTTCTTACGCGAGATTTCGCTAACAGTCGGTACCAGTCTTCGCAAATCGATAAAAGCGTGCTCATGCGGCAATACCCATCCCAAGCTATCCGCTCGAACGCTTCCCGTTACGGTCATAACGGACATTCCTTTTCGCCTCCTGCTTACTCGTGTTTCATACGTCCCGGGAAGCTTCTCCTCTTAAATTTCAATCGCTACGCAAGGAGGACTCCCCGGGAATGAATACGTTATCTGCTAGCTTTCCACTTAGCTACTTCATCCGTAATGGTATCCCCGCCAAGTTTCTTCCAATTCGCCACGAATTCGTCGAAAGCATCGATCGAAGACTCTCCCATTACAATTTTCGTAAACGTTTCCAGCTCCATTTTCAGCAATGTCGCTTGTTTCTCGACCATCGTCGGCGTAGGACCGGAAATAAATTCGGTCATATGGAATCCATCGTTCTTGTGGTAGTCGTAGAGTAATTCTATCGCGTCGTAGAATCGGGTATATCCCCATCCGGACTGATCGCCGTTGTTGAAATCGTTAAGCGCTTTATAGAAATTCGCTTGACCGGGATTGCTCGCCACATTCAGAAGAGATTCGTCCTGCTTCTCTAGCGCGTTCTTCACGTCCTCGTACAGCTCGACGTTCTGAATGGGATTGGCCGCTTGCACCAATGCATACTGCCATTTGGCGACATCCCCATTTTGGTTCATGTCGGTGAGAGGATACTTCGTTCTATCCCATTGATAGCTGGCTGCGTTAAGCATTTTTACCGCAGCCTCCGGGTGCTCCATCCCTTTGCGAACGACGTAATATTGATTTACATTGTAAGGGGTTTGCGGCTTAGCTTTCTGATCATCGATCGATGGCAGCGCGAACGGCTTCCATTCCATTTTTTCATCCAGCGCTTTTCCATCCAAGAACAGCAGCGGCGACCAGTCGGCGCCATAGAACATTCCCAACTTGCCTGAATTTACATTCTGGATGAATTTCTCTTTATCTTTGACTCCGAACTCGCGATCAATGTACCCGTCTTTATACAGCTGCTGCAGCTTTTCTAACGCTTGCTTCATTTCAGGCTGAATGCTTCCGTATACAAGATTGCCCGATGCATCCGCAACCCAGCTTTTCGGATAGGCGTGATAACCGTTGAAGAATCCGTCCAGACCCGGTTCTAAGCCGTAGAATTCTTTAGTGGCTCCCAATCCCTGAGTATCCTTCTTATTGTTTCCGTCCGGGTCCTGATTGACAAAAGCTTCCGCGATTTTGAATACATCCTCCATCGTTTTCGGCTCGGGCAGATTAAGCTTCTCCAGCCAATCCGTACGGATCCAAAGCAGGGAAGCGAAATCGAATGAGCCCGGGTTCACCGGCAATCCCAACAGCTTGCCGTTAAACGTAGCCGATTCAAGACCAACTCCGCCATCCTTCTTTAACATCTCTTTTGCAAGAGGAGTACCGTACTTTTCGAGCGCCTCAGTTAGATCGGCTAATTGATCGGCTTCAACCAATTGATTAAATTGAATGCCATTGACGGGCATAATATCCGCCAATTGACCGGAAGCCATGGCAATGTTGAATTTCTGCTCATATTGCGTCGGATCGGAAACCCATAAATATTTCAGCTTGATTCCGAATTCGTTCTCGTATAATTTCGTCCAAGCGTTATTCTCGATCGTTTCTCCGTTTTCAAACTTCGTCGTTGAATCCAACGTTCTTATCGCCGTCACCTCGATAGGCGGATCGATCTTGCCCATCGGTTCAACCGCGGTTTCTCCTCCGCTATTCGCGGCGCTTTCTTTCGAGCCGACATCCTGTGTACCCGTTGGTTGCGCGTTATTTCCTTCGTTTTGCTTCGTGCAAGCCGAAGCAAGTACAAGCATGCACGCCAGTGCGGTCATCGCGATCCATTTTACGGACTTCCTCTTCATGTCGTATCCCCCTACTTATTTTTGCCTGCTCCGTAAGTATAGAAGATGGCAAATAGCGTAGCTATTTGCCATTGTTGCTTTCCTTGA
>Ga0256791_1000378_pt1 | contig 16766 bp, 15 predicted proteins | sample MC6MC0942MT_FD_190188 | JGI IMG/M metagenome (GOLD analysis project Ga0256791, IMG submission 190188) | Metatranscriptome of enriched soil aggregate microbial communities from Iowa State University, Ames, United States - MC6-MC0942-MT... | ecosystem: Environmental > Terrestrial > Soil >...
GCGCTCCCCCGCCGCCGGGCCGCGGTCGGCTCGACCGCGGCCCGCGATGAAGCCCTGTGCGCGCGGCGTCAGCCACACGAACAGGACCGCGGATGCCGCGCACATCCCGACCGCGGCCCACACGCCGCTCCGCCAGTCGAGCGACTCCCCCACCAGCCCGGACGCGATGCGGCCGGCGAGCCCGCCGACGGTCGTGCCCGCGATGTAGCTGCCGGCTGCGGTCGCGACGTGTCGCGCGTGGACCTCCTCGCTGAGATAGGCCAGCGCCACAGCCGGCACGGCGCCGAGTGCGATCCCCTCGACCAGGCGCAGTGCCAGAAGCATCGAGACGTCGCCGCTGAGGGGCGCGATCAGGCCTACCGCCGTGGAGATGACGACGCCGACGGTCATCGCCGGGACCCTGCCTATGCGGTCCGCCACGATCGACCACGGGATCACCGCGACGGCGATGCCCAGCGTGCCGGCAGACACCGTCACCGCGGCGGTCGCCGGCGTGATGTCGAGCGCATGCGACAGCTGCGGGAGCACGGCTTGCGGCGCGTAGAGCTGCGCGAACGTCGCGACGCCCGCGAAGAACAGTCCGGCGATCAGCCGCCGGTACTCGCGCGTGCCCGGGACGTGGCCCGTGAACCTCACCGTGGCCGGACCCGCTCCCACAGCGCGTCGGTCTGCGCGCGGGTGCGGTCCAGCGAGACCGAGGTGTCGATCACGACGTCGGCGACGGCCCGTCGGTCGTCATCGGAGACCTGGGATGCCAGACGCGCCCGCGCCTCGTCCTCGGTCAGGCCCCGCAGCTCGACCAGTCTGCGTGCGCGCAGGTCTGCCGGAGCATCCGCGACCACGATCAGGTCCCAGGGGTCGTCCGCACGGGCCTCGACCAGGAGCGGGACGTCGTAGACGACCACCGCGTCGGGGTCCGCCGCGAAGGCGGCCGCGAACCGCCGGGCGGACTCGTCTCGCACGGCGGGATGCACGATGGCGTTGAGCCGGTCGAGCTGCGTCCGGTCGCCGAAGACCTTCGCGCCCAGTGCGGCGCGGTTCAGGGACCCGTCCTCGGAGATCACGTCATCGCCGAATGCCGCCGCCAGTTCGTCCAGCACCGGCGATCCCGGCGCCTGCACATCGCGGACGATGCGATCGGCATCCACGATGACGGCGCCGTGCTCGGCGAGCCGGGCTGCGATGGTCGACTTCCCCGACGCGATTCCGCCGGTGAGAGCGATGAGTGGCATCCTCTTATCCTGGCATGCCCTCGGACCCGCACCGCGGACGCGGAACGGGCCGCCACCCGCCCGAAGGCGAGGTGACGGCCCGTTGCCGTTGACCGAGATGGCCGTTGAAGCGGTGCTTACGCGTTGCCACCCGAGAGCTTCTCGCGCAGAGCCGCGAGAGCCTCGTCGTCGGCGAGGGTGCCGGCACCGGCGGAGTCGCTCGAGAACGACTGAGCCGCACCGAAGTCGTCGCCTGCGGCGGCCTCGGCCTCGGCGGCCTTGAGGACCTGAGCCTTGTGCGCCTCCCAGCGAGTCTGGGCAGCCGCGTACTCCTGCTCCCAAGCCTCGCGCTGAGCGTCGAAGCCGTCCTTCCAGGCACCGGTCTCGGCGTCGAAGCCCTCCGGGTACTTGTACTCGCCGTTCTCGTCGTACTCGGCGAGCATGCCGTACAGCGCCGGGTCGAACTCGGTGCCGTGCGGGTCGACGGACTCGTTGGCCTGCTTCAGCGACAGCGAGATGCGGCGACGCTCGAGGTCGATGTCGATGACCTTGACGAAGACCTCTTCGCCCACCGACACGACCTGCTCAGCCAGCTCGACGTGCTTGCTGGAGAGCTCGGAGATGTGCACGAGGCCCTCGATGCCGTCCGCGACGCGCACGAAGGCACCGAACGGGACGAGCTTGGTGACCTTGCCCGGTGCGATCTGACCGATCGCGTGGGTGCGGGCGAAGACCTGCCACGGGTCCTCCTGCGTCGCCTTCAGCGACAGGGAGACGCGCTCGCGGTCCAGGTCCACCTCGAGGATCTCGACGGTGACCTCCTGGCCCACCTCGACGACCTCGGAGGCGTGCTCGATGTGCTTCCAGGACAGCTCGGAGACGTGCACGAGGCCGTCCACGCCGCCCAGGTCGACGAACGCACCGAAGTTGACGATCGAGGACACGACACCCTTGCGGACCTGACCCTTGTGCAGGTTGTTCAGGAACGTGGTGCGCGACTCCGACTGCGTCTGCTCCAGCAGCGCGCGACGGCTCAGAACCACGTTGTTGCGGTTCTTGTCGAGCTCGAGGATCTTCGCCTCGAGCTCCTGGCCGAGGTACGGGGTGAGGTCGCGGACGCGACGCAGCTCGATCAGCGACGCCGGCAGGAAGCCGCGCAGTCCGATGTCGACGATGAGGCCGCCCTTGACGACCTCGATGACGGTGCCGGTGACGACGCCGTCGTTCTCCTTGATCTTCTCGACATCGCCCCAGGCGCGCTCGTACTGCGCGCGCTTCTTGGAGAGGATCAGACGGCCTTCCTTGTCCTCCTTCTGGAGAACGAGGGCCTCGACCTTGTCGCCGACGGCGACGACCTCGTTGGGGTCGACGTCGTGCTTGATGGAGAGCTCACGCGAGGGAATGACACCCTCGGTCTTGTATCCGACGTCGAGCAGAACCTCATCGCGGTCGATCTTGACGATCGTGCCCTCGATGATGTCGCCGTCGTTGAAGAACTTCAGGGTCTTCTCGACCGCGGCCAGGAAGTCCTCGGCAGATCCGATGTCGTTGATCGCGACCTGCTTGGTGGCCGGGGCGGTCGTTGCGCTAGTCATGTAGTGGGTTGTCCTTGTGAATGGAGAGTCAGGCCTCGCGCACCGGCGACGTGCCGATAGGGTGCCGAAGCGAATGGATGTGGGATTGCGATGTCACGAGGGCACGCGGATGCTCGCCACGAGTGACAATCCAGGTTATCAGATGCGGGTCCTCTTCCGCTCCCCCTGTCGGAGCCAGCCTCTAGGCTGATCCCGTGACCGATCGCCTCATGCTGCTCGACACCGCCAGTCTCTACTTCCGCGCCTTCTACGGCGTGCCCGACAAGGTGAAGGCGCCCGACGGCACATCGGTGAACGCCGTGCGCGGTCTGCTCGACATCGTCGCCAAGCTGGTGACCCTGTACGAGCCCGCGCAGGTGATCGCGTGCTGGGACGACGACTGGCGACCGCAGTGGCGCGTCGACCTCATCCCGAGCTACAAGGCGCACCGCGTGGTCGAGGAGGTGCCGGCCGGCCCCGACGTCGAGGAGGTGCCCGATCCGCTGCTGCAGCAGGTTCCGCTGATCCGCGAGACGCTCGCGGCGATCGGCGTCCCGATCATCGGTGCGGCCGAGCACGAGGCCGACGACGTGATCGGGACGCTCGCGACCCGGTCGGCCATCCCTGTGGACATCGTCACCGGCGACCGCGACCTGTTCCAGCTCGTCGACGACGCTCGCGACGTCCGGGTGATCTACACGGCCAGGGGAATGAGCAATCTCGAGATCGTGACGGATGCCGTCGTCGTCGCCAAGTACGGCGTGCTCCCCTCGCAGTACGCCGACTTCGCCACGATGCGCGGCGACGCCTCCGACGGGCTGCCGGGCGTGAAGGGCGTGGGCGAGAAGTCCGCCGCCACGCTGCTGCAGGCGCACGGCGATCTGCGCGGCATCCGCGAGGCCGCCGAGGGCGGCCTCCTCAGCACGGCCGCGTCGGCGCGCTTCGCCGCGGCATCCGACTATCTCGACGTCGCGCCGACCGTCGTGGAGGTCGTGCGCGATCTCGACGTGGTCGCACCCGGCACACCGCTGCGGGCGCTGGATCCTGCGCAGGCGGATGCCGCGGCCGCCCTGGCGGAGAAGTGGAACCTCGGGACGTCGATGACGCGGGCTCTGGCGGCGCTGGCGCGCTGAGTCGCCGGCCGGCGCGGCGAGCGGGCGTCAACCGGTCCAGGCGCGCAGCCGCTCCAGTCCCCAGGTCGTGACGATGCGCTCGGCGGGAACGCCCGCCGATTCCGCTCGCGCGGCGCCGTGGTCGAGCAGCGAGAGCTGACCGGGTGCGTGCGCGTCCGAATCGATCGAGAACAGGCATCCCTCCTGCAGTGCGATGGCGATCAGCTCGTCCGGCGGGTCCTGCCGTTCCGGGCGGGAGTTGATCTCCACTGCCACGCCGTTCTCCGCGCACGCCGCGAACACGGCCCGTGCGTCGAAGTCGGATGCCGGTCTGGTCCCGCGCTCGCCCTGCACCAGGCGTCCCGTGCAGTGCCCGAGCACGTTCACGCGCGGGTCCGACACCGCGGCGATCATCCGCCGCGTCATTGGCGCGGCATCCATCCTCAGCTTGGAGTGCACCGATGCGACGACGACGTCCAGCTCGTCCAGCAGGTCCGGCGACTGATCCAGGCCGCCGTCCTCGAGGATGTCCACCTCTATGCCCGCGAGCACCGTCAGCCCCTCGCCGGACTGAGCGCGCACCAGCGGGATCTGTTCGCGCAGCCGCTCGGCGGACAGGCCCCTGGCCACGCGCAGACGCGGCGAGTGGTCGGTGATCGCGAGGTACTCGTGACCGAGCGCCCTGGCGGCGGCGGCCATGGTCTCGATCGGCGTGGTGCCGTCCGACCAGTCGGTGTGACTGTGCAGGTCCCCCCGCAGTCGGGATCGCAGCGCGGAGACCTGCTCGGGCTCGACCTCGCCGCGGAGCTCCGAGAGGTAGTCGGGCACGCGTCCCTCCTGCGCCTGCCGGATCACCTCGAAGGTGGAATCGCCGATGCCCCTTTGCGCGCGCAGCCGGGCGGGATCGTGCACGACGTCCTCCGGCAGCGACTCCAGCACCGCCGCGGCCTGCCGGAACGCCTTCGCCCGGTAACGCGAGGCGCGCTCGCGCTCCAGCAGCGTGGCGATCTGGAGAAGAGCGTCGACGGCGTCCATGCTGCTGCGCCCGGTCAGGCGGGCGTGGTCTCCCGGGTGGCCTGGATCCAGGTCTCCAGCTTGGCTGCCGCACGTCCGTCGTCGATGGCCTCGGCGGCGCGGGCGTACGCGTCGCCCAGCCGCTCGACGATCGGCTGCTGCGTGAGCGCTGCGTCATGGGACAGCTCGTACGCGACGATGCCCGCGGCCGCGTTGAGCAGCACGATGTCGCGCACGGCGCCCTTCTCGCCCTCCAGCGTGCGCCGCAGGATGCGGGCGTTGTGCTCGGGAGCGCCGCCGACCAGGTCAGCCAGGTCGGCCAGCGGGATGCCGAGATCGCGCGGGTCCAGGTCGTGCTCGTGAATGTCCCCGCGCGCCACCTCCCAGATCCTGCTGTGGCCGGTGGTGGTGAGCTCGTCCAGTCCGTCGTCGCCGCGGAACACGAGCGCGGTGGCGCCGCGAGTGCGGAACACGCCGGTGATCAGGGGGACGAGGTTGAGCTTGGCGACCCCCACCGCGTTGGCCTCGGCGCGAGCCGGGTTGCACAGCGGCCCGAGCACGTTGAAGACGGTCGGCACGGCCAGCTCGGCACGCACCGCGCCGGCGTGCTTGAAACCGGGGTGGAACGCCGCGGCCCACGCGAAGGTGATGCCGGTGCGGTCGAGCACGGAGGCGACCTGCTCCGGGTCCAGCGAGATGTTCAGCCCGAGAGCGGCGAGCACGTCGGAAGAGCCGGACGACGAGCTGGCGGCGCGGTTGCCGTGCTTGACGACCGGGACGCCCGTCGCCCCGATGATCACGGCGGCGGTCGTGGACACGTTCACGGTGCCGACCCTGTCGCCGCCCGTGCCGACGATGTCCAGCACGTCGGACGAGACCGGGAGCGGGACGGCCGCCTCGAGGATCGCGTCGCGGAAGCCCACGACCTCGTCGACCGTCTCCCCCTTGGCGCGGAGTGCCACCAGGAATCCGGCGAGCTGCGCCTGACTGACCTTGCCCTGCATGACCTGACGCATGGCCCAGGTGGACTCCCAGACGCTCAGATCGCGCCTCTCGAGCAGCGTGGTGAGCAGATCGGGCCAGGTGAGGGAGTCAGGCATGTCTGCGATCATAATCGGGCACGAAGAGATGCCGATTCGAGATGACGCGTCGCGACTTCCGCCGCGACCAGCGGGAATCATCGGCGACCAGGCACATTCGCAGGCTCTTCGTAGGTCTCCCAGAGGCTCCGAACAGGGAAACGGGCGACGGCGGTGCAAGAATCGTCGGGCCGAATCAGCCATAATGGGTTCGTGACCACCTCAGCGACGCATGCCCCGGCGGCAAGAACCATCAAGCGGCCCAACCCGGTCGCTGTCGGCACCATCGTTTGGCTCGGCAGCGAGGTGATGTTCTTCGCGGGACTCTTCGCGATCTACTTCACCCTGCGCAGCACCTCCCCGGAGCTGTGGGCTCATCGCACCGAAGAGCTGAACGTCCCGTACGCGCTCGTGAACACGATCATCCTGGTGATCTCGTCGTTCACCTGCCAGATGGGCGTCTTCGCCGCGGAAGACCTGCAGCCCTACCACGTCGCCAAGGGCAAGGTGAACTCGGCCGGCCGCCGCCGCCTGTTCGGCTGGGGCATGGTCGAGTGGTTCTGGCTCACCTTCATCCTCGGCGCGATCTTCGTGAGCGGCCAGGTCTGGGAGTACGCGACCCTCGTCGCCGAGGGCATGCCGATTCAGGCCGACTCGTACGCCTCCGCGTTCTACCTCACGACCGGTTTCCACGCCCTGCACGTCACCGGCGGTCTCATCGCCTTCGTGCTCGTGATCGGTCGCGCGTACGCGGTGAAGAACTTCCGCCACAAGGAGGCGACCTCCTCGATCGTCGTGTCGTACTACTGGCACTTCGTCGACGTCGTCTGGGTGGTCCTGTTCTTCGTCATCTATTTCCTGAAGTAAGAGCGGAGCGATTTTCGAAATGGCACGAGAGAAGAAGCACCGCTCGCGCGGTCGTCGCAGCCCCTTCGCAGCCGCCGCGCTCATCGGCGCCGGTCTGCTGCTCACGGGCGGCGTGTACGCCGGTGCATCGGCCGCGATGGCGTCGACCACGGATGCCCAGACCAGCGTCACCACGGAGCTGACCGCGGCCGACGGCCAGAAGCTCTTCACGGCGAACTGCGCTACCTGCCACGGCATGGACCTGCAGGGCACCAAGGAGGGCCCCAGCCTGGTCGGCGTGGGCGAGCTCGCCGTCGAGTTCCAGATGTCCACGGGCCGCATGCCGCTGCAGATGCAGGGCCCGCAGGCTCCGCAGAAGCACCCGCAGTTCACCGAGGCGCAGATCCGCGCGGTGGCCTCGTACGTGCAGTCCGTCGCCCCCGGCCCCACCTACCCCGACAGCTGGGTCACCGAGGGCAAGCCCAACCCCGACGACTCCTCCGACGAGGTCAGCCTCGCCAAGGGCGCCGAGCTCTTCCGCGTCAACTGCGCGATGTGCCACAACGTCGCCGCGGCCGGTGGCGCCCTCACCGAGGGCAAGTACGCCCCGGCTCTGACCTCGACCAGCGCGCTGCACATGTACGCCGCGATGGTCACGGGCCCGCAGAACATGCCGGTGTTCGGTGACATGAACCTGAGCACCCAGGACAAGCGCGACATCATCGCCGCACTCGTCTTCCAGCAGAACGAGGTCCAGGTCGGCGGCTTCACGCTCGGCTCGCTCGGCCCCGTCTCCGAGGGCCTGTTCATCTGGATCTTCGGCATCGGCGCACTCGTCGCCCTCACCGTGTGGATCACGGCGAAGTCCAACTGACGAACTTTCATCGACGAATCACGTACGAGGAGCACCATGGCACACGACGACGACACGCAGGCTCTGGACAGGGCCTACCAGCCCTCACCGGGGCTGGGCGTCGCAGTCAGCGACCCCGCAGTGAACCCGGGGCTGCCGCCGCACCGTCAGCGCATGACGGACAAGGACCCCAAGATCGAGCGCACCGCGGCTCGCACCGTCTACACGCTGTTCTACCTGTCCCTGGCAGGCAGCATCTGGGCGGTCGCCGCGTACATGCTGTTCCCGATCGAGTCCGGCGCGCTCATCGACGTGCGCTACAACAACATGTTCATCGGCCTCGGCATCGCCCTGGCGCTGCTGAGCATCGGCATCGGCGCGATCCACTGGTCGAAGTCGCTCATGAACGACAAGGAGTTCGTCGAGCACCGTCACCCCACCCGCGGTCGTGACTCGACCCGCGAGGCGGCCGTGCAGGCGTTCGCCGACGCCAACGAGGAGTCCGGCTTCGGACGTCGCGTGATGATCCGCAACTCCCTGATCGCCGCTGTGGTCGCCTCGATCGTCCCCGGCGTCACGCTGTTCCGCGGCCTCGCACCGTTCAACACCGAAGAGGACCCGATCGCCGGAGACCCGGTGGCGCTGCTGCAGCACACCATGTGGAAGAAGGGCACCCGGCTGGTCCACGACCCCGCCGGCACCCCGATCCGCGCCGCGGACATCACCATCGGCTCGGCCGTGCACGTCATCCCCGAGGGACTCAACGAGCTGGGTCACGAGGGCGGCCTGCTCGAGGAGAAGGCCAAGGCCATCGTCCTCCTCATGCGTCTTCGCCCCGAGCAGCTCGTCGAGTCCGAGGAGCGCAAGACCTGGTCGTACGACGGCATCGTCGCGTACTCCAAGGTCTGCACGCACGTCGGATGCCCGGTGGCCCTGTACGAGCAGCAGACGCACCACCTGCTGTGCCCCTGCCACCAGTCGCAGTTCGACGTCACCGACCACGCCAAGGTCATCTTCGGCCCCGCGTCGCGTCCGCTGCCTCAGCTGCCGATCGCCGTCGACGATGAGGGCTACCTCATCGCGCAGAGCGATTTCCACGAACCTGTCGGCCCGAGCTTCTGGGAGCGTCATTGAGCACCGCAACTCTTCACGAGGACACCAAGCCCGCCGAGTCGCGGGACAAGCCCCTTGGCGGTCGCTTCCTCGCCGGCACCGCCAACTACCTCGATGAGCGCACCAGCCTGTCGGGCTTCGTCAAGGAGCTCGGTCGCAAGATCTTCCCCGACCACTGGTCGTTCATGCTGGGCGAGATCGCGCTGTGGAGCTTCGTCGTCGTCTTCCTCTCGGGGACGTTCCTGACGTTCTTCTTCCAGGCCTCGATGGTGCCCACGCACTACACCGGCGCCTACGAGCCGATGCGCGGCATCGAGATGTCGGCGGCCCTCGAGTCGACCCTGCACATCTCGTTCGACCTGCGCGGTGGCCTGCTGGTCCGTCAGATCCACCACTGGGCCGCTCTGGTCTTCGTGGCCGGAATCGGCATCCACATGCTGCGCGTCTTCTTCACGGGCGCGTTCCGCAAGCCCCGCGAGCTCAACTGGGTGATCGGCTTCGTGCTGTTCGTCCTGGCCATGGCCGAGGGCTTCACCGGCTACTCGCTCCCCGACGACCTGCTCTCGGGTAACGGTCTCCGCATTATCGACGGCATGATCAAGGGCATCCCGCTGATCGGCACCTGGACCTCGTTCCTGATCTTCGGCGGCGAGTTCCCGGGCAGCGACATCGTCGGCCGCCTGTACACGCTGCACATCCTGCTGCTGCCGCTGCTGGTCATCGCCTTCGTGGCGCTGCACCTGATGCTCATGGTCATCAACAAGCACACCCAGTTCGCCGGTCCCGGCCGCTCGAACGACAACGTCGTGGGCTACCCGATGATGCCGGTCTACATGTCGAAGATGGGCGGCTTCCTGTTCATCGTCTTCGGCACGATCGTGCTGATCGCGACGTTCTTCCAGATCAACCCGATCTGGAACTACGGCCCGTACGACCCGTCGCCCGTCTCCGCCGGCACCCAGCCCGACTGGTACATCGGCTTCGCCGACGGTGCGCTGCGTCTGGCTCCCCCGCACCTGGACGTGCCGCTGGGCGACTTCACGCTGTCGCTGGGCATCCTGATCCCGGTCGCGGTCCTGGGTCTGTTCATCGTGGTCGTCGCTCTCTATCCCTTCATCGAGATGTGGGTCACCGGCGACAAGCGCGAGCACCACATCGCCGACCGCCCGCGCAACGCCGCCACCCGCACCGCGATCGGCGTCGCAGGCATGATCTTCTACTCGGTCCTGTGGGCTGCAGCCTCGTCCGACCTCATGGCCACGCACTTCATGCTGACCATGGAGGGCGTGATCCACACGCTCCAGGCGCTGCTGCTCGTCGGCCCGGTGCTCGGGTACTTCATCACCAAGCGCATCTGCATCGCGCTGCAGAAGAAGGACCGCGAGATCGTCCTGCACGGCTACGAGTCGGGCCGTATCGTCCGTCTCCCCGGCGGTGAGTTCATCGAGGTGCACCAGCCGGTGGACGTGTACGACCGCTGGAAGCTCGTGGACTACGAGACCTACCAGCCGCTGGTCGTGCGCCCCAACGCCAAGGGTCGCATCCCGTGGCACGAGAACCTGCGCTCCTCTCTGTCGCGCTGGTTCTACGAGGACCGCCTGCAGCCGCTCACCCGGGCTCAGATCGAGGAGGCCGACGCGCACCAGCAGCACGCTCTCGCGCACGACGCCGAGATCGAGGCCGAGGAGATCGCCGGTGCGCACACCCGTGCGGGTGTCACCGACGAGAGCCAGATCGAGGCCCCGGACAAGACGGTCGGCGAGACGCCGAACACGCCGAGCTCCGTGATCGCCAAGGATCCTGCGCCGCGCAAGAAGAAGTCGGAGGACGGCGAGTAACACCGCCGCTCCCCTGCTGAGGCCCCCGTCCCATCGACGGGGGCCTCAGTCGTGTCGGCGCCTCGATACGCTGGATGACATGTCCCTCCGCGTCCGCCCCGCTGTCGATGAGGATGCCGCGAGCATCGAGGAGATCGAGGAGGCGGCCGATCAGCTGCTCATCTCCCTCTTCCGGGCGACGGACTGGCCGGCGCCCGATGCCGCGACCGAGCGCCTCGCACTGCCGGGCTTCCTGCTCCTCGCCGAGGCCGACGGGATCCCTGCGGGCTTCGTGCACGTCCTGGACCTCGACGGACATGCCCACCTGGAGCAGGTGTCGGTCCTCCCCCGCTTCGCGCGGCGCGGGATCGGACGCATCCTGGTCCGCACGGCCATGGACGAGGCGGCCGGGCGCGGGCACGACGACATGACGCTCCGCACCTACGCCGATGTGCCCTGGAACGCCCCGTTCTACGCCTCCTGCGGCTTCACCGAGACCGAGCCGGACAGTGACGCGCTGCGCCGTCTCGTGGCCGTGGAGGAGCGGCTGGGCCTGCTCGAGTACGGCCGCCGCGTGCAGATGACGGCGTCCCTCACGGGCTCCGTCATCTGAGCTCGCCGGGACAGACGTCCGCGTAGTCTGAGCCTCATGGACCGCACCGCCTATTTCGAAGCCAAGCTCGCCCACGAGACCGACGCGAGCGACCTGTACGCCGCGCTGAAGGCCGGAGAGCAGGTGACGGTGGTCGATGTGCGCTCCGACGAGGCATGGGCGCAGGGACGCGTCTCCGGCGCCGTGCACATGCACTACCGGGAGATCGCGGAGCGCGCGCCCAAGGAGATCCCCGCCGGGTCGGAGGTCATCGTGTACTGCTGGAGCCCCGGATGCAACGCCGGGGCCAAGGGCGCACTCGAGTTCGCGAAGCTCGGCTACACAGTGCGCGAGATGATCGGCGGATTCGAGTACTGGGTCCGGGAGGGCTACCCCGTCGAGGACCGCGACGGTGTGCACCGCCGTCCGGTCGACCCGCTCACCGGCGTTCCCCGCGTCCGCACACAGGCCTGAGCACCACACGAGCAGAAACGCTGAGGGGCCTCCCGGAAAAGTCCGGGAGGCCCCTCAGCGTTTGATGGATCAGCGGGCGAAGTGACCGCGGTAGTACTCGTACACCCAGCCGACGATGGCCACGACGAAGATCGCGAGGCCGATCGGGAGGAGGAACTGGCCGACCGCGAGGCCGATGATGAACACGGCGGCGGAGCCTGCGAGCACCAGCGGCCACCAGGACCACGGGCTGAATTCGCCCAGCTCAGGGTCGCCGTCATCGATGTCCGCCGTGAGCACGTCCTCGGGCAGCTCGCCGCCCTGGGCCTTGTACGTCTTGCGAAGGTAGACGGCGATCATGGCGCTCATGAGAGCCGTGAACAGCAGCGCGACGGTTCCGACCCACTCCACCTTGCCGTGGTACTCGTCGAGCAGGCTCCAGCCCGTGTAGACGCCCGCGACGACCAGGAAGAAGACTCCGATGATCCACCACAGGATGATGTTGCTGCGCATGGGTTACTTCGCCTCTCCGGCTGCGGCGGCGACCGGGTGCTCGGCTGCCTCGGGGTGGTTCAGGTCGAAGGCGGGCCGCTCGCTGCGGATGCGCGGGATCGACGTGAAGTTGTGGCGCGGCGGCGGGCAGGACGTCGCCCACTCGAGCGATGCGCCGTAGCCCCAGGGGTCGTCCACGGTGACTTTCGGTGCCTTGCGCGCCGTGATCCAGACGTTCAGGAAGAACGGCAGCATCGAGGCGCCCAGAATGATCGCACCGATGGTGGAGACCTGGTTGCCCCACTCCCATCCGTCGTACGTGGAGTAGTCCGCGTAACGGCGCGGCATGCCGTCGACGCCCAGCCAGTGCTGCACGAGGAAGGTCATGTGGAAGCCGATGAACAGCATCCAGAAGTGGATGTAGCCGAGGCGCTCGTTCAGCATCCGGCCCGTCCACTTCGGCCACCAGAAGTAGAAACCGGCGAACATGGCGAACACGACGGTGCCGAACACCACGTAGTGGAAGTGAGCGACGACGAAGTACGAGTCGCTGAGGTGGAAGTCCAGCGGCGGCGATGCCAGGATCACGCCGGTGAGTCCACCGAAGACGAAGGACACGAGGAAGCCCAACGAGAACACCATCGGCGTCTCGAAGGTGATCGAGCCCCGCCACATCGTGCCGATCCAGTTGAAGATCTTCACGCCCGTCGGCACCGCGATGAGCATCGTCATCAGCGAGAAGAACGGCAGGAGCACGCCGCCGGTGACGTACATGTGGTGCGCCCACACGGCCACGGACAGAGCCGCGATCGAGATCGTCGCGTAGACCAGGGTCTTGTACCCGAAGATCGGCTTGCGGCTGAACACCGGGAAGATCTCCGAGACGATGCCGAAGAACGGCAGCGCGATGATGTACACCTCGGGGTGGCCGAAGAACCAGAACAGGTGCTGCCAGAGCAGGACGCCGCCGTTGGCGGGGTCGTACACGTGGGAGCCCAGCACGCGGTCGGCACCGGCGGCTAGGATCGCGGCGGCCAGCACGGGGAAGGCCATCAGGATCAGCAGGCTCGTGATCAGGGTGTTCCACGAGAAGATCGGCATGCGCCACATCGTCATGCCCGGGGCGCGCATCGTGATGACGGTCGTGATGAAGTTCACCGCACCGAGGATCGTGCCGAAACCGGACATTCCGAGGCCGAGCATCCACAGGTTGCCACCCGCGCCGGGCGAGAACGTGGCACTGGCGAGCGGCTGGTAGGCGAACCAGCCGAAGGCAGCCGCACCCTGCGGGGTGAGGAAGCCGGCGACCGCGATCGTCGAGCCGAACAGGAAGAGCCAGAACGCGAAGGCGTTCAGACGCGGGAACGCGACATCGGGAGCACCGAGCTGCAGCGGCAGGACCGCGTTGGCGAATCCGGCGAACAGCGGCGTCGCGAACATCAGCAGCATGATCGTGCCGTGCATCGTGAACAGCTGGTTGTACTGCTCCTTGGTCGGCACGATCTGCATGCCGGGCGCGAACAGCTCGGCGCGGATGATCAGCGCCATCACGCCACCGAGGAGGAAGAACAGCACCGAGGAGATCAGGTACATGTACCCGATGGTCTTGTGGTCGGTGGAGGTGATCCACTTGACGACGATGTTGCCCTTCTGCTCCACGCGCGTGGAGGACAGCAGCGCGGCCTGGCGCGGCGGGATCGTCGTGGGGCGCACGCCCTGCAGCATGTTGGGTTCAGCTGTCGTGGTCATGACTTACTTCCCTTCCTCTTCGCCCGTGCTCGGAGCACCGGTGCCCGGAAGATTGCCGAGGCGGTCGTAGGCGTCCGTGATGTCGCCCGTGTTGCCCTCATCGCGAAGGGTCTGCAGGTACGCGTCGTAGTCGGCCTGCGACACGACCTTGACGTTGAACAGCATCATCGAGTGGTACTCGCCGCAGAGCTCGGCGCACTTGCCGTCGTACTCGCCGATGCGCGTCGGGATGAACGACCAGCTGTTGTCCTTCCCGATGAACATGTCCTTCTTGTAGAGGAAGTCGATGATCCAGAAGGAGTGGATGACGTCACGCGACTGGAGGTCGATCGTCACCTTCTTGTCGACCGGCAGGACCAGCGTCGGCAGCTTGGCGCGATCGATGTCTCCGTTCGCATCGGCGTCGGCCTGGACGCCCATGGTCCAGACGGCGTCGGAGTTGTCCTTCTCCTCACCGTCGTACTGGAAGTCCCACGCCCACTGCTTGGCGATCGCGGTGATCTCCACATCGGGCTTGGCCCAGGGCCGCTCGATCTCGGCCTGATCCTTTGCCGTGAAGAAGAACATGCCCAGGATCAGGATGAGCGGGATCACCGTGTAGAGGATCTCGATCGGCATGTTGTAGCGCAGCTGAACCGGCAGTCCGGTCTGCCCGGCGCGGCGGCGGTACATGACCAGCGCCCAGGCCATCAGACCCCACGTGACGATGCCGACGATCAGCAGGATTACCCACGAGGTCACCCAGAGTCCGCCGACCCGGTCGGTCTGGTTGGTTGCTGACGGAGCACCGTCCACGAAGCCGGGAAGGAATCCGTGGGTTTCAGCGGCAGAACATCCTGCCAGGGCCACGGCAACCGCTACTCCCAGAGGGAGTGCGGCCCAACGAAGGCGGCGTTTCGAGGGCACGATGCACCTTTCAGATCTCGGACAGGAGCGCTCTCAAGTCTAGAGCAAGCTCACATGCGATTCACGCCAACCACGCAGGTTGGCGACCGTTCAGTGGAAGCTGTCGCCGCAGGCGCAGGAGCCCGCCGCGTTGGGGTTGTCGATGGTGAACCCCTGCTCCGAGATGGTGTCCTTGAAGTCGATCGAAGCGCCCTCGAGGTACGGGACGCTCATGTTGTCGACGATGACCTCGACGCCGTCGAAGTCGACGGTCTCGTCGCCCTCGAGGAACCGCTCGTCGAAGTACAGCTGGTAGATCAGGCCAGAGCATCCGCCGGGCTGGACGGCGACGCGCAGACGCAGGTCGTCGCGGCCCTCCTGCTCGAGCAGGCTCTTGACCTTCTGCGCGGCCGCGTCCGTCAGCGAGACGCTGTGGGCGGCGGTGGTCTCTTCGGTCAGCGTGATGTCGCTCATGTCACTCCTTGCAGACGTGCAGCACGGACGGCTGCTCACGCTCGATCCTACCGCCGGCGCGTGCGCGGAGGGCCTGCCCCGCGCACGCGCCGGTGCCGTCAGGATGCCTCGGAGCGGCTGTTCATGCGGGTCAGGAGCAGCGCCTCCGCGCGCACCGCGTTGCGGAACGTCTCCAGGTGCAGCGACTCGTTCGGGCTGTGCGCTCGGGCGTGCGGGTCCTCGACGCCCGTGACGAGTATCTGCGCGCCCGGGAACTCCCGGACGAGGTCCGCGATGAACGGGATGGAGCCGCCCACGCCCAGATCGACGGCATCCTTGCCGTAGCCGGCGGCCATCGCCCCGCGGGTGAGCTCGACCGCCCAGCCCGAGGTGTCGACCAGGAAGCCGTCGCCGAGATCGACGTCCGTGAAGGTCAGCTCCGCACCGAAGGGCGCGTGCGCGCGCAGATGCGTCTCGATCGCCGCGTAGGCGTCCTGCGCGTCCTGTCCGGGGGCGACGCGGGCGCTGATGACCACGCTCACCTCGGGCAGCAGCGTGTTCGAGGCCTGAGCGACGCTGGTCGCGTCGATGCCGGTGATCGTGATCGAGGGCTTGTTCCAGATCCGTCCGAGGATGTCGTCGCGCCCGACCGGCGAGACGCCGGGGAGCAGGCCCGTCTCATCGCGCAGCGTCGCCTCGCTGTAGTCGGGGGTCTCCCCCGCCCGGGCGGTCATCCCCTCCACTGCCACGGCGCCGTCGGCATCCCACAGCGTGGACAGCAGCGTGACGGCCGCCATCATGGCATCCGGCACGGCCCCGCCGAACATGCCGGAGTGCGATGCGTGCTCGAGCGTGCGCACGCGCAGGGTGAACCGTGCGTTGCCACGCAGTGAGACCGTCAGGCCCGGCGTCTCGGAGTCCAGGTTCCCCGAGTCGGCCACGACGATGGCGTCCGCACGCAGGGCGTCGGCGTTGTCGCGCAGGAAGCGTGCGAAGGAGCGGGAGCCGTACTCCTCCTCGCCCTCGATGAACAGCGCGACGCCCAGCTCCAGGTCGTCGCCGAGCACCTCGGCCACCGCGCGCAGCGAAGCGATGTGCGCCATGATCCCGGCCTTGTCGTCTGCGGCGCCGCGCCCGTACAGGCGTCCGTCGCGCACGGTCGGCTCGAACGGAGGGGTCTGCCAGAGCTCGTCCGCTCCGGGGGGCTGCACGTCGTGGTGGGCGTAGAGCAGGATGGTGGGCTTGCCGTTGCGTGCGGCGCGGGTGGCCAGCACCGCGGGCTGGCCGAGCTCCTCGGTGTCGTCCACATGGGCGCGAAGCACCCGCACCTCATCGAAGACGCCGGTCTCGCGCGCGAGCTCGGCGATCGCCGCCGCGCTGCGCTCCAGCTGGGTCTGGTCGAAGGCCGGCCAGGCGATGCCGGGGATGCGCACGAGGTTCCCGAGGTCGGAGAGTGCGGCGGGGATGCCGAGGGCTACCGCCTCGAGGACAGCGGATTCGGATGCCGGCGAAGCCGACGATGA
>Ga0256791_1000447_pt1 | contig 15184 bp, 13 predicted proteins | sample MC6MC0942MT_FD_190188 | JGI IMG/M metagenome (GOLD analysis project Ga0256791, IMG submission 190188) | Metatranscriptome of enriched soil aggregate microbial communities from Iowa State University, Ames, United States - MC6-MC0942-MT... | ecosystem: Environmental > Terrestrial > Soil >...
CATTTATCGGAGCGGCGAAGGCTAAAAAAATCGCCGCCGCGCACGTACGAGGAACGGCCGAGGACGTCGAGCTTAAAGGAAAGGTCGCGGGAAGCGCCTATTATCTCGTTGAAGTCGAGGTTGAAGGCGGACGGGACGCCGACGTGCAGGTGAACGCCGTATCCGGCGCGATCATGTCGGTGATTTGGGACGACGAAGACGACAAGGAAAGCAACGACGATTCGTAGCTCCTATGTCGTCTTTATTTCTTTCTCATCGTTTTCTAATGTTCTTATCCTGCTCCTCTCATCTTCGGGATTTATTCTATAAGTGTTCGACAAACACGGAGAGGAGAATGATCATGACAAAAAACAAAAAAAGAACCCTTCTGCTGTCCGCCGCGCTTTTATCGGCGGTCGCGATCGGCGCAGGCGCCGCAACGACAGGGTATGCAGCAAGTGGTGGCGACAAAGGATTAATCGGAGCGAATAAAGCGAAGGAATTGGCGGAGAAAGCAGCTGCCGGCCAAGCCTATCGCGCGGAGCTCGAAAAGGAGCGCGGAATCGTTTATTACGATGTGGACGTTCTGAAGGACCAGCGGGAATACGATGTCCACATCGATGCATACACTGGCAAAACGTTAAAAATAGAAAGGGATGATGACGAGGAGGACGACAATCGCCGAATCTCCGGCGGCAACGCATCCGCTCCATCTACTTCCGCCCCTTCCGCGGTAAAAACGAAGATTAGCGCCGAGCAAGCTTCCCGAATTGCGACGGACCGCGTCGGCGGTACAGTCGTCCGTTCGAAGCTGGATAAGGATGACGGAGTGCTTCATTACGAAATCGAGCTGAAAACGAGCCGCGGCGAAGCCGAAGTCGAAGTCCATGCCCAGACCGGCAAAATTTTGTCTGTGGATTACGATGATGACGATGATGACGGCTTCGACGATTTTGATGACGACGACCGTTACGACGATTAAATAAAAATTTTCCTCCACAAGCCCTTATATAGCAAACGAATAAAGCCCACAGGCTTGCCGTTTTGCTGTACAAGGGCTTTTTTCGCTGTGGATATTCGATTTTCCCCATAAAACTTATTCACATGTGAACAATCAGAAGAGAAAAAACGAACTTTACACATCCTTGTCGGATCGTATCACATTTTATCAACAATATCTTGTGCTGTGCACAGTTTTCATCCACAAGTTATTGAAATTGTGGATAACAGGGGGAAATTCGTTGAATTTAGAGGCTTTGTCTGCTATGATAAGTCATGTCTTTACCCGTGGATTCGTAATTTTTATCCTCGAATTACTAACACCCTGTGTATAACTTTGTGAACAATTCCCCACATTCGTGGATAACCCTCTTAATAATTCAGGGAATAATGTGGATAACTGGCCGAATTGCGTTCGGCTGAACGTTTTCCGCATATTTTTTGTCCTTGTGAGGAGTTAAAGGAGAGAATTTGTCGTGGACAACCCCAACAATGAAATCTGGCAGCAGGTGTTGTCGGTCATCCAGACGAAGCTAAGCAAGCCCAGCTTCGATACTTGGTTTAAGTCGACGAAGGCTGCGTTCATCAGCGAGAACGCCGTACTCGTCACCGCGCCGACTACCTTTGCCGTGGAGTGGTTGGAAACGCGTTATACGAAGCTCGTCTCCTCGACGATCTCCGACTATATCGGCAGAACCGTCGACGTGAAATTTTCCATCGAAGAGGTTCGCCCGCCCGAGCCCGCCGAGCCTGTACCGCAAATCTCGGTTACGCGCGAGGCCGCGCTCGAAGAACCGACTATGCATATGCTCAATCCGAAATATACGTTCGACACGTTCGTCATCGGCGCCGCCAACCGGTTCGCACATGCCGCCTCGCTGGCTGTCGCGGAGCTGCCGGCCAAATCGTACAACCCTTTTTTCATGTACGGAGGCGTCGGACTCGGCAAAACCCATCTCATGCATGCGATCGGCCATTATATATTGGAACATAATCCGCATATGAAGGTTCTGTACTTATCCTCCGAGAAGTTCACGAACGAATTCATCAACGCGATCCGCGACAACCGAGGCGAGAGCTTCCGCAACAAGTACCGCAATATCGACGTGCTGCTCATCGACGATATTCAGTTTCTTGCCGGCAAGGAAGGAACACAGGAGGAGTTCTTCCATACCTTTAACGCGCTCCATGAGGAACATAAACAGATCGTCATCTCGAGCGACCGCCCGCCCAAGGAGATTCCGACACTCGAAGAACGGCTCCGCTCCCGGTTCGAATGGGGTCTGATCACCGATATTCAACCGCCCGATCTGGAGACCCGGATCGCGATTCTCCGCAAGAAAGCGAAGGCGGAAAATCTCGACATCCCTAACGAAGCGATGATGTACATCGCCAACATGATCGACTCCAACATTCGCGAGCTGGAAGGCGCCTTGATCCGCATCGTCGCTTATTCCTCGCTCACGAATCAGGATATTTCCGCCCATCTGGCGGCCGAAGCGCTGAAGGACATTTTGCCGACGGGCCGCACCCGGCTCATTACGATGCAGGACATCCAGCAGCGGGTCGGCGACTACTACGGGCTTAAGCTGGAAGATTTCAAGGCGCGCAAGCGGACCAAAGCCGTCGCTTTCCCGCGTCAGATCGCCATGTATCTTTCTCGCGAGCTTACCGACTATTCTCTTCCGAAGATCGGAGACGCGTTCGGCGGGCGCGATCATACGACTGTCATTCATGCGCACGAGAAGATTTCGCAGCTGCTTAAGATCGATCAGGACTTGTACAAAATTATCAACAGCTTGACCGAGAAAATTAAAAACTTGACCTGAAAATACACCCAACGCCTGTTCACAACACATCCACATGTGGATAGGCGTTGTTTTCGACCTTTTTCCCACTTATCCACATATTCAGTGCCCCTACTACGACTTATTTTTTAAAACATGCTACAATATACAAAACCGATGAGGTGGATCCATGAAATTCACGATATTGCGCAACGAATTGAACGAAGCGATTCAACACGTATCCAAAGCGGTTGCGTCAAGAGCGACAATCCCGATTTTGAGCGGCATTAAGATCGATGCCGATTTTTCCGGTATTACGTTAACCGCAAGCGATACGGATATTTCAATCCAAAGCTTCATTCCGCTTGAGACCGCGGACAAGACGATCGCTACCGTCGTTAAACCGGGAAGCGTCGTATTGACCGCTAAATTTTTCGTGGAAATCGTCAAGAAGCTTCCTCACGAAGAGGTTCATATGGAAGTCGGCGAACGGTTCCAGACGATGATTACGTCCGGAGCGACCGAGATCCAGCTCGTCGGACTCGATCCCGAGGAATTTCCTGTGCTTCCATCCTTGACGGAGGAGCAAATCGTGTCGATCCCCGGCGATCTGCTGCGGGATATGATTCGTCAGACGGTATTCGCGGTTACCACTAACGAATCGACTCCGATTTTGACGGGAGTCTTGTGGAACCTGCACGACGGCGTGTACAAATTCGTTGCGACCGACCGTCACCGGTTGGCCAGCCGTCAGATTAGCGTCGATGCGGGAGACGTACGTTTTTCTAACATCGTGATTTCCGGTAAAACGCTGAGCGAGCTCTCGAAAATCGTCCCGGACCAGAACGTAATGGTCGATATCGTCGTGGCCGAAAACCAAGTGCTGTTCAAGCTGGGCAACGTTCTTTTCTATTCGAGAATGCTCGACGGAACTTATCCCGATACTTCCAAGATTATTCCGCAAAGCTTCAAAACAGAACTCGTCCTCAATACAAAGCAGCTCAGCGATTCCATCGACCGGGCTTATTTGCTCTCCCGCGAAGAGAAGACGAACATCGTTCGCCTCGTCACGACGGATAACGGTGGAATCGAAATTTCGTCCAGCTCGTCCGAGCTCGGGAAAGTAACGGAACAGCTCAGCGTCAGCGCTATGCGCGGGGAACCGCTGAAAATCGCTTTTAACTCCAAATATATGCTTGACGTTCTGAAGGTCATCGACAGCGAAGAGCTTTTTATCGGCTTTAACGGATCGATGAGCCCGATCATTATCCGTCCGAACGATCACGAGCTCAGCTTGCATCTCATTCTTCCTTACCGGACGACGAATTGAGGCGAAGCGGATGAAGAGCATCGGAATCTCGACCGAATACATTACGCTCGGGCAATTCCTCAAGCTGGCGGATTGCATCGGAACCGGCGGCGAAGTGAAATTTTTTCTGCAGGAAAAGCGCGTTCTTGTGAACGGGGAGCCCGATAATCGCAGAGGACGCAAGCTGCGAGTCGGGGACACCGTCGAAGTCGAAGGGTTCGGATCGTTCGCGATCGGAACCCGGTGACCCGGCCGGGGCTGTTTATGCCAGTTGGAGAGTGAGTGTCTAATGCAATTAAAAGCGATGGAGCTGCAAGGCTATCGCAATTACGATTCCGTCAAGCTGACGACAGAAGGCGGCGTCAATATTTTCATCGGACCGAACGCCCAGGGAAAGACGAATTTGCTCGAAGCGATCCACGTGCTGTCGCTTACAAAATCCCATCGCACCTCGAAGGATAAAGAGCTGATCGGCTGGAACAGCTCTTCGGCGGTTATTCGGGCTCAGATGAGCCGCAGGGTCGGCGACGTCAGCTTGGAGCTGCAGCTGTCCGCGCAAGGGAAGAAAGCGAAAGTCAACGGGTTGGAGCAACGCAAGCTGAGTACCTTTGTCGGGACGCTTAACGTCGTGCTGTTCGCTCCGGAAGATTTGGATATCGTCAAAGGAGCACCGGGAGTGCGCCGCCGGTTCATGGACATGGAGATCGGCCAGGTGCATCCCGGTTATTTGTACGACATGCAGCAGTATCAGAAAATTCTGCAGCAGCGCAACAACTATCTGAAATCGACCGATATTCGCCGCGCTTCTCCCGAGCTGTTGGAGGTCTGGAACGAACAGCTTGCGCTGACAGGTGTTAAAATGATGCAAAAAAGGAAAAACTTTATCTTACAGCTGCAGAAATGGGCGGAAAAGATCCACGCGGGCATTACCGGCGGAACCGAACATCTGACGGTAGACTATAAACCTTCGTTCGGAACTGCCGACAGCTTGGATAGCCAAGATCAATCTTCTTTATTCGGGCAATTTATGATAAAGTTAACACAGAGCAAGGAACAGGAATTCAGGCGAGGCACGACGCTGACCGGTCCTCACCGCGACGATCTGACGTTCGCCATTAACGGCAAGGACGTACAGTCTTTCGGTTCCCAGGGGCAGCAGCGGACGGCGGCGCTGTCGCTTAAGCTGGCCGAATTGGAATTGATGCACGAAGAGATCGGGGAATACCCTCTCTTGCTGCTCGACGACGTGCTTTCCGAGCTGGATCAGACCAGACAGACCCAGCTTATCGAGACGTTTCAGAGCCGCGTACAGACCTTCATCACGACAACCGGATTGGAGAGCGTCAACATGAGCCGGTTGAAGGACGCCTCCATTTTTCATGTGAAGGACGGCCAATTGCTGCGTTAGCGCTAAGGAGGAGCTTCGTGTACATCCATCTGGGCGGAGAAAAGATAATTCGAACGTCGCAACTCATCGCAATCTTCGATATTTCGATCGAGCAATCCTCGAAGCTGTCGCGGCAGTTCGTTCTGCATGCGCAGAAGAACAAGGAAGTCGAAACGATCGGAGAAGAAGATCCCAAGTCGATCGTCGTCACGGAGCACAAGGTTTATTACTCTCCGATTTCCACGTCCACTTTGAAGAAGAGGACGCGAATTTTGGAAGGGTAGCTGTTACGTAAAGAAGGCGGTGGAAGGTTTGTCCGTTAATCAACAAAATAGTTACGATGAAAGTCAGATTCAGGTGCTTGAAGGACTGGAAGCGGTTCGCAAGCGTCCAGGCATGTACATTGGTTCGACCAGCGGCAAGGGGCTGCACCATCTCGTATGGGAGGTCGTCGATAACAGTATTGACGAAGCGTTGGCCGGCTATTGCACGCGGATCGACGTCATCATACACGATGATAACAGCATCACCGTCATCGACAACGGCCGGGGCATCCCGGTCGGTTTGAATGCGAAGCTGCAGAAGTCTACGCTTGAAGTCGTTATGACCGTTCTGCACGCGGGCGGCAAATTCGGCGGAGAAGGCTATAAAGTATCCGGCGGTCTGCACGGAGTCGGCGTCTCGGTCGTTAACGCGCTGTCCGAGCAGGTTATCGTTACAGTTAAGCGCGACGGGCGTATCCATCAGCAGGAATACCGCCGCGGCGCTCCGCAATACGACCTGAAAGTCATCGGGGAGACGGAAGAGACCGGAACTCAAACGAGGTTCAAGCCGGATCCGGAGATTTTTACCGAGACGACAATTTACGATTACGAGACTCTCGTCGGCCGGATTCGCGAGCTGGCATTCCTCAACAAAGGGATTCAGATTACGCTCACCGACGAGCGCACCGATATGCACGATTCGTTCCACTACGACGGGGGCATCGTGGAGTTCGTCAAGTATTTGAACAAGACGCGCGAGCCGCTGCACGAGCAGCCGATTTACGTCGAAGGCGCGAAGGATCATATTCATTGCGAAGTCGCGATGCAGTATAACGACGGCTATTCCGAGAATTTGTATTCTTTCGCGAACAATATCAATACGCATGAAGGCGGAACGCACGAGTCTGGCTTCAAGAGCGCTTTGACCCGGATCATTAACGACTATGCGCGGAAAATGGGCTTCGTGAAGGAAAGCGAGTCCAACCTGTCGGGCGACGATGTGCGGGAAGGCTTGACGGCGATTATCTCCGTGAAAATTCCCGAGCCTCAGTTCGAAGGACAGACGAAGACGAAGCTCGGCAACAGCGAGGTTCGCGGCATCGTCGAGTCGTTTTTCAGCGAGAAGCTGCTGCAATTTCTGGACGAGAACCCTTCCGTAGCCCGCAAAATTATGGAGAAGGGTTTGCAGGCGGCCAGAGCGCGGGAAGCGGCGCGCAAGGCGCGGGAATTGACGCGGCGCAAGAGCGCGCTTGAAGTTAGCTCGCTGCCGGGCAAGCTGGCGGATTGCTCCTCCAAGGACGCCGCGATCTCCGAGCTGTACATCGTCGAAGGGGACTCCGCGGGCGGATCGGCCAAGCAGGGCCGCGATCGTCATTTCCAGGCGATCCTGCCTCTGCGGGGGAAAATACTGAACGTAGAAAAAGCTCGTCTGGATAAAATTTTGTCCAACCTGGAGATTCGGGCGATGATTACGGCGCTCGGCACCGGGATTAGCGACGACTTCGATATTACGAAAGCTCGTTATCACAAGATCATCATCATGACCGATGCCGACGTCGACGGGGCGCACATTCGGACATTGCTCTTGACGTTCTTCTATCGCTTCATGCGCAAGCTGATCGAGGAAGGATACGTCTACATCGCTCAGCCGCCGCTGTTCAAGATTGAGCGGAACAAGACGGTTCGCTATGCGATGAACGAGAAGCAGCGGGACGAAGCGATCGCCGAGTTCGGAGAAGGCGCCAAGCTGAACATTCAGCGGTACAAAGGTTTGGGAGAAATGAATGCGGATCAACTGTGGGAGACGACGATGGACCCGTCCAGCCGGACGATGCTGCAGGTGCGCATCGAAGACGCGATCAAAGCCGACCTCATGTTCGATACGTTGATGGGCGATAACGTCGAGCCTCGACGCGAGTTTATTCAACAGTACGCTCGATACGTTAAAAATTTGGACGTATAAGCGCAAGATCAGACAGGGGGTATCTCTCGAGGGAGATACCCCCTGCGGGTTACGATTTGCGTTTGCGAGGTTTGAAGCGACCGTAGGCGGTGGCATAAGCGTACATTTTGCGGAAGATGGATTTATCGGGAAGCTTCTTGAACAAGAAGGGATCCGGCAGCGTATTGACTTCGAGTATCCAGGTCTTATGCTGCTCGTCGACGGCGATGTCGATGCCGATTTCTTTTAATCTCGGATATTTTCGTTCCAGGGCCTCGGCGACGGAGACTCCGAGCTTGCGCAGCCGAGCTTCGAATGAACGCCGCTGATTGGGTGACAAATGCGCGGACATCAGAGCTGGAACCGACTTCGGAGTGCCCCCGGCATGGTAGTTGGTAACGATTTTGCGAGGATGGGCGACGCGTCCGATCATCCCTGTCGTTTCCCAAGAGGCTTGAGGATTTTTCTGCACCATGACCCGGAGATCGAATCTTCTGCCGTGGTGTTTCAGTAGATGGATGCCTTGTTGGCTTAAATAACTCTTCGGCTTCTTCACCGACAGCAGTTTGCGAAACAGATCGTCGAACGTCGGAAATTCATATTTGGTTTCTCCGGATTGCAGGCGGTACGGGGATGACGAAGCAGGATGCTTCTCGATTCGAATTACGCCTCGTCCGAACGTTCCGTTGATCGGTTTGACATAGATCATTTCATATTTCTCAAGCATTCGTTCCACGGTGAGTCGGTCGAACCCGTCGCTATCGGGAATGTAACCTTTAAGGCTGGGGTCGGCAAGCAGGACTTCAGTTTTGGCCCGTTTGCTGCGTACGCGCTGAATGGACATGCGGGTTCATCCAACCTTTCCCTTTGGCAATATGGTATAATGGAGTCATTGCATATTTACTAATCTATGACGGTATACGCCTTGCGGTGTACAGATTCGCAAGCGCGTTCTGCTTGTATATTCGTTAAGGAGGATCTTCATGTCGGAAGAACAACGCTCCCAGCTTCGCGATCGCGATATCGGGGTCGAGATGCGGGAATCGTTCATGGATTATGCCATGAGCATTATCGTCAGCCGGGCTTTGCCGGACGTTCGCGACGGGTTGAAGCCGGTTCAAAGACGGATTCTGTACGCTATGTCAGAGCTGGGAATGGCGCCGGACAAGCCTTACAAGAAATCGGCCAGAATCGTCGGAGAAGTTATCGGTAAGTACCACCCTCACGGTGATTCCTCGATCTACGAAGCGATGGTTCGCCAAGCGCAGGATTTCTCTCTTCGCTACATGCTGGTCGACGGTCACGGCAACTTCGGTTCGATCGACGGCGACTCCGCAGCCGCGATGCGGTATACCGAAGCTCGGTTATCCAAGATCGCGATGGAGATGCTCCGCGATATCAACAAAGAAACGATCAACTACCAGCCTAACTACGACGGCGAAGAGATAGAGCCTGTTGTACTGCCGGCCAGGTTCCCGAACCTGCTTGTGAACGGCACGACAGGCATCGCTGTCGGTATGGCGACAAATATTCCGCCTCACAACCTCAAGGAAGTGATCGAGGGCACGCAAGCGCTGCTGCGCGATCCGGAGCTGACGCCGTACGATTTGATGGAATACGTCAAAGGGCCGGACTTCCCGACAGCCGGTCTTATTCTTGGCCGCGTCGGAATCCGCCAAGCCTACGCAACGGGACGCGGTTCGGTAACGATGAGAGCTCGTGCGACGATTGAAGAGAATAACGGCAAAGCCCGTATTCTCGTTCACGAGATTCCGTATCAAGTTAACAAGGCGAGACTCGTCGAGAAGATTGCCGAACTGGTGCGCGAGAAGAAGATCGACGGCATTACCGATCTTCGCGACGAATCCGACCGCAACGGCATGCGGATCGTTATCGAGCTGCGCCGCGATGTGACGCCGACGGTCGTGCTCAACAACCTCTACAAGCAGACGCAGATGCAGACGAGCTTCGGCGTAAACATGCTTGCGCTGGTTAACAACGAACCTAAGGTGCTTAACCTGAAGGACGTGCTTCACAACTATATCCAGCATCAGGTCGAAGTTATTCGCAGACGTACGGAATACGATCTGAAGAAAGCGGAAGCCAGAGCCCACATTCTCGAAGGTCTGCGCATCGCGCTCGATCATCTGGACGAAGTCATCGCGTTGATCCGCGCTTCCCAGACGACGGAGGAAGCCCGCGAAGGCTTGATGACGCGCTTCGGACTGTCGCACGACCAGGCGCAGGCCATTCTCGAAATGCGCTTGCAGCGCCTGACCGGACTGGAACGGGAGAAGATCGAGCAGGAGTATGCCGAGCTGCTTGCGAAGATCGCCGAGTACAAAGCGATTCTCTCCGATCCGCAGCTCGTGAACGATATCATTCACGAAGAGCTTGAGGAGATCAAGCAGAAGTACGGCGATGAGCGCCGTACGGAGATCACGATCAGCGACGAGGAAATTCTCGACGAGGATCTGATTCCACGCGATGACGTCGTCATCACAATGACGCATGCGGGCTATATCAAGCGGCTTCCCGTCTCGACCTATCGCAGCCAGAAGCGGGGCGGAAGAGGCATTATGGGAATGGGGACGAAGGATGAGGATTTCATCGAAAATCTGTTCATCTCCAATACCCATCACTACTTGCTGTTCTTTACGAACAAGGGCCGCGTATTCCGGATGAAGGCTTACGAGATTCCGGATCTCAGCCGAACGGCGAAAGGAACCCCGATCATCAACCTGATCCAGATTGAGCAGGGAGAGACGATCAACGCGGTGATTCCGGTCGAATCGTTCGAGCCGAATCAATTTCTCTTCTTTGCGACCCGGAACGGAATCGTCAAGAAGACGCCTCTCGACGACTACGCGAACATTCGCAAAGTCGGTCTAATCGCGATTTCCTTGCGAGAGGATGATGACCTGATCGGCGTTAAGCTGACGGACGGCTCCCGAGAAATCGTAATGGGAACGAGCCAGGGCATGTCCATTCGTTTCTCCGAGGACGACGTTCGCGCTATGGGGCGTTCGGCAACGGGCGTGAAGGGCATTCAACTGGACGATAACGATAAAGTGATCGACATGGACGTCGTCGAGCCGGAGCAGGACGTGCTGATCGTAACGTCCAAAGGCTACGGCAAACGGACGCCTATGACCGAATATCGCATTCAGACTCGTGGCGGCAAAGGCATCAAAACATTGAACGTAACGGATAAAAACGGAGAAATCGTCGGCTTGAAGGTCGTTCATGACGAAGAAGATCTGATGATTATGACTTCCTCCGGAACGCTGATCCGTACGAGCATGTCCGGCATCAATACGATGGGCAGAATCACTCAAGGCGTTAAGCTGATCAATATTCGCGACGAAGATTCCGTAGCTACCGTAGCTCGGGCTCCAAGAAGCGAGGACGATGCAGATTCTGAACAGATGGAGCTTGATGGCGAAGGAGCAGGAGAAGACAGCTAACCGGCTGTCTTCTTGTTCTCGCTAGGCAACGGCGGATAAGGAGATGCGGCATGCCGACCATTCCGATTACACAGATACAATTAGGCGATCGTCTGAGCAGCGATGTTCAGACCGCTCTTGGGAGCGTGCTTTTGCAGGAAGGACGCGTATTGTCGGAGAGGGATATGGAAATTCTTCAGGCTTTCCTTATTCCTAGCATAGAGGTTGTTCGCAACGGGCTCGAGGAGTCTGCCGCGGAAGAAAATCCGAACGAAATCGCGGCGACTGCCGAAACTAAGCTGACTATGCTGCAGCAGGAATTTCTGCTGATGGAGAAGCAGTTGCAGCGTACGATTTCCATGGTAAGCTCCGGTCAGAAAATTCCCGTTCTCGATCTGCGCAATGGATTAACCGCCTTGATCGGGCATATGCATGATTACAACGTGTTAACCTTCTCTGTCCCCCTTTCACTTGGGGATCCGAATATCCTCATTCGCAACAGTATCCTGTGCGCGATGACTTCCTACCAGCTCGCCAAGTGGAATAAGTTCCCCGAGAAGGATTGGCTGCCGATTGCCATGGCCGGATTGCTTCACGATATCGGCAACGTTAAGGTGGATCCGGCGATTTTCAACAAGCCGTCCGGGCTGACAGCGGAAGAGATTCAGGAAATGAGACAGCACACCGTATACGGATTTAAGCTGCTTGAAGGGATTGCGTCTTTTAATCAAGGCATATGGCTCGCGGCGCTGCAGCATCATGAACGGATTGACGGCAGCGGCTATCCGCTGAAGGTCAAAGGGGAGAAAATTCACCCTTACGCCAAGATCGTCGCGATTGCCGACATGTACCATGCGATGACGTCCAATCGGAAGTATCGCAAAGCCGAGTCTCCGTATCTCGTTCTTGAAGAGCTTCATGCGGGATCTTTCGGCAAGCTGGATCCGCTGTATGTGCAGACTTTTATCGAGAGGACGACACAGTTCCATAATGGCGTATTCGTTAAGCTTAATGACGGACGCATCGGGGAAATCGTCTTTACGGACAGACAGAATCCGACCCGTCCGATGATCTCGATCAATGGACAGATCGTTAATCTGGGATTGAATCGCCAATGGCATATTGTCGAAGTGTTCTCCACGAAATAATCTATAAGTAAATACATGTTATCGGCTTGAGATGAAGAGACGCCGTATTCGGTTGTATGCTTTCGGGTGAAGGCATAGGACAGAATCGGTGTCTCTATCTTCATATATTGGAGGAGAACGGGGATGGGTCAAGGGGTATGGGCGATCTCCTATTGGGAATTATCGCTGAGAATCGTATTGTCCGTAGCTGCCGGCGGCTTAGTCGGATTGGAGCGGGAGTGGAGCAATCGAGCTGCCGGCTTTCGGACTCATATTCTGGTATGCGTAGGCGCTACGGCGATTATGCTGCTGTCCATTTACGGTTTCTCCCAATTCGCGGATGAGTTGAACGTCAGGATGGATCCTGCGCGGCTTGCCGCACAGGTAATTAGCGGCATCGGGTTTCTCGGAGCGGGCGCGATTATGCGCAACGGATTTACAATCTCGGGGCTGACTACCGCGGCTTCGCTGTGGGTTGTGGCAGCGATCGGGCTATGCGTGGGCGCCGGCTTCTACTTCGTTTCTCTTCTAACGACCTTTTTCGTTCTGTTCTGCTTGTTCCTCCTTAATCGCTGGGAGAAGAAGTTTTTCACCGTAAAGCGTAAAATGAAAATGGAAATGAAGATCGGCTGTCGGGCAGGTCGCGTAAACGAAGTCGTGAAGTTGATCGAAGATAACGGAATCGTCATTGTAGATATGGCGGTGAATAAAGAGGAGCACTTGTTCGGTTCAGATAAAAGAGAGTCCTGCGTCAAAATTCATCTTACCGTCAAAGTATCCAGTGCAAGCATACTCGTACATTTCGTTGATCAATTGGCGGTTCATCCCGACGTTCAATCGTTCCAGCAAAGCGCTCCGAATTCGGGGTAATCCGAGCAGTTGGACGAGAAGCTATCTTTAGTAAAGAGAACAGCCCCATTCAGAAACAGCGAGACGATTTCATCACGTTGGCTTCTGTAGGGGCATCTTTTTAGTCCGGAGGGTATTTGGCAACGCGCCGGCCTCTTCATCCTTTTTCGCCGAGAAGCTTAAAATTTGCCGTACAACAATCGTCTTCCGAGCTCCAGTCGCGCTTCGAGTTCGATTCTGTTTTTGCATTCTTCGCAGCAATGCAATCCTTTGCGGTTTCGTTTCACATGGTCGTAGACTTGAGTCCCCTCGATGGCATAAAACGTGCGTTTGCAACAATAACATGTGGTACGAAACCGAAAAACTCCATCAATTTGCTCCTGCATCGAATCCCTCCCGTCAACCATAACAGGTTCAATCCTATTGACGTGGTCCTCCCGGCGCGCTATAACTGAATACAAAATGAAATAACACACTGTATTATTTTATTTTAGTACACTGTGCTTTTTAAAACAAGGGAGCGGTTATCATTGCCGAAAATCGTGGACCACGAGCAACAAAGAAAACGGATCGCCGAGTCAGCATGGAGCATTATTGAGGAAAAAGGGATCGAACATGCGTCCATCCGTGCCGTCGCCGCGGCTGCAGGTTTGTCGCCCGGAGCCTTGCGGCACTATTTTTCAACGCAGGACGAGCTGTTGTTATTTATCGTGGATTACTATTTGACAAGGGGAGTTGACAGGGCGGCAGAGGGGTTGGTAATAAGCCATATTCCGATAAAGGCTGCGAAGGAAGTTGTGTTACAACTGCTCCCTATGGATGCGGAAAAACGAACGGCTGTCGGCGTCTGGTGGATCTTCGCCATCCGTTCCCTCAGGAGTGAGGCGTTGCAGACTAAAAAAGACGAACTGACGGACGGACTCCATTACCTGACGAAAGCCGTCCTTGAAATTCTAGCTCAGGCGCAGCTTCTGCCCGCTGTGGTGGACATCCAACTCGAAACGCTAAGATTGGCCGCGCTGATAGAAGGCTTGACGATAATGGCAATGCTTCGCCCAGAGCTCTACGCATCGGAGACTATTGAGCAGATCGTCATCCTCCATATCCGAGAGCTATGCTCGCATGGTACGGCTACGGATGGATGAGCCTATAGAAAATGCCCTCTCGCCGTCACTTATCGTTATATCAAACAAATACTAATGAATATCTCGGGGAACTAATTGTTATTTCGTTTGTTCACTTCAATCGCAATGAACTCCGGCAAATAATTGGGAGTACAGCCCTTTGATACCATTTCATCTTTATAAAGCCCCATTTTTTCACCAAGTTGAATACAACGTGCCCGATTCTTTTGATCATAAACGCCAATCCAGCCTGCGGTGAAATTCATAGCCCATTGAACTTCCGGTTCTTCCTGCGTAATCTTAGCTTCAATTGCAGATAGCAAGTCTGCGTTGTTATCAGGCGGTGTTTGTCCAGTCCATCTCAATCGCGCATTATAATACCAGAAGGTACGCCTTTGAAGAGCAGAAGGGCTATTTTCCCATAACTCCATCAAAGCAATTGTCTTCTTGTCTTTGGTGAGCTGATTAGCCATTAACCAATCCATTAAGTTATTTCGCTCATCGAAGGTGTGAATCTGCATATCCGTATCAAGCTTATTTAGCACATCTTCTGAAAGAAGTTTTTTTGTCCATAATTAAAATTGCCAATAGTCTGGGCAAAAACTCTTCGGTTGACCAAAGTTCCACAGCTAGTTCGTGATCTGTTTTAATGTCCTTCGCGATTTTTCTTAAGTCGCCTAGCTTAGTTTTACTATTGATCTGTGACAGAATGTTTTCTGCTTTTGAAGAGCGTTTCATTTCGGTGCCTTTATTCTTATTCATCTGACACAACTCCTTTATTAAAAAATATGCCCTCGGCGCGATCTATCAATAACTTAATTTCGCTATAAGTCTTATTGCATACAATTGTACCATTACAAATTTTAAAAGAAGCTATTCATTTCGCCGTTACCTATGGTGAGGTGCTTCGTATCCCTATTCTATGGCCCTAAAAATGAGCAAAAGTAACTCGTAAAAAGTTTTTTGAAAAAG
>Ga0256791_1000501_pt1 | contig 14041 bp, 11 predicted proteins | sample MC6MC0942MT_FD_190188 | JGI IMG/M metagenome (GOLD analysis project Ga0256791, IMG submission 190188) | Metatranscriptome of enriched soil aggregate microbial communities from Iowa State University, Ames, United States - MC6-MC0942-MT... | ecosystem: Environmental > Terrestrial > Soil >...
GCGGCCGTTGAAGCGCTGCAACTTGGCTTCAGCCGGCAACACGCGCGACCACAGCCGCCATTGGTTCTGCGACGCGGTGCGCACGAAATCGGCGCGGTCTTCGGCAGGCACCTCGGACAAGGCTGCGCGCAGCGTGCGGATCGTGGTGACGATATAGCCAATGGCCACGTCTTCCATGAACTTGTGCCGGAAGTACGACACCGTCACCAGCGTCGCCGCCTGGGTCAGCAGCACCGACCCAAGGATCAGCAGGATCAGGCGCGCCCGCAGCGAACGCGGCACCAGAAAACCAGGGGAAAAACGCATCAGGGCGAAAACCGGTAGCCGATGCCCCAGACGGTCTGAATCCAGCGCGGCTGCTTGGGGTCGTCTTCGATGACGCGGCGCAGGCGCAGGATGGCGATGTCGATGGCGCGGTCGTTGCGTTCACCGGCGTCGTCATCGCGGGCCAGCGCCAGCAAGCGTTCGCGCGACAGCGGCTTGCCGGCGTTGCGCACCAGGGCTTCCAGCAGATTGATTTCGCCGCCGGTCAGCTTGACCACCGTGCCTTCGCGCGACAGTTGGCGGGTGGAAGGATCGAACAGGAAAGGGCCGAACGTGACGGGCGCGTCCTTCGTCAGCGCGGACGGGCCGCGCTTTCGGCGCAGCACGGCCTCAATGCGGGCCAGCAGTTCACGGGGGTCGAAGGGCTTGCCGACGTAGTCGTCGGCGCCGGCTTCCAGGCCGATGATGCGGTCTACCGCTTCATCGCGGGCGGTGAGCAGAATGACGGGGATGTCTTCGCCCTGCTCGCGCAGGCGGCGGCAGGCATCGGCGCCATCGCCGCCCGGCAGCATGCGGTCAAGCACGAGCAGATCGGGCGCGTAGCGGGTAATGCGCGATGACAAATCGGTGGCGTCCGGCGCCAGCAGGGTGTCGTAGCCGTGCCGGTTCAGGTAGTCGGCCAGCAGTTGGCGCAGGGCCGGGTCGTCGTCAACGACCAGCAGCTTGGTGTGGGGATTGTCCATGGATGCCATAGTGCGGCGCGGCGCGTTCCGCCGCAAGGGGCAAGAAATCAACTGAAATACACCTGTTGCACGATGTACGGCGGGTTTTCCAAGCCGTTGCGCCCGCGCGTGCGATGCGCCTGGGACTGGCCCTAAAATAGCCGACGCCTTGCCGCTCGTCCGGTTTACTAAAAATCGTTTACAGCTACGGCAACGCCCCCTATTTACACTGGTCCGTATGGTCGCCCCTGCAAAGTGGCGCAGACGGTTGTTGCACGCGGCGCTGACGGCGGGCTTGACTTGCCCGTTGGCGGCCGCGCTTGCCGACACGCTGGATGCGCCCCCCTCTTCCGAATCCACGCCCGCTGCCGGTACACCCGCTGCGGGTAGACCGGTGCTGGTCGCGCGCGGCATTGGGGTGCTGTCCCCGGTGCAGCCCATCCCCGTGCGCCCCGCGCCGTCGATTGACGCGCGCGCCGTGCCGTTGGACCCGGCCCCCTGCGATTTGATGGTGGCGGAACCGGCCATGGACACCTCGGTGCAAGGCGCCGGGAACAGCGGCGACGCCGATCCGATTCCCGGGCTGGGGCCGAGTTTGAATGGGGCCGCCGAGTCCCGGGCGAGCCCGGCCAGGACCACCGAGAGTGGGGCCTCCGAGACTGGGGCCACCGAATCCTCGCCACTGGGTTGCGAATTGACCGCGTCGGCGCCCGCCACCGCGCCGGCACCCGAGGAAACCCCGCCAGACTATGACTTTGCACTGGACACGGGCGACATCCCCCGCATCCCGGTCGTGGTGATTTCGGGCGTCTCGCGTCCTTCCCGCCCCTGGTTTGCATCCGTCAGCGGGCAAGATGGCCTGCGCTATGCGGGCGACCGCAACTGGGTCTATCGCAACACCTCCGGCCCGTCGGTGACGGTGGGCAACATCAACGCCAATGCGCCCGTCTGGGGCAGCAGCGCGCCGGTGGGCGGCTTGCAGATCGCGAACTGGGCGGGGTCCAGCGCGACCGTGCCCGAGGGCAGCTTCGGCTACTCGTCATCGGTCGGCAAGCTGAACCGCATGGACCCCACCGCCAGCTCGGGGGCGGTGGACTATGGGGCCTCGGTCGGCACGGGCAGCGTGCGCTACGGCCTGACCCCCGCCCTGACCGTTGAAGGCCAGATGCAAAGCGCCCCGTCCCTGACCACTCGCGGCATGGGCACCACGTATGCGGCGGGCGAATATGGCACCTTCCAGGCCGGCGCTACGCAAAGCTCGTTTGACGCATCCAACGCCTGGCGCTACCGCATCGGCTACAGCGTGGACGTGGCCGACACGGTGAACCTGGGCTACACCAACGAGCAGATCGGCGCCGGCTTTGGCGACCTGTCGACGTATTCGGGCGGCGTGGCCTCGGCCCCGCAGTCGCGCAATACCTTGTCGGCCGGTGTGCCGATCACCGGATGGGGCACGTTCAGCGGCACGTACTCGGGGCTGCATGAAGGGTCCACGCTGGCCGAGCAGCGCGTGGGCCTGTCGCACAGCATGTTCGTGGCGCCGAAGGTGAAGCTGGCCGTCGGGGCCGACCGCGACATCATCTCGGGCAACTACGAGTGGCGCGCCAATCTGAGCATGCCCGTGGATACCTTCATGCGCGGGACGTGGCTGAGCTGGTAGGGGTCGCCGGACTGCCCCGCCGCCGGTTCACCGGACCGCCACCCGGACGGAAATATCCCTGTAAAAGAGACCGCCGGGAATTGCGGCTTAAAATCCCTGCCATGATGCTTCCGGCCTACCCCCATGTCTGACGCGCGCGCCCTCGGCGTATTGCAGCGCGTTTTCGGTTACGAATCCTTCCGCGGCGACCAGCAAGCCATTGTCGAACAAGTGATCGACGGCGGTGACGCGCTGGTCCTCATGCCCACGGGCGGAGGGAAATCGCTCTGTTATCAGATCCCGTCACTGGTGCGCGAAGGCACCGGTATCGTCGTGTCGCCGCTGATCGCGCTGATGCAGGATCAGGTCGACGCGCTGACCGAACTAGGCGTGCGCGCCGCGTTCCTGAACTCCACGCAAGAGTGGCGCGTGGCCCGCGACGTCGAACAGGCGTTTCTGGCGGGCGAGCTCGACTTGCTGTACGTCGCCCCCGAACGCCTGTTGACCGACCGCTGCCTGCAGCTGCTTGAACGCGGCCGCATCGCGCTGTTCGCCATCGACGAAGCGCACTGCGTATCGCAATGGGGGCACGATTTCCGGCCGGAATACCTGGGCCTGTCGATGCTGCACGAGCGCTGGCCGGACGTGCCGCGCATTGCGCTCACGGCCACGGCCACGGCGGATACCCGCGCCGAGATCGCGCAGCGCCTGCAACTGGACGACGCGCGGCATTTCGTTTCCAGCTTTGACCGCCCCAACATCCGCTACCGCATCATCGAAAAGAACGAGGTGCGCAAACAGCTGCTGGACATGATCCGCACCGAACACGACGGCGAGTCCGGCGTGGTGTATGGCTTGTCGCGGGCGCGGGTGGAAGAAACCGCCGAGTTCCTCTGCAACCAGGGCATCGACGCGATGCCCTACCACGCCGGGCTCAGCCCGCAGGTGCGCGCGGCCAACCAGGCCCGCTTCCTGCGCGAAGACGGCGTGGTCATGGTGGCCACCATCGCCTTCGGCATGGGCATCGACAAACCCGATGTTCGTTTCGTGGCGCACATCGATCTGCCCAAGTCCGTCGAAGGCTACTACCAGGAAACCGGCCGTGCCGGCCGCGACGGCCTGCCCGCCACCGCGTGGCTCGCCTATGGCCTGCAAGACGTGGTGCAACAGCGCCGCATGATCGACGAATCCCCCGGCGACGAATCCTATCGCCGCCGGCTGGGCCAGCAATTGGACGCCATGCTGGGCCTGTGCGAAACCGTGGAATGCCGGCGCGTGCGGCTGCTGGCCTACTTCGGCCAGCAGATCACCGCCTGCGGCAACTGCGACGTCTGCCTGGAACCGCCGCAAGCGTGGGACGGCACCGTCGCCGCGCAGAAAGTGCTGTCGGCCGTTTACCGCTTGTGGAAAGAACGCGGCCAGCGTTACGGCGCCGGCCACATCATCGATATCCTGCGTGGCAAGGTCACCGACCGCACCAAACAGCATGGCCATGAAACGCTTAGCGTGTTTGGCGTGGGCGAAGACCTGAGCGACACCGCCTGGCGCGGCGTGCTGCGCCAACTGCTGGCGCAGGGCCTGCTCACGGTGGACAACGAAGGGTTCGGCACGCTGGCGCTGACAGAAGGCAGCCGCGCCGTGTTGAAGGGGGAACGCCAGCTGATGCTGCGGCGCGAATCCGAAAAGAAAACCCGGTCAGGCAAGACCAGCAGCGGCCGCCCCAAGGCCGCGGCCATCGACCTGCCGGCCGAACTGCAGCCCGTATTCGAAGCGTTGCGCGCATGGCGCGGCGAAGTCGCCAAGAGCCACGGCGTGCCGGCGTATGTCATCTTCCATGACGCCACGTTACGCGAAATCGCCCTGGCTCAGCCCGACTCGATGGATGCGCTCAGCCACATCAGCGGCGTCGGCGCGCGCAAGCTCGAAGCCTACGGCGAAGAGATCCTGCAACGCGTGGCCAAACCGGTGTTGTAGGTGGGGTGTAGCGCACGCCGCCCGGCCGTAGAAAACGGCTGGTGAACGCGCGCAACCCCTCACCAATCAATACGACGGCGGCGGCAGCAGCGGCACCGGGCCGCGTTCCTTGCCGAAGACCGAGCGGTAGGCCAGGATGTTGAACACCAGCACCACCGGTATCCCCACGACCGCGCCGGCCATGACCAGGCGCATGGAACCCAGCGCGCCCGCGCCATCCCAAAGCGTCATGTCGTCCAGGATCAGGTACGGGAACAGGCTGTACGCCAGGCCGCTCAGCATCAGCAGGAACAACGCCACGCACAGCACGAACGGCAGCCAGCTGAAGCGGTCGGCCTTGCCGGGCAGACGCGCCAGCAGCATTTCCGCCGCCACGTAGCCCGCCAGCATCAGCACCCAGACGGTGGCGGCCAGGCTCAGGTGGGCGATGTTGCTCCACTTGTAGAAGATGCCCGCATTGGCCAGGCCGAGCGTGACGGCAATCGACACCATGCCCACCGCAGTCCAGCGAATGGCGTGGCGCGCCCAGTTGGCGGCGCGACGTTGAAGGTCGCCATCCACGCGCATGACAAGCCACGACGCGCCCAGCAACACATAGGCCGCCACGGCGCATAGCCCGACGAACATTGCGAACCAGCCATAGCCGGCGTCAGATTGATACCCGGTGGCGATGCGGCCCAGCAGCATGCCCTGGCCGAAAGCGGTGATGATCGACCCTGCCCAGAACCCGAAGATCCAGCGCGGTTTGCTTTCATTGCGGGCGCGGATGCGGAATTCAAACGACACGCTGCGCAGCACCACGCCCAGCACCATGAAGGTCAGCGGCCCGTACAGCTTGCCCAGCACGGCGCCCCACGCGAAGGGAAAGGCCGACGCGAACAGTCCCATGCCCAGCAGCAGCCAGAATTCATTGGCGTCGCGCCAGGGGCTTAACAGCGACATCATGCGGCCGCGCTCGTGCTCGGGCGCCAATTGCAGCAGGATGCCCACGCCCAGGTCGAAGCCGTCGAGCACCATGCCAGCGGCAATCACCACGAACAGCAAGCCCATGAAGGCCAGCGGCATCCAGAAGGAAGGGTCTTCGGGGCTCAACCCCTGCGATGCGGCAAGCATGGCGATCATGGCGTACCTCCGCCCAGTTTGCGCACCGGCACGACGCCGTAGCGCGCGGCATGGAACAACATGCCCGCGAAGGCGGCCAGCAGCAAGGCATACAGCAGGCCATAGCCCAGCAGCCCGTACAGCACGGTGCTGGACGGGATTTGCCCCAGCACTTCAGATTGCGTGATAGTGCCGTTCACGGCGAACGGTTGCAGCCCAATGATGGACACCCACCATCCGGCCACGACGGCAATGCCGCCCGAAAACATCATTGCGCACAGCACGCGCTGCCACCAGACAGGTAGCGTCGATGGGTCCAGCCCGCGGCGGAATGTCATCAAAAAGGTCACGCACGCCACCGCCAGCATCAACAGGCCCAGCCCTACCGCCACCCGCAATGACCAGAAGGTCAACGCCACGGGCGGCAGCATGCCGGAATACTTGTCCAGGCCCTGATAGGTGCCGTCGGCATTGCGGTGCAGCCACATGCCGCCGGCGTTGCGGATCGTCAGGTCAGACACGTTGGTATGGGCGCGGGCATCGGGCCAGCCGAACAGCACCAACTTCGGCTCCGAGCCGCTTTCCCAATAGCCCGCGGCGGCAGCTGCCTTGGCAGGCTGCAGCTTGGCCACCATCTGCCCCGCGCCGGTCGCCACCGGCACCTGCAAGAAGGCGGCCACCACCGCAATCACCAGCGCTGTCTTGAAGGTATTGCGTTCGCCATCACCCAGCGGGCGGCGCAGCGCCTGCAAGGCGGTGACGCCCATCATCAGGAACGCGGCGGCCAGCGCCGCGCCGACCACCACCACAGCCATGCGCCAGCCCACCGAGGGGTTCAGCACCACGGCCACCCAGTCATAGACCTGGTAGCGGCCATCGACAAGAATCGCGCCGTCGGGCGTTTGCATCCAGGATTGCAGGGCCAGGACCCAGAACACCGCCACCAGCTGGCCCACGGCCACCATCAGCACCGCCAACGTGTGCGCGAAGTCAGACACCCGGCGCTGGCCGAACAGCATGACGCCCAGGAAACACGACTTCAAGATGAAGACGGACAGAATGCCGTAGCCCAGCAAGGGGCCGGCGACATTCCCGATCTTGTCCATGAGGCCGGCCCACAGGCTGCCGATCTGAATCAGCACGGGCACGCTGGCCGCCAGGGTCAGCACGAAGGCCAGGGCGAAAATCCGCACCCAGAAGCGGTAAGCGGCGGTCCAGCCACCGCGGCCCGACCACCGGGCGCGCACTTTGAAAAACAGCAGCACCCACGCAAGCGCCAGGGATACGGCCAGGAAAAGCGCCAGAAAGCTCAGGCTGGCCACGAACTGCGCACGGGCCAGGGAAAGGGTGGATATATCCATAATGGGCCGTAGTGTAGAGCCAGTTACAAGACAATGGGGGCAGTTTGAAACCGCTTGAACCGGGTCTAAAAAGGCCCCTGAGGCGGAACGTGGCAAAATTGACGCTTTGTCGCCGCTTTTTCCTATTCTTTCAAGAATGACCTCCGCCACGACGCCGACCCCTGCTGCATCCAATTTCCTGCTTAACATCGTCCAGGACGACCTTGAAGCCAACCGCTTCCAGGGCAAACGCTGGGCGGGCAAGCCTGGCCCGGCCGCCGTGCAGGAACAGGGGGAGCTGGACGCCGCCCGTATCCGCACGCGCTTCCCGCCGGAGCCCAACGGCTACCTGCACATCGGCCACGCCAAGAGCATTTGCGTGAACTTCGGCCTGGCGCGCGATTTCGGCGGTGTCTGTCACCTGCGTTTTGACGACACCAACCCCGAGAAAGAAGACCAGGAATACGTCGACGCCATCATCGAAGCCGTGCGCTGGCTGGGCTTTGACTGGAAGGCCGACAACGGCCAGGAAAACCTGTACTTCGCCAGCGATTACTTCGGCTATATGTACGAGTTCGCCGAAGCCCTGGTTGAAGCCGGCCATGCTTACGTCGATGAGCAAAGCCCCGAAGAAATCCGCGCCAACCGCGGCACACTGACCGAACCCGGCACCGACTCGCCCTGGCGCAACCGCCCGGCCGCCGAGTCCATCGCCTTGCTGCGTGAAATGCGCGACGGCAAGCATCCGGACGGCAGCCTGGTGCTGCGCGCGAAGATCAACATGGCCTCGCCCAACATCAACCTGCGCGACCCGGTGATGTACCGCGTGCGCCACGCGACCCACCACCGCACGGGCAACCAATGGTGCATCTACCCGATGTACAGCTGGGCCCACCCGGTGGAAGACGCGCTGGAAGGCATCACGCACAGCGTCTGCACGCTGGAATTCGAAGACCAGCGTCCCTTCTACGACTGGATACTCACGCGCCTGGCCGAACTGGGCAAGCTGGCCCAGCCGCTGCCGCACCAATATGAATTCGCCCGCCTGAACCTGAGCTACGTCGTCACCAGCAAGCGCAAGCTGCTGCAACTGGTGCGCGAAGGCCACGTGGACGGCTGGGACGACCCCCGCATGCCGACCATCTTCGGCCTGCGCCGCCGCGGCTACACGCCGGCCTCGATCCGCCTGTTCTGCGACCGCACCGCGGTCTCCAAGTCCGACTCGCGTATTGACTACAGCCTGCTCGAACAAGCCGTGCGCGACGATCTCGACCCCATCGCCGCCCGCTCGGTGGCCGTGCTGGACCCGATCAAGCTCGTCATCACGAACTATCCGGAAGGCCAGTCGGAAATCTGCACGGCGCCGCGCAATCCGCATGACCCGGAAGCGGGCGTGCGCGAATTCCCGCTGTCGCGCGAGCTCTGGATTGAACGCGACGACTTCCGCGAAGAAGCGCCGAAGAAGTATTTCCGCCTGTTCCCCGGCAACACCGTGCGCCTGAAGTACGGCTACGTCGTGCGCTGCACCGGCTTCACCAAGAACGAAGCCGGCGAAGTGGTCGAGGTGCAAGCGGAATACCTGCCGGAAACCAAAAGCGGGACGCCGGGCGCGGACAGCGTCAAGGTCAAGGGCAACATCACCTGGGTCAGCGCGGCCCACGCGGTGCCGGCCCAAATCCACCTGTACGACCGCCTGTTCGCCGATGCGCGTCCCGATGGCGGCGACAAGGACTTCCTGGCCTGCCTGAATCCGAACTCCAAGCAGACCGTCACCGCCTGGCTGGAACCGGGCACCGTCGCCACGCCGGGCGCGACCTGGCAGTTCGAACGCCTGGGCTACTTCACGGCCGACCTGAAGGAATCCACGCAAGCCGCACCGGTGCTCAACCGCATCGTGACGCTGCGCGACTCGTGGGCGCAAGGCTGACCCGCCACGCGTGCGTAACACGGAAAAAGGCGTCTTCGGACGCCTTTTTCTTTCGTCTGCCCCCCTGCGCACCCCACCCCGTAGCGGGTTATCATGCCCGACATCCCGCAGCCGGTTGCGCGCGCCGATTTCCTGGCGTTGCGAACCGCCAGCCACAATCAAGATGAACACTGAATCCCTAGCCCTGGACTTCAAAAGCGCCACCCTGTATGCCATCCGGGTGGTTCTGCACAGCGCAGACCCCGAACGCCTGACCGCCGCGCTGGCCAAACGCATGGCGGATGCCGGCAGCTTCTTCGAGAACGAACCCGTGGTCATCGACGCCAGCCGCGTCGACGAGAAGATCGATTGGACGGCGCTGGTGGCCGCGCTGCGCGCCCATAACCTGCCCCCGATCGGTGTGGTGGCCGAAGGCGCGAACCTGAAGGCCGCGCGCGAGGCCGGCTTGACGCCGGTGGAACTGTCGACGCCCGTCGTAGACACCGCGCCCCCGAACGATGTGTCGACGCCCGTGCCTTCGGTGCCGGCCGCAGCCGTTGAAACCGCGCCCGCGCCCACCGACACGTCGGCAGCGGACGGCGCCGCAACCGATACCGCGGCCACGCCGGCCAAGTCTGCATCGGCCGAACCGATGCCTGCTCGCGAAGCCAGCAGCACCACGTCCGCGCCCACCCCGACGCAAGCCGCACCGCATTCATCGTCAGCGCTGGTCATCACCAAGCCTTTGCGTTCCGGCCAGCGCGTTTACGCGCGCCATACGGACCTTGTCGTGATTGGCATGGTGAGCCAGGGCGCCGAAGTCATCGCCGACGGCAACGTGCACGTGTACGGCCCGTTGCGCGGCAAGGCCATGGCCGGTGCGCGCGGCGACACGTCAGCGCGCATCTTCACCACGCATCTGGATGCCGAGCTGCTGGCCGTGGCCGGCGTGTACCGCGTGGTGGAAGACAAGCTCGACCGGACGCTACAAAATCAGCCGGCCTTGATTCGCCTGGACGGCGATACGTTACGCATCGAAGCGCTGAAACCATAGATGGTTTTTGCGCGGCGCCACGAACGTCTCAACACATTCTGTAAGAAGCCTTACACGGGCTTTTTGCTTTACGATAACGCGATTTATTCGAACATAAGGGTTTGATCGTCATGACACGCATTGTTGTGGTGACTTCCGGCAAAGGCGGCGTGGGTAAAACCACGACGAGCGCCAGTTTTTCCGCGGGCCTCGCGATGCGGGGCCACAAGACCGCTGTCATCGACTTCGATGTCGGCCTGCGCAATCTCGACCTCATCATGGGCTGCGAGCGTCGCGTGGTGTACGACTTCGTCAATGTGATCCAGGGCGAAGCCACCCTCAACCAGGCGCTGATCAAGGACAAGCAGCTTGAAAACCTGTTCATCCTGCCCGCCTCGCAAACGCGCGACAAAGACGCGCTGACGCAGGAAGGCGTGGAAAAGGTCATCAACGACCTGAAGGAAATGGGATTCGAGTACATCGTCTGCGACTCGCCCGCCGGCATCGAAACGGGCGCGCTGATGGCCGCCTACTTCGCCGATGACGCGCTCGTCGTGACGAACCCCGAAGTCTCGTCCGTACGCGACTCGGACCGCATCCTGGGCATCCTGGCGGCCAAGTCCAAGCGCGCTGTTGACGGCGGCGATCCGGTCAAGGAATTCCTGCTGCTCACGCGCTACAACCCGAAGCGCGTGGTCGACGGCGAAATGCTGTCCTTGGGCGACATCGAAGACATCCTGCGCATCAAGCTGATCGGCGTCATCCCCGAATCGGAAGCGGTGCTGCAAGCGTCGAACCAAGGCCTGCCGGCCATCCACCTGAAAGACACGGACGTCTCCGAAGCCTACAAGGACGTCGTGGCCCGTTACCTTGGCGAAGACAAGGCCCTGCGCTTTACCGACTACGAAAAGCCCGGTCTTCTGAAACGCCTGTTCGGAGGCAAGTAAGCAATGTCCTTCCTGTCGTTTCTGCTTGGTCAAAAGAAATCGTCCGCGTCCGTTGCCAAAGAACGGTTGCAGATCATCCTGGCCCACGAGCGGGGCCGCGGCGACTCGCCCGACTACCTGCCGCAGTTGCAGCAGGAACTGATCGCCGTGATCTCAAAATACGTAAAGATCAACCCTGAAGACATCAAGGTGCACCTGGAACGCCAGGACACGCTGGAAGTGTTGGAAGTGAAGATCGAGATGCCGCAAAACGAAACGTGATGCGGCGTGGCCGCGCCGGCCCTCCGGCGCGCGTCCACCACAACGGCCATAAAAAAACGCCCGGCAATGCCGGGCGTTTTGCATGGCGGGCAGACGCTTAGCGCTTGCCGACCTGATCGCCGATCACGCCACCGATCGCTGCTCCGCCAACCGTACCCAGCACGCCGCCGTTGGTGATCACGGCGCCTGCGACACCGCCCAATGCGGCCCCGCCCACCGTGCTCTTTTGACGATGGCTCATGCCGTCCCAGGACGAGCAGCCGGCCATTGCGGCGGTCATCGCCACGGCGACACAGATTTTGGAAAGAGATGCGATTTTCATGATGAGGCTCCTATTCTTGTACCCGGGGGCCGCACCATGGATCTAACGCGAGCGCGCGATCCCCTTTTGGGTTTAGAAACTTCAGGATCTCAAAATATCGCGGCAAGCGGTGTTAGGTTTGCCCAGGAATTGTGTCAAACAGCGAGAGAATCTTTGCACGCCCCAGGGACGATGTTGCAACGGGCGCCGGCTATTTGACGAGACGTAACACATCACGAAAGCGCGGATGCTCGCAGGTCTGCATCCACTCAAATATGGCCATTTCTGATGTGACGATATCCGCACCATGCGCACGCGCACGGCGCAGCGCCGCATGATGATCCGCAGGCTTGCGCGAGCCTGCGGCGTCAGACACCAACACCGCCTTGTAGCCCATGTCCGCCAAGCCGATCACGGTTTGCAGCACGCAGATATGCGCTTCGCAGCCCGCCACCAGAATGGTTTTTCGCGCAGCGGGCAGCCACGCTTCAAAGCCCGGTTCGCGCGCGGAAGAAAAATGCATCTTCTGAAACGTCGACTGCACGATGTCACGCAGCGGGTCGACCGTGACGCCCAGCATCTTGCTGTGATGCTCGGTAGCGACCACCGGCACATCCAGCAGCCGCGCGGCCTGCGCCAGCTTGTGCGTGGTGTTCAGCACGGCCTCGTTGTCGTGAATGACGGGCATCAAGCGGCCCTGCATGTCGACGATAAGGAAGGTGGAATCGGAGGCTTGCAGCAGCATGGTCGAGGGCTCCAGGTTGAAGTTGTAGGATAACGCCATCTGCCTGCGCGGCAGCGCGCGCAATGCCGGCGCAAAAAAATCCCGGCGCATCGGCCGGGATTACTCAGACTGCTTTACCGCAAGGCTTACTTCAGCGCCTTGTAGCGCAAGCGCTTGGGTTTGGCGCCTTCTTCGCCCAGGCGGCGCTTCTTGTCGGCTTCGTACTCTTGGTAGTTGCCGTCGAAGAACACCACTTGCGAATCGCCTTCGAAGGCGAGGATGTGCGTGGCGATACGGTCCAGGAACCAGCGATCGTGGCTGATGACCATGACGCTGCCGGGGAACTCCAGCAAGGCGTCTTCCAGCGCGCGCAGCGTTTCAACGTCGAGGTCGTTGGACGGTTCGTCAAGCAGCAGCACGTTGCCGCCAGCGATCAGCGTCTTGGCCATGTGCAGACGGCCGCGTTCGCCGCCCGACAGTTGGCCCACCACCTTGTTCTGGTCGCCGCCCTTGAAGTTGAAGCGGCCCAGATAGGCGCGCGACGACATTTCGAACTTGCCTACCGTCAGGATGTCGGCGCCGTCGGCCACGGCGTCAAACACCGTCTTCTTGTCTTCCAGCGCATCGCGCGACTGGTCCACATAAGCCAGCTTCACGGTCTGGCCGATGGTGACTTCGCCCGAATCCGGTTGTTCGCGGCCGGCGATCATGCGGAACAGCGTGGACTTACCGGCGCCGTTCGCGCCGATGATGCCAACGATGGCGCCCGGCGGAATCTTGAAGCTGAGGTTGTCGATCAACAGGCGATCGCCATACGCCTTGCTGACGTTGTTGAATTCAATGACCTCGTTACCCAGACGCTCGCCCACCGGAATGAAGATTTCCTGGGTTTCGTTGCGCTTCTGGTATTCGTAGGACGACAGCTCTTCGAAGCGGGCCAGACGCGCCTTGGCCTTGGCCTGACGGCCCTTCGGGTTCTGACGCACCCACTCCAGTTCCTTCTTGATCGTCTTCTGGCGGGCCGATTCCGAGGACTCTTCCTGCTTCAGGCGGTCTTCTTTTTGCTCGAGCCACGAGCTGTAGTTGCCCTTCCAGGGAATGCCGTAGCCGCGGTCCAGTTCCAGAATCCACTCAGCGGCGTTGTCCAGGAAGTAGCGATCGTGGGTCACGCCAACGACGGTGCCGGGGAACTTGTGCAGGAATTGCTCCAGCCATTCCACGCTTTCGGCGTCCAAGTGGTTGGTGGGTTCGTCAAGCAGCAGCATGTCGGGCTTGGACAGCAGCAGGCGGCACAGGGCCACGCGGCGCTTTTCACCACCCGACAGATTGCCGACGATGGCGTCCCAGGGCGGCAGGCGCAAAGCGTCTGCGGCAATTTCCATCTGGTGCTCGATATCGTCCGAACCGCTGGAGGCGGCGGCGGCGATGATGGCTTCCAGATCGGCTTGTTCAGCGGCCAGCGCGTCGAAGTCAGCGTCCGGCTCGGCGTAAGCGGCGTAGACCTCGTCCAGGCGCTTCTTGGCGGTGACGACGGCGCCCAGGCCTTCTTCAACCGATTGGCGCACCGTGTGCTCGGGGTTCAGTTGCGGTTCCTGCGGCAGATAGCCGATGTTCAGGCCCGGCATGGGAATGGCTTCGCCTTCGATCTCTTTATCGACGCCAGCCATGATCTTCAGCAGCGTCGACTTGCCCGAGCCGTTCAGGCCCAGCACGCCGATCTTGGCGCCAGGAAAAAACGAAAGCGAGATATCACGCAAAATCTGCCGCTTGGGCGGCACGATCTTGCCGACGCGGTTCATGGTGTAGACGTATTGGGCCATGGGCTCGTA
>Ga0256791_1000505_pt1 | contig 13990 bp, 14 predicted proteins | sample MC6MC0942MT_FD_190188 | JGI IMG/M metagenome (GOLD analysis project Ga0256791, IMG submission 190188) | Metatranscriptome of enriched soil aggregate microbial communities from Iowa State University, Ames, United States - MC6-MC0942-MT... | ecosystem: Environmental > Terrestrial > Soil >...
AAAATGACGCACGATTCTTCAACATTAAAGCCCTATAAAGATGCCAATGATGGCAAGAAAAAACAGGTAGCGGATATGTTCAACAATATTTCCCATTCCTATGATTTCTTAAACCACTTCATGTCCTTGGGGATTGATATTATATGGCGAAAGAAAGCCATTAATGCCCTAAAGTCCATTAATCCTCAGCTCATGTTAGATGTGGCGACCGGAACAGGTGATTTTGCATTGGAATCCATCAAGATATTGAATCCAAAAAAAATAATTGGAGTCGATATTTCTCAAGGAATGCTTGATGTGGCTAAAAAGAAAATCGCAAACAAAGGACTGGAAAATCAATTTGAAGTACAATTAGGCGATTCGGAAAGGCTTCAATTTGAAGACAATACCTTTGACGCTGTTACCGTTGCATTTGGTGTCCGTAACTTTGAAAACTTAGAAAAAGGATTGTCCGACATTTATCGCGTATTGAAACCCGGTGGTAAGGCCGTTATTTTGGAATTTTCGAACCCAAAAAAATCCCCTATAAAGCAGCTCTACAATTTTTACTTCAAATATGTAACACCGACTATTGGAAAATTCTTCTCAAAAGATGCGAGTGCTTACGAATATTTACCGGAATCCGTTGCTCAGTTCCCAGATGGACAGAAATTTGTTGCAATAAATAAAAAAGCTGGCTTCGACCAAACGATTGTGAGACCACAAACATTTGGTATCTGCACGATTTATATTGCGACAAAATAGTTCTATCAAGGACTCTTGGATTGAGTTTTATCAATAGATGAAATTACAGTCAGCAATGAGATTTACTATTTCAACTAGTTAAAAAATATGACAAAGACAGTTTTCATCACAGGAGCAAGTTCAGGTATTGGTCAAGCCTGTGCTGAAGTGTTGGCGAAGGAAGGTTACAATCTTTTGCTTTGTGCCCGTAGACTAAATCGGCTAGATATATTGAAGGAAAAATTGAATTCAATCTATCCCCTCATCAAAATTCATACATTTGAATTGGATGTCAGAGATTCAGAACAGGTTCAAAACCAAATGAACGGTTTACCAGAGGAATGGAAAACAATCCATGTATTGATCAATAATGCAGGGCTTAGCCAAGGTCTGGATCCAATCCAGGATGGTGATATCGGTGACTGGGATAGAATGATCGACACCAATGTCAAAGGACTACTTTATGTCAGCAAAGCAGTCATCCCATTAATGGATACCGCAAATGGAGCACATATTGTCAATTTGGGCTCTATTGCAGGCAAAGAAGTATACCCAAATGGTAACGTATACTGCGCTAGCAAACATGCGGTAGACGCGTTAACAAAAGCGATGCGTATAGACTTACTTTCCAAAGGTATCAAAGTAACTTCTATCGACCCCGGTATGGTTGAAACAGAATTCTCCGAGGTTCGCTTTCATGGGGACAAAGAAAGAGCAAAAAGCGTGTATACAGGTGTACAGCCCCTGACCGGTACCGACATTGCCGAAACTATCCTTTTCGTCATCACTAGACCAGCTCATGTTAATATCAACGATCTATTAATAATGCCGACAGCACAGGCTACAGGCACGATTGTCAATCGAAAATAATTTAAATATCATGTCATTAGAAACACAAATAAATCAAGACATTAAAGCAGCAATGATTGCAAAAAATACGGCAGCATTGCGTGGATTACGTGCCATTAAAGCAGCTATTCTCCTCGCGAAAACGGAGAAAGGCCATGCAGAAGATCTGAATCAAGAAGCTGAAATTAAAGTTTTACAAAAACTGGTAAAACAAAGACGTGAATCTGCTGAAATCTATAAGACTCAAAATCGTGAGGATCTTTACCAAATCGAGGTAGAAGAAGAAAAAGTAATTGAAGCTTACCTTCCTAAACAAATGAGCAAAGAGGAAGTAGAGTCTGTTATCAAAGCGATCATCGCTGAGACCGGCGCTTCATCCATTAAAGAAATGGGAAAAGTAATGGGTGCTGCGAATCAAAAATTAGCCGGACAAGCTGACGGAAAAACAATTTCCGAAGTTGTAAAAAGCCTATTGGCATAATTTTCCCTTTTAATAATACAAATTGAGTTACCGATCAATCTGTTCCAGTTTATGGTCGGTAACTCAATTTCCCCTCTTTATTCGCTATCATGCAATATAATTGGAAACTTAAGAATTTTGAAGAGCTAACAAACCGTGAATTGTACCGTATTTTAAAATTACGTACTGCGGTTTTTGTATTGGAACAAGAGTGTCTATACCCTGAACTGGATGATAAAGATTACGTCTGTCTGCATCTTTGGGCTGAGCAGGATGGAGAAATTGTCGCTTACTCCCGTTTAGTCCCAGCTGGAATTTCATATCCACAACCTTCCATCGGGCGTGTTATTGTTGTGAAAGAAGCCCGAGGAACAGGCCTAAGTCAACTGCTTATGCATAAATCTATTGAAGCTACTTTAGACGCTTTTGGACCTCAGGATATTCAAATCGGTGCGCAATTTCACTTAAAGTCATTCTATGAGAAATTAGGATTTGAACAAAACTCTGAACCCTATCCAGATTACGGAATCCTTCACATTGACATGACTAAATCTATTATCAAATAGACTATTTTTATGAATAACATTGTAATCATTACTGCTGCCCTATTAGGTGCGTTGGCAATTATACTTGGCGCCTTTGGAGCGCACGCATTCAAAAAAATTCTATCGCCCGAAAAATTGGATTCATTTGAAGTGGGTGTTCGCTATCAAATGTATGCGGCGATCACCTTATTAGTTCTTGGGCTAAATCTATCCTTTGAATATCAATCTGAAAGAGTTGCCTATTATTTAATTACATCGGGTACCCTTTTGTTTTCCGTAAGTATTTATTTTCTTTCCTTTGCAGAATATTGGAAAAAAAATCTAAAATTTCTTGGACCAATCACTCCGCTAGGGGGATTATTGATGATCCTCGGCTAGATTGCAATTATCATTCGTTTTTTATAACTTTGTCTAACATATGGCAATGATGTCTGCCTTGAACCGTCCCAATAAGCTGATGACGTCTACTTTTTAGTATAAAAACAACAAATTTTATATAAAGTGTAGACTTATGGCTATCAGAATTTCAAATCAACCACCTCAAATTAATCTCCATTTTATTTCTAAATGGCTTATTACTTGCTGCATAATAGGCTTTAGTGTTGGATCAATTTGTGCATTTTTTCTTTTTTCGCTGAATTGGGTCACACAATATAGAGAAAACAATTCTTGGATAATCTATGGATTACCACTTGCCGGTTTAGTTATTGCCCTATCCTATCAGCGCTGGGGCAATCCTTCAAGCAAAGGGAATAATCTCCTAATCGAAGAATATCTTCGTCCACAACGCAGGATACCGCTTGTTATGGCACCACTTGTACTATTCGGGACTTTACTTACCCACCTATTTGGCGGATCAGCCGGACGAGAAGGAACAGCAGTTCAGATTGGCGGAGCAATAGCCGATCAGCTCAACCGCTGGTTTGATTTCGACAAAACCGAACGACGCATCCTGATATCTATCGGTATTACAGCCGGTTTTGCCGCTGTCTTTGGCACCCCACTTGCCGGAACCGTCTTCGGCCTTGAAGTCCTGCTCATTGGTAAAAAAAGATATTTTGGTATCCTCCCCTGCCTTCTCACAGCCTATATCGCAAATTTTAGCTGTCAATTATGGCATGTACCGCACACACATTACCCAATACATGAAATGATCCCTGCGCTTTCTTTAAGCACTATAGGATTTAGTTTGATTGCTGGAATTTTATTTGGCTTGGCAGCCTGGTTGTTCTCCCTCACCGGAGACTTCTTCAGTGCTCAATTTAAAAAGATCAAATCTCCTCTGCTCAGACCTGTTATTGGCGGTATCATCATTGTGATTACGGTGGTATTGCTAAAAAGCACAAAATATGTCGGCTTAGGTATTCCAATGATTCAGGAGGCTTTCAGTAATCCCTCGGATTACTATGATTTCTTAATCAAATTGGTCTTAACCACATTTACCCTTTCTGCCGGTTTTAAAGGCGGAGAAGTGACCCCTTTGTTTTTTATCGGAGCTACACTTGGCAGTGCACTCAGTGGCCTTATCCCACTTCCGCTTGGATTATTAGCTGCGATGGGCTTTGTTGCCGTATTCTCTGGTGCTACAAATACACCCTTGGCTTGCATCATTATGGGCTATGAACTTTTCGGCGTCCAACCTGTTGTTTTTATAACAATTGCTTGTATAACCGCATTTATATTCTCCGGGAAAAAAGGAATTTATGTTGCCCAGAAAGGTGGAATTAAAGAAAAATTGTATCGAAAATTGAATTTGTAATACAGTCAATATAGAAAAAAGCATAAAACCAAGCTGTGGTTTTATGCTTTTTTCTATATTTTTTCTGAAAGGCTTACAATAATTTACCTTGCAAAAAGAATGCTGCAACGGTAAAATAAATAATCAATCCCGAAACGTCCACTAACGTTGCTACAAAGGGCGCAGATGCCGTGGCTGGATCCAATCCAAATCTACGCAAGATAAATGGAATAAATGAACCAGACAGCGTTCCCCACAACACAATAAACACCAATGACACTGCTACTGTAAGACCTATGGCAATCCAATAAGGACCGTAGTCATACAGACCAAGAAAATGCCAGGCCAGTATCCGTAGGAAACCAATAGTACCTAATATCCCGCCCAAAATCAATCCGGAAGACACTTCCCTTTTCATCACATACCACCAATCTTTGAGTTTCAATTCCCCCAAAGCCATGGCACGAATAATAAGTGACGCAGCCTGTGAACCTGAATTTCCACCACTGGAAATAATTAGAGGGACAAACAATGCCAATACAACTGCCTTTTCCAGCTCTCCTTCAAAAAATCCCATGGCTGACGCCGTAAGCATCTCACTGAAAAATAGTATAATAAGCCATCCCGCCCTTTTTTGCACGAGCTGAAGCAATGGTGTCTTAGTATAAGCCAGATCCAATTCCTCCATCCCCCCAAATCTTTGAATATCTTCGGTGTCACGGTCTTCGATCCGGTCCAACACATCATCAAATGTCACAATCCCGACCAATACACCAGCTTCGGTAACAATCGGTAAGGCACTTCGGTCGTATTTTTGGAAAATTTCGAAGGCTTCCTCCATGGGGGTGGAGGCTTTAATAGCCGCAAAATTATAGTCGATTAAGTCCGATATCTTAGTAGATCCATCAGATAATAGTAACTGACCGATTTTCAAATCATCAATCAACACATTTCTCTCGTCAACGACATAAATGAAATTGAGCGTTTCAGCTTTTCTTCCAAAGACTTTAATGTGCCGAAAGACATCATCCACCGTATAATAAGGACGCACCTGCACATACATTGGTGTCATCAACCGGGCAATACTATCCTCTTTATATCCGATCAGCTCCAGAGCCATCTGCTTTTCACGCTCGTTCAAGAGATTAATCAAATATTTAATTAGATCATCCGGCAATTCAGAAAGCAATTCGTTTCGCGTATCCGGCTTTAGATTATTCAGCAATTCGGACAACTCCTGCTCGGTCATTGATTTAATCAATGTATATTGGACATCTACTTCCAAAAAAGAAAAAATCTCCAATCTATCCTCTAACGGATAGTCCATAAAATATTGATGTTGCTCACCTTTATTAAGACGCGATATTTCTTCCGCAATATCGGCCGGGTGTAATGCTGAATTTTGTTCCATTGGAAGAAAGTTTTAATGGATTTAGCGCAAAAGTACCTTATTTTGTATGATATCCAATCATCTACAAAAGTATTTTTTAACGAAGAAAGACCCAATATTTATTTATATAGGCTGCAAACTGATTTTACTTTATTATTAAGCTACGAAAAGAGTGCAGATTTTACAAAATCTTAAAAATTAATTAATCCAGGATCAAGTTCCACAGCGTCCATATTTGGTCTGAATAATCGGGCAGTTAACGTTCCTTCAAGTTTTATTTCACCTTGACTTACTTTGAGCCAGCTTCCTTCCCGAAGTCCGACGACCGGTTGCGAATTAAATTGATGAAACTCTTGGATACGGGTTTCGCGGGTTTCTCCTTTATGTGTCGAATTCATATCCGGATCCAAAAAATGTGGATTAATATTAAAAGGCAAAAATCCCAAAGCATCAAAACTAGGTGGATAGACAATAGGCATATCGTTCGTTGTACCAATTGTCAATCCTGTCAGATTAGATCCAGCGGAAGTACCTACATAGGGAGTTCCATTCCCTACCTGTACACGTAGTTGATGCACAAGATCCAGATCATATAAGGTCTTCAACAACAAAAATGTATTTCCCCCACCAACAAAAATCGCCTTTGCTTCCTGCATAGCCTTTTTCTTGTTCTCAAATTCATGTAATCCGGTTACCTTTATATTCTTATCGCAGAGAGCCTCCTGAACTTTCGCCGTGTACGCATCAAAAGAAATTCCGGATGGTCGGGCAAAAGGAACAAATAGCAGCTCATCCGATGCAATAAACTTTACAAAATCCTCTTTAATATATTCCAAGAATTCACTACCATGGACGGTACTTGTACTTACGACCAATAAATTATAAACTGGATTGATCACCATATCTTATTTCTTAATATTATTAAACAAAAAAATGCACCTTTAGCTTCATTTATAACGAAGCCAAAGGTACATTTTTAGTTCCTGATTCTTTATTTTTTATCTGCAGACTTTTTCTCCGTACTCAATCTTTTATTTTCTTGCAGCGCTTTATGTAAAAGATATTCTATCTGCCCGTTAACACTCCTAAACTCATCCGCAGCCCATTTTTCCAATGCTTTGTACATTTGGTCATCGAGCCGCAACATAAAGTTCTTTTTATCTGCCATTTTATTCAGTTTATTGATACAAAGTACCGGTATTTACAATTGGGGTTGCAGCCTTTTCTCCACAAAGTACGACCATAAGATTACTGACCATAGCTGCTTTTTTCTCATTGTCCAATTCTACTATATCTTTTTCGGACAGTTTTTTTAGGGCCATTTCAACCATTCCTACCGCACCATCTACAATCTTGGAACGTGCAGCAACGATTGCAGCCGCTTGTTGCCTTTGTAGCATCGCCCCAGCAATTTCGGATGCATAAGCCAAATGGCTAATTCTAGCTTCTTTAATAATAACTCCCGCAGGTGCTAGACGATCGGCCAGCTCCTGCTCGAGGATATGATTAACGGTATCCCCTCCCTCACGCAAAGTGATCTCAGCCCCTTCATCCTCGAGGTTATCATAAGGAAAACTTCCAGCAAGATGCCGCACAGCAGCCTCACTTTGCGTACGTACGTAGGAAGTATAGTTACTAACATCATAAGCGGCTTTATAGGTATCCCCTACCTGCCATACAATGACCGCACCTATCTCAATCGGATTTCCCATCTTATCATTTACTTTCAACGTTTGCCCCTGTAAGTTGTCCGAACGTAGACTGATCTTAATGGTAGAATATAGTGGATTGACAAAAAACAATCCGTTTTCTTTTACTGTTCCAACGTATTTACCAAAGAAATTCAAAACACGTGAATGATTTGGATTAATAATCATCAATCCCTTCAGGATAAAAAATGTCCCGATCATCAAGAAGACGCCAAGTACAACATAAAGCGAACTTGTATCGACATTGGCAAACGAAAATATGGCAGCTATAAAAGAAACTACCGCAATCAACAGGGCTAAATAGCCCGACATAGGTTTAATCAACTTTTCCATAATTTATTAATATATATTTGATATCATTTTAATATCATAAATATAGCAAAAAATAATTCATATTTCAAAGCCAAAATTTTTATTATTATTTTTGATTATGCTCAAAAAGTCTTTTTTACCACTTGTGAATGCCAATACCAAAACGCTTATCCTTGGATCATTGCCGGGTGACCGATCATTGGAGCAAAATGAATATTATGCACATCCGCAAAATCGCTTTTGGAAAGTGATCCGGCATTTATATAATAGCCCAGATGCGACAAACTATGCTGACAAAGTAAACCTGCTAGTGGACAATGGTATTGGCCTTTGGGATGTATGTGCTGAAGCTTCTCGTCCCGGCAGCATGGATTTAGCCATCAAAGACGAAAGTCCCAATCCAATTATAGCTCTGCTTGAGGCAAACCCCAGGATCAAACTGGTCGTTTTTAATGGACAGAAGGCCTACAACTTATACCTAAAGTATTTTGAAAAAAAGGATAATATTACTTATATATGTCTCCCCAGCACAAGCCCTGCGAATGCAAAAACCAACCTCGAAAAACTCATCGTACATTGGCGAGCGATCATAAGTGATTAAATTACGTAAATAAGGTTCGTTAATTCAGTGCTATTGCTTATTTTTGCGCTAAGATGTCAGATTTAAAATATAATCAACGAGGTGTATCCGCTGGAAAAGAGGATGTGCACAATGCGATAAAAAATATCGACAAGGGTCTGTTTCCCAAAGCATTCTGTAAAATCATTCCCGATATTTTGGGTGGAGATCAGGACTGGTGCAATATTATGCATGCTGATGGTGCTGGCACCAAATCTTCTCTAGCTTATGTCTATTGGAAAGAAACAGGAGATATTTCGGTTTGGAAAGGCATTGCACAAGATGCAATTATCATGAATATTGACGATTTACTCTGTGTTGGAGCAACCGATAATATTCTGCTATCATCCACAATCGGACGGAATAAAAATCTTATTCCTGGCGAAGTTATCGCAGAAATCATTAATGGTACTGAAGAAATATTGTCCGAACTTCGTGATTTAGGTATCGGTATTTATTCAACCGGCGGTGAAACTGCAGACGTTGGCGATCTTGTGCGTACAATAATTGTTGATAGCACAGTGACATGTCGTATGAAACGGGAGGATGTCATTTCAAATCACAAAATCAAAGGTGGCAATGTAATTGTCGGTTTGGCATCCAATGGAAAAGCGAACTATGAGAAAGCCTATAATGGCGGGATGGGTTCCAATGGTTTGACCTCTGCACGTCATGATGTATTTAACAAAAAAGTAGCGGAAAAATATCCAGAAGCATATGATCCTGCAGTTCCATACGAACTTGTTTTTGCAGGAAGCCAAGACTTAACCAGTGACATCGTAGTTGAAACGGGCGAAAAAGTGACAGCGGGTAAACTCGTACTTTCGGCGACACGTACCTATGCTCCTATTATTAAAAATATATTAGATAAGTATCGTTCTCAAATTGATGGAATGGTGCATTGTTCAGGTGGAGCGCAAACTAAAGTCCTGCACTTTGTTGACAATGTACATATCATTAAAGACAATCTTTTCCCGATCCCGCCGCTCTTCGAATTGATACAGAAAGAATCTAATACAGACTGGAAAGAGATGTATAAGGTATTTAATATGGGACACCGTATGGAATTATATGTACCTGAAGCTATTGCTGCGGACATTATTACCATCTCTGAGTCGTTCGGCGTTCCAGCGCAAATTATCGGTCGTGTGGAAGAGGCAACTTCTAAAAAAGTAACGATTACATCTCCTTTTGGAGAATTTATTTACGAATAAAATAGGAATGCACCAACCTCTATTGAAGAGATTGGTGCATCTATTCCATTTGGTTTAAATGAAAGAAAAACTTCTCGTGGGTTGGAAAGAGACCCTAGATTTACCTGAATTAGGAATATTTGGCATAGAAGCAAAAATCGATACCGGTGCCGCTTCATCTGTTTTGCATTGTAATTCCTATAAAATCGTGAATGAAGACGGTCAGGACTGGATTCTCTGTGAACTAATTACCAATTTCGAGACCGAAGAAACCAAAGTTCTAAAATTACGGCTTTACAAAACTAAACTGGTTAAAAGTTCATTTGGTCAGGAGGAAAAGCGTTACTACATCCGAACCACAGCGAAACTTTATGATCAAGTTTTCAGTATCAAGATTTCATTTCGAAATCGCTCGAAAATGACTTACCCGATGCTTTTAGGAAAGAACTTTCTATATCGAAGATTTTTGGTCGATGTCTCCAAAGAAAATCTCTCCTTGAAGTCCCCGTCAAAATAAAAACAAATAGCAAAGCTATTTTGTTATCTTAGCACAAAAATATATTCAATATACAAACCGTGAAAATTGCCGTATTATCGACAGTAAAGAGTTTATACTCAACTCGTCGTCTCGTAGAAGCTGCCCAACAAAGAGGACACGAATGTGTTGTCATCGACCACAGTAAGTGTTACGTTGGCATTCAACAAGGTAAACCAAGTATTCATTACAAAGGACAGGATCTCAGTGGCATTGACGCTATTATTCCCCGAATAGGCGCTTCGGTTACCTTTTATGGTTCGGCTATCGTTAGACAATTTGAGGTGATGGATGTAATTTCCGCAAATCCAAGTCAAGCGATTACCAGATCCAGAGATAAATTGAGATGTCTGCAGATCTTGTCCGGTGCAGGTATTGGACTTCCGATTACGGGCTTTGCTCGTACAGCATCGGATGTCGACGATCTGATCAGTATGGTCGGCGGCGCTCCATTAGTGATTAAACTATTGGAAGGTACACAGGGGATTGGTGTTGTTTTAGCAGAAACTAAGAAAGCAGCTTCGTCTGTTATAGAGGCCTTCTACGGCCTTGGAAATAATATTTTGATACAAGAGTTCATCAAAGAGTCGAAAGGCTCTGATATCCGGGCTTTTGTGGTTGACGGAAAAGTTGTGGGAGCGATGAAACGTACGGCTAAAGAAGGTGAATTTCGATCAAACATACACCGGGGTGGCACAGCGCAGGTCATACGCCTAAGTAAGGCCGAAAGAGAGACTGCAATTGCTGCTGCAGCCCAATTGGGGCTTACGGTATGTGGTGTGGATATGATTCCTTCAGATCGCGGACCGCTGGTCCTGGAGGTGAATTCCTCCCCTGGGCTGGAAGGTATAGAAAAAGCCACAAAAAAGGACATTGCTTCTGAAATCATTCAGTACATCGAAAGACAATATGAAATGAAGCAGGCACAAATGCCTAAAGTGGTGAAGAAAAAGAAAAAGAGAGAGAGTAAACTATAATATCTCCGGATTAAAAGATAAAAGGGTTGACTGTGTACGCAGGCAGCCCTTTTATCTTTTTAGACAGCCAGATTTTTACTCCATAAAGATTATTAATGATCCTTAAATTAAGCTACAGTTAAGTCCAAATTTTACTTATCTTAGGTTAAATTATTAATTGATGAAAAGATTTAGCCATCTTCTACTAGCTTTTGTACTCGTACTAGCTGCATTCTCTTGGTCATTTAGCCAAACATCCATCCAAAAAACAGCATCACCGACTTGGCTTCGGTCCGTCACAAAAAAGCCCATAAAACCAAATTTGGATGATATTAGTGATGGGTATTACTATGAATTAATCGAGCATCAAATAAACTTAGCGAGCCAAACAAAATATTATAAGGACATAAAAGTATTATTTGATCAAAGTGGAATCGAAAATCTGGGACAAGTTCAGGTAACTTTTGATCCGCATTTCCAAAAACTTCAATTACATGAGTTGAAGATCATTCGTAACGGGAAAGATATTAACTTATTACCGCAAGCAAAATTCAATCTCCTGGCATCCGAAACGGAGCTTTCGAGGTCTATCTACAATGGAAGTCAGATGGCCCATTGTGTCCTGGAGGATTTGCGTAAAGACGACAAGATTGTATTTGCTTATTCAATAATTGGTGCAAACCCTGTATTTGAAAACAAATTTTTCGACACCTATTATTTACGCGGCTATGAGCCTACCGGCTTGGTTCATCTCAATTATATTGTACCTCAAGGTCGTAAACTTCAATTCAAAAGTTTCAATGGGGCTCCAGAAGTACAACAACAATCCACAGGAAGTACGACCAATTTCTTTTGGGAATTGACCGAAGATAAAACAGTACAATACGAAAATTATAGTCCGGCTTGGTATAGCCCTTTAAAATATATCCAGTGTTCAGAATTCAATACTTGGCTGGAGGTAGATCAATGGAACAAGAGAATCAATCCCATCCCACAGATTGCTCCGTCAAGCGCACTTCAAACTTTCGTTAATCAACTGTGGAAAGAGTCAAACGGGCAACCCTATATGTACCTAAAAAAGGCCTGTGACTTTGTACAAAACGAAATACGCTATATGGGTATTGAGATGGGCGAATATTCACACCGGGCAAATGTACCTGAAAAAGTGTTTTCTCAGCGCTACGGCGATTGCAAAGATAAGTCAATGCTGCTGGCGACAATACTTAAAAACAAGAACATTGGCGTAGGACTGGTATTAGCCAATACCTATAAGGATCGCGGGCTACAAGAAGAACTCCCATCGCCTTATGCTTTCAACCACATGGTTATTGAGGTGAATGTCGACGGACGTTACCAATATATAGATCCAACCATCACCAATCAAGGTGGAGATATCAAAAACAGATATTTCCCTGCCTATGGAAAAGTACTCTCATCGATGGGTAAAGGGAAACTGACAGATGTACCGCAGAATATTACCGGAAATATTAAAGTCTGGGAAACATTGACACTTGAAGGCAAATTCGAAGCTACCCTTGATGTACAAACTATCTATCTCGGCAACGAAGCGGACAATATGCGTACTTATTTTCAAAGTAGTGCCAAAAACGATATACAGAAGCAATACCTGGAGTACTATGCGAAAACCTATCCCAAAATCAATAAAATCACCAATGTCCAATATAAAGATGATATTGAAAACAATCGTGTGGAGATCATCGAAAAATACAAAATAAAAAATATCGGAAAAGCAGAAAACGGATCTTCTAAAAAATATATTTCTTTACTAGGCACGAATATCAATGAAAAACTTCCAGAAATTACCGAAGACCGTATTGCTCCGCTCAGTCTATCCTTTCCCTCAGATATTGAATATGAGATTTACATCATTAACAAAGGAAAAAATGCATTTGGTAATTATAGAGACAATATCTATTTTGACCGTAGCGCGTATGTTTTTGGCAAAACACTGGAGATAAAACCAGATAGTATTAAAATTGCTTATACCTTAGGTTTTCATGAACCCTTTGTCGAGCAAAAGGATCTGAAACAGTATTATACAGATTTTGCTGATCGCGATCATATCTTTTACAATGGCTTTTATCTTGATGCTAACGGGTATGTAATAGGTGGAACACAAAATTTAGGTACACCTAATTCCGTAGGTGAGGTGAATTGGTTTGCTTTGGCACTATTTCTTATCTTGGTACCAGCGATCATCTGGTATATTGTCAAAAAGTATAATAAAAGCAAACCCTTCTTCATCAAGCCATACGACGAAGTTTATCATGAACAAATTGGCGGATGGATGATTGTATTACTTATTATACTGTTTATAAATATATTAACCAAATCTACCTTGTTTTTCAGCGAATCCTATTTTAATCTCAATACATGGCGGGCAATAGATCAAATTGAAAAGGGTTCAGTTTTATTATACAAAACAATGATTCTAGTGGAAATGTCTATTAATCTGGTGATCCTGATTGGACTGATTTACAGCTGTGTCCTTTTGATCAAGAAAAGAGATATTTTTGCTCAGACATTTTTTATGGTCGCACTATTGATGGCTATATTCTATACAATTCACGGAATAGGATCTTATTTTATGGCCAAACAGTATATGGATGAAGTCGATATTCTCCTCTATAGGGATAATATAAGAGGTCTTATCTTTTTCTGTATCTGGGGAACTTACGCATATAACTCCGAACGTGTCAAAGGTACCTGTCTTCGAACATATCACGATGAAAATCCTATGCAGCGACCCATAACTCCTCACCCTTTTGATCAGGATTTCCTAAAGCCCTATCCCATACAAGAACAAAATACGGAAACTGCATCCGGAGAATATAAAACACAAAAAGACGAAGTAGATCAGGAGCAGCCAGATGATAATCAAAATAAAAAATAGATGCTATTTTTTCAACAAAAAAGGGTTTTGCATGATATCATGCAAAA
>Ga0256791_1000529_pt1 | contig 13632 bp, 12 predicted proteins | sample MC6MC0942MT_FD_190188 | JGI IMG/M metagenome (GOLD analysis project Ga0256791, IMG submission 190188) | Metatranscriptome of enriched soil aggregate microbial communities from Iowa State University, Ames, United States - MC6-MC0942-MT... | ecosystem: Environmental > Terrestrial > Soil >...
CAATGACGGACACCCCCGCTCCCGCCCCGCTCCGGCTGAACTCCTTCGCCCGTGCGCGTGATGCGTGGCCCCTGGATCCGAGCGTCGTCCACCTCAACCACGGCTCGTTCGGCGCCGTGCCGACGCCGGTCGTCGCACACCAGGACGAGCTCCGCCGCCGGGCCGACCGCAACCCGGTGGAATGGTTCCCGCGCATCGGCGAGCGCGTGCGCGCGGCCCGGGAGCGCACCGCGCCGTTCGTCGGTGCCCGCCCCGAGGACAGCGTCTTCGTCCCGAACGCCTCCGCCGCGGCGACCGTCGTCTACAACGCCCTGCGCCTCGAAGCCGGCGACGAGATCCTCGTCACCGACCACGGGTACGGCGCGGTCACGATGGGCGCGCAGCGTCTGGCCCGCCGCTTCGGCGCACAGGTCCGCACGGTCGCCATCCCGCTGTCCGCCTCCGACGACGAGGTCGTGCAGCTGTTCGCCGAGGCCCGCACCGCGCACACCCGGCTCATCGTGGTGGATCAGATCACCTCGCCCACCGCCCGCCGTCTCCCCACCCGGCGCATCGCCGAGGATGCCGCGCCGCATGGCATCCGCACGCTGGTCGACGGCGCGCACGCACCCGGTCTCATCCCGGACGCCGCCGTCGCCGGTGGCGGCGACTGGTGGTTCGGGAACATGCACAAGTGGCCGTGCGCCCCGCGCGGCTCGGCGCTGCTGGTCACCCAGGCGCACGACCGCCAGGAGCTGTGGCCGCTGATCGACTCGTGGGGAGCGCCCGAATCGTTCCCGGGTCGCTTCGACACGCAGGGCACGATCGACGCCACCACCTACCTCAGCACGCCCGCGGCGATCGACTTCATCGAGCAGGAGATCGGCTGGGCGGCCGCCCGCGAGGCCATGACAGGCATGGCGGATGCCGGGGCGGAGGCGATCGCCGAGGCATTGCGCCCGTACAGCGACACCGATCCGCTGACGCCGCTCCCCTCGCCGGTGCCGTCGATGCGCCTGATCCGCCTCCCCCAGGGCCTGGGCGCCACCCGCGAGGACGCCGACGAGCTGCGCATGCAGCTGCTGGACGAGGTGGGCGTCGAGACGGCGTTCACCAGCTTCCGCGGAGTCGGCTACTACCGCCTGTCGGTGCACCTCTACACCGAGGGGTCCGACTTCGAGGCGTTCGTCGAGCGGTGCGTGCCGCAGCTGCTCCGGCGGACCGGCATCGGCATCCGCTCCTCGGCATCCATCTCCTGACAGACGCAACATCCCACACCCCGATTGAGAGGCACAACATGAAGAAAAGGATCCTGACGGTCGCCGCGGGCATCGGCACCGTCGCCGCCCTCGCCCTGACCGGCTGCTCCTCCGGAGGCGCTCCCGCCACCGACGGCACCGTGACGCTGCAGATGGTCGAGAGCCTGACCAACCCGGCCCGCACCAAGCTGATCCGCTCGATGCTGGACGACTTCCAGAAGGAGAACCCGAAGATCAAGGTCAACCTGGTCTCGCCTCCCACCGAGCAGGCCGACCAGAAGATCCAGCAGATGCTGCAGTCCGGTCGCGGCGTCGACGTGCTCGAGGTGCGCGACATCACGGTCGGGCCGTTCTCGAACAACGGGTGGCTGTACGACCTGAAGAGCGACCTCGACAAGTGGGACGGGTGGGACGACCTGACCGACAACGCCAAGTCCGCATCGGTCGCCGAGGACGGCAAGACCTACTTCGTGCCCTACGGCTTCTACGGGCTGTCGCTGTTCTACCGCACCGACCTGGTCGAGCAGGCCGGCTTCGACGGCCCGCCGCACAGCTGGACCGACCTGCTCGAGCAGGCGTCCAAGATCCAGGACCCGGGCAAGAACATCTACGGCTACGCGTTCCGCGGCGGCCAGAACGCCAACAGCAACGTGGTCGCCGCCATCGAGGCGTACACGATCGACGACCTGAACGTCGATGACGCGTTCCTGCTGAAGGACGGCAAGACGATGTTCTCCGCCCCGGAGGCGCAGCAGGCGGTCGACGACTACTTCGACCTGTTCAAGAAGGCCTCACCGCCCTCCGCCGTCTCCTGGGGCTACCCCGAGATGGTGGCCGGCTTCACCAACGGCTCGACCGCGTTCCTCCTGCAGGACCCCGAGGTGATCGCCACCGTGCAGTCCTCGTCGCTCAAGGCCGACCAGTGGGACACCGCCCCGCTTCTCGTGGGCCCCAGCGGCAAGGCCGCCCAGCCGCTGGCCGTCGCCGGGTGGGGCGTCGCGCAGAAGAGCGCCAACAAGGAGGCCGCGACCAAGCTGGTCGAATTCCTCTCGTCGAAGGAGCCCGCAACGAAGTTCGCCCAGGCGAACAGCCTGGTGCCGATCATCGCATCCGCCGCGGATGACGACTTCTACAAGACCGGCCCCTGGAGCAGCTACGTCACCATGACGAAGGACCCGGAGACCTACGTCAACGTGCGTCAGCCCCGCGGCGTCAGCTGGTGGACCGAGTGGATCCAGAAGTCGGACCAGGACGTGCAGAAGGTGCTGCTCGGCAACATGTCGACGAGCGAGCTGCTGAAGTCCTGGGACGAGTTCTGGACAGAGAAGTACGCGTCCCAGAAGAAGGGCTGAGTCGTGACGAGCACGCATTCGAAGGGAGGTTCCGCCGGCACGGCCGGCGGGGCCTCCCGGCGCCGTCCGTTCCGCTCCCGGCAGGCGCTGACGCTGCTGGCGTTCATGCTGCCCGCGATCGTGTTCGTCTGCTGGTTCACGTACTGGCCGATGCTCCAGGGCGCACGGATGGCGTTCCACGATTGGAACCTGTGGGATCTGACATCCACACCGTGGGTCGGATTCGACAACTTCGTCGCGGTCTTCCAGGATCCGCTGTTCCCGCAGGTGGCGTGGAACTCGGTGCTCTGGGTGGTCGGATCCCTGGTCCCCCAGCTGGTGATCGGATTCCTGATCGCGCTCGCGCTGCGCAAGCGCTTCCGGTTCCGGGGCCTCTACCAGGCGCTGGTGTTCTTCCCCTGGGCCGTGTCGGGATTCCTGATCGGGATGCTGTTCCGCTGGATGTTCAACGCCGAGTTCGGCGTCGTCAACGACCTGCTCATGAAGGCCGGTCTCATCTCGCAGCCGCTGCCCTGGCTGGCCGATCCGAAGCTGGCGATGTTCGCGGTGATCACCGCAAACATCTGGTACGGCGTGACGTTCTTCGCCATCATGATCCTGGCGGCTCTGCAGTCGGTCCCCGACGAAGTGCTGGAGGCTGCGAGCCTCGACGGCGCCGGCAAGGCCCGCCAGCTGTTCTCGATCATCATCCCGTACATCTCGGTCACGCTGATGCTGACGATCCTGCTGCGGGTGATCTGGATCTTCAACTTCCCGGACATCATCTGGGCGATGACCAACGGCGGTCCTGCCAAGCAGACGCACATCATCACCACCTGGATGATCGACTACACGCAGCAGGGCAACTACGGCATCGCGAGCGCGATCGGACTGGTCGTCGTCGCCATCCTGTTCGTGTTCTGCGCGTTCTACCTGGTCGCGATGAGGAAGGTGCAGCGATGACCTCCACGATGACGTCTCCGATCAATGCGACACGGCGCCTGACGGTGCCGGACCCGGCATCCGCTCCCCGCGGTCCACGCACGGTGACCGTCGGCGGTGTGGTGCGCGTCGTCGGGCTGGCGCTCTGGCTGATCATCACGCTGTTCCCGCTGTACTGGATCGCGCTGACCTCATTCAAGGCGCCGGGCACGATCAACCGCTACCCGATCGAGTACTGGCCGAGCGAGCCATCCCTGGCGAACTACGTGAGCCTGTTCCAGGACAGCGCCTTCGGTGTCTTCCTGGGCAACTCCGCGCTGGTCGCACTGACCGCCGGGGCCGTGGCCACGCTGATCGCGCTGCTGAGCGCCTACGTGATCGCACGTTTCGAGTTCCGCGGCAAGGGCGCGGTGCTGATCGCATTCCTGCTCACGCAGATGATCCCCGCGTTCATCGCGCTGGGACCGCTGTACTCGATGATGAGCGACCTGGGCCTGGTCGACACCAAGCCCGGTCTGATCCTGGTGTACATCGCGATCTGCATCCCGTTCTCGACGGTCATGCTGCGCGGCTTCTTCGAGAACGTGCCGGACGCGCTCGAGGAGGCGGCGATGATCGACGGATGCTCGCGCCTGGGCGCACTGTTCCGGGTGCTGGTCCCGGTGATGACGCCGGGCATCATCGCCGCGTTCATCTTCAACTTCGTGAACTGCTGGAACGAGCTGTTCCTGTCGGTGGTGCTGATGAACACCGACGAGAACCGCACGGTGCCGTCGGCACTGAACGGCTTCATCTCGACGTTCAACATCGACTGGGGCTCGATGTCGGCGGCGGCCGTGCTGACGATCCTGCCGACCATGCTGATGTTCGCTCTGGCGAGCCGGTGGATCGTCGCCGGACTGACGTCGGGTGCTGTGAAGGAGTGATGCAGGACTGCCCGGGGGCGCTTCCGGCGAAGCCCCCGGGCAGTCGGATGCCTCAGACCAGGCGCTCCTTCGGGGAGACGGTGTAGGTGTCCTCGGGGTCGTCGAACACGACGCCGGCGAGCGCGGTGTCGATGGCGGTCATCACCTCGGCGTCCAGCTTCACGCCGGAGGCCTTGACGTTGTCGGCGAGCTGCTCGGGACGTGAGGCGCCGACCAGGGCCGCGGCCACGTTCGGGTTCTGCAGCACCCAGGCGATGGCGAGCTGCGGCATCGTCAGGCCCGCCTCGGCCGCGATCGGCTTGAGGTTCTGCACGGCCGCGAGGATGTCGTCCTGCAGGAAGCGCTGGATGAAGTGCGCACCCGAGTGCGGGTCGGTGGCGCGCGAGCCGTCCGGCACCGGCTGACCGGGCAGGTACTTGCCGCTGAGCACGCCCTGCGCCATCGGCGACCAGACGATCTGCGAGATGCCCAGCTCCTCCGAGGCGGGCACGACCTTGCCCTCGATGACGCGGTGCAGCATGGAGTACTGCGGCTGGTTCGAGATGAGCTGCACGCCCAGCTCGCGAGCCAGCGCGTGGCCCTCGCGCAGCTGCTCGGCGGTCCACTCCGAGACGCCGATGTACAGCGCCTTGCCCTGGCGGACCACGTCGGCGAAGGCCTGCATGGTCTCCTCGAGCGGGGTCTCGTGGTCGTAGCGGTGCGCCTGGTACAGGTCGACGTACTCCACGCCGAGGCGCTGCAGCGAGCCGTCGATCGAGTCGCGGATGTGCTTGCGGCTCAGGCCGGTGTCGTTCGGGCCCTTCGGGCCGGTCGGGAAGTACACCTTGGTGAAGATCTCGAGGCCTGCGCGGCGCTGACCGGCGAGCGCCTTGCCGAGCACGACCTCGGCTGCGGTGTTGGCGTAGGTGTCCGCGGTGTCGAACGTGGTGATGCCGGCATCCAGTGCGGCGTGCACGGTGGCGACAGCGGCATCGTCACCGACCTGCGAGGCGTGCGTGACCCAGTTGCCGTAGGTGATCTCCGAGACCTTGAGACCGCTGTTGCCGAGATAGCGATAGTTGACCATGGGACAACGCTATCCCCCTCCCAGCCTGGCAAGGGCCGCGCTCTGTCACACTGTTCCCATGCCCACCCTGCCGCGGCTGCTGTACGTCGAGGACGAGGCCGAGACCGCTGCGATCGTCGTGGAGGTGCTCTCGGACGAGTACCTCGTCGACCATGCGCGCACGGGCGAGCACGGGCTGGACCTCGCGCTCGGACAGCGGTACGACGTGATGGTCGTGGACCGGCGCCTCCCCGGCATGACGGGTGCCGAGCTGCTGCAGGCCGTGCGCACTGCCCACATCACGACCCCGGCGATCATGCTCACCGCATTGGGCACGGTGGCCGACCGGGTGAGCGGCCTGGATGCCGGGGCCGACGACTATCTGCTCAAGCCCTTCGACTTCGACGAGCTGCGCGCACGGTTGCGCGCGCTCCGGCGGGGACGCGGGCCGGGGACGCGCCGGGAGATCGGCGACTGGCTGTTCTCCACAACCTCCCTGGTGCTCTACGGCCCCGACGGCGGACGCGTGCCGCTCACTCAGGCCGAGGCCGACCTGCTCGAGCTGCTGACCTCCAGCCCCGAGCACGTGTTCTCGCGCGAGGAGATCGTCGCGAGCCTCTTCCCGGGCGGCTCGGCGGGGACCGTCGATGCCTACGTGCACTACATCCGGCGCAAGTCCACGCCCGAGATCATCGACACCGTCCGCGCGCGCGGCTATCGCAGCGGAATGCCGCGATGAGCGCCCGCACCGACCACGCCGTCGCCGCCGATCGCGCGCGGGTGCAGCGCTCCGCACTGCGCACAGGCCTGTGGGTCGGCATCGCATCCGCTGCCGTGGTGACCGCGGTGACGGCCACGATCATCACCGCGCTTCTCACCGCGAGCCGGCCGGGCCCGCGCCCGCACGGCAGGCCAGGCGAGCCGCTCGGCGATCGCATCCTCGACCTCGACGACGTGCTGCCCGTCGTGATCGCGATGGGCGTGATCGGGGTGCTGCTGCTGGGCGTCGTCGCCTGGTACGCGTCGCGCCGGGCATCCGAGCCGCTCGCCGAGGCCCTCGGCGTGCAGCGCGCCTTCGTCGCGGATGCCAGCCATGAGCTGCGCACGCCGCTCACCACCTTGAACAGCCGCATCCAGCTGGCCGAGCACCGGCTGCGACAGGGCGAGGACGTCGGACGGGTGCTGGCTGACATGCGCGCGGATGCCGCGGTGATGGATGCCGTGCTCACGGATCTGCTGCTGGCGGCCGAGACCGCAGGAGGCCGGGAATCGGATGCCACGGCCTCGGCCTCGGTGTTCGAGTCCTTGCAGGACGCCGCCGCCCTGATCGCTCCGCGGGCCGCCGAACGCGGCGTGCGTGTCGACGTGCAGGCGCCCGCCGATCTGCAGGTGGCCGCCGAGCAGACGGCGCTCATGCGCGCCGTGATCGCCCTGCTCGACAACGCCGTGCGCCACAGCCCGGACGGCACGAGCGTGCAGCTGACCGGGATCGCGTCGGGGCGGCAGGCGCAGATCCGGGTCGCCGATCACGGTCCGGGGCTCGGCGACATGGACCCGGAGCGCGTCTTCGAGCGGTTCGCCCGGTCCACGGCATCCACCGAGCGACGCGGGTTCGGGCTGGGTCTCGCCCTGGTGCGCGACGTCGCGAACCGGTTCGGTGGCTCGGTCGAGGTGGAGCGCACGTCCCCTGCCGGGACGACCTTCCTGCTGACGCTTCCGCGGACCTGACGCCACCCGCCCAGGCCTCAGGCTGGGAATCGTCGATCCCCTTCCTATGAGAACGCGCAGGATGCCGGATTCTTGGGGCTTTCTTGGCGGCCGGGCGCGACAGTCGTCCCATGAACGAGAACGACGAGAACACTTCTGTCCCCGGTGAGGCCGCCGACGGCGGCGCTCCCGACACGACGCCGGCCGCCGATGCGGCTCCGGCCGCAGCACCGGATGCTGCGCCGACGGCGCCCTCTGCGACTCAGACCCCGCCCGCTCCACCCGCGCCTGGGGCTCCGACCGCATCCGCAGTGCCGACCACCCCGATCCTTCCGACGACCCCTGTCGATCAGGCGGCGCCGGGTGGCGCACCCGCCGCGGCGTACCCCGGAGCCGCTGCCGCACCGGTGTCGGCGAAACCGTTCTGGAGCCGCACCGGCACACGCATCGGAGCCGGCGTCGTCGGCGGCGTGGTCGTCCTGATGCTCGCCTTTGGCGGCGGCTGGGTGGCCCACAGCGTGGTGCGCCCGTTCGGCATGCACGAGCAGGCCTGGGGCGGCCCGGGTGGCGATCGTGGCATGAGGCACGACGGCTTCGACGGCCAGCGCGCGCCGCGCGGGGGCCAGGGCTTCGGCGACGGCCAGCGCCCCGGTGGCTCGAACGGATCCGACGACGGCAGCACGGGCGACAACGACTCCGACGACACCCCGACCCCCGGCAGCACACCGGGCTCCTGAGCCCCGGGTCGGGACGGAAGCCGCGGGAACCCCTCCGAACCGGCGTCCGTCGCGACCCGGGCCAACCATCACACGACCACCGCAGGGAGGCACGACATGGTCACGATCACCGCTCCGGCCGGCGCACCGACAAGCCGCGCACGCGCCCGCCGCCCCAGCGCCGGGGTCCGGCGGCGCCGTGCCGAGCTGTGGAGTCTCGGCGCCACCATCGTCGTCTGGACGACCTGCCTGTACGTCGTGGCTCTGTGGGTCGCCGGCGGAGGTGTGCAGGCGCTGTTCACGAGCCGCGCCGATCTGCTGAACTCGGCCGGCCGCCTCACGGGTCTGGTCGCCTCAAACCTGCTGCTCCTGCAGGTGCTGCTGATGGCGCGCGTCCCGCTGTTCGAGCGCGGATTCGGCCGCGACGGGATGACGCGGATGCACCGGCTCGTCGGCTTCTGGTCGTTCGCGCTGCTGCTCACGCACATCGTGCTGCAGACGCTCGGCTATGCGGCATCCGCCGGGCTGAATCCGCTCGTGCAGCTGTGGCAGTTCGTCGTGGACTACCCGGGGATGCTGCTGGCGGCCGCGGGCACCGCGCTCGTCATCCTCGTCGCACTCACCTCGATGAAACGCGCACGGCGCCGGCTGCGCTACGAGTCGTGGCATCTGCTGCACCTGTACGGCTATCTCGGCGCAGGGCTCGCGCTGCCGCATCAGCTGTGGACGGGGTCGGACTTCACGGCGTCCGCCGCGGCCACCTGGTACTGGTGGGGGCTGTGGATCCTGACCGCCGTCGCGGTGATCGCCTATCGCGTGATCGTGCCGCTGGCGCGCTCCCGCCGGCATCTGCTGCGCGTCGCGAGCGTCGCCCGGGACGGCGCCGACGGGGTGACCGTGCGGATGCGCGGCGAGGGCATCGCGCGGCTCGGCGCGCAGCCAGGGCAATTCTTCGTCTGGCGCTTCATGGACGGGCCGGGCTGGACGCGCGGTCATCCCTTCTCGCTCTCGGCTGCGCCGACCGGCGACGAGCTGACCATCTCGGCCCGGCTCGTCGGCGACGGGACGTCGCGGCTCGCCGCCCTGCGGCCAGGGACTCGGGTGCACGTCGAGGGCCCTTACGGCGGATTCACCGGAGAGCGCAGGCGTGGTCGGCGGATGCTGATGATCGGCGCGGGCGCCGGCGTCGCGCCCCTGGTGTCGCTGCTCGAAGGAGAGTCGTACGCCCCCGGCGAGGCCGTGATCATCACCCGCGACACCACTCCCGACGTGGCGCTGCGCACGGATGCGCTGGCCGGACTGGTGCGCGACCGCGGCGTGCGTCACATCGCCCTGCCCGGCCGCCGCGCACGGTCCGGTGCCGTGTGGCTGCCGGAGTCGCACTCCCGCTGGAACGGTGTCGACGCTCTGCGTCACCTCGCTCCCGACGTGGTCGAGCACGAGGTGTACGTGTGCGGCCCTCCGGACTGGGCGGATGCCGTGCTGCGCGACCTGCGCGCGGCCGGCTTCCCGCCCGAGCGCATCCACCGCGAGGCATTCGCGATCTGAGCATCCCGACACCCGGAACCTGACGACGAGGAGAAGATCATGGAACGACCGATGAAGCGCATCGCCTACGCGATGCTCGCCACCGTCAGCGGGCTGGTGCTGCTGTTCAGCTACCGCACCTCCACGGGGGCGGAGATCCCCACGGCGAGCGCCGCCGCACCGGCCGCGTCGACCGGCACGTCCGGTTCGGGGACCGGGTCCGGCTCGGGAACGACGTCCAACGACTCCGCGTCCGGCACCGACACCGGCTCCGGCTCCACGAGCGGAACCGACGGAACCGGCAGCACGACCGGCTCCAGCACGACCTCATCCGGTCTGAAGGACGGCACCTTCACCGGCGACGCGGCCGACACCCGCTACGGCCCGGTGCAGGTGCAGATCACGGTGAGCGGCGGGAGCATCGCCTCCGTCGACGTGGTCGAATACCCGAACGAGAACCCTCGCGACCGGCAGATCAATCAGCAGGCCGTGCCGACGCTGGTCAGCGAGACCATCTCCGCGCAGTCGGCGCAGATCGACATGATCTCCGGCGCGACGTACACGAGCCAGGGGTATCAGCAATCGCTGCAGAGCGCGCTCGACCAGGCGAAATCATGACCGCCCGGCACGTGCAGGTCTGCCCGGTGATGGGCACGGTGGCCAGTGCGCATGTGATCGGCGGAGCCGCCGACGACGACGTCAGGGCCGCGATCGAGTCCTGCTTCGACGAGCTGCGTCGTGCCGATCGCATCTTCTCCATGTACGACGCCGACTCCGACATCCGCCGCATCGCCCGTGGCGAGCTGCGGATCGCGGATGCCGACCCCTGGGTAGCCGAGGTCGAGGCGGCCTGCGCCGGAGCGGAGTTCGAGACCCGCGGGCTGTTCAGCGCGCACCTGGGCGGGCTGTTCGATCCGACCGGATACGTGAAGGGCTGGGCGGCCGAGCGGGCCGCCCGCGGGCACCTCCTGCCGCTGCTGAACGTGCCAGGCGTGCAGGCCGTGGGGCTCGACGTCGGCGGCGACCTGCAGGTCTTCACCGCCGAGGACTCGGAATGGACCTGGAACATCGGCATCGTCGACCCCTCCGATCGCGCTCAGGTGATCGCTACCGTTCCCGTGCGCAATGGCGCCGTCGCGACCTCGGGCGGCGCGGAGCGCGGAGCGCACATCGTCGACCCCCGCACGGGCGCGGCCGCCACGGGCATCCGCTCGGCCACGGTCGTCGCCGAGAGCCTCACCCGTGCGGATGTCTGGGCCACCGCGATCGTCGCCGCGGGCGCCGATCTGGACTGGCTTCCCCGCGCGACGGGCACATCAGGCCTGCTCGTCGACGCCGCCGGCCGCATCCGCCGCTGGATCGAGGGCGTGACCGTCGAGGTGCAGCCCGCCTGAGCGCGTCGGGTCAGACGGACACGGACTCGCGGATGTCGGCGCGGGTCAGCGGCACGGTCGGCGTGCCGGCGTGATCGTCCGGCAACCGTGGCGGTGCGGATGCCGTCGGCTGCGGGGCATCCTCCGCCACGATCGCCGCGCGGTCGCGGAAGCCGTCGGCGGTCACCCGGTCGAGCTCGACCTGCTTCCGGATCGCGGCGGTCTTCTCATACAGCGACGGGTCGCCGTAGCTGGTGAGCACCTTCACCAGGACCGGCAGCAATTCGATCATGAAGAAGAGTGCAGCGATCAGCCAGTGGGCCCAGAAGATCGCGGGCTCCTTGTCGGCCAGACGGTTCAGTCCGGTGATCTGGCTGAGCAGCCCGATCGCCCCGGCGTTGCCCTGCGCGACCGAATCCGCGCGCGCGTTGTACGCGGCGAGCGCGTTCTCATAGGTCTTCTTCGCCGCGGGCAGCTGGTCCTTGGCCTGCTGGCGGTTGGTCGACTCGGATGCCGTGGTGTTGGCCTTCTCAGCCGTCTCGGCGCTGGACAGGTCGCCGTTGGCGGCGCGCAGCTGCGCGGCCAGAGCGTCGTAGGTCTGCTGGGCCTGGGCGAGCTGGGCCTTCGCGGCATCCGAGCTGGAACCCTGGCCGTGCACGCCGGTGCAGCCGGGCACCGTGCCCGCGCCCTCCCCGGTCAACTCGCACTGATACAGCGCACGGGCGGAGTCGATCACCTTCTGCTGCTCGGCCATCTTGCCGGTGAGATCGTCGACCGTGGACTTGGCGGCGGCGGTCGAGGCCGAGCCCTTGTCGGTGCCGGCGACGATACCGGTCGCGGCCTGGTTCTCGAGCGCGGCGACCCGCTTGGTCGCGGCGTCGAGGGCCTTCTTCTCCGGCCCCTTCTCGAGGGCCTTCTGGTCGGACTGCGACTGGGAGATATTGGTGGACGCCACTTCACGGGCGATGTCGTTGTGGAACACCTGCAGCACGAGCGGCTCCGCGACGAGGAAGCCGATGAGCGCCGCCATCGCCACGCGCGGGACGGCCAGCGCGATCAGCTTGCCGATGCTGCGCGACGACGACATGGTCGCCGTAAGGAAGCGGTCGAGGTTGAAGATGATCGCCGCCCACACGATCGCCAGCGGCACGGCCAGCCAGATCGCCACCTGCACGCCGGTCGTGAGCGCGAACAGCATCGAGATCGCAGAGACCAGCGCGGTTCCGGCGAGCACGAAGAACATCTGCACGAAGCGGGGCGTCTCGCCCGGAACGCGGTCGAGGATCGGGCCGTCGGCACCGCCGAGGATCGCGAGCGTGCGCAGGCGCGAACCCGGTACGGTTCCTGAGCGACGAGCGGAGCGAGGAGACGAAGGGCGCTCGCGGCGGGGACGCCGGACGCGGGCAGGCTCCGGAGCGGGCGCGGCCCCCGGCTCGGCGGACATCGGCTCGGCGGACATCGGCTCGGCAGACATCGGCTCGGCGGACCTCGGCTCGGCGGTCAGCGGCTCGGATGCCGCGGCCTCGTCGACGGCCATCCGGTTCGGCCGGGAGGGCTCGTCGAAGAACGGGAAGTCCTCGACGTCGAACGGCTCGGTCTCCTGCGCGTCCTGCACGACCGGGTTGGGCCGCGTGGAGCGGTCTGCCGCATCGTCGAGGGTGCTCGCGGCGATGCCGGCATCCGCGTCGGGGCCCGACGGCCGGTACTCGCGGGTGAAGAACTCGGGCACCTCGGCAGCCGGCGTCGCGTCGTTCGAGCCGTCGCCGTCGACCTCGATGCGGTCCTGCGAGCCCATCCGTCCAGGGCGATGCGCGGAGTAAGACATCCCTCCAGGCTAGGAAACCCCGGCTGAGCGACTCCCGGACGAACCCTGCGAACGGCTCCCAGGAAAGGGATGCGACGTCGCGGTCACCCTGTCAGGCTGGACTCATGAAGACGCTGCTGCTGGCCCGCCACGCGAAGTCGGACTGGGGCCTGCACGGCCTCGCAGATCACGACCGGCCCCTGAACGGCCGAGGTCGTCGTGACGCCCCGGCCATGGCCGCCCGTCTGCTCGATGAGAGCATCGCAGTCCAGCGCATCGTGTCGAGCACCGCCGTCCGCGCGCGCAGCACCGCCGACGAGTACGCCGCGGCCTTCGGCATCCCGGTGATCGAGGAGGACGCGCTGTATGCGGCATCCGCCCGCACGATCCTCGAAGTCGCGTCAGCCCTCCCCGACGACATCGACGTGGCGATGCTGGTCGGCCACAACCCCGGAATGACGGACGCCGTCGCCGAACTGACCGGGGCCTTCGTGGAGTTCCCGACCTGCGCCGTCGCCGAGTGCGCCGTCGACGTCGGCTCCTGGCCCGAGCTCATCGAGGGGTCGGGCCGGATGCTGCGCCTGCGGACGCCCGGGAACGCCTCCTGATCCGTCAGTCCACGTCGAGCTGCATCACTGTCGGCAGGGGACGCCGCGCCTGAGATGGTCAGAGCCGTCGCTCCTAGGCCGTGCGGGCCAGTTCCAACATCCGGTCGAACAGAGGACCAGATGCGGGGATGTCGATGCCGTACACGACGGCCACCACCATCGTCCACGAGTACACGAAGTAGTCCCAGCCGTCGACGACCCGCAGGTCGCCCCTCCCCTGTGCTCGTGCGTCGGCGAGGAACGCCAACTCACCTCGGTAGTTCATGTCCCAGACGACTGTGTCGCGCGGATACGGAGCCCGGCCGGACACGGGCGAACCGGGGCGATCCTTGCCCATCCCTGTCGCGTTCACGATGACCGAACCCGGTGCCGCCGCGCCGACCACGCGATCCGCCTCCTCGGGCGTGCCTGCGAC
>Ga0256791_1000555_pt1 | contig 13235 bp, 14 predicted proteins | sample MC6MC0942MT_FD_190188 | JGI IMG/M metagenome (GOLD analysis project Ga0256791, IMG submission 190188) | Metatranscriptome of enriched soil aggregate microbial communities from Iowa State University, Ames, United States - MC6-MC0942-MT... | ecosystem: Environmental > Terrestrial > Soil >...
AACAACATCTTAGATTCCGCGTTTGCATTTGGAGACCACACCCCTGGGAATACGTATGCCGCTCTAAAGCGCGGCACAGTCACATCGCCCCTAACTGGCGAAACTTTATTCTCCGACACCGGCCTTCCCTCTCTCCCCGGCTCACTGGCTGCGGGACAAGACCCCTCAAATCCAAACACCAATGGAGACGGAACCATGATCCCGCCGATCCTACAGTCTGGCTATGGTCGGATGAACCCGGCCTCCGCGCCGCAAGCCGGGCTGCTATCCGGTGCACCAGGAGTCTCCGTCTCAAATCCAAATCCAAACACTCCGCAAATGGCACTCCCAGCCGGTCTTTTAACCGGGATGGATATGTCAGGGGGCGCACCACAAACGCCGCCAGCGGCCACGCCAGCCGCAGCACCGGCCAACCCGATCATGGCCGGTCTCGTCCAAGGTGACAAAGACGCCATAGCCGCCATGCCGAAGATGGACGACTTCCAATTCGCGGTCCCGCAACGGGCGCCGGTCGATCTCAGCCGCCTTGCTGCCATCGCACAGGCTCGTGGATTAGGGAGCCGCGCATAATGACGTTCTACCTCTGGTCTCAGACCGCATCGAACAACGACACCGCCGATCCGACCGCGAACCTGCGGGAAGGCTGGTCGCCGTCGATCGTCAACAATGCCATCCGAGCTTTGATGGCGGCAGCGGCGAAGTTCCGCGATGACATTTCCGGGATTCTTCTGACCACCGGAACAAGTGCAGCTTATGCGGTGACGAGCAACCAGGGTCTGACCGACGACACGCCGGATGGGTTTACGGTGACGTTCCGAGCCCACACAACCAACGACGCAGGCGCCACGCTCGAAGTTGATGCTCAGGGCGATGCTCCGCTCAGAATCGCGACGGGCGTCGATCTCAAAGAGGGCGTTCTTGTTGAAGGCAATGTCTATAAGGCAACCTACGTCTCAGCCGACGACGAATGGATGCTGCACGGATTTTACGACACCTCGACGATCATCAACATTCCGTTCGTGCTCGGAGATGGTTCGAACACCATCACGTCAGGCAATCAGAATTCCATCGGCCCGTTCGACTTCGCCTTTGAGATCCTGGGCGGGAGTTTGATCGGCGCAGAAACCGGAACGATTTCGGTCCACATATTAAAGTGCACGTATACGCAATGGGATGCCGGCAGTTCGCACCCCGTCACAGGTGACTCTATATCTGGCTCTTCGCCTTTGACATTTAGTAGCGCGAAAAAAGGGCAATTGTCCGATGTGTCAGGGTGGAGCAGCACGTCGGTCGCCTCTGGCGATATTCTAACGCCCTATGTTTCGAGTGGCGGTTCTGGCTGCAAGCGCGTCTACGGCATGCTGAAGGCGCGGAAGACGTCATGATCGAGCCTGACGAAAAACGGGTCTGGGACGTTCTCGGCATTCATCCCGACCGGATGACGTCCTATCTCAAACTGCGCCGCAAACCGCTCAAACGTCTGTCGCGGTGGATGCTGGTCGCGGGTGTATTTTTTGCCGTCCAGACAACCTATTCGCTCGATGCCGGACATCATCTCGTTGTCGAACGAACGACGATCGAAAAACCGTCCGTCCAGTCCCCGCAGGGCATCAAACATCACACCGCGACGTTCGTTTTTCTCACTTCGACAGCGAGCGGCAACGTCTGGATCGTTCCTGACAACTGGAACGACGGTGACAATAAGATCGAGTGTATCGGCGGTGGCGGTGGTTCTGGTGGTTGCGCGAACACTGGTCAATCGGGCGGCGCCGGTGGCGGGGGGTATTCGTCATCGTCCAACATCAACCTGACGCCGGGCAGCGGCCAGCCTTACAAGACTGGAGCAGCAGGCGCGGCTGGTGTTGGCACGAATGATGACGGCACATCAGGGGGAGACACCTGGTTCGGCAATGCGTCGTATTCAAGTTCGACAGTCGGAGCCAAGGGCGGGGCGAAGTCGAACCACGCCAGCAGCAACTTCTCAAGCGGTGGGGCGGGTGGTTCTTCGTCTTCCGGTCGGGGTGATGTCAAACGCTCTGGTGGCAATGGCAAGAGCGGCGCCGGTGTTGTCAATGGCGGCGGCGGCGGTGGCGGTGCGGGCGGTCCGAACGGCAGCGGCAATAGCGCTACATCCTCAACGGGCGGCACGGGTGACGCAGGACATGGCGGAACTGCGAATAGCGCCGGCACCAACATGGGCGGCGGTGCAGTCGGGTCCGGCGGCGGTGGGTCTGTGGGCAGCGATGGCGGCCTTTACGGCGGCGGCGCCGGCGGACAAACCGGACAAAATGGATTTTGGAGGGCGGGCCATGCCGGTGCCAAGGGCATCATCGTCATTACGTACACCCCGCTTGTCGCTCCGACTGTCACGTCTGTTTCGCCGTCCACAGGGTTCACCACAGGTGGCGATACGATCACGATTACGGGCTCGGATTTCACCGGCGCAACGAGTGTGAAGTTCGACACCACCGATGCGACCGACGTCACGGTGGTGAGTTCAACCAGCATCACCTGCACGAACCCGGCGCATGTCTCAGGAACCGTGGATGTTTCTGTCACGACGCCTGCCGGGACGGGAACGGGGTCAAACGCCTTCAGCTATCAAGACACGCCGGAGCCTGCCGGTGTTCCATACATTTACGGGATATAAGCGCGATGGTTTTGAAAAGCCCTCTCGAACGCGATCGCTCGTCAAGCGTTCCGAGAAAGCCAACGGCTGACATTCCGTCATCGAATGTCGAAGACGCGCTGGCGTATCTGAAAGCAAATGCGGGTGTTCAGCCGGGAGATTTGGCGACCGTTGCGACGACAGGTGACTATAACGATCTGACCAACAAACCGACACTACGCGAGGTGCTGCTTGCCAATCGAACGTATTACGTGCGCGCGGACGGCTCTGATTCCAATTCTGGCCTTATTGACGCGGCGGGTGGCGCGTTCCTAACCATACAAGCGGCTATCAACGCGGCGTACTCTGTTGACCTCAATGGTCACAGCGTTACGATCCAATCGCGTCTAGCGGCATCTACCGATCCGGTAACGATTTATGGGCCGATGGTGGGCTACAAGCCCGGCATTATTCCGCTGACAATCCGAGGCGATACGACAACACCCGCCAATTGCGTGATATCCGTGACGAGTGACGACGTATTCGATGTTTCTCAGGGTGCGTTTGTCCAAATCGAAGGGTTTGAAGTCGGTACCACTACGTCCGGAAGGGCATTCTCCGCTACGTTCGGTGGGCATATAACTTTTAAGAATATGCGCTTCGACGATTGTGCCGGACCTCATATCGAGGCCTCGAATGGGGGGCGCGTTTTCAACAATGGCGACTATGAGATTATTGGCGATGCGGTTTCACACCATCACTGCACGGATGCTGGCGTCATTCTCATGTTTAACGCCACCATCACTCTCACCGGGACGCCGAACTTCTCGTCCTACTTCTGCGGCGTCAATTTCGCGAGCGTTCAATATAACAGCATTACATTCTCCGGCGCTGCAACCGGTCAGCGATATGTCGTTCATCAGGGGGGTAGCATTTATACGGGTGGATCGGGCGCGACGTACTTGCCCGGCGACGTTGCGGGCATAGCCTATGGTGGCGGTTGGTACGACGACACTATTGACACGTTGCCAACATTGAGCGGCGCGAACACGTTCACCGGACTGAATACGCTCACGCAGAATTTGACCCTGCAAAACACCGCAGCGCCGCTGCTTATCCAAAAGAACATTACGAATCCCACTCCGCAAGATGCACTTATTGGTGGCGCTCAGTTTCTTGGGTTTAATGCGTCTGGAACCCAGGTCACGTACGCCGATATTCTTAGTCGGGTTGGCGTCAACACGGCGAACGCTGAACGGGGTTATTTCGAATTCAGGACGCGCAATGGATCTTCGGGCGCTACCGTCCGCATGCGCGTTCAGGAAGGCATCTATCACCCCTCAGCAACGGACGGGGACAAGGGCAACAACTCTATCAACTTCGGTGCCATTTATAAAAATGGCGTGGCCGTTGCGACTCTCAGCGGCACAGAGACACTTACGAATAAGACAATCGATCTTGACGACAACACGGTCAATTACACTGCAACGGGCACAGATGCGGTTACGCGAACGGTGCAGTCGAAATTAGGCGATATTGTTACTGTTGAAGATTTCGGCGCAGCAGGGGACGGGACGACTGACGACACGGATGCCTTTCAAGCGGCTGCTGCTGCTGGCGTCCAAGTGCTCCATTGTCTGGCGCCGTCATATGTCCTGAAGGGACCCATCACCGTTGCCGATCAGCATTTTTCTCTCATCGGCAACGGCAATACCAGTATTCTCTGTCAAGACGCGACTGCCGGCATTGTCTTCTCAGACAGTTCAACCACAGACACGCCGACCACAACCAAACGGTTAGTCCTGAAGGATTGCCGTCTCGTCAAAGATGTTGCCACCACTTCCGGCAATGGCGGTACAGCTATCACAGCGACGTGGAACGCAACCGGCACAGTCGGCAACGTCAATCACTTGGTCATAGATAACTTCGAAGTTGTCGGAACTGACTTCACGCACTTTTGGGATTGTGCCTTTGATCTGACTGATTGCGGCGGTGTCATCATTAAAGGATCGAAGTTCTACAATGTCGCTTCGACCGACCTTGTTGGATCGTGCATTAAGATCACACGTGATAAAGCAGACCACCTCGTCAAGTTCTATTGCAGCCTGACGAGTATCAATCGTTGGGAGACGGGGATTGAACTCGTTCACCGCAGCGCATCGGCCGGTGTAGGATCAATCGAGGGGATCACGTTCACTTCCGGTGATTTTGTCAGCATTCGTTACGTGATCCGTGACGACAACACGGATAGCTCTGACTACAACGTTAAGTTTCTGAGCTTTGATAATTACGATTTCGACGCATCACGCGCTTTCATTAAAATCGGTGCGCTTGCTGACCTGCATCTCAACAACAATGAGATTGCCTTCAACGCTTTCGGTGAAACGAGCACACCGGCTCCCCTTGAAGGGGCCATTGTGTGTGCCTACTGGGCCGCTTCCTGGTTTGTGACCGACTGCCGATTTTTCCGCAACAATTCGAATGAAGACGCAGCAAAGGCCATCTTGTTGCCGACTGATGCCAACGTCGCGCGTCTTCTCTTTGACGGGAACTACTTTGAGGGGTGGACGGCGGCACTCCATCAGGCGGGTACGGCCAGCACGACAGCGACAAAAATACGTTGGGCGGCTGGTAATCAAACCGACAATGGAACGGTGTCCGACACCGGGTCTGGATTCGATGTTTTAGCTGGTCTCTCTGGAACTTGGACGCCAGCGCTCAAATTCGGTGGCGCAAGCACTGGGATGACCGGAACATTCACCGGAACCTATGCGCGGTTCGGCAATCTCGTGTTCGCTGCTTGCAGCATAACGCTGACCGCCAAGGGCACAGCCACAGGAACAGCGACCATTTCTGGGTTTCCCGTTTCAGCCGCATCGGATAGCAGCACGGCGGTTTGTGATCTTTTCAATGCCGCGTCCGTAACGGCCGGTCTCACAATCCTATTGGCGGGTCCGGGAACATCCGCGACCGTCCGAATTCCTAATAGTGGGGGCAGTTCAAGCGCTAGTCACTCCAACTTTAATGACACAACCATCCTTCGATTTTCCATCGTCTACCGCGTCTAAAGTTCCTCGACGCGGCCGGTGTTGTGAAGAGCCAAAATCTTGTATTTCGGCCGCTCGCCATCCTCAAACGCTCGCCATCCAATAACATAAATTCCGTTCTCTGTAGCAACGAACTGCACCGAGGGACATTCGAGCAGCGGGCGGAAAACCTCATGTGTCCCGAGCGGTATGGTTGCAACTTTAACGACGGCACCGGCATCGAGTGTGGCGTCTAAGTGCTTCTGGGCCATCTCCATAGTGTCGTCTATGTCGTCTTTACTCATCTGGAGTCCCCGTTGCTCCGCTCCGCGTCAACAAAGCAACTCGAACAGCGTCTACAGGATATTGAGCCGCACTAATCACCACGACTCTTTGTCGGGATCGTCTTTGGTCCCGCCCGGATAGAGGTAGAGAGCAACAAGCCTCGCGATCAACAGGAGCGCGACGAATGTAATGACTGTCGCGAGGTCTGCGGAGATTCCGGAATTTGGCCCAGAGATATAGGGCTCCATCATCTGCCGGAAGCCTTCAGGATCGATGATCTGATCGTATGCCATGTCGCAAACTTTAGCGGCACCTGTCGATAGATTCAACGCCATATCCCCAGCGATATGGCGATAGCACTACACGCAGGGCGTGCGCGTTCTAGCGGGGGGACCGCACCATGATAGAATTGGTCGTAACAATTTGCTCCATTTTACATGGGGCTCATTGCCGGGAGGTCTCCCTGACCTTCTCGGAAATCTCACTGATGCAGTGCCAGATCGGCGTTGGGTCTCAAATCCAGATTATCGAGTGGGCCAAAGCGCACCCGAATTGGAGCGTGAGCAAGTACCACTGCCAGATACCGGGCACGTTCGCGAAGCTCTGATCTGTCGTTGTTTCTGACCTCTTGCGACGTATCCCGTCGATATGTCGCACAACTCAATTTATCGCGCCATGTCCTGAGAGATAGGGCGCAACAGATTCCACATCACATCATCGGGGGATACTATGGCTAAGGCTATGACGCCTTTGGTCCTTGACCTGTCGCATCACAACGTCATCGAAGACTGGGGCAAGGTCTATGCTTCGGGCATCCGAGGCGTGATCCATAAAGCGACGCAAGGCGGCTCATTCGTTGACGGCGACTATGCCAAACGGAAAGCAGATGCGAAGGCGGCGGGGTTGCTGTTCGGCGCGTATCACTTTGCTGATGCGTCCGACGTCACGATCCAGGTCGAACACTTCCTGAAGGTCGTCGGGACTGAGCCTGACACCTTGCTCGCACTCGACTTCGAGCCCAACGGCAAAAACACCATGTCGCTCGAACAGGCGCGGCAGTTTTTGCAGATGGTCTACGACAAGACCGGGCAGCGGCCGATCCTCTACTCCGGCAATTTGCTGAAAGAAGGGCTGAAGAAAAAGGCCGATCCGTTCTTTTCCTCGCACCGGCTCTGGCTGGCACAGTACGGGCCCAAGGCGAAGCTGCCGAACGGGTTCAAGAGCTATTGGCTCTGGCAGTATTCGGGCGATGGGGTAAACGGACCTGGGATCATCCCCGGCATCAAGACTAAGGGCGTCGATTGCAACGTCTTCGGCGGCACCGATCTGGCGGCTGAATGGGTGCACGTCCCGGCGAAACCGGCGCCGACTCCGGTTCCGGACCGGGCCAATGCGACCGTGGCCGATCTCAAAACCAAGTCCCGCACGGTCGCTACGCTGGTCAAGGCGAAGGTTACGAGTGCCGCAGTCGCTGCCACGAGCGTTGTGGCCGGTGTGACGACAGATGCAACCACGACCGTTGCGCCTCTCCCGGCGCCATCCGTCCCTGATTTTGTCAGCATCGACACGCTGCACAAAACTTCGGACGGCCTTACCGCAGTCCAGTCGATTGCGAGCACGGCCAAATCCCTCGCCATCGCCTTCGCGATCAACGAATGGGTGCTCGTGGCGATCCTTGGTGTCGCGGCCTTCATCATTGCCGACAAGATGCTGGGTTGGCGGCTTGAGGAATACATCTGGGGCCGTTGGCATCCGAAAGAGGAGGGTTGAGGCCATGCCGTCAATCTTCCTCTCCAAGGCACTCTGGGGGCTCATGGCGGGCGTTCTCTATACGCTGCTGGTCTTTAGCTGGGGCAACAAATACGGCCCCAATGCCGTGCGCTACGCGGCTGTAGCAGCCGACCTCAGAGCCAAGAACGCGGTCCTGACAAAGCAGCTCAGTGACGATGCGGAAATCGTCTCTCAGGAGCGCACTGAGGCGGAAGCCAAACTGTCCGAGTTCGAAGCCGCAGCCGTCACCTTCCAGAACAAATGTCCGCTCGATCAGCAACAGGTCGATGCGCTCAACAAACTGATCGGAGGCTGAGATGCGGAGCCTTTATCTCGCGATTGGCCTTCTCGCCTATGTGACGCTTTCCGGTGCCGGATGCGTGCCAGAGCCAACGACAGGACTGGTCAAGCCGTCGTCTCGCTGCATGAAAACCGGCACCATCCCTCGGCCCAAGGTCGGGGAGGACGCCACCGCCTACAGCGGCCGGCTGATCAACCACGCCAAGGGCGAAGCATCAAAACAGCGTTGCCTACAGCGTTGGGTCAAGACTGTTTCAAACTAAGGGGTTCGAAATGAAAAGTGATGAAATCATTGCAGCGGCAGAGGCCGAAGTCGAGAAGGCGGAATCGGCCGTAAAGCGTTGGCTCAAAGCCTTCCGGGATTGGCTGCTGGCTCTCTCGTTCAAGACCAAGGCGACAATCGTTGTCGGCGTTGCCATCGCCTCGGGGCTGATGTTCACGCTCGTCAGTGCCTCCCATGCTCCGAGCTACATCACACGTTCGGAAGCCAATGCCGTCGTCTCTGGGCTGAGAATGTCCATCGGAAGCATGGCGTCCAAGACGCGGGTTGCGGAACTCTCCGCTCAAGTCGCAGCGCTGGAGTCCCGGATTAAAGTTCTGGAAGAAAAGCCGAAAGCACGGACACGCAAACACAAATAGAATCCCGCTAGAGAAACCCCCGCTCCGCTTCTAGTCGGGTCGCCCCGTCGATCTCCCTTCTCCGCTGGGAGGTCGGCGGGGTTTTTCGTGTTTCAACGACCCCGTTTAATCCTTTTCCGCCACTCCCGCTCATCCTCGACAATCAGAACTGTCTTTGTCGAACCGCACATGGTGCAGCGGAAAGTCTTCTTTCTCAAATCCGCGACCGTCAGTTCCGGATCAAAGATTCTGAGATCCAACACCCTCCTGTTTCTACAGTTCGCACGACATACAACAGTGATCCACCTATCTGCAATGAGGTAGTGGGCGAGCTTACTGAAACTCTCGAACTCGAAGGGCACAAGTCAGTCTTTCCACGGATCGAACTCCGCTTCGCCCGCCATCACAACTGCGAAAGGTCGCAAACGGTGAAGCACGCGCGTTGATGCGGTGTGGTAGGCAAGCACATCGTCAAGCCTACGGTAAGCCATCGGGCTTTCGTCCAGATCGGCCCCAATCAGCGTGACGCCACGGCTTTGCAGCCATTCGTCCATCTCCGTCTTGGTGAACCGACGCTTGGCTTCCCTGCGCCCGAATAGACGACCGGCCCCATGCACGGTCGAATATAGAGACGCTTTTGCCTCCGGGCTATCGACGCCTTCCAAGATAACGGCATCATCGCCCATAGAACCGCCGACAAAGCCGCGCTGGCCGGGAAACGCGGGCGTTGCGCCCTTGCGTACGACCCAGAGATCCTTGCCGTCATGCGTCTCACGCCATGCGTAATTATGGTGATTGTGCACCATGTCCGTAACGTTGCCGCCGATGATCTTGCGGACACGTTCGACAACCCATTCCCGGCCCGCGTAGGAGTAGCGGCCAGCAAGCTGCATGGCGGCGATATAGCGGCGTCCGATCTCGCTGTCTTCATCAACCACGGCGGGCGGGACATTGATGCCATCCTGACCGCCTGCGGCTTTCAGGTAGCGCGTTGATGACGTATGGCCGAAGCCGCGCGAGCCGAAGTGCACGCCGATCCAGACGAAGCCGTCCTCATCCCGCATCAGGTCAACGTAGTGATTCCCACCGCCGACCGTGCCAAGCTGTCCGACCGCCTTCTGACGGTAGGACTCCATATCGGATTCCTTCCACGCCTCGGCGTCGTCGAATAGCTCGTGTTCAACTCGTTCCTCGTTATTGCGGCCGATCCCAAACGAGACGGTCTTGGAGACGTCGCGGATGATCTCGCCAACGCGGTCCTCTATTGCCGAGAACGGCGTATCGAGACGCACAGCCATGTTCCCGCAGCCAATATCAAAGCCGACGCCGGAGATGGAAATCTGCTTTTCGTAAGCAATGACGCCGCCGACCGGCTGCGCGTAGCCCAAGTGTCCATCGGCGCAGATCACTCCTGCGACGGCATTCCCGACCGCCATGCAGTTCTTCATCTGCGCAATGGTTGCCTCGTCATGCTGGCCGATAATGGTCAGGGGGCTATTCTGAAATCTCGGCTCCTGTGGACGAAGGCTTGCAATGTGCTTTGCCGCTTCGGCCGCCTCTGCCGCCAAGTGCTCTTGACGGGCCGCGTCTCTAAATGTGCACCACACAGGCATAGGACGCTGGCCGGGGCGATCAATCTTTCCATCTGGATCAAGTCCAGCTACGACAGCCAACTCTCGTGCACGCGCTTGGTATGGGTCCGTTCTTGCCGTCATCGTTTCCCTGCTCTCCCTCTAGGGGTGTGCTCCTGTACCTGGGTTAACCTGCTTCTTGCTTCGGCGTCAGATGAATGACATTGGACGCGCCCTGAAGTAGTCCGTCGATAATCGCTCGAACCTCGGGTGTAAGTCGAAACCATTCTCCCACGTGACGATGCTCAGCCAAGGCTTGATGTAATTCCAGTTCAACCGCGCTTCCACCGGCCACCGTACCTAGCAAGCGACATGCGAACGGGTTGGAGGTCTGGATCGCATCAAGTCGTCGGATCGGTGAATGTGAATAGCCGATCTTCACGAACCCCTCGCATTGGATGAAGTACACGCGCTCGCGAGCTCGGCGCTGGTGCGCTTCCTTCTTGCGGTGCTCCCGCCAATGCGAATGCGCGCGAGATAGTTCTTTATGCAACCTGTACTTGATGCTCTCTTGGCCCGAAGTCATTTCCCCGATGTGCTCCTCAGTTTGCTGAACCGTCGCATCGTGAACTCAACGCGAACAGAGACCGTGAAACACAACTCCAAACCCGCCTAAATCGCCGTGAAACAAGGATCGCAAAACACCGATCCCTCGTTTACACCGAGGATGTCGGGAGTTCGACCCTCTCACCGCCCACCATGATTTCAATACTTTAGCATGATTTTCAGATGTGCTCCTAGTTCAACGCAATAGTTAGGCGTGTTCAATTAGCTGTTTTCGCTCCAACTGGGCGCGCTGCGCTCCTTTAATCAACTTCTGAGCATTTGGCAGGTGCTTCCAGCTTCGGCCGGCGACCGCGCCAAGGAGTGCGCGGTAGTTAATGTTCATGTCTTCGGCTATGAGATCGACCCTCTCGCCGGCAGCGGCGCGCGCTCTTGCTCGCAGTACGATTTCATCAGTCAAGATAGATCCGACATGGCGCTCTCCGATTACGAGGGTGCCATGCTTACGCTTGTCGGCCTCGTTTGTAAGTTTGTCGGACCATTCCAAGTTCTCCGGTCGGTTATCGTCTCGGGTGCCGTTGAGGTGGCGGCACTGCATTCCGGGCGGGCATGGTCCGTGGTACGCCTCGCAAACAAGGCGATGAATGTAGGCATCCCGTTGCTTGTTGCTGATCGATAGCTTGATCCGAAGATAGCCCCGTCCGTTGGTCCCGGCTTTGCGCCGGGTACCGTTCCGGTAGATGTGTCCATCCGTAGAAGCGGAATATCCGGGCGCGCTAGGAATAGGTCTCATTTTGCCTCCCTCTTCAACCTCATATCGATCACATCAGCCGCCGGCCGAAGAACTCTAACGTCCGGCTTCGAGTATATTTTCCTGGTTGTATTCAGGTCTCTGTGTCCGGCGAGCTTTGAAATGCGCTCCATAGGGATGCCGTCTTCATCCAGCCAACTAATAACGGTGTGCCTCAAGACGTGCGGGGTCACGCCGACGAGCTTCGCGCGCTTCACCGCTTCCATGAAGCCCTTCCGAATTTTCTTTATCGGCTCGCCATCCCACTCGATCACGTAATCTGTCAGCGCACCCTTTTGCGCGTCTTGGAGTGCCGCCCTTGCTTCTGCCGTCATCGGAACGATAGAGCGGCCTTTCTTTCGGCGTTTCATCAGCGGGTTCGGAATCTCGGTGTCCCGCAAGTCGATCGTCTCGGCTTCGAAGTCCACCTTGTCCCATTTGAGCTGACAGATCGCGCCGGAGCGACCGGCAGTCGAGATCGCCAGAATGACGAACAGACGAACGTGAGGCGCGATGCAGGCGTCGATCAGCCGAATGACTTCCTCCTCCGTCATCACGCGCGTTCGACCGTCCGGCTTGGTCGGCACCCAAACGTACACGTTCGTGGTGAGGATGTTGCGCTTGCGTGCCCAGTTGATGCAGGATCGGAGCCGCGTTAGTTCGGTCCAGATCGTTGATGCGGACTTGCCCGCCTTCTGGCGTTCCCCGGCATAGTCGCGACAGGCGTCAGACGTGTTCAGCGTGATGGCGTCAAGATTTTCGAAGCGAGCTTTCAGCGCCTTCCAGTCATTATCGAAGTTCGCGATCAGCTTGCCGTCTTTTTCGCGGTCGAGCTTGTAGGCTTCCCAAATTTCACCGATCGTTTTGGACTTCTGCTCTTTGAGCAGGGTCACGCCGCGAGCAAACTCATCGAGCTTCGCCCGAGCTTCTATCTCGGTAAGGTGACCAAGTCTTCGGCGATGATGCTTCCCATTTTCGTCGGTCCAGCAGACGACAGCTTGGTCGAGTAGTTGTCCGAGCCGGTACTTTCCGACTGCGTACTTGCGCCAGCGCTTTCCCATCTCTCGATTTCCTTGGCCTGAATACGCAGCAACTTGCCTCCAACTCGAAACGCCTGCAACTTCTTGGAACGGATCAGCGCATAGACGGCATCCGGCGAGCACGCCCACCTTTCCGCTACCTGCGCGACCGTAAAAGGCTTCTCAGTCATCTACTCCCCCTTCCCCGCCTTCGTTAGTGAACGGATGGATTTCGCAAGCATCTCAAACGCATTGGCTTGAGGGGTCGCTCCGTGCTCGCGTGCGTTCTGTTCGTAAGAGTCCGCCACCTTGGCGCATTCCTCAATCGTTGCGGAACGGATCGCCTCCCGCTGTGCGGTAAGTGTCCCGATAAGAGCCAGCGTTCGATCGTTCTTCGAAATATCCCTATCGCCTGCCGCAATCGCCCCTCGTTGAAAAACAACCTTGAGCAACGAAAGCAGGTATTCCTCTCGGTCATAATCATCACGAGAGAGCCCCAACAGTCGAAGGGCCTCCACCGCTTCGGAGCGCAGATCGTCTGCCGATATGCTATCTGTCAGCGTCGTCATCCCTCATCTCTCCTCTGATGCTGGGGGTGGGGGAAGGGAGAGAACCCACCCCCGTATGTCATCGCCTTTCAAAAAACGTCCTCAGCATCGAAGCTGCCAAGGAGAGCATCCTCGC
>Ga0256791_1000556_pt1 | contig 13224 bp, 12 predicted proteins | sample MC6MC0942MT_FD_190188 | JGI IMG/M metagenome (GOLD analysis project Ga0256791, IMG submission 190188) | Metatranscriptome of enriched soil aggregate microbial communities from Iowa State University, Ames, United States - MC6-MC0942-MT... | ecosystem: Environmental > Terrestrial > Soil >...
GCGGGGGTGCCAGTCGTGCCCGGCTATCACGGCGATAATCAGGACGGAGCCTTCCTCAAAAGCGAGGCTGACCGGATCGGCTATCCCGTGCTGATCAAGGCCCGCGCTGGTGGCGGCGGCAAAGGTATGCGCCGGGTCGATAATCCTGACGAGTTTGCAGCGGCACTTGAAAGTGCGCGACGGGAGGCAGAAGCATCGTTTGGCGATAGCGCCGTGCTGGTGGAAAAATACATGACCAAGCCGCGCCATATCGAGGTGCAGGTCTTTGGTGATGATTTTGGTAATGCGGTGCATCTTTTTGAGCGGGATTGCTCGCTGCAACGCCGCCACCAAAAGGTGATTGAGGAAGCGCCTGCCCCTGGCATGACGGCTGACATGCGCGCCACTATGGGCGATGCAGCGGTGAAGGCCGCACAAGCCATTGGTTATTCCGGCGCAGGCACGGTGGAGTTTATCGCCGACGTCTCGGAAGGCCTGCGACCCGACCGTTTCTTCTTCATGGAAATGAACACGCGGCTACAGGTTGAGCATCCGGTGACGGAAGCGATCACCGGCCTTGATCTGGTTGAATGGCAATTGCGCGTGGCATCCGGCGAAGTTCTGCCGAAGCGTCAGGACGAGCTTGCCATTCATGGCTGGGCTTTCGAGGCGCGGCTTTATGCCGAAGACCCGGCGCGTGATTTTCTGCCCGCGACCGGCAAGCTTGCACTGTTTGCAGCGCCTGAAAATGCACGGGTTGATTCCGGTGTGCGAAGCGGCGACAACATCACACCGTTCTACGATCCGATGATTGCCAAGATTATCACGCATGGCGCTACTCGTGATGAGGCGCTGAACCGGCTTGAAGGCGCCCTGAGCAAGACCCGTATCGCCGGACTTGTCACCAATCGGCAGTTCTTATCCGACCTTTGCAAGCTTGAAGCGTTTCGCTCGGGCGATGTTGATACGGGGCTTATTGCCCGCGAGTCGGAAGTTCTTTTCAGTGGTGAACAACCGTCGGATATCGTTTTTGCGTTGGCCTCATTGGGTGCGATTGGTCTTCTGGATTTGCCACAAGAAGGCGACCCATGGGGCAGCCTGCGTGGGTTCCGCCTGTGGGGCGAGGCATCACGCTCGGTTCTGCTTGATCATCATGGCGAACGCCATACGGTGAGCTTCACGACCAAAAGCGACAGGCATTACGGTTTTGCTTTTGGCGGTGTTGAAGTCCGCAATTACGAAAACGGTCTGGCTCGTTTTGCCGTTGATGGCCGCGTTGCGGAAGCGACAGTCGCGCGAAACGGCCATGATGTGACCGTGCAGTTTGAAGGCCGTGACACCATATTTCATTATGTCGAGTCTACCGGCGCAGAGGAGGAGTCTTCGAGCGAAAGCCGCATTCTGTCGCCGATGCCGGGACTAGTGCGGCTGGTTTCCGTCGCGGAAGGTGCCAGCGTCGCCAAAGGCGAAAGGCTTGTGACGATGGAAGCGATGAAGATGGAGCTTTCACTGACTGCGCCGCGTGATGGCAAGGTCGCAACTGTGAACGTCGCGGCTGGCGATCAGGTCAATGAAGGCGCACTGTTAGTCCAATTGGAGGAAGAACATGGCAGAACACGTTGAAATCGTCGAAATGGCTGCGCGTGACGGCCTGCAAAACGAGAAGCGTTTTGTGCCGACAGCCGACAAGATTGCGTTGATCGACCGCCTGTCCAATTGTGGCTATTCCCGTATTGAGGCAAGCAGTTTTGTTAGCCCCAGATGGGTGCCGCAACTCTCCGATGCTACAGAAGTTATGGCCGGTATCCGCCGTGCCGACAGCGTACGCTATTCAGTGCTCGTGCCCAATATGAAGGGCTATGAGCTCGCGGCCGGCGCCAATGTCGATGAGATCGCGGTGTTCATTTCGGCATCCGAAGGTTTTTCCAAAGCCAATATCAACTGCACGATTGCAGAGAGCATAGAGCGGCTTGCACCGGTGATTGGTGCGGCCATCAATGATGGGCTGGCCATTCGCGGCTATGTCAGCTGCGTTGTCGAATGCCCCTATGATGGACCCACTTCGCCACAGGCGGTTGCCGAAGTCACAGAGCAGCTCTTTTCGCTTGGTTGTCACGAGGTGAGCCTTGGCGATACGATTGGGCGCGGCACGCCCGAAATTGTGAGCGCCATGCTGGATGGGGTGTTGAATGTGGCACCAGCGCATAGTCTTGCAGGTCATTTTCACGACACTAATGGACGGGCGCTCGATAATATTCAGATCAGCCTTGAAAGAGGTTTGCGGGTGTTCGATGCATCAGTCGGCGGGCTTGGTGGCTGTCCATTTGCACCGGGTGCCAAAGGCAATGTCGATACTGTGGCAGTCGCAGAAATGCTGCAGCGCCTTGGCTTTGAAACAGGTCTTGATATTGAAAAGCTGCGATCAGCAGCTTCGTTTGCGCAGGCACTTCGGCAGGACAAAGCCGCATGACAGAGTTTGAAACCATCCAGCTTGCTACTGACGAGCGTGGCGTTGCTACGCTAACGCTCAACCGGCCTGAGCAGCATAATGCGCTGTCCGGTCTGATGATTGATGAACTTCTGACTGCCACGCTTCGGCTTGCAAATGATGATGCTGTACGGGTTGTCGTGTTGACTGGCACTGGCACCAGCTTTTGTGCAGGCGGTGATCTTGGTTGGATGCAGAGCCAAGTGAACGCGACACGCACGCAACGTATTGAAGCAGCGCGCAAGCTTGCGCTGATGTTGAAGGCGCTGAGCGACTTGCCGAAACCTTTGATCGGGCGTGTGAATGGGCAGGCCTATGGTGGTGGTGTTGGACTGATCAGCGTTTGCGATGCTGCAATTGGTGTTGCTGATGCACGTTTCGGGTTGACGGAAACCAAGCTCGGCCTGATCCCGGCAACGATCAGCCCCTATGTGGTTGCGCGTATCGGTCAGGCCCATGCACTGAGATCCTTCACCTCGGCACGATTGTTTGATGCAAACGAAGCAAAGCATATCGGATTGCTGCATCAGGTGGTCGAAGCAGAGCAACTCGATAAATCGGTAGAGTCCGAGATCAGGCCGTATTTTTCAACTGCCCCGGCAGCGGTTGCTGCCTCAAAGCGGCTGGTTCATGCGCTGGGCAGTCCGATAGACGAGGCCGTCATCGAAATGACGCTTACCCGCCTTGCGGATATATGGGAAACGCCAGAGGCCGCAGAGGGAATTGCGGCCTTTTTTGCAAAGCAATCACCATCATGGAGGAGAGGAGGATAGGCATTTAATGGGAGGCCGATTTTCGTTGTATTTGCGGGCACTTGGCCCCTTGCAATCGGAAGCCGGAAATGCATTCTTATTACATCATGAAAGCTCGCTCCCGTTCTGGAGCATGATTCCGAAAGAGCAGATGCAATTTCGGATAATATTATGGCTCTGGCACCTTAAATGGATGATGGCGCGGCGTGCTTTTAGATTAACCCTTTGAGATCATACGATGGAAAAAAGGGAGGGCCCGGCATTTCGGCAGCGCAATCGCGCTGAGATTTGACCGGCATGGGTTGTCTGAGGTCATCGATGAAAAAGCGAGACCTCGCCAAAGGAGAAAAAGAATGAATCTGAAACTGCTTTCCAGCGTGGCTTTTGCCGCAACACTTGGCTTTGCCGGTGCCGCTTATGCAGATATCACGATCGGTGTTATTGCACCGCTGACAGGTCCGGTTGCGGCCTATGGTGATCAGGTTAAGAAGGGCGCGGAAACCGCCGTTGAAGTCATCAATGCAAAGGGCGGCATCAAGGGCGAAAAGATCGTCTTGAAGTTTGCTGACGATGCAGGTGAACCAAAGCAGGGTGTTTCGGCAGCGAACCAGATCGTTGGCGATGGCATCAAATTCGTGGTTGGTCCGGTTACGACCGGCGTCGCAATTCCTGTTTCTGATGTTCTTTCGGAAAATGGCGTTCTGATGGTTACGCCAACCGCAACCGGTCCAGATCTGACCGCGCGCGGTCTGGAAAATGTGTTCCGCACCTGCGGCCGCGATGACCAGCAGGCTGACGTCATGGCTGCTTACTTCTTGAAGAACTTCAAAGACAAGAAAGTCGCAATCGTTCATGACAAGGGCGCATACGGCAAAGGTCTTGCAGATTCCTTCAAGGCTGCAATCAACAAAGACGGCATCACCGAAGTTCAATACGATTCGGTTACACCTGGTGACAAGGATTTCAGCGCGCTCGTTTCCAAGCTGAAAGCCGCAGGCACTGAAATCGTTTATTTCGGTGGCTATCATGGTGAAGGCGGTCTTCTTTCCCGTCAGCTACATGATGCGGGCCTCAAGGCTCTCATCCTCGGCGGCGAAGGCTTGTCCAACACCGAATATTGGGCAATCGGCGGCACCAATGCTGAAGGCACGCTCTTCACCAACGCTGTTGACGCGACGAAGAACCCAGCTTCCAAGGAAGCTGTCGATGCACTGACGGCTAAGAAAATCCCGGTTGAAGCCTTCACCATGAATGCATATGCCGCTGTCCAGGTTCTCGCGAGTGGTATTGAACGCGCTGGTACGACGGATGATTCTGCAGCCGTTGCGAAGACCCTCCGCGATGGTCAGCCAATCGATACCGTTATTGGTAAGCTGACATACGGCGAAACGGGTGATCTGTCGTCACCAAGCTTCGACGTGTTCAAGTGGTCGGATGGCAAGATCGTCGGTCTCGATTAATTGCTGATTTAAAGTAAGCGAAAACGCCGGGGTTCTATCCCCGGCGTTTTTGTTTCAGACGAAAGAATTGCTGCAGAATTAAGAGTTCGGAAAGCCAAGCTCGGCTTCGATGGCCTCAAAAGTTTCTTCCATCGCATAGGTTGGGCTGAAGGGAATTCCGAAATGGCCATAAGCGATTGACATTTGCCCTTCGGCCTTGCGTTCGCCACCTTTGGCTACGGCGGCGACATAAAGTGCTGCGGCAAGACCAGTTCGGTCTGATCCAGCTTTGCAATGAATGAGAATTGGCTTTTCAGCAGTCTGCATGAGTGCAATCAGCTCGCGTGTCCGCTCTGGCGTCAGCTGGCGACTGGACGACATCGCATAGTTCGTAAGCTTGATGCCAAGAGCGCTGGAAGTTGTAACTTCGTCGTCATACCATTTCGCGCCAGGCTCTGCGCCGCGCAGGTTTATGATTGTTTTAATACCATAAAGCTCTTTTAATTTAGCGATGCGAGACGGATCGGGCTGGTTGGATCGATATGCCTGCCCCGCTACAATCGTATGGATATTACCTTTGTATTGAATCGCAAAAAGATAGCCGCCCAAGAAGCTAGCGCCGATTAAGCCGCTGAGACTTAATATTTGGACGTGGTTGAGCGAGAAATTGGCGTATCTTTTGAAGAAGTTCATGTTTTTCTTTAAAAGAGGATTGTTGAATGAAGCCGTTTTTCATTTATTCTTTGATTTAGATTTTTATGTAGTTATATTGAGGCTTAATATTGTTCGTTGAGAATATATGTTTGATTTTTGTCTGAGTTATCAGGGTTGACCCGATCGGACATTTGCTCGCTATAGCTTGAAGAATTTCAGTTTTAGCTCAAATGATCGTCAACAGGTAAGCTTCGGTTAACCATAAGCGTTTAGTGTATATGTATCAAAATGGGGCAATTAGCGGAGCAGGTTTATGCAGCGCTATAGATTTGACGATAAAAGAGTTCTGATCGAAGCAATCGTTGAGCTTCTCAATAGAGGCGTGGAGCCGGATGAGCTTGATCTTGTATTAAGCCGTATTGGTCCGGTTGATCTTGATCTCATGCAGCAATGCCTGATCGAAGTCTGGAATTATAACCATCCAGAACCGATCGAAACACCGATGGCGGCTTAATCGGCATCTTTGATTGTGAAATCCACTCTTGGTGTACCGGCGATAAGGTTTTCCTGAGAGTGTCACAATCTTGAAATGCTCGGCTGCTATATCCATATTGTATCGGGAATTCATTTGGTGATGCGACCACGGATGTACTGGCGCAACCTAAATGAGAGCGGAAGGTCGGGTTCACCCCGGCCTTTTTCGTTTTTTAGCTGTTAATGAACTTTTGCGGTGATAATTATTCCCGACATGCAATATTTATCCTGCAGCGGCTCCAGTTAAGACTGAATCGTTGGGGCTGCTGTAACTGTTTGGTTTTACGCATTTTTCGACGCATCGTAGCAGGAAAAGAAATCAGTCCGGCGAACTGATTTCCCTGCGGAGGCGCTTCGCACCTTTGCTGGAAATGCTATAAGTTTCGGAAGACCGGTTTGGCGCGGGTGTTCACCCAAGCTAGTATTAATTCGACGTTATCACAGCACGGATTTTCATCATGATACGCCATATAGTTCTTGTTAAATTCAAAGCCGAACTCGATAGCGCGAGCATTGAGGCTGCTTTGAATGCAGTTGTCGCTCTGAAAGATAAAATTGAGGGCATCATTGCCGTAAGTGTTGGTGATAACAACAGTCCGGAAAATCTGGAAAAAGGCTTTCGCCACGGCTTTGTTGTGGACTTTGTGGACTCGGCTGCGCGCGACGCTTATCTGCCCCACCCAGAGCACGCGAAAGTCGGAAAAGCGCTGGTCGAAGCCGCAGAAGGCGGCCTCAGTGGGATTCTGGTTTTCGATTACACCTTTTGATCGTTTTAAAGCAGAAGTCCACCGACGCCCATTCGTGCAAGGGCGTCTGAATCAAGTGCTAAGCCAGCCATTAATCTGTCTAGCACTTGGTCGAGACTATTCTCACGCGCACTTCGAGCTGTTCCCGGCGCCACGATGATGTACTTTCCGTTGAGCTTTCCGAGCGAGAGTAGATTGCCGGGATCAACGGGAATACCGATACGGAGGATTTCTCCTCCTGCCTGAACGATGGACCTCGGCACAATATCGATCTCGTCCGCAACCGCGGAAGCACTGAAAATAATCAGCAGATCGCAACTGGTGCTCAGCTCACTTATGGCCTTAGACAAGGGAGCTATTTCGTGTGCTACACGCGTCTCCGCTATCACCGAACCGCAATTGTGTTGCACGCGCTTCGTGATCAATTCGTGGGTTTTATCGAGTACTGTTTCGCGAACAGAAGGAAGTCGTGACTGAATGACGCCGAGTCTCGTTTTCTCAAACGAATGAACCTTGAGAACCTGTTTTGTCTCGAGGACTGTGCGAATATTTCCAATAAGAGAGCCAGGAACGGCAAACGGAATGATTTTGACGGTTGCAACCATTTGCCCGCTTTCAACGCGGCTAAGATTGTTCAACGTCGCCACTGATATCCGCGGGTCGAGCAAGTTAATTGTATCGATGCCAGCAACATCAACACTAAACAAACCGTTGCTGCGGGCAAACAGATTGACACGGCCGGTTGTTGCAGGGCCTGCCTCAATCATATCTTCAATCAGGCTTTGCCCTATTACGAGGGCTGCTTCATCTTCGCCAATATCATTGGGTTCCAGCCGAGCGGCAACAACGCGGTTGATTCCCGCCCGTTTCAAAGCTTCGATGTGATTTTCGGTCAGCAAGGTGCCTTTGCGAACACTCTCCGCCTTCGTCACCAGCGTATAAGCCAGTATTGCACCCTCTGCCTCGTCAATCGCCCACTCAGCGAAAATCATGAACGTATCTCTTGGTCGCTATTTCATGAAAGTTACCCGGTAATGTCAGAACTCTTATCTGAAATGAGATCGTTAAGAAACGACCGGTATTCGCAACGATGGAGTTTATCTCTTTCAGAAAACGAATACTTCCCCAGATAGAAGCTGTAAAGCTGATGTTGGTTGAGAGTCTTTCCGCGCGGTTGCGTTGACATTTAACAAAATATACGTCTCTATCACGTCGACTTTATTACTAGTTTTTCTTTTTTTATTTAAGTAAATTAAAATTTAAATTTATACCAATGTCGAATTTTTTAATTATTAATTTCTATTCATGTCAGTAAATTTCTATCACGATTGGGTTATTTTTCTTTTTTTATTTAGCTATTTTAGAAAAAAGCATGATTTATGGCTAACTTACGGCAAACTATATCAATTTTGTCGCTCTCCGAGTCATTTCTGACTCATGTGGCGTGTCCGGCCGCGACATTTCGAACCAGTATATTTTGCTCCAAGCAGGTGACAAACGGAATTATTCGTTATAACGGTTCCTTTGGAATTTTCAGAATTTACCGAAAACTAGGAAATGACGCATGCGCCGGAGCTGAAGCTCTGCGCGCAGGATGGAAAGACAAATGAAACACGGCACCCCCCGGACGATCGTTTCGTTCGCCGTCTTGGCCCTCACGGCGTTTCTCGCCGGCTGCGAGAACCAAGTCCTGCTCTCTCCGAAAGGAGAGGTCGGTGTGGCTGAGCGCGATCTCATGCTTTTCGCAACTGGTTTGATGCTTCTCGTCGTGCTGCCGGTCATCTTTATGACCTTGTACTTCGCGTGGAAGTATCGCGCCGACAACGATAAAGCAGAATACAAACCTGACTGGCATCATTCTACAAAGATTGAAGCTGCAGTCTGGCTTATTCCGTGCGCCATTATTGTGGTTCTCGGAACGGTAACTTGGATCAGCACGCATAAGCTCGATCCTTATCGTCCGCTGGAATCAAATATTCCGCCAATCAATGTCGAAGTCGTAGCGCTCGACTGGAAGTGGCTGTTTATCTATCCGGATCAGGGTGTTGCCTCTGTCAACGAAATGGCAATGCCTGTTGGTGTGCCTGTTAATTTCAAGCTGACTTCCAGCAATATCATGAACTCCTTCTTCATTCCGGTACTCGGTAGCCAGGTCTATTCCATGCCTAGCATGCAGACCAAGCTTCACCTGATTGCTGACCACGAAGGTGTGTTCGACGGCATTTCCGCAAACTATAGCGGCCAGGGCTTTGCCCAGATGCGTTTCAAGGCGCATTCGCTGGATCAGGCCGGCTTTGACAAGTGGGTTGCTGATGCAAAGGCTTCTGGTCAGGAACTGTCGCGTGAGCGTTATGCTTCGCTGGTTCAGCCAAGTGAAAAAGCTCCGGTTCAGCATTTTGCTTATAACGACAAGGCACTGTTTCATAACATCGTAAACCGTTGCTGGGATGGCAAGTCGGTCTGCCTGGATGATCAGATGCATCAGGCTCAGATGGTTCGTGAAGCTCGCGCAAATCTACGCAAGTCTTCGCCAGTCGATTTCAGCCTTTGGGCAAATGATATCATTTGCGCCATTCAGCCGCAGCGCCTGTCGCAGCTTGAAAACTGATTTGCCGATGCGGCTTAGCCCTGGAAATTGTCCGGGGCTAAACCGCTGATCGCACTCCAATCGAAGTAAGAATAGAAATGTTCGGAAAACTTACGCTCGAAGCGATCCCGTATCACGAGCCTATCATCATGGTCACATTGACCGCGATAGCTGGTGGGGCGCTCGCTATTCTCGCAGCCATTACCTACTATAAAAAGTGGGGTCCACTCTGGAACGACTGGCTGACCTCTGTCGATCATAAACGTATCGGCATTATGTACATTATTCTGGCTTTCGTGATGCTGTTCCGCGGCTTCTCGGACGCTGTCATGATGCGTGCCCAGCAGGCTCTTGCTTCTGGCGCTAATGAAGGCTTTCTGCCGCCACATCACTACGATCAGATCTTCACCGCCCATGGCGTGATCATGATCTTCTTCGTGGCAATGCCTTTCATCGTCGGTCTGATGAACTTTGCCGTACCGCTTCAGATCGGTGCGCGCGACGTTGCGTTCCCGTACCTCAACTCACTGAGCTTCTGGCTGACAGTTGCTGGTGCAATTCTGATCAACGTTTCGCTCGGCGTTGGCGAGTTCGCCAAGACCGGCTGGCTGGCCTATCCACCGCTTTCCGGCAAGGAGTTCAGTCCAGATGTCGGGGTAGATTATTATATCTGGGCCTTGCAGATTTCCGGTATGGGTACGCTTCTTTCGGGCGTCAACCTGATCACAACCATCATCAAGATGCGCGCACCCGGCATGGGCATGATGCAGGTTCCGGTTTTCACCTGGACCGCACTCTGCTCGAACGTCCTGATCGTGGCTGCGTTCCCGATCCTGACCGTCACGCTCGCTCTGCTGTCGCTTGACCGTTATCTGGATTTCCACTTCTTCACCAATGATGGTGGCGGTAATCCGATGATGTATGTGAACCTGATCTGGATCTGGGGTCACCCAGAAGTCTATATTCTGGTTCTGCCTTGCTTTGGCGTTTTCTCTGAAATCATTGCGACCTTCTCTGGAAAGCGTCTGTTTGGTTATGCATCGATGGTTTATGCGACCGTTGCCATTACCATTCTGTCATTCCTTGTCTGGGTGCACCACTTCTTCACAATGGGTGGCGGTGCAAGCGTAAACGCCTTCTTCGGCGTTGCAACGATGATCATCTCGATCCCGACCGGTGCAAAAGTCTTCAACTGGCTCTTCACCATGTATAAGGGGCGGGTTCGCATGGAAACGCCGGTCATGTGGACCATCGGCTTCATGTGTACCTTCGTTGTTGGTGGTATGACGGGCGTTCTTCTTGCTGTTCCGCCTGCAGACTTCGTACTGCACAACTCCGTGTTCCTGATCGCCCACTTCCACAATGTGATCATCTCGGGCGTTCTGTTCGGCTGCTTTGCCGGTCTCATCTACTGGTGGCCAAAAGCATTTGGTTTCAAGCTGCATGAAGGTCTTGGCCGCAAGGCATTCTGGTGCTGGCTCGTTGGCTTCATTCTCGCCTTCATGCCGCTCTATGTGCTCGGCCTGATGGGTATGACCCGTCGTCTGAACCACACCGAAAACCCGGCATGGCACATCTATCTGATCGTTGCTGCTATCGGTGTCGCGATTATCCTTTGCGGTATTGTGTTCCAGGTTCTGCAGATCATGATCTCCATCCGCGATCGCGAAAAGCTGCGCGTTGTCGATGGCGACTCATGGGGCACAGGTCGTACACTCGAGTGGTCGATTTCGTCGCCGCCGCCATTCTACAACTTCGCTGAAGTGCCGCATGTCCGCGATCACGACAGCTGGTGGGATATGAAGCAGAACGATTATGTTCGTCGTACCGAAAAGTTCGCGCGCATTCATATGCCAAAGAACACCGGAACGGGCTTCATCATCGGTATCCTGTGCATTCCATTTGGCTTTGCCATGGTGTGGCATATCTGGTGGTTGGCAATTGCATCGTTCATCGCTGTCTTCGCAGTTGCTATCGCCCACTCCTTCAACAATGACAGGGACTTCTATGTCTCGGCCGATGAAGTACAGCGCGTCGAAGACGCCTATACTCGGCAACTGAATGCTCAGGAGGCCTGATCCATGAGCGCGACTGTTACGACTACCGGCCCCTTCAAGGGCGGAAACGAGCATCCCGCTCACGAAGACCATCATGATGCAGGGTCGACCACACTGGTCGGCTTCTGGATCTACCTGATGAGCGACTGCGTTCTCTTCTCGGGTCTCTTTGCTACCTATGCTGTTCTGGCACATCAGTTCGCGGGCGGTCCAACCGGCCGTGAACTCTTCGACCTGCAGTTTGTGTTGACTGAAACCATGCTGCTTCTGGTGTCGTCCCTGACCTATGGTCTGGCGACGCTGTCGATGTACAGGAATAACCGTGCAGGCGTTCTGTTCTGGTTGGGCGTAACCTTCCTGCTTGGTGCGGCGTTCTTGGTTATGGAAATCTATGAATTCCATCACCTGATCGTGGAAGGCGCAGGTCCTGACCGCTCAGCATTCCTTTCGGCATTCTTTGCACTGGTCGGAACGCATGGTCTCCACATTACTTCGGGTCTGGTCTGGATTCTGGTGCTTTCGGCCCAGCTTCTGCGCGATGGCCTGACTGAAAAGAACCGGACGCGCGTGATGTGCTTGAGCCTCTTCTGGCACTTCCTGGACATCATCTGGATTGGCGTCTTTACCCTTGTCTATCTGCTGGGTGTATTGTGATGAGCTCTGGACACGAAACACATGATCAAGCCGCACATGGCAGCCTGAAGTCTTATCTGATTGGCTTTGTGCTGGCGGTTATTCTCACCGTCGTTCCCTTCATGCTGGCCATGAACGGTTACTTCACGCCTGCGACTACCGCAGCCATCGTGCTCGGTATCGCCGTCGTTCAGATCCTGGTGCATCTGGTTTACTTCCTGCATCTTGATCCGAAGTCGGAAAATGGCTGGAACATCCTCGCGCTCATTTTCACGGTCATCATTCTGGCCATCGTGCTTGCTGGCTCCATCTGGGTCATGCATCACCTCGATACCAATATGATGCCGATGTATATGACGCCGGATGATGCACGTAATCTGCCATAATTAAACTTCGAAGGGCCTGTTTCTGCAGGCCTTTTGATATCAGATACCTGGCCTGACGGCCCGGTTCCGCGGCTTTTTTCCTCCCTCTCCCCCTTAAAAGCCGCGTGGCGCCCCGGTTTCCTCCGGGGCGCTTTCATTTTACTTGGTAAGAAGATGAGGCATTTATTCCAAGTTTATCTTGTATAAAATTTTAATAAAATTTCGATTCTTATTGCTGGATGATATCCGTAATACGACTCTTGTGTTTATAATTCCGCATCAACAATAGTGATATTTACCATCATAAATAGACTTATTTGATTTAATCTATTTAATGTTGTATGTGTTGCTTCGTTAATCTCTTCGCATTGCATTTGTGTAGTTGCATATTTGGAGAAGTATCGATGTTTTTATTTAAGAGAGTAATTAATAATAAGTTTGTTGGGGGATTGACTTTTGCTATGGCTGTTGCCGTTCCGGCATTGGCGTTTGCAGCCTCTGCAACTGTGACTGCAAACGTAAATGTTCGCAGTGGACCCGGCGCAAATTATGCGCGTTTGGCTGCTCTGCCCGCAGGTGTTAGCGTGAATGTGGGGTCATGTCGTGGAAGCTGGTGCCAGATCTATAATGGCAACAGAGTTGGGTTTGTTTCTGCACGTTATGTTCGCTTTGGCTCCTATAACGGCAACGCTTATGCTGCTCCGTCTAACACGACTGTAATTGTCGGCAATGATGGCTACAACGACGGTTGGGCCCCTGGTTTCGGTCTAGGTCTAGGTCTCGGCTGGGCAACAGGTGGCGGCTATTGGGGGCCGGGTTGGGGCGGTCCAGGTTGGCGAGGCGGGCCAAACTATTACAACGGTTGTATTGGCCGCAATTGCCAATCCAATCGTGGCGGTGGGCGCAATGGCTGGAACCCTCGCTGGGGCCATGGTCCACAATGGGGTGGCCGTGGATGGCCGCGGGGCCAGGTTCGCGGTAACTGGGGCC
>Ga0256791_1000583_pt1 | contig 12868 bp, 10 predicted proteins | sample MC6MC0942MT_FD_190188 | JGI IMG/M metagenome (GOLD analysis project Ga0256791, IMG submission 190188) | Metatranscriptome of enriched soil aggregate microbial communities from Iowa State University, Ames, United States - MC6-MC0942-MT... | ecosystem: Environmental > Terrestrial > Soil >...
CTTTATCATCAAGTTTCAATAGATAAGAACCTGTTTTTAAATTCTGTACAGAAATGTTTTTCTTGTTTTTAAAAGGATTTTTCTCTGTGTAAATCAATTGTCCCGAATAATCTACAATTTGAGCAGTCTGAATGTTTTCAGTTTTTCCGCTTACAAAAATGTTTTCATTTACTGGATTTGGATAGATTTTGAATTCCTTTCCAGCCAATAATTCTGCTTCAGAAGTTGATAATGTTCCTAAATTCTGGCAGTAATTGCTTGCATAAGAATCCCATTCTGAGACATCAAAAGTTGTCACTGGTTGATTAATGATTGCTTTTCTATATAAAGAAACATTTCCTAAAACTGAAGAATTGTTTTGTGAAGAAATTCCAATTGCATCCACAGTGGTAGATTTATATCTCAGTTCTAAATATTGACTTCCTGAAAATGTCATTTGTGGAGCTGCAGTTACAAATTTTGCCTGATTAATGGTAAAACAAGAGAAGTTGGCTTCAGGATTTAGAATGACGAAAGTTTCATTATTCTGTACAGTTCCTTCCAGTTCAAAAGGTGCAGGAAAGTAATAATTGGTTCCACTTGGAAACTGAATTGATAATCTGTAATCACTTAAATTAACAGAATGACCCGTTTTATTGGTGATTTCTATCGCTTTATTGTTTGATGTTCCTTCTAAATATTTTGTGATAATTAAATCTTTAGCATAAATATCCGTCGCTAAAGTGGTTGCAGAAACTACATTACTGTCTCCCGAAAGTAAATATCCGTTGTCATAAGCTTTTACGGTATAAGTATATGTTGTAGAAGGCGTTAAATGGTCAATGCTAATAGAATTTCCTTGTGTTGAACCGATTAAAGTTCCATTCTGATAAATTTTATAACCAATAACATCTGTACTTGTACTTGGCGCCCAGCTTAATGTTGTGAAATAAGCGCTATTCTGAGTTACTGCTAAATTTGCCGGGGTTGAAGGTGCTGCAGAATCTGGAGTTTGCCCCCAAATCGCATTAACCCAAGATGGATTATCGATAAATGGATTTCTGTTTTTCTGCAGATTATAAACCGCATTATTTCTGTCGATTTCCCTTTGGGAAACAGGATCCTGATTATGCCATTGAATAAGCATTGCAATATAAGCCGGCTCAAAAGCTCTCTCCTCTGTTCCGTCTAGAGGATTGGTGTCGGATGCAGGATTTGCATTATTGTTAAAATTAAAAGTTCCCAGTTTTCCTTCATATCTTACAGCAAAATATAATAAACTTCTTGCTACATCGCCTTTAAATTCATTAATTGGTTCGTAAACACGTCCAGTATATACGTAATTCGGAATTGCACTGTTGTTTATTTTTGAAGAATTTGTAAACGTATGATAATTTGTAGTTCCTGCGATTCCGTAAGGGTAATTGCTTCTTAACTGATTGATTCTTGCGTCAGTTGGAACTACATAAAACAAATCAGAATACATTGGGTAGTTACTGTAAAATGTGCTTTGAGGCATCATATGTTCCCTGTTCCATCCTAGTCCTTCTGCGTTTGCACTTCCGATAATATTTGCGGTTGTATATTCATAAGCATCGGGTCCTGTTGGAATTTCAGAATACATGTCTAGTAAAATCGTAGTATTGGTTGGTCCGTGATCATAATATTTATCTAAATCGGTCTGATTATAATAATTCGTTAAATCACCATAATGCCAATTGATATTCTTTGAAGAAATAATATCATGCAGTTTTGATTTTAGTGCATAACCCGTCAATCCTGTCGTTCCGTCATAATATCCTGCCGGAATTTGTGCTGAAACATAAGCAGATATTAAAAGTATAGGAAGTAGAAGTTTTTTCATGTGTAAAAAATTGGACGGCTAATGTATGAAATAAACATACTGAATGCTAATTAATGTCATTAATATATTATTAATAATTTAAATTTAATTTGTTGAAAGTTAATTACTTATTTGTGATAACTCAACTTCAAAATAAATTATTTTCGTATTTCGGCAATTTAAGTATCTTTGGGACATAACTATACAAGTAATATGAACACAGAAACGATTAACAACATCAAAATGATCGCGGAAACAGCAAAGGAATTTGCTGAAAAGAATATCAGACCAAATATTATGGAATGGGACGAAAGTCAGACTTTTCCTAAAGAGCTATTTCACCAGTTAGGAGATATGGGTTTTATGGGAATTGTTATTCCTGAAGAATATGGTGGTTCTGGTCTTGGCTATCATGAGTATGTTGCTATTCTTGATGAAATTTCTCAGGTTGATCCTTCAATTGGGTTATCAGTGGCTGCACACAACTCACTTTGTACCAATCATATCTATGAATTTGGAAATGAAGAGCAGAGAAACAAATGGCTTCCGCAGTTAGCTACAGGGAAAGTAATCGGAGCTTGGGGATTGACAGAGCACAATACAGGATCTGATTCTGGAGGAATGTCTACTACGGCTGTAAGAGACGGTGACGAGTGGGTAATCAACGGGGCTAAAAACTTTATCACTCATGCAATTTCTGGTGATATTGCTGTTGTAATGACAAGAACTGGAGAAATCGGAGCTAAAAATAATTCTACAGCTTTCGTTTTAGAAAAAGGAATGGCTGGTTTTACTTCTGGTAAAAAAGAAAACAAGCTTGGGATGAGAGCTTCAGAAACTGCAGAACTTATTTTTGATAACGTTCGTGTTTCAGATGCAAATCGTTTAGGTGAAGTTGGTGAAGGTTTCAAACAGGCAATGAAAATTCTTGACGGTGGTAGAATTTCTATTGCTGCGCTAAGTTTAGGAACTGCAAGAGGAGCTTACAAAGCAGCTTTAAAATATGCTAAAGAAAGAAAGCAATTCGGAAAATCAATTTCAGAATTCCAGGCAATCAACTTTATGTTGGCAGATATGGCAACAGAAATTGATGCAGCAGAATTATTGATCCAAAGAGCTTCTACGCTGAAAAATGCAAAACAGAAAATGACAAGAGAAGGTGCAATGGCAAAATTGTATGCTTCTGAAGCTTGTGTAAGAATTTCTAACAATGCGGTTCAGATTTTTGGAGGTTACGGATATACAAAAGATTTCCCGGCTGAAAAATACTACAGAGATTCTAAGCTTTGTACTATTGGTGAGGGAACTTCTGAAATTCAGAGACTAGTTATTGGTAGAGATATCACAAAATAATTTTTAGGTTTAATTTACCTTAAAATCAAAATAAAACAAAAGCATACGTAGATTACGTGTGCTTTTGTTGTTTTATAGGGTTATTTTCGTTATGTCGTGCATTTTATTTAATGTAATGCATAATTTATTATATTCATTGTCTAAAAATTTCTTAAATAATTTTGTTTTTCATAATATAATTTTATTAGCTTTGATATTCCAAAATCAAAATAGCTACTATATGAAAAAACAACTATTGGTGATTGGAATGCTGGTTTCAGGTATTTCATTCGCTCAGACAGACCGTCTTTGGTCTGAAAGCTCTAGTAAAACAACTTCAGAAATTTTTGAGAACAAATCAACAATCAACAATCCGAAAATCTACAGTTTAGATATTAACGGATTGAAAAATGCTTTAGCAAAAGCTCCAAAAAGATTGGCTGTTGGAGAAAAATCAGAAATTATCATCTCTTTCCCAAATTCTGATGGAAAATTGGAGCAGTTCAAAGTGAAAGAAAACTCTAATTTCGATCCTCAGTTAGCTGCTAAATATCCTGATATCAAATCTTATGTTGGTGAAGGTCTGGGAGATTCAAATTCTACAGTGTATTTCAGTATTTCTCCATTAGGTTTATCCTCTATGGAAATTTATGGTGATAAGTCTGCTGTTTTTATTGAACCTTACACAAAAGATCTTTCAACGTATGTCGTTTACAGAAAATCTGACAAAAAAGATGATCTTAATAAGTTTGAATGTACGGTAATCGATGTTGCTCAGAAAGGAGTTTCAACTATTGATAATCTTGCAGCGAGACCGAATGCAGATGATGCAAAACTAAGAACATTCAGATTGGCTTTGTCTTCCACGGGAGAATACACTACCTATTTTGGAGGAACAAAAGCTCTTGCTTTAGCGGCAATGAACAACACGATGACTCGTGTAAACGGAGTTTTTGAAAAAGATTTTTCTGCAAGAATGGTTTTAATTGCCAATAATGACGCTGTAATTTATACCAATGCTTCTACGGATCCTTATTCTGCAGCTTCAGGAATGAGCAGCTGGAATTCTCAGCTTCAATCGACCTTGACTTCAGTAATTGGTGAAGCTAATTATGATGTAGGACATTTATTCGGAGCTTCCGGAGGTGGCGGAAACGCGGGTTGTATTGGTTGCGTTTGTGTAAACGGATCAAAAGGAAGTGGTTATACTTCTCCGGCAGATGCAATTCCTTCAGGAGATAATTTCGACATCGATTATGTGGCTCACGAATTGGGTCATCAGTTTGGTGGAAATCACACTTTCTCTCATTCTAACGAAGGAACAGGTGTTAACATGGAGCCTGGTTCAGGATCGACCATTATGGGATATGCGGGAATTACGGGTCAGGATGTTCAGGCGCACTCAGATTCTTTCTTTCATGCGGTGAGTATTCAGCAGATTACCGATAATATTAAAGCTAAAACCTGCCCAACAAGCACAAATACAGGAAATGCTATTCCTACAGCAAATGCCGGTTCAGATTATACAATTCCAAAAGGGACCCCGTTTATGTTAACAGGTTCTGGAACTGATGCTAACGGAGATGCTTTAACCTATATCTGGGAACAGATGAATAATGCGTCTTCTTCTCAAACTGGAGCAAGTTCGGCTGCAAGTGCTACAAAGGCAACAGGTCCAACTTTCAGATCTTGGACTCCACAAACAACTCCTACAAGATATTTCCCAAGAATGGCTTCTGTTTTAACGGGCGCGACAACAACGGCCGGCTCAGAAATTACAGTGGAGGCTTTATCTAATGTAGCAAGAACGTATAATTTTAGATTTACAGTTCGTGATAACAAATCAGGAGGTTCTGGAAACAATTCTGATGATGCTGTAATTACCGTTAATGGAACTGCAGGACCATTTAGTGTAAGTTCTCAAAATACAGCAACAACTTATTCAGGAGGGACTTCTCAAACGATAACCTGGAATGTTGCTGGAACAACTACGAACGGTGTAAATGCTGCAAACGTAGATATTCTTTGGTCTACAGACAGCGGAAATACATGGACTACTCTACTTTCAGGAACTCCAAACGATGGTTCTCAGGCGGTGACGATTCCAAATGCTTCCACAACAACAGGAAGAATTATGGTAAAAGGTTCAAATCATATTTTCTTCGATGTAAATAATGCAAATATTACAGTAAATGCAGGTTCAGGAACTTCTGATACTACTCCACCAACAGCTCCAACTTTAGCCGCTTCGGGAACAACTTCTACAAGTACAAATCTTTCTTGGTCGGGCGCTACAGATAATGTTGCTGTAACGGGTTATGATGTTTATCAGGGTGCTTCAATGGTTGGTTCTACAACTTCTACTTCTTATACAGTAACAAGCTTAACGCCTTCTACAACGTATAGTTTTACAGTTAAAGCTAAAGATGCTGCAGGAAATAATTCTGTTTCAAGCAATACGGTTTCTGTAACGACGCTTGCTGGAAGTACAGTTACTTATTGTTCTGCAGCAGCAACGAATACGTCAGATGAAAGAATCGGAAATGTAAGCTTCGGAACGATTAATAATACTTCTACAGGAACAGCGGGTTACGAAAACTTTACCGCAATTTCTACGAATGTAACAAGAGGTTCGGCTTATACCATTTCTATAACTCCGGTTTGGACTTCAACTAAATACAATGAAGCTTATGCAGTTTACATCGATTATAATAAAGATGGAGACTTTACAGACAGCGGAGAATTGGTTTGGACAAAAACAGGATCTCAAACCAGTCCGGTAACAGGTTCAATTACAATTCCGTCAACTGCAACTCTTGGTAATACGAGAATGAGAGTAATGATGCAGTATAATTCTGTACCATCATCTTCATGTGGTTCTTATACTTACGGACAGGTTGAAGATTACACTTTAAATATTGTTTCATCAGGAAGAGGTGATGATTTTGCTACAAAAGATTTAATAACAGATATTAAATTGTATCCAAATCCTGCAAGAGATATTTTAAATGTTTCAAATACGACTAGTGAAGATTATAAAATCTTCGATATGGGTGGAAAACTAATCAATTCAGGAAAACTCAAAGAAGGCTCGGTGAATGTAAGTGGTCTTGTAAAAGGTGCTTATGTAATCCAGGTGGGCGAAGTTTCTAAGCGATTTATTAAAAACTAATTACCCTCTCAATTAACCTTGAGTAAAAAAGGCTGTTCGGAAACGGGCAGTCTTTTTATTTGGAATATTGGGTTTCGAGTTCTGGGATTTAAAAACTCGTACAAATCGAATCTCGTATCTCCAACTTTACTGAGTGTGTTAATTTAAATCTCAATCAATCATATTTTCTCATTCCTAATTTTTATATTTGCCTTAAATAATAAAATTTCATGGATAAAATTGACAGCCTGAACCAAGTAGCAGAATTCCACACCACTTTTAAAGCACCTATTTTAGATACTCCACAAATTCCTTCTCAGGATAGATGTGATTTGAGAGTTGAGCTTTTGCAGGAAGAATTAAATGAGTTGAAGCAGGCTATTGCAGATAATAATATTGTAGAAATTGCTGATGCATTGTGTGACTTGCAGTATGTTTTAAGCGGTGCAGTTTTAGAATTCGGATTGGGAAATAAGTTTGTAGAACTATTCAACGAAGTACAGCGTTCTAACATGTCTAAAGCTTGCGATAACGAAGAACAGGCAAATGAAACGGTAGAATTTTACAAAGAAAAAGAAGTTGAATCTTTCTATGAAAAATCAGGAGAAAAATTCAATGTTTACAGAAAAGCAGATCATAAAGTATTGAAAAATAAATACTACTCTCCTGCCGATTTAAAAACAATTATTGAAAATTAATATGAAATCAAAGATTCACAAATACAATGAGAAATAATAGAAATATGATTTGTAAAAAAATCATCACCAATATTTTTACTCTTTCAGTTTTTACTTTGGCTATGCAGCAGTTTAATGCTCAGAAAGTCGTAGTAAACAGAGAGGTGGAGACTACCAATGACGGAAAAATGCTTTTAGGAAACCAGCTTAAAGAGCAGTTTTTGAAAGAGCCATATTCAGAATGGTACACAAAAGAATTTAATGAATATGCTTTAGATCAGAAAGCAGTTGGAGAACTGAGAAAAAAAAATATTACTTCTTATAATCTGATTGTTTTTATAGGAACTTGGTGCGAAGACAGCCACAGAGATTTTCCTAGACTGATGAAAATTCTGGAAGAAGTAAAATATCCTGACAGCAGATTGACGATTATTGCGGTGAACCGTAAAAAAGAATCTCCTACAGGTGATGAAGTTAAATATAATGTTTCAAAGGTTCCTACAATCATTGTCGAAAAATATGGCAAGGAAATTGGAAGAATCATAGAAATGCCGACTACAGGTTATGTAGAAAGAGACCTTGTAGAAATCTTAAAAAAAGATGACGGGTCGGTATTGAAAGAAATATTTAAAAAAGAAAATTGAAAAATCTAAAATTAATTATTCCCTTTGTTGCGGGAATTCTTTTGATGCTGATTCTGTTTTTTAGTTTTAAGTCTTGTTTTAAAATGAGCGAAAAAACTGAAAAGTCTGATTATTATATTCTGACCAATCAGATTTCAAAAATGAACAAAATGGTGGTCTTGGAGCAGGATTTTTCTGCGATGCAGAAAACCAAATTTGGTTACGAATTTCTTGGGAAAGAAATGACGAGTAATAGCATTATTACTTATACCAAAACCAATGCGCAGGTTTCATATGATCTGAATAAAATGAAAATAGAAGTTGATTCTATTAACAAAAAAACTGATCATTACAGAACTTCCCAATGCGGATATCAGAATTACGCCAAGTGTAGAAATTCAGTCGTTAGACGATTCTTTCATCAACAGGATTTCTGAGCAGGACATCAAAAATGTGCAGCAAAAAGCCAAGCAAGCTGCTATAAAATCTGTAGATCAGAATAAATTAAGAAGTGAAGGTCATCAGCAATTGATGGAAAATCTTAATAATATTTTCGTTTTGGCAAAGGCTTTGAATTATAAGATAGAAGATCAAACCGGCAAAATCGGTGTTCTTGGACTCTAAAAATTCAAATCTATGGATTCAAAAGACGATAACAAAAAGAAAGAATCTGCCAATTCTGCAGAAACAAAAAAGCAAAATGAAGACTTCCGCGATATTCCGGCTTCTTCACAGAAACAAAATCCACCCGATGTTGATAAGGAAGACGTTCAGAAATCTTCCAAAAACAAGTCAGGAAAAACAGATAATACCAAGTGAAAGCTTGGTATTTTTTATGGCAGCAATTTCCGCCCTCCGCTCCCGCTATTTTTTGCATACATTTTAGGCTTAACAGAACTTTATGATCAAGCAAAAAATGAGCTCCGCTCAGGTCGGGCTGCAACTTTCCGCAGATTTTCAAGATCTGTTATAATCCGGAAATGATGTCCATGTATGATATTCAAAAGGAATCATCAACGTAAAAATTTAAAATAAATTGTATTTTTTGTGAATTATCGCGCTACGATTTCCTAAAGACGTAAAAAAAGCGTATTTTTGCAACTTAAAATTTCTTAGTAAACAATGATAAAAATTACACTTCCAGACAATAGCGTCAGAGAATTTGAAGGAGCAACTACTCCTTTGGATGTGGCAAAATCTATAAGCGAGGGATTGGCTAGAAACACCATTTCCGCAGTTGTAAACGGCACACAAGTCGAAATTACCACGCCTATAACCACAGATTCTACGGTACAGCTTTTGACATGGAATGACGATCTTGGTAAGAAAGCCTTTTGGCACTCTTCTGCTCACCTTTTGGCGCAGGCTATCCTTGAGTTTTATCCAAATGCTAAGTTGACGATTGGTCCAGCCATCGAAAGCGGTTTCTACTATGATGTAGATTTTGGTGACGAAACTTTATCTGAAAAAGATTTCGAAAAAATCGAAAAGAAAGTTTTAGAAAATGCTAAAAAAGGATCAACGTTCTCATTATATCCGGTTTCTAAAGAAGAAGCTTTAAAGACGTATGCAGACAATCCTTACAAAGTAGAATTGATCTCTAATCTTAATGATGGGGAAATCACTTTTGTAACACACGATAACTTCACAGATCTTTGTCGTGGTGGTCACATTCCAAATACAGGAATTGTGAAAGCCATGAAAATCTTAAATGCTGCAGGAGCGTACTGGAGAGGAAATGAGAAAAATCCTCAATTAACAAGAGTTTACGGTATTTCTTTCCCAAAACAGAAAGAACTGACTGAGTATCTTGAGTTATTAGAAGAGGCAAAAAGAAGAGATCACAGAAAATTAGGTAAAGAATTAGGAATTTTTGCTTTTTCAGAAAAAGTAGGTGCAGGTTTACCACTTTGGTTGCCAAAAGGAACTGCTTTGAGAAAAAAATTAGAAAATTTCCTTTCTGATGCTCAGAAAAAAGGCGGTTACGAATTTGTAATGTCTCCTCACATCGGAGCTAAAGAATTGTATGTAACTTCAGGACACTGGGATAAATATGGAGCAGACAGCTTCCAACCGATTAAAACTCCGAATGAAGGAGAAGAATTTATGCTGAAGCCAATGAACTGTCCGCACCACTGTGAGATTTACAAAACTTCACAATGGAGCTACAGAGATTTACCAAAAAGATATGCAGAATTCGGAACAGTTTACAGATACGAGCAAAGTGGTGAGCTTCACGGCTTAACGAGAGTTCGTGGGTTTACTCAGGATGATGCGCACCTTTTCTGTACTCCGGATCAGTTGATGGACGAGTTTAAGAAAACGATTGATTTGGTTCTTTATGTTTTCGGTTCTTTAGGTTTTGCAGACTTTACAGCTCAGATTTCTTTAAGAGATCCTGATAACAAAGAAAAGTACATCGGAACTGACGAAAACTGGGAAAAAGCAGAAAACGCAATCGTAACTGCTGCCAAAGAAAAAGGCTTGAATACCGTTACTGAATATGGTGAAGCTGCATTCTACGGTCCTAAGTTAGATTTCATGGTGAAAGATGCTTTAGGTAGAAAATGGCAGTTGGGAACAATCCAGGTAGATTATAATTTACCGGAAAGATTTGACCTTACTTACATCGGAAGCGATAACGAGAAGCACAGACCAGTGATGATTCACAGAGCGCCATTTGGTTCTATGGAGCGTTTCATTGCAATCTTATTAGAAAATACTGCCGGAGATTTCCCATTATGGTTGGCTCCGGATCAGTTTACAATATTACCAATCAGTGAAAAATATGTAGATTATGCTAAAAAAGTTTCACAACTTTTAGAAAATCACGATATTAGCGGTCTGATTGACGACAGAAATGAGAAAACGGGTAAAAAGATCCGTGATGCCGAATTGAAAAAGATCCCATTCATGATTGTAGTGGGAGAAAATGAAGAAAAGGATGGCACAATTTCTGTAAGAAGACGTGGAGAAGGAGATTTGGGAGCAATGAACCTTGAAGATTTTGTCGCTTATTTTAAAGAAGCTTCAAAAACTGCGGTTGAGTACCAAGCTTAAGATCCAAAACAGTTATTCTGAACAAAATAGTTTTGTTAGAATAATTTTAATAGAAAGTTAACCAATAAAATTTAATACAATAGCACAGCGATTTAACAACAGAGGCCCACAAAGACGTCCTGTACAAGAGGACTTACACATGATAAACGACAAGATTCGCGTAAGAGAACTTCGTTTAGTGGGCGATAACGTAGAGCCAGGAATTTTCCCTATCGATAAAGCAAGACAGATTGCTAAAGAACAGGAACTTGATTTGGTTGTAATTTCAGATAAAGCTGAGCCTTTTATTGCGAGAATATTAGACTATAAAAAGTTTTTATACGAGCAAAAGAAAAAGCAGAAAGAGCTTAAAGCAAAACAGATCAAAGTTGTCGTGAAGGAAATCCGTTTCGGACCTCAGACTGACGAACATGATTATGAGTTTAAGAAAAAACATGCTGAAAAGTTCTTGGAAGAAGGTTCTAAACTGAAAACATACGTATTTTTCAAAGGACGTTCTATTATCTTTAAAGATCAGGGTGAAATTTTACTTTTAAAACTGGCTCAGGAATTGGAGCACGTTGGTAAAGTAGATCAGTTGCCTAAACTTGAAGGTAAAAGAATGATTATGATGATGAGTCCTAAGAAACCAGCTAAATAATTCAGTAAATTCCTTTTTTGGAATGAAGATTATATAACCTCAAAGTAATTTGAGGTTTTTGTTGTTTTCAATAGTGAAAAATTAAAGCCACTCTTATCAAAGTTTTTCTGTTATTTTTTGATTAATTTTTTTGAATCTTGAGGTAGATCAAGATGAGGGTAAAACTTTAGTTCTACCTTTGCTTTAGAAATAAGAAACAATAATCCTTATTCTATTAATATTAATACCAAAAAAAAATTAAACAATGAGTACACTTAAATTACAGGACGGAACAGAAATTTTTTACAAAGATTGGGGAAAAGGTCAGCCTTTATTTTTTCACCACGGATGGCCATTATCAAGCGACGATTGGGATGCACAAATGTTTTTCTTCCTTGAGCAAGGTTATAGAGTAATTGCTCATGACAGAAGAGGTCACGGAAGATCTGAACAGACTCCTTATGGACATGATATGGATACTTACGCTTCTGATGTTGCCGAAATTGTAAAAGCTTTAGACTTAAAAGATGTCATTCATATCGGTCATTCTACCGGAGGTGGTGAAGTGATAAGATATGTTGCTAAACATGGTGAAGGCAGAGTAGCAAAAGCCGTTTTGGTAAGTGCTGTTACACCGATTATGGTGCAGAACGAGAATAATCCTAATGGTGTACCGATATCGGTTTTTGATGATATCAGAAATAATACAGCAAAACACAGACAACAATTTTATATTGATCTTACTTTCCCTTTTTACGGATACAACAGAGAAGGTGCGAATGTTTCAGAAGGTATTCAGAGAAACTGGTGGAGACAGGGAATGAATGGCTCGATTAAAGCACATTTCGACTGTATCAAGGCTTTTTCTGAAACCGATTTTACTGAAGATTTAAAAAGTGTAGATGTTCCGGTTTTGGTAATGCACGGCGAAGACGATCAAATTGTTCCTTTTGAAACGACGGGTAAAATTGCCGCTACTCTATTGAAAAACGGAAAACTGATTTCTTATCCAGGTTTCCCACACGGAATGCCGACAACAGAAGCAGAAACGATCAACAAAGATCTACTGGAATTTATCAGATCTTAATTTAAAACATTCTATATTTGAGCCACGATTATTCAACGAATCGTGGTTTTAATTTTTTATAAATTAATTAAAATGTGGATTTTAAATAGAAGCCTTCCCTATTCTCTGTAAAATCTTTTTTCATCTCGAAAATTTTTCGTAATTTTGCACACCAATTATCTGCGTGAGGGATAGTAATGAAAAGCCCACAGCAAACGACAGAATATGCGGATGAGCGAGGACTTGCAATGTATAGCCCGACCCGAATGAGTGAATGAAGCGAAGCGGAATGAGCGAGTGAGGGACACGCCCAATCAATGTAACAATCTAATAATTTACTAATGTAACAATTATTGGTAAATTGATAAACTGCTACATTGGTACATTTGAAACGATATTGATAACAAAAACATAAAAAAGCAAACAATGCCAAAATTAAAAACGAAATCAGGTGCTAAGAAACGTTTTGCTCTTACCGGAACTGGTAAAATCAAAAGAAAAAACGCTTACAAAAGCCA
>Ga0256791_1000603_pt1 | contig 12649 bp, 21 predicted proteins | sample MC6MC0942MT_FD_190188 | JGI IMG/M metagenome (GOLD analysis project Ga0256791, IMG submission 190188) | Metatranscriptome of enriched soil aggregate microbial communities from Iowa State University, Ames, United States - MC6-MC0942-MT... | ecosystem: Environmental > Terrestrial > Soil >...
AGACGATCTTGCGGACGTGCGGCACGTCCAAGGCTTGCGCTCGGACAAAAAGGCAGGTAACCGGACGCCTTCGGGGGCCCGTAGCTCAGCGGTAGAGCATCTGCCTTTTAATCAGAGGGTCGTTGGTTCGATCCCAACCGGGCTCACCATTTGTTTCAAGGTGTTAGCTTCCTCCCCGATTTGGCCGAAATCTGGCGGGTGCGATCCGGGTGCGATCAGAGACGCCTCTGCGTCTCAGAGCGAGATAGCCAATCTCACCGTTTTCGGTGCTTGTTTCGGAGACCGCAGGCTGCTGTCATCGTCCATGCGCAAGGCACGCACCCAGTTCGGGGTAGCAGGCATTAAGTCTGCAGGTGGATGTAGATAGTGTACGTACCATCTGGCCAGTGCCACAGCTTCATAACCCGATCAGTCACGATATCTTCGACGATATCGCCGATCGCGTTGAAACCCGATTTCTCGGACCAATTTCCAAATTGGTCATAGAGATCTTCGCAAGCTTGTTTTAGTCGTTCGAAATAAGGCTCAAACCAGTGATCGCTCAAGGCGTCGCGAGCCGACTCGCAGCTCGCAAGCGTCTTCTTTGTGCCCGCCATTGCTCCCAACAAATAGCAAGTGAACTTCATCACTGTGCCATAAACACCGAATACTGGCCCAACAAGCTGATCTGCATTTCCGCCATGAAAGTTCTGCACAAGCTGGGTGATCTTATCGTCCATCTCGTTGAGAGCGAGCACGAAGACTTCTTCATAACCAGCCACGGGATCATGTCCGATGTTCGAGGCAATCCTGCAGGCGGCATATTCCTCCCAACACGCATTGATGACGTCCCAACGCCAACTTTCCATCACGGTATCGTAGAATTTTCGAAGGATCTCGTTGGGAAAGCATTTGTCGTAAGTGGCTGTAATCTCCACGTGCGCGCACTCATGAGCGATGGTGTGCACTGCTGACTTGAAGTTTTCTTGATTGTCATCATCAAGCATCAGAACGATTTCACCACTAAGTACGATGTGGCTTTTCAGTGCGCTATCGCGTAGCACGGCGGGAGTCATTGCAACGCCGGTTGCAAACTCAGTCGTCTTCGTCAGAGTTCGAATGGTTTCGTAGCCTCTATCGAGATTCGCGAGAGCCTCATCGTAGTCAAAGGCTATCGTCATCCCATCGAGCGTCGAGATGTCCATGATCTTTCCGATTTCATGGAGCAGCGCACCCAGAGTGGACGCATAGCCTTCCGCTGCATTTCGTTCGAAGCCGCGGAAGCACATCGGGATGTTTTGGGGCCGAGAAGAAGGTTCGTTTAGCAACTGTTCCTCTTTGCTCGCGCTCGCGTGCACCGATGCCACGGGGATCGGCAGACACGGGGGTAAGCATCGAACAAATCCTCGTTTGTTCGCGTTGAACGGGCGTGCCACCTACAACATATTGTGGGCGGAACTTGTTTTTGAGTACCAGCCATGCCTAAGCGCGCTCGCACATACTGGAAGGGCCATCTGCGCCTTTCGCTCGTTTCGATCCCCATCGAAATCTACAACGCCGTTGAATCCAAGGCGGAGATCTCGTTCCGCCAGATCCACAAGCCCTCCGGCCGTCGCATCAACTACGAAAAGACGGTGCCCGGCATCGGCAAGATCGACAACGCCGACATCGTCAAAGGCTACGAGGTCGAGCCCGATGAGTACGTCATCCTCGAGCCGCAAGAGATCGACGCCGTAAAGCTCGACAGCAAGAAGACGATCGACCTCGTTCAATTCGTCGATGCCAGCGAAATCGACAGCCGGTATTTCGAGCGACCGTACTTCATCACGCCGGCAGACAAGATGGCAGGCGAGGGCTACGTCGTCATTCGCGATGCGCTGCGCAAAACAAATCGGCTCGGCTTAGCGCAGGTCACGATTGGTGGCCGCGAGTGGCTCGTCGCTGTCGGGCCGCTTGAAGACGGGCTCACCATGTCGATGCTTCGCTATGCGGAAGAGCTACGAATGCCCGAGGACTTCTTCGACGAGGTGCCACTGGAGAAGCCTTCCAAGGAAATGGTCGATCTCGCCGTGCAGCTCATCACGCAAAAGACGGCGCCATTCAAGCCCGAGAAGTTCGAGGACCATTACCAGACGGCTCTGCAGGAGCTTGTCAAAGCCAAGCTCAAGGGTCGGAAGATCATCGCGACGCCCGAGACACCGCGGGCGCTGGGCCGCAACGTCGTCGATCTAATGGCCCAACTGCGTGCCAGCGTTGAGGGAAAAGGAAAGAGTAAGGCAGCGGGTAAATCAAAGCCGACGCGCTCGAAGAAGTCGGCGTAGTTGGAGTAGCGTCAATGCTGCGTAAATTCGAAGAGATTGGTATTAACATCGATGGCATCGGATACGGATTTTTCTTTGGTGAAGCCGAATTCAATCGCGCGGGTGAGGTGATGCGCATCACACTTGATGCTCCTGAGGTCGGCGATCCGCCGCTGGTTCTTGATATTGCTAAACTGATCCCTGAACGTATCGCCTTGCGGCGCAAGTACGGAAGCAGCTTCTTCGACGTCCCTGCCTCCGATATCCGTAGCCACGCGCGGCGCTACGAACTGTTCATGGCCTTGAGCGAGACCATCGAAAAGGCCTATGCGGACGATATCCGGGACTACGTCGCCGACGTTCGCGATACATCGCGATTTGATGCGGCTTAGCATGGCAAGGTCACCACGTCAGAGGAAGCTGTTTTCGATCGACGCGGAACTGCTTCGGGCCGTATACGAGTATTCGCGGGAAAGTGGTGATCGGCTGGACGATATCTACGATCGCGCTCTGCGCGATTATCTGAAAAAGAAAGGCCAGCCGGTCGGGCTCAAGGACGCCTTCGAGCAGAGCGCACGACAGATGCCCGCGAACGATCGAACGCCAGCACAGCGTAAAGCCGCGAGGAAGAAGCGACGGTAGCTCAGGCTGCAAAAATTTTTTTAGCCCCCCCTTGAAAGGCCCTCGCCGACAAACTAGCTCGTTGATCGACCGGCGCTTTTGGCCGGTTTATTGAACCATCGTTGTCGCTTCGAAAAGGAGGATAGCCATGGCGACATTCGATTTTTCCCCGATGTTGCGGTCGACCGTTGGGTTTGATCAGCTGCCCGCGATTTTCGCGCAAGCGCTCGAACGTGAGGATGGCGGGTATCCGCCCTATAACGTCGAGAAAATAGGCGAGGATCACTACCGCATCGTTCTTGCTGTCGCCGGCTTTGGCCGCGACGACATTGAAATCGTCCAAGAGGAAAGCCGACTGACCGTTCGAGGCTCGGCCAAGAAGGACGGCCACAAGGTCTACCTTTATAAGGGCTTGGCACAGCGGCCGTTTGCGCGTGAATTCGATCTCGCAGATTACGTGCAAGTGACGGATGCTTCATTGGCTGATGGTTTACTGGTCATTTCGCTGAAGCGCGAATTGCCAGAAGCCCTAAAACCGAAAACGATTCCGATCGCCATGCGCAGTGGCTCGGACAGCCAGCAGCTTCTCGATCAAGCAGCGGCTTAACAAACCAATCCAACAAGGATTCTGCGGCCGGCGAAGAAACCGGCCGCGAAGGAGGAGTCATGCCAACTGTACTTGCTGAAACCCGCGAGGATATTGGTCGGACTGGGACAATGCCGCCCGCGCGGTCGGCTGCTTTGTCGGGTCGGCCAACTTGTCTGATTTACCGTGTCGATAAGTGGTGGGTGCTTGAACTCGACAGGATCAGCGCATGGACGGAGGGCGCCGTTCTTCCCGGCGTTTTCCACACGTTCCGAGCTTTGCCTTTGGCCATAAGCTTCGCTGAGAATCGTGGCCTCGACTATCGGATCATCCATCCCAAACCACTATTCTTGAATCGCCGAAGGAAGTACATCGCGCGGCTTCGACCGACACGTCAGGATCGTGCGAACTAGCCGATGCCACTAAAAATTGCGTGAGATCAACTATGGCGAAGGAGCTCGTTGGAAAGAAAATCCTTGTGGTGAAGGGGTCGCTTCTTTCAATGTCAGAATTGGATACTGCACTGAAAGAGCAGGGTGCAGCCGTTCAGCTGGCCAGTAACATCATCTCGGCATTCGCGGTGCTCGAACACCGAAGATTTGATGGTGCGATTCTGGACAAGGGGCTGCACAACGAAGCGTTTGATCTGTGTGCCGAGCTGCGCGAACTCGAGGTGCCGCACATCTTGTCCGATAAGCCGCACGAATTGCAGAAAGCCGGGGCAAGGCGGCGAGCAACTACGGAGGTAGTTGAGGATCTGATCCTTACCATGCGCCTCAAGGATGATGTGGTCGAACCAGCATCCTTGAGGGATGTTGCTGAACGTCCTGCCACTGCGGCAACTTCCAAAGGCAGTCAGAACTCGTCACAAGACCGCTAAACCTATACGAAAAGGATACCCGGCGCGAGCGTGCCGGGTATCGCGCGAGGGTCGTCATAGCAAACGCGGCGTTCCAATACTCACGCTGTCATTGCCCAACAAGTCTTCTTTGTCATTGCCGCTCTGCACGATGCGCATCAGCGCTGGGTCGAAGCTCTTGGCGAGTGCGAACGCTTCGGCTGGCTCTCCGGATAGCCACGTCTCGAACTGATCTTCACTCGATAGCAGCACCGGCATCCTCTCGTGATTGATCGAGACGGTGAGCGCGTTCGGCGTTGTCGTCAGGAATGAGTAGACGTCCAGCTCGACGGCGGGGCCGTCTTTCTTTATCGGGCCGGACCACCGCTGCCAGATGCCCGGGAATGCGAACAACTCGCGCTCGTGCTCGCCATTGACGGCAAACCAATGCCACTTCGCCGGCTTGCCGGTATCGGGCTCGCAATAGGATGACGCCGGCACGAGACAACGCCGGGCTTCGAATGATGGCTTCCAGAACTTCGATGTCAGAACCTTGTCGTCGCGGACGTTCGTCACCCGCTTCCAGGCTTTGCCGTCAGCGGGCTTGAAGACAAAACCCCAAGACATGTTGACCAGCTCGCGTTCGCCATCTGCCGCTTTGCGCACGACCGGCGCCGTGTAGCCGGGAAAGATTGACGGCTGCGGCTCGATCGAAACGGCGCGGTTGTGCGAGATCCGGAACAACCGCCGGGTGGCTTCGACATTCCGAGTTTGCGAATAAAGGTTACACATTTGCCAGTTGCCGTCCTACGCAATTACAGGTCGTTTAATGCCGCGGCCGTACCTACATGTAAGGAATGTTGCGGTCCTTTGCCATTATGTCGGTTGCGTTTTGGTTCCTAGCGTCGACTGCTGTGGGCGCCTCTGAGCTGGACAGCGGCGCGATGATTTTCTTGCCGCCTGGGGCCAGCTATTGCCGCGATTTTCGCAAGCTTGAGCCGATGCAGAAGTACGATCAGGGGACGTTGCAGATCCCCCAGGGTGAAGCCGAAAACTACTTCACTTACCGAGGGATTGAAGAATGGGTCCGCGGGTTTGTGACCGCCGCGAATATCATCGGCGCGAAGAACAAAACCTCAGGCGATGCCACTGCCGGCAAGGATCTCTACGAACTCATGCCGCAGTTATTCGATTACTGCCGCTCTCACCGAAACGCCGTCTTCTCTGATGCGGCGCAGCAGCTTTTGTCAGGCTTGCAGACGTCCAAAAACCAATGATATCGCGCGCTGAGCTTTTGTTGGGCTGCTGAAAAGTTGGCGGATCGCTTCGATCTGGAAGAGCTGTGACTGTTGCAGATTGGTTTGGGGAGAACTCCCGTGCCGCTCTTCCCCGCGGCCCGGTTATAAGTTTCAAAGGGCCCGCATTGATGTGTCGAGTAATTTGCGGAGTTCAGTATGTACGCGGTCACGCTTTTGTTCGTAATTTTCGCCGCGATCATTGGATATCATAGCCTCATCTCTGAGACCTAACCGAGGCGCGCTCAAAGCCGAAGGCGCTGGGAAGCGGACCTTGGTTTGAATGAAGGCATATGCCGTGCGTCGAGTAACGGGCATCCAGGATCGATAGGTGATCCGACACAAGACCGTCTTTAAACAGGCAATAGGGGCGAGCGACCGTTTGCGTGTCTTTCGAGGATGCTCCGCACGCCGCGCATCACGTCCGCCTTCCTGAAATCAGCAGGCACTTCCATGAAGGCCACGTTGGCCCTGAGAAACGCTTCGCGCTTAACGGCGTCGCGCAGGACAGCGTTGCCCTGATAATGTCCGCGTCCCTGGTATTCGACGGCGACAACAGCCAGGCCGTAGCGATCGACGATGACGAAGTCGGCGCGCTTGCTGTTGATTGAGCGGTATGCGAAGTCGGCATCGCTCAGTCGCGAGGTCGGCTTGGGACGCAGCACTTCCCCGAGACTCGTTTGCGCCATCACCCTGAAACCGGCATTGAGATCCCTGACGACGGCCTCCAAGAGAAGCAGCACTTGAAACTCGCCCTTGTTGAGGAGTGGCTGCACTTCGAAATCTACCGCCTTGACGTAGTCCATCTGGCGCACGGGGTTAGCGATATCGGCTTCATATGCGAGCCGTGGAAACTGGCCTTTCCTGCTCGCGCTTCCCGATATCCGCCGGCGCCATGACCAGAACAGGACCGCCACAAAAATGGCCACGGCAATTAATCCGGGGGCGAAGGATGCCCACGTCGCGTCGTCGAGCGGCAGATATCTTTGCAGTCCAGCCATAGCGGCGAGGTCCCTGTGCAGACTTCGCTATCCTCGCCCTCAAAAGCAAATAGAAGCCTTACGACGCGGCGGCGAAGCTCGGACTGCCCACGAAACATGCTGCAGTGAGGGGTTGTGCCCAACAAAAGGTTCTGCTTTCGTTCTTAGCGAAGCAGAGCTGGTCATGCGTGACAAGTATTATGATCCTGAAGGCTGGAAACAATGCACGCTTCGGTCCCTAGTCGACCAGCGGCAGGGCCTCTGGCTCATATGCGGGACGTGCCAGAAATCTCGTGATTTCGATGCCGGCGAATGGGCCGGCAAGCACGGCGTTGATCTCGATGTCCCGCTGAAGACGCTTGAAAAGGCCATCCGCTGCCAGCGATGCGGGACGCGAGGTGGGGATCATGGCGTCGGGGCTTACGGCCAGCCCTATGACAATCTTCCACCGCAACCCCGCCGTCGTCGTGAGAAACACGAGCCGATCTGCCCTCGTTGCGGTTCCGACGACGTCCAAACCCGGCCTATGAAAGTGAGCGACTATCCAGGCGTGACGATCTGGACAACAGAAAAACTTCCAAGATTCGTCGCCGGCAAGGTGATGATCCGATGCGGTTGCTATGTCTGCGATAACTTCTGGACACAGCCACAAGGAGTCAGGCTCGGGTCAAATGGCTAATCGCTGCTTCGCCCACCGGGGCAGCGATTCGGCCAGCGTGAAATTGAGAAGACGACCCTAGCGAAAATGGGGCTTGGCAGACTGATCGACATCGTCCAGGGATCGGTCCATGATTCCGCGTCGCTCGACCCACGACCGCACTGTCCTCACGATCTCATCGCGTTCGCATCGACCCGATGCGACCAAACGCAGAATTTCCTGGGCAACGTACTCGCGTTCGCGCTCACTGAGCCCGAGATCGAAATCAGAGATCATCACCTCTCGGTAGATGCTCTGCATCAACTCGAGCGTCTCTGGATTATAGACAGCCACGCCACTCACCCCTCAACTGCACACCAACAGCAGAAGTTTAGCCAAATGAGCGATGCGAGTAAATCAGCCAGGTGCAGGGCTCCGGTCGATCTTTGATTAGAAGCTGGGGTCCCAAATAGTCGCGTCAGCCTACCGCATCCGTTACCGCGCGCCGCCGTTGAGCCTGCCATTCTCTCTCAGCTCGAGCAGTCGGAGTAGCTCCGCAATTTTGGGGGGCAAAGCATCTTGCTCGAGGGGAAGTTCGGCTTTGAGGCGATCGCCTATTGTCTGCTGTAACCTGAGCATTTCATCCTCTTTGCATTCGTCCTTATCCGTCGCGCTCATCTCCGAAGAGGGTCTCGCTTCTTTGTCGAACAAGAGGTTTGGGAAGGCCGTTCCCTCCTTGGCGGGCACTGATCGTAACCAAAGGTAAGAACGTTCAATTTTTTTCAGACGAGGAAACAGCGCAGTCCAATCTGAGTTTTCTGCGAATCCATGGTGCTACTGGAATGCGTGGCTGGTACCCGCACCATGCAGCCCAAACGACCGGCCCATGCGGTAGTTCGCCGGCGTATGGAAGACGAGCAAACATGTATGACCGATGAGCGAGTTTTCCGACGAGCACATCCAAATTCTTTGTGACCTCGCCGCGGCGGCCGGCTCGATGATCGTTTCAGCAGACGTCGTTCGTGGACCAGTCATCGACCTTTGGCTTGATGGGCTCATTCGCTCCAACGCCATCACCTTCGGACAATTGGAACTTTATCTCACGGAAAAAGGATGGCGGGCGGTGAAGGGGATTTCCAGCAGCGCAGACTAACTCGTTGCCGCTTGATGCCCGGCCCGTGCGGTAGCTCGCCTGCATGTTGAAAAACCATCCCCAGGTCGCGCATGTCGATCCACTCACCGCAACCGGGACACTGCATGAAATGATCTGCTTCACTTGCTGGCGTCCAGCCTTTTGGCCGGCCGAGGATTTCGCCGGGCTCGGCGGGCGGCAACGTCGAACGGCGTTCCTTCATGCGCGTTTCGTCAATAGCTCGAACCGCTTCGTGTTCGCGGCGCGCCACGCACTGGTTTTAGTCTTCAGCCAATCGCGCGTTGGGCCTGAATGATAGGGAGACTCGCGGCGCTTAGAAATGATCCCCTCGAGGCCCATGCGCTCACACGTCTCGAGCAACTTCACGGGGTCGTTGAAGTCCCCGGAAAACTGCATGTGTTGGCTATCACCCAAGGCAACTATGTCGGCCAAGATCGCCTTTCGCTGCTCGATCGGCATGGGCATGAAACGCACGCCATTGAGGTACAGCAAATCGAAGCACCAAAGGCACAAGGGAGCTTTATTCCCAAGTTCCATCAAGGTTCGGAAGCACGGCATGCCGGCTTCATCGCAGGCTACGAGTTCGCAATCGATGACGGCGGATTTTACCGGGACGCTGCTGATAAGGGGTCGCAAAGATCGAAAGCGCTTCGTGTAATCGGCACCGCTTTTCGAATAGAGAGTGCCTTCGCCTTCATCGATGTGCAGCTGGGCGCGCCAGCCATCGAACTTGACCTCATGCAGCCACTCGGCGCCAAGCGGCGGGGTTTGCGCGACCGTCGGGGCCATCGGCTTAATGAATGGAATTCTACGCAGTACACGGTCGATATAGTCTTCTGTGAAATGAGTGCAAGATGAGAGCCTTAGAAAGCACCCCGGTGGTCGCCGAGGTATTTTCAATTAGCGCAGCCGGGGGCGACTGCACTACGATTCCCGGCCAAGAACACGACACCAGTTACGCGGCCGGCATGCAGGACAAACCCCGCACCTGCGAAAAGAGTTTCCGGTTTCACCAAATGAAGCTGTGGAAAAAAGCGCTCCGACCTGCAAGGGAACAGTCTCCGGCGATCAACCGCTATCTGGTGGACGTTTTAAAAGGAACACGGCCTGCCTTAGGCAATCGCGAGGCTAAATATCTTCTGGGACCGACCGCCAATCGACCCTTATTGTTCGCCTACTGTCGCAATGGTCCGAAAGCCACCGACAGTCTGGCGCTTAGGTTCTAGTTTTTCGGGAACAGATCGGTAATCAAGGGGTTGGAGGGTTATCCGTAGGCTGCAAAGACGAGCATCTAACATGACGGACGCCAGGGAATATCTCCACGACCTCATCAAACACTTTAACACTGCGATGCTGACGACGCGCTCCCCCGAAGGCGGAGTACACATCCGCCCTATGCGCGTCGCCAGAATGGAAGCAGATCAGGAACTGCTTTTTGCCACTGGATTAGCGACGCCAAAAGTCGAGGAGATCGCGAAAAACAACCAAGTTGCAATTTCACTTCAGGGAAACTCGGAAGCGGCCGTCCTTTATGGCACAGCACATGTCCTGAAGGATCGCGCGTTGATTGAAGAACTTTGGTCCGAGGCGTGGAGGGTTTGGTTTCCCGGGGGTAAGGACGATCCTAACCTATGCCTTCTCGCCGTGACACCAGTCAGCGCCGAATACTGGGATAGCTCGGGCCTAGAGGGATTCAAGTATCTCTATGAAGGACTCAAAGCCGTCTGGCAAAAGCGCACACCGGAACACGATGAGGCTCAGCATGCGAAAGTTTCGTTGTGATAGTCGAGTAGGCTATAAAGAGAGGAGATAACGTTAGCGGAGCGCATCTCTAGGGCGTTTAACGGGCCAGATCTGACGACGCGGACCAGTCCCTGCAAGGTTAAAGGTCACAAATTAGCAGCTTTATTAGACCAAGTTTTTACGATTTTTCTGGCAACGCACATCTCTCGGCAAAAGATTCCTTCGTGAAGCCAAAAGCGAATTCCTAAAGCATCCAATGTCTTCGACGGCATGTAGCCAGCGGATCCGTGTTATTTCGCGGGACCACGATTTTCGGAGCACACGAATGAGAGCTAAGGGACCGCGAGCTCATAAAGATGCGGATCGCTCGCAACAGCCTCGTCAGAAGTCGACGCCATCAGGAGAGCGCCATAACGCAGCCGTTGAAGACCGTGTGAAAAAGCGGGAAAAACTTTCCGACAAAATTAGCGGAAAGACAAAAAATCTGGACGCTTAATACCGGCGAGCGCTCTTACCTCCGCAGCCGCGGTAGAATGAAACAAAGCGGTGGCGGCAGAGACAGATTAAAATGCACCATTCAAGTACATTACCAGCGGCGCCAAATTTCATGCAAAGCTTCATGACGTCCGACGCCAAGCTATGAACCGTTCAGTATGGACGTAGTCGGGGCAGGGATTTGAGGCGTCGAAGTCATCGAAATCGCTGCATCGTTCATCAAAATCGGTCCATAAATTAACAATAGCACCAAAATCGTACCCATAACAAAAGCAAAGCAAAGTCCGGCGAAATAGGCATTACGCCACTTTCGGACTGCTGCTAGTCGAGCGTGCTCATCGATAAGATCGTCGTGCCTATGGAAGGCCATGAGTTGCTCCAGGCGTGTATGGAGGTAACTGTTGGCCTTCCAACTAAGTTCCTGGACAGTGTTGCAACATGCACGGATATGCGCCGCAGTCTTCATTAATCCAACGGACGTTGGCGAGACGAGGCTCCAAAAATTGCGCCGCCGCGAAATATCAGTTCGTGCGAGAATGGAACAACGCGGCTTCTGATGGGTGCTCGTGTTTTGCGGTAAAGCAGCGCCACGGCTGAAGAAGATTTCTGAGAGCGAACTCGGGGACCTGCCAACACCTAGTGACAACCGTTGCAGGAGAGGGAACAAATGCTGCGTGCCGTTGCCTAAGCGGCCGCAAGGATAAACACATCCATGGCCTGGAACTGGTAAAGGCGCGCAAGCGTCAATCTCTTGCTGATTGGCTGAAGACGTCGCCGAGTACCCGCCGTGGGTCGGGGCCAATCGTTTTGCGAGTGGAGGCGATACGATGCAGGAAGATCCCGACCAACAAATTCCCAGCCATCTGCGACCGGCTCATCCGGGCGGTTGTTCATGCCAGAGAAACGTTGAAAGGCTTCGTTAGCGCATCGTCGGCAAAGCGATGATCCGATGCGGGTGCTACGCCTGCGCAGCCGAAAGAGGTCACGCACGCGATTGACGGCGAGGGGTTTGAAGAGTCCGCCGAGTAGTCCGAGCTCAGAGAAAGGCGTCTGCACAAGCGGATAAAGAGGGCTCCCAAGGAGAAATGACATGTGGCTCGTAAAAGTCTGGTCTCCTGACGATCCTTCGCAAAGCCGTTGTTTTTGCGCGCTGAGCAGTGATGAAGCGAGCGCCGCAATTCTGGTCAGAGAATACGGAGATTTCGACGACGGTCTGATCGTCCAACCATTTGCGCAAATCTTCGATGATGAGGCTATCGTCGAGGCTTATGGGTTGCCACCAGGCGGAGTAATGCCTTGGCCTGCAAATGTGAACAGCGAAAACCCCAGCTAAAGATTCGTCCAAAGCGTTCGTGCCAGACAGATAGGAAAGGCCAGTGGAGAGCGAGTTCGCCACGGGCCTTTCCGCCAGAGAGGAGACCCTAAAAGGGCGCCTTTCCCTGTTCGAACTTTCACAATTGAGCGAGGCAAGGATCGAGCGCTGAACAGCTGCCACGCCATCGATCCTTCCCCGCTCATGAGCGACCTAATCCGGATGGCCCGGTGCTCGCTACTGTAACGCCACGTCTTGAAAAGCAGTTCCTGGAGATTTGCGAAGACATAAGTCAGGCTTTGTCCTCATTGACATTTGACGCCCGGTCCATGCGGTAGCTCGCCCCCATACGAGCCATCCCTAAGTCGCGCATGTCGATCCACTCACCGCATCCGGGGCATTGCATGAAATGATTGACGTCGCTTTCGCGTGTCCTGCCATTTGGGTGGCCAGTGATTTCGCCAGGCTCTACGAAAGCTCATTTAAGCGAAACCCCAAGTCGCTTTCGATGGAACTTATCCGCTAAGAGCCATGTTCGCCGCTGGCGAACTCAGCCACTTTCATGGGAGCCTTCGATGTCCCTCGCTCAAATGATTTCCTTACATCCCGACGTAGCCGGAAATCTTAACGAAGCATTGGCCACTGCCGCGAGACACGCTATGTTTTGTGCGGACATGTGCACATCTTGCGCGGATGCGTGCTCAGCCGAA
>Ga0256791_1000607_pt1 | contig 12637 bp, 9 predicted proteins | sample MC6MC0942MT_FD_190188 | JGI IMG/M metagenome (GOLD analysis project Ga0256791, IMG submission 190188) | Metatranscriptome of enriched soil aggregate microbial communities from Iowa State University, Ames, United States - MC6-MC0942-MT... | ecosystem: Environmental > Terrestrial > Soil >...
CACGGCCGCGCCGCCGTACACCGACGTGGAGTTGACCCAGGCCCGCCGCCGCGAGACGCAGGCGAGAGCGATGAACTCGGCGGCGAAGGCGGGACCGCGCTGGGCGATGATCTCGGCCTGGATGCCGTCGGCGAGCGCGTGCGGCGTCGGGAGCACGTCGATCGTGCGACGGGCATCCGCGCCGAGGCGGATCGTGAACACGCCCAGACGCGAGGTGTCGACATCGATCGACGAGCGCCACCCGAAGGTGTTCTCGCCGAGATCGGCGAAACTCCCCCATTCCCCCTTGCGCAGGCCGGCGAGCGCCTCCTTCTGCTGCGCGGCGGTGCCCAGGGGAAGGTTCGGCAGGTCCTCCAGCGCCGCGTCCTCCCAGCCCAGCTCGCGGAAGATGTCGATCGCGCGGGCGAGGTCAGTCGTCATTCGTGTCGTTCTCCTCATCGATGCGCCCCTCTGCGAGGAGCACGGCCAGCAGATGCTTGCACGGCCCGCGGCCGGTCCCGTGCGTCAGATGCCACGTGCAGGTGCACGAGGCCGGGTCGACCGCCACGAGATAGTCGCCGTCCCCCGAGCGCACGCGCCATCCCGCGCCGTCGCGCCGCACCGCATCCGAGGCGAGCAGCCGGCGGGCAGAGACGAGCCGCGGGTTGTCTCGGGTGACGCGCGCAGGATCATCGGGCAGCTCGCGGTGGAAGTGCGCCCGGTCGTGCACATCCCAGCCCACCCGGCCGGATGCGGCGAGCACTGCCAGCGCGGAGCGCACCCTCGCCTCGGGGAGGGCCGTGTCGGCCTGCAGTCTCGTCACGTCGATGCGCGGCTCGAAGGCGAGCATCGCGGCGACCAGGTCCGCGTCGTCGAGGGCGTCAGGTGTCGCCAGACCGATGAGCAGGGACCCCTCGCCGGAATGACCGCGCCACGGTTCCTCGGTCAGCCCCAGCGTGATCCTCGCGCCGGGCAGATCGATCTCGACGACCGCCACGCCCGTCTCGGCGCTGCCATGGAACGCCGCGCCGCGCACATGCGGCAGCAGCCGTCGCAGCCCCGACAGCCGATGAAGGCCCGCGATCCGGACGGCGCCCGTCGAAGGCCGCGCCGCGAGACGTGCTCCGGTCGACGTCGGCGTGAGCCAGCCGCTGCGGCCGCTCGCGGTCGCCGGGGGAAGAGACCCGATGAACGCCCGTGCCCGGGCGGCGTCCAGCGTGAAGCCCGGCGACGTGCCGCGATGCAGCTCCGCGACGTTGCCCAGCGCCGGCACCCACCGCGTCGGCATCCTGACCGGCCGCTCCTGCGACTGCGCCTCGGGCGTCGCTGCGGTCAGACCAGCATCGCCGACCTGCAGGTGCAGCAGCTCGGTGTGCCCGACGCCCGACAGCATCCGCCTCGTGTCGGCGGTGATGTCGACGTTCGTGGTGCCGAACCCGATCTCGCCCCCGTCGAAGCCGTCGCCGAACACGTCGAGCCGCGCGTAGACGCTGTTGCAGGCGGAGAAGCACTCGGCTCGCAGCCGATCGCCGTGCGCGCTCAGCACCGGGTCGCGCTGCGTGGTCGGCGTGTACTGGAAGTAGCGCATGGCCGTGATGTCCGCCAGCGTGACGAGGGCGCGGGCGAGCACCTGGGGTCGTGTCGCGAAGCCTCGGAAGAACTCCGGAGCGCGCTGAGGACCGGTCGGCGTCAGAGCGGGCGCGAGAGCGAGCGCCATGCCTGCATCGTCGACACGGGAGGTCGCTGCGAAGCCCCGTTCAGTCACGCTCATCACCCTAGGGGGCCTGACCGACGTCCGCCGCCCCTGGCAGGATGAAGGCATGACCGAGATCGACGACGACCTGACGCGCTGGTCGGCTGGTGAGCGCGCCGGGAGGCCGCTGCTCGTCCTGCTGCACGGCTACGGCGCCGACGAGAACGACCTTTTCGGGCTGGTGCCCTACCTTCCGGACGGGCTCGCGGTGGCATCCGTCGCCGCTCCGCTGACGCCGCCCTGGCCCATGCCCGGCCGCTCGTGGTACCCGATCGACTCGCTGAACACGCGGGATGCCGCAGATATCACGCTGGCCGCGGAAGGACTGCTGCGCTGGCTGGACGCCGTCGCCGCCGACGCGGCGCATGTCGCCCTGCTGGGCTTCTCGCAGGGTGCTGCCGTCGCGCTTCAGGCGCTGCGGCTCGCGCCGGAGCGGATCGACGCGGTGGTCGTGCTCAGCGGGTACGCCGCTCCCGGCGATCTGCCGAACGACGCCGCCCTGCAGGAGCGGAAGCCGCCGGTGTTCTGGGGCCGCGGAAGCCGCGACGACGTGATCCCGCCGAACCTCATCGACCACACCGCGCAGTGGCTGCCAGCGCACGCCGAGCTGTCCGGTCGCGTCTACCAGGGCCTGACCCACTCGATCTCGGAGCAGGAGCTGGCCGACGTCGATGTGTTCCTGTCGCAGTGGAAGGACGCGCTCGAGTCCTGATCCTCAGGACGGCGTGTCGGTGTCGTCGTCGGGTCCGCGCTCGCTGTCGGTGCCTGCGGCATCCGATTCGGTGCCGTCACCGGTCGCCGGATGCCTCTTCCGTGCGCCCGCGCGGGTGAACACCACCATGAGCACGACGGTCACGGCGAGCCCGACACCGAGGCCGATCGGCATACTGTTCGTGGCGGTGCCGAGCGCAGCCGCGACGCCGAGACCGATGATGATGCTTCCCGCGAAGCCCATGCGGGCCCGCATCTCGTGCGGGCTCGGCTGCCGGTCATCCATGGCTCCACCGTACGCACCGGCCGGACGCCTGGCATCCACCGCGCGACGGATTCACCGCGCCCGCTGCGCACTTCCCGCGGAGATGTGCGCGTCGCGCGGACGGATGTGCGGATTCGCTCCGCGCGAGGTGTGCATCTCCGCGCGGAGCGCACGCACGCCGACAGACGAACCCCGCGACACGCCCGGGTTGCGTGATCCCGATCGAGCCGGTATCGTCTCAGAGTCCTGTCCGCCGTGTCTGGAAGTCCTTTGATCTGAATCGTCGCCTCTCCGCGTAAATCATCCACGCGCTGATCCGACGATCCTTCCTGCCACCGGCCCTTCGACAAGCTCAGGGCCCCTTAGGCACACGCCCACGACCTGCACGGTCGACTCGTCGGCATCCGCGCACCCGCACACCCTCCGGGAGCCGCTCATGTCAACACCGACCACTTTCACCTCCGCCGCCGTCACGCTCGACCGGCTCACGTTCGCCTGGGCGGACGGTTCCGTCGCGCTCGACGCCGTGTCGGGCTCGTTCGGCTCCGGCCGCACCGGGCTCGTCGGGCGCAACGGCGCGGGCAAGTCCACGCTGCTGCGCCTGATTGCCGGTGACCTCGTCCCCACCTCGGGACAGATCATCCGCACGGCCGAGGTCGCCTACCTGCCGCAGCGTCTCACGCTCGACACCGACCGCCGCGTCGCCGAGCTGCTCGGCATCGCCGCTCAGCTCGACGCCGTGCGCGCGATCACCGCCGGCGACGTCGACCCGGCGCACTTCGACGCCGTCGGCGACGACTGGGACATCGAGGCGAGAGCCGAGGTGTCCCTCGCCGAGGCCGGGCTCGACCCGTCGTTCCTCGATCGCACGGTCGGCGAGCTGTCCGGCGGCGAGTCCGTGCTGGTCGCGATCGCCGGCATCCGGCTGCGTCGGGCGCCGATCACCCTGCTCGACGAGCCGACCAACAACCTCGACCGCGTGGCGCGGGGTCGCCTGGCGGACATGGTCCGCGGCTGGAAGGGCGCGCTGATCGTGGTGAGTCACGACATCGCGCTGCTGGAGCTGATGGACGACACCGCCGAGCTCTACGGCAGCAGCCTGAGCGTGTTCGGCGGCCCCTACTCCGAGTGGCGGGCATGGCTGGATGCCGAGCAGGAAGCCGCCCGGCAGGATGAGCGCGATGCGACGCAGGCGTTCAAGAAGGAGAAGCGGCAGCGCATCGAGGCGGAGACCAAGCTCGCACACAGGGCGAGCTTCGCGAAGAAGGCGTACGAGAACAAGCGCGAGCCGAAGATCGTCATGAACGGTCGCAAGATGGCCGCACAGGTCTCGGCCGGCCGGCTGCGCACCGAGGTCGCGGGCAAGGAGGAGACGGCACGCGCCGCGATGGACGCCGCCGGCCGCCGTGTGCGCGACGACGCGTCGATGAAGATCGAGCTGCCCGACCCGGGCGTCTCGAACTCGCGACGCATCGCCACACTCGGCGACGGGACTCGGTCGTGGGTGGTGCAGGGGCCCGAGCGCGTGGCGCTGATCGGGCGCAACGGTGTCGGGAAGACCACGCTGCTGCGGCGGCTGGTGGCCGATGCCGACCTCACCGGCGGGAACGCGAGCGCTTCGAGCGGGAATGTGCACCTCGCGCGGATGGATCCGGAGGATTCGTCCGCCGCTGGCGCACATTCCCGCGTGGAGGGCGCGGATGCCGCGGCATCCGCGTTCCCGATCAACCCGGAGCTGGTCGCGGAGGCGCACACCGACCGGATCGGCTACCTGTCCCAGCGTGTGGACGGGCTCGACGAGACGGCGTCCGTGGTGGAGAACATCGCGGCGGCGGCTCCGCACGTGCCCGACAAGGAGCTGCGCAACCGGCTCGCCCGGTTCCTGATCCGCGGGGCCACGATGGACCGCCCCGTCGGCGCCCTTTCAGGCGGTGAGAGGTTCCGGGTGGCCCTGGCGAAGCTGCTGCTCGCCGATCCCCCGCCGCACCTCGTGGTGCTCGACGAGCCGACCAACAACCTCGACCTCGACACGGCCGATCAGCTTGTTCAGGCGCTGCTCGCCTACCGCGGAGCGGTGCTCGTCGTCAGCCACGACGACGTGTTCCTGCAGCGACTGGAACTCGACCTGACGCTGGAGCTGGATGCCGAAGGCCAACTGGCCCAGATCGGTTGAGGGTTCCGCGGCGCGGTCCTGGCGGGCAGGATGGGAGGTATGACTCCTCTCGTCCGCCCCCGCCAGGACCGCGTGATCGCCGGCGTCTGCTCGGCCGTGGCGCGACGATTCGACATCAGCCCGACGACCGTGCGCGTGATCACGGTGCTTGCCGTGCTGTTCGCGGGCCTGTCGATCTGGGCCTACGTGCTGCTCTGGATCATCGTGCCGAACGAGCTCTGAGGCTCAGTTCGCCCGGCTGGACCTCATCGCCCTGGTGTGCGCGAGCTCCGCGTCGGCGGCGAGCCGCGCGTACTCCTCGGAATCGCGCGGAATCAGTGCCACGCGACCCTCGGCATCGTGGTGTGTGCCCCAGCCGTAGCGCTTGCCCAGCGGGGACGAGCGCAGGCAGGCCTGGCCCTTCGAGAAGAACTCCTCACGTGCCGCCTCGTCGTGCGGGTCGATGCCCTTGCGCAGCGCATGCGTCTCGAACAGCACGTCGTCGGACGTGCGCGTGTACGGCTCTTCGATGAGCAGTCGGTAGTGCAGCGCCGCGATGGAGAGGTTCTCGGCGATCGGAGGCTCCTCGCCGTGCTCGGCACGGCAGTCCTCCGAGACCTCGATGAACGTGTTCGTGTAGTTCGTCGTGTGCGCCATGCGGCCAGCATCCCCCACCCCGGCGACATTGTCGAGGATCAGCCCAGCGCCGCGAGCCACGGATGCCCGGGGATCGTCCGCCGGAGCGCATCCGCCAGCCAGGCGCGTCGCCGCCCGTCCAGGAACGGCAGGGTGGCGTCGAAGTCCGCGCGATCCTTGTCGCGCAGTCCCCTCGCCTTGTAGAGCAGCTGGATCTCGGGCTGCAGAAAGCGGATGCCGTCGCGCTCCCAGAGGGCGTCGGCCATCGGCATCCGGACGCTCGGGTCGCGCCGGTACTGCCATTCGTCCGTCGTTCCCGGGCCGAGCAGGATGTCGTACTCCCACGGATCCGCGGCGCTGCGGCGTGCCCAGAGCTGACCGCATCCGTCCGGGAGGTCGTCCGGATCGTCGGATGCTACCGGCTTCAACGCACCCGAGAACGCCGCCCACAGGTGCAGACGATCGCCGACGTGCGCACGCAGGAGAGGCAGCTCGGCGCGGAGGATGCCGGGATCGATGTCCTCGTGATGGCGTTCGACACCAGTGAAAGCCTGCAGGGCCCAGCCGCCGGCGATCCACCACGTGCCGCCGTAGCCGTCGAAGAAGTCCCGGACGTCGGCGGGCGAACGCGGCGCCCAATCTCCGTACAGACGCGTGAACTCGGCCTCTTCCATCCGTTCACGGTATCGGAGGCCGCCAGAGTGTCGGCGGCCTGCCGCATGATGGAGGGATGAGCGATGTGCTCGACCGCTTCACCCCCGCGACCCAGGACTGGTTCCGCGGGGCGTTCGACGCGCCGACGAACGCTCAGGCGGGTGCTTGGGAAGCGATCTCCGCGGGACGCAACGCGCTCGTCGTCGCGCCGACCGGGTCGGGCAAGACGCTGTCCGCGTTCCTCTGGGCGATCGACAGCGTCTTCCGGGAACGGGTGGAGGGAGCGGATGCCGACGGTACGCCGCGCACGCGCATCCTCTACATCTCCCCGTTGAAGGCGCTGGGCGTCGATGTGGAGCGCAACCTCCGCTCGCCCCTGATCGGCATCGGGCAGTCCGCGCGGCGGCTGGGTCTGCCCGTGCCCGAGGTCACGGTCGGCGTGCGTTCCGGGGACACCACGTCGAGCGACCGCCGCAAGCTGGTCAGCGCCCCACCCGACATCCTCATCACGACGCCCGAATCGCTGTACCTGATGCTCACCAGCCGCGCCGGCGAGACACTGCGCGGCGTGCACACGGTGATCATCGACGAGGTGCACGCGGTGGCCGCCACCAAGCGCGGCGCACATCTCGCAGTGAGCCTGGAGAGGCTGGATGCCCTGCGTGCGGCGCGCGGCGCGGAATCTCCGGCGCAGCGCATCGGCCTGTCGGCCACCGTCCGTCCGATCGACGAGGTCGCCCGCTTCCTCGGCGGTTCCGCGCCGGTCGACATCGTGGCGCCGCGCGCCGTGAAGACGTTCGAGCTCGGCGTGGTGGTGCCGATCGAGGACATGCGCAACCCTCCCCCGCCGCCCGGCGCAGCGACCTCGAACGACGAGCCCGCCGAATACACCGAGGTGACCGGTTCCGTCTGGCCGCACGTCGAGGAGGCGATCGTCGACAAGGTGCTCGAGAACCGGTCGACCATCGTGTTCGCCAACTCGCGCCGGCTGGCGGAGCGGCTCACCGGGCGACTCAACGAGATCTACTCGGAGCGGATCGGGGTGGCGCTTCCCGATAATGCCGCTCCGCCAGCCGCCATGATGGCGCAGGCGGGGTCGACCGCCGGCGCCGATCCCGTGCTCGCGAAGGCCCATCACGGCTCGGTTTCCAAGGAGCAGCGCGCGATCGTCGAAGAGGAGCTGAAGTCCGGCGTCCTGCGCTGCGTCGTGGCGACGAGCAGCCTGGAGCTCGGCATCGACATGGGTGCGGTCGACCTGGTGATCCAGGTGGAGGCGCCGCCGTCCGCGGCATCCGGCCTGCAGCGCGTCGGCCGCGCCGGGCACCAGGTCGGCGAGATCAGCCGGGCATCCCTCTTCCCCAAGCATCGCGGCGACGTGCTGCACACAGCCATCGTCACCGAGCGGATGCTGAAGGGACAGATCGAAGCGATCGCCGTGCCGCGCAATCCGCTCGACATCCTCGCTCAGCAGACCGTCGCGGCCTGCGCGCTCGATCCGATCTCGGTCGAGGAGTGGTTCGACACCGTGCGGCGCAGCGCGCCGTTCCAGACTCTCCCCCGCTCGGCGTACGAGGCGACGCTCGACCTGCTCGCCGGCAAGTACCCGTCCGACGAGTTCGCAGAACTGCGCCCCCGGGTGGTGTGGGATCGGGATGCCGGGACGCTGACCGGCCGACCCGGTGCGCAGCGCATCGCGGTGACCAGCGGCGGGACGATCCCCGACCGCGGACTGTTCGGCGTCTTCGTGGCGGGCGAGACCACGGGCGCCCGTGTGGGCGAGCTCGACGAGGAGATGGTCTACGAGTCGCGCGTCGGCGACGTGTTCACGCTCGGCACGACCAGCTGGCGGATCGCCGAGATCACCCACGACCGGGTCAACGTCATCCCCGCGTACGGCCAACCGGGCAAGGTGCCGTTCTGGCACGGCGACGGCATCGGGCGGCCCTTCGAGCTCGGCGAGGCCCTCGGCCGCTTCTCCCGCGAGGTCTCCACAGCGGAGCCCTCGAAGGCGCAGCAGCGCCTGATCGACGCTGGCCTGGACGACATGGCGCGCGCCAACCTGATCGGCTACCTGACCGAGCAGCGCGAGGCCACCGGCACGCTGCCCACCGACCGCACCCTCACCGTCGAACGCGGCCACGACGAGGTCGGCGACTGGCGGGTCATCCTGCATTCCCCGTACGGCATGAAGGTGCACGCGCCGTGGGCGTTGGCGATCAACGCGCGCGTGCGCGAGCGGCTCGGAGTGGAGGGATCGGCGGTCGCGAGCGACGACGGCATCATCGTGCGCATTCCGGATGCCGATGCCGAACCGCCCGGGGCGGACCTCTTCGTGTTCGACGCCGACGAGCTGGAGCAGATCGTCACCGCCGAGGTCGGCGGGTCGGCGCTGTTCGCCTCGCGCTTCCGCGAGTGCGCGGCCCGCGCGCTGCTGATGCCGCGGATGAACCCCAACAAGCGCACGCCCCTGTGGCAGCAGCGTCAGCGCTCGGCGCAGCTGCTGGAGGTCGCCAGGCGCCACCCGACCTTCCCTGTGATCCTGGAGACCCTGCGCGAGGTGCTGCAGGACGTCTACGACCTGCCGTCGCTGCGCCGGCTCATCACCGACATCTCCGAGCGGCGCATCCGCCTGGTCGAGACCGAGCCCGCGCAGCCCTCGCCGTATGCGCGCGATCTGCTCTTCGGCTATGTCGGCGCGTTCATGTACGAGGGCGACTCGCCGCTGGCCGAGCGCCGCGCCGCCGCACTGTCGGTCGATCCCGCGCTGCTCGGCGAACTGCTCGGCACGGTCGAGATGCGCGAGCTGCTCGACCCCGACGTCATCGCGCAGTTCGAGCGGGAGGCGCAGCGCCTCGACCCGCAGCGCCGCGCACGGGGGGTGGAGGGCGTCGCCGATCTGCTGCGGATGCTCGGACCCCTGGATGCCGAGGAGGTTGCTGCGCGGCTGGAGCCCTCGACGGACGGAGGGGAAAGCTCCGCTTCGCCCGAGCAGGCATCCGCACTCCTCAACGAGCTCGTCACCGCCCGTCGCGCCGTCCCGATCACGATCGCCGGCCATGCCCGCTTCGCCGTGATCGAGGATGCCGGGCGTCTGCGCGACGCACTCGGCGCAGCTCTGCCCACGGGCATCCCCGTCGCGTTCCTGGAGCCGGTCGCCGACCCCCTCGGCGACCTCGTTTCGCGGCATGCCCGCACCCACGGTCCGTTCACGACGGATGCGGTCGCCACGCGCTTCGGCATCGGGGCCGCCGTCGCGCGGCACACTCTCCAGCGGCTGGAATCGGCGGGACGGCTGACCAGCGGCTACTTCCTGCCTGCCGACGACGCCGACCCGGGCGGGGCGAAGGAGTGGTGCGACGCCGAGGTGCTGCGCCGACTGCGGATGCGCTCGCTCGCCGCGATCCGCGGCAGCGTCGAGCCTGTCAGCCCACAGGCCTATGCGCGGTTCCTGCCGGACTGGCAGCACCTGACCCGCCCGCTGGAGGGCATCGACGGCGTGCTCAGCGTGATCGAGCAGTTCGCCGGAGTTCCGATCCCCGCCAGTGCGTGGGAGTCGCTGGTGCTGCCGAGCCGGGTGCGCGACTACGCGCCGGCGCTGCTCGACGAGCTGACCGCGGCGGGCGAGGTCGTATGGGCCGGCCATGGGTCGCTCCCGGGCCGAGACGGCTGGGTCTCGCTGCATCCGGCCGACCTCGCGCCGTTCACGCTGCCGGTCCCCGAGGAGTCGCCCGGCGCGGGATCGCTCGAGGAGAAGGTGCTCGACGTGCTGCGGCTCAGCGGAGCATCGTTCGCGGGCGCTCTGCGTGCGATGACGGATGCCGAGAACGAGCAGTCCGTGCTCGACGCCCTCTGGACCCTGACGTGGCAGGGCCACGTCACAAACGACACGTTCGCGCCCGTGAGGGCGCTGATCGCCGGCGGCTCGCAGGCGCACAAGACGGCGCGACGCGCACCGCGCACCCGCACGTACCGAGGCGTCTCGCTGACGCGACCGGGGGCGCGGCCGTCGTCGGTCGGCTTCGGCGGACGCTGGGCGGTGCTGCCGGAGACGACTCCCCCTCCAGGGCAGGCAGAGCCTGGGGATGCCGCGCGCCGCGCGACCGTGACGGCGGGGCTCCTGCTCGACCGATACGGGGTCGTCACCCGCGGGGCGGTGCAGGCGGAGGGCGTGCCGGGCGGCTTCGCCCAGGCATACCGGGTGCTGGCCGGCTTCGAGGCGGCGGGTCACTGCCGCCGCGGCTACGTGATCGAGAAGCTGGGGGCCGCGCAGTTCGCAGCATCCACCACGGTCGACCGCCTCCGCACCTTCTCCGGCCTGGCCGATCCGCCGCCAAGGCAGGCCGTCACGCTGGCCGCGACCGACCCGGCGAACCCGTATGGCGCGGCCCTCGCGTGGCCGCGGCTCGATGAGGTCTCCCACCGCCCGGGCCGCAAGGCCGGCGGGCTCGTGGTGCTCGTCGACGGGGCGCTCGTGCTCTACTTGGAGCGCGGCGGCCGCACCGTGCTCGCGTTCGACGACGATCCCGAAGTGCTGCGAGCCGCGGCATCCGACCTCGTCGCGACCTCCCGCGCCCGGCGCCTCGAGACGCTCACCGTCGAGAAGATCAACGGCGCCGGCGTCTACGGCACGCCCTTCGCGCTCGCCCTGCAGGAAGCCGGCTTCGTCGCGACCCCGCGCGGCTACGCCCTCCGCAAGGCGGTGTGAGGGCGCCGCGTCCCGCGAACGACGGTCAGGCGGCGCTCACCAGGCGACCGTCGCGAATCGCGGCATCCAGCCCCTCTTCGGCAGCCCGGCGTCCCTCGGCGATCAGGCGGGGCACATCCTTCGTCACCCACTGAGCCATGCGCGCCATGTCGGGCTGGATCAGGATGACCGTCGGATCTGCCACCAGGTCTGCCGTCGCTGCAGTCGTGCGCATCATCCGCACGTTCTCCCACTTCGCATGCAGCCGTACGATGATCGTCCGCGTGGCCCCGAGAGCGCGCGTCACCCGGTCGGGCACGTTGTCGATCATGCCGCCGTCCGCCAGCAGCCGGCCGCCGCGCCGAACAGGAGGAAGCAGGCCCGGCACGGCGATCGTGGCGCGGAGGGCACTGCTGAGCGGGCCGTGATCGAGGATCACCCCTCGGCGCGCGCGCAGATCGGTGGCGTAGGCGCCGAACCGCCGCGGCAGATCCTCGATCATCGGGTCCTCACCCAGAATGCGGTGCACCGCGTCCGTCACCGCATGGGTGTCGAGCACGCCCCACCGCGGGCGCGCCGACCAGTGGGCGATGTGACTCCAGCGGAATCTGCGGACGGCGCTCTCGATGGCGTCCGCGTCCAGCCGAGCGGCATACGCGGCGCCGATGAGCGCTCCCGCGCTGGTGCCCGCGACGATCCCGGGTCGGATGCCGCGCTCCTCCAGCACCTGAAGCACGCCCGCCTGGGCGGCGCCGTAGGCACCGCCGCCGCTCAGCGTCAGCCCCAGCGTCAGGTCGTCACCCATCGGAGTTCCCCTCATGAACGTTGCGGCGACGCTATCAGCATCCGGCTGAGCATCCGGCCATCGCCCGTGCTAACCTGCTCCGCATGACGGCGCGTCAGCACACCTATCTCCCGGCTCTGGTCAGAGCCGGCGATCAGTAGCGCCCGACAAGGCCAGAGCCCCAGGCAAGGACGAACGTCCTTGCCTTTCGTGTATCCACGGGAGGCTCTGCCCCGTCACCCTCTCGTGCACCCATCGAGAGGAACATCATGACCCGCGCAGACGACATCCTGCGTCCCATGCTCCGCACCATCGACGCGATCGTCGACGAACAGGCGCTGCGCGCCAAGCTCGAGAGCGACCGGCAGCTGCGCATCAAGTACGGCGTCGACCTCACCGCACCCGACCTGCATCTGGGCCACGCGGTGAACCTCTGGCTCATGCGGCACCTGCAGGACAACGGGCATCGCGTGGTCTTCCTGCTGGGCGACCTCACCACCCGCGTCGGCGACCCGACCGGCAAGACCGAGACCCGCCCCGTGCTCACGGCGGAGCAGATCGAGCAGAACGCGCAGGCCTTCCTCGACCAGGTCTCGATCGTGCTGGACACCGCACCCGAGGTGTTCGAGGTGCGCCGGAACTCGGAGTGGTTCGATCGGATGCCGGTCGCCGAGCTGCTGAGCCTGTTCAGCATGACCACCCACGCGCAGCTGATGGCCCGCGACATGTTCCGCGAGCGCGTCGCCCAGGGGCGTGAGATCACACTGCACGAGCTGACCTACCCCGTGCTGCAGGGCTACGACAGCTTCGCCATGCAGAGCGATCTGACCATCGTCGGATCCGATCAGCTGTTCAACGAGATGATGGGCCGCCAGTTCCAACAGCGGCTCGGCGCGAGCCCGCAGTCGCTGATCACCACCGTCATCACTCCGGGCCTGGACGGCGGACCCAAGCAGTCGAAGTCGCTCGGAAACTACATCGCGCTCACCGACAGCGCCACCGACAAGTTCGGCAAAGCG
>Ga0256791_1000615_pt1 | contig 12538 bp, 1 predicted proteins | sample MC6MC0942MT_FD_190188 | JGI IMG/M metagenome (GOLD analysis project Ga0256791, IMG submission 190188) | Metatranscriptome of enriched soil aggregate microbial communities from Iowa State University, Ames, United States - MC6-MC0942-MT... | ecosystem: Environmental > Terrestrial > Soil >...
AGAAAGAGAAGAGACCAAGATTAGGATAATTCTTAATTATAACAATAACAACAGAGACCACAATCGGTCAATGTTTCATATGCTAAAGATAAAAACAAAAAGAATCAAAATTATCAAAGTTTGTGAAAAATCAATCAAGGTAACTAAAAGTACAATCACCTCAAAATCTTTTTCTAATGCTATTTTATACACTCAATTATACGATTTTTTTTGTTATATATTTTATGTAATATTATAGAATTCAACTCTCTTTTAGTCATCAGACATCAAAAGTGTAACACCTGCCAAAATCCATTCATTAGGACTAGCTTCTTCATCTTGCATTTGGAGATTTCCAGTAAACACATAAGTTGCACCTCTAGCACTGGTCACATAGACTGGGCATTCATATTGACCAATCACCTTCTTTTCAGCCTTGGTCACTGCAACAACATTTATAATTGGCACTGAAGGATGAAGATCCTTAAGCTTAGCTTGAGTCAAATATCCTTCATTTCCTTGTGCTCCCTTTTCCCATGCAGCTCCTTCTAAGAACAAACCATGAATATAGAAACCATTTTCAGCATATCCATTCAATTCTTTTGGATCATCATAACTTGTCACATTTGTTTGTAATACCATATCATCGAGAGGGAGACCCTTAGCTCTGGCAGTGACTTGCATGATAGCAGTAAGGAAGGACATGGGGTTGAAGAGACCAGAAATCCAGATAGATCTGGGGATTTCAATTTTTTCTTCTTTAGTCCAAACATGAAGTTGATTGATTCTTTCAATAAGATCATCGAACCAGGCATTCAGTAATTTTTTGGAAGGATAAGCTTTCTTTTCCCAACTTGCTGGCACTCTATTAAGTGTCAATGATTTAGCCAAATTATCCATTGCATCAGTCATATTCAAAGCACCTTCAAGACCGAGTTTAAGTTCTTCGAGAGATTTGTCGATTTCTTCCAAGAGACCATTCATTCTTTCACATTCTTGGAGGCAGACGACATTGTAAGGAGTCATTTCCTTCATCTTACCTCTGATATCGATAAGGACGAAGGATCTATTGTGGATTCTGTGTTTGAATTCATTGAGTTTTCCGACAACTCCATCTTCTTCAGACTTCTTGCCACCAGTAGCAGCACCTCCTTGGACTTCAATGATGGTATCGAAAATGGTTTCAGACATGGCAGTCAAGTAACCAATTTCAGCATTAGGATGCATACCGAACATTTGAGGGCTTTCAATGGGGAGTTTTTCTTCAATGTATCTTCTGTAAGATTGATAATCATTCTTGGAACCATCAGGAGACTTGAAACCAGGACCAAGATTGAAATCTTTACCCATAAGTTCAGGTCTAATGAGGACCTTGAGGTAGGTGTTACAGGTTCTTCTATCCCAATTATCAGTAATGTGACCACCGTACATGATTTCACCGTAAAGATATCTGAGATCTTCATAAGGGACAACATCGTATTTCTCGAGGTAGTTGTGTAAGACATTAGCGCAGATAGTGAGATCACCATCATTGAAGTTGTAAACACGAGACCAACCTTGAGAACCGAACTTTCTTCTACCGAGCATGAGAGAATGGAACATGCACAAAGCAAAGAGGATAGCCTTGAATTCAGTGGGCTTGCTACTGGCATTGATGGTATTTTGGTCGAATTTATTATAGGCTCTTCTAAGATTAGCTTTAAGATCTTGAGGAGCTTCATTGGCGATTTTGATGGTATTTTGAAGGATAGATTCAGGGATAATCTTCATGAAAGGAAGTGGGGGAGGTTCAGAAGAAATGAAGCATCTGAAGTTGGGATCAGCAGTAGCAGAGGCTTTTTCAATGTATCCTTCGAATAACTTCATCCAGGACTCCATCAAGTGGACATTTTGAAGCATAATCCAAGTACCTTCTTTAGCGGCCTTGAAAATAGAATCTCTGGCACGATCTTCTTGACCTTGACCCATGGAAATGTTTTCGAATTTGCCATTGGCACTGGTGATATTGAGAGAGGCACCGACTCTTTCGACATCGGGAGTGGGATCAACACCAGGGAACAAGACGAAGAAGATAGGAGTAGTGCTGTTTGTTTCACGGAAGGTTTCAAAGATATCGAAAGGAGGTTGTTGAATGTATTCTTCACCCATCTTTTCAGCGATAAAGTTGGTTAAACCAGAGCTGATTCTATCAGGTCTCATGGCTCTAAGCAACAAGAGTCTATGGAAGCTGGAAAGGTCTCTAAGATCTTTAGGCAATTGTGCGCTTTCAGGCTTTTCTTCACCGTACCATTTCTTCCATTGGATAAGATCAGCTTCAAGCGAGGCTTGAAGTCCTTCGAAAGCAGGCTTAATATTGGCTTCAAGAGAGACAATGGAATCCCAGATAGCATCAGTAATAAAGCCCTTGAAAGAATCGGGAATGGGATATCTTTGGACGGGAGGTTGAGGAACAATCAAATGGTTGACTTCACTAACATCCAAAAGGCCATCTCTGATCATGATTCTGAAGCAGAGCATGGAAGCGACAATGAGCTTATGACGTTCAAAGAGACCCTTTCTGATGAAGTTGTAAGCGAATCTGGTGATGGTTTCAGTCAATTTGACAATTCTCTTTGTCAATGAACGAGGGGAAAGTTGTAAAGCTTCATCAGCATCAACTTGGGGTTTTTCAGCGGGCTTTTCTCCGTCAGCAGCTTCACCATCTTGTTGGTTAGCAGCTTCTTCGCCTTCTTGAGGTTGTTGTTCGGGTTCTGCGGATCCAGGTTCTCCATCAGGAATAGGTTCTCCATTTTCATCAAGTTCGACTTTCTTTTCAGGAAGTGTGGCTGATTGCTTGCCTTCATTCAAAGAGTCGATAGCTCTGTTGACGACAACGACGAAGGATTCAAGAGAGTACATGTAGAAAGTATGAACCTTGTTGAGTTCGTTCATCATGAAGAAGATCAAGGCACCACGATCAGCGACAGGTCTGTACTTTTCGGAGGTTTCATTGATCTTGATTTCAGTGGCTTTACCAATAATAACCTTTTCTTGGACTTCGACGGAAATCTTCTTGGAGGTTTCCAAGTTTTCGATAAGGGTAACATTGGCCAAGATATCACCTTCAGCATTAGCTAATCTGTATAATAAATCATCTTCTAATTCCTTTAATTTGATCTTGTATTCATTCATAGTTTGGATAAGTTCAGTCTTCTTTCTGGCAAGATCGGGTCTTTCTTTACTGACGACCAAAGTCAAGAGTTGATCTCCGAGACCTTCTTCTGTGACAGTAAAGTTGATCAGAGTAGCTTCAGCTTGAATTTCGGGAGGATAATGAGGATTAGCCAATTTAGTGTGCATGAAGAGTCTGAATTTATCACTGAGGACCAAATCTTTACCACCAAGCTTCAAGATCTTGTTCTTACCTCTCTTGAAGAAGTTTCTGGCAATGATGGGATTCAAAGTGGCATCAATTTGTTCATCCATATTTTCAATCAAAACAGACCAACCATTTTCAATGGCAAGTTCAAGAGTGTTCATAAGGTTCTTGTTACCAAGTCTAGTAACTTGCAAGTTGTTCTTCTTTTCTTGTTCCTTGATCCAGGTAATACCTTGCAATTGAGGATCAATCATGACGGGATATCTTTCAGAATTGGTCAAGACAGTACCGTTTTCGATAGAGACTTGATCAGAAGGAAGTCCCTTATTATTCCATTGAGCCTTCGTGGCATCATCAACCAACAAAGCAATAGGATCAGGAGTATCACCCATAGGAATCTTGTTTTCAATGATATATTTCAAGAAGCTTCCCTTAACGATAGATTCTCTGAATTTCTTGGTGAAAGGACCAGCATAAGAGACGAAACCTGCAGAAAGAAGGACATCTCCGACAACGACTTCCAAAGCCTTGTCGAGTTGGACAATACTGTTGGCCCATCTAGCATCTTCTGAGCCCAAGGCAGTGATCAATCTCTTGGCAAGACCAAGTCTATCCAAGAGTCTCTTGGCTTCAGCTTCGACAGCATTCTTCTTGGCGATAGCAGCATCATATTCAGCTTGCAAGACATCCAATTCTTCTTGCAATTTGGCGACAGTAGCCTTAGCTTCAGCGACTTGAGCATTGGCAGCTTCGAATTGTTCAGTGGCTTCTCTAAGAGCTTTTCTCTTGGGTTCGACTTGTTGGACGACGTCGAAGTACAAGACAATATTCAACATGAAACCGCAGACACCGGCAGCGGCAGTAGATTTATTCTTCATTTCTTCAGGGTTAAAGTAAGGTTCATTGAGATAAGGTCTAATGGGAGTGATGTTTTGAGCGGGCATTTTGCCTTCATCAATGAATGGTTTACAATCCATGAGTTTATTCTTGAAATCGTTAGGATCCTTCATCATCTTTTGACAGACCTTCCATTCGACAGCCTTTGGCTTCTTATTCTTATCAACATCGATCATTTCATTGGAGACAAGACCAGCTAACAAGTAGACACAACAGAAGAACACTTCGGGGACACCCTTGGGAGGATTGGCGAAGGACTTGGCAGTTTGGAGATCCTTGGTACTGATACCAGTAAGAGCGTTTTGGGCTCTTTCGACCAAGGGAAGGGCTTCATCCAAATCTTTTTGAGCAGAGACTCTTTGTTCTTCGACCATGATTTGGATTTCTTGAGCTTTAGCAGCCTTTTCATTGGCAATTCTGGTTTCAGCTTCGACCTTTTCTTTGGCAGTACCGACGGTTTCAGCGACAGCATCAGCTTCAGCCTTTCTAGCATCGACTTCGACTTGCATGACCTTTAATTCTTCTTCCATGTTTGACACCATGGCAGCAGTTTCTCTCAACTTGATGAGACCAGTTTCGTATCTTTCTTTATTCCTTTCAAGAGCATTTCTCTTGTTATCCAACATAGTCTTGAAAAGTTTAATCAATTCCAAGAAAGACTTGGGAGTGGTATAAATATATCTTCTTTCTTGTTCATAGATCAAAGCAGAAGCTTGATTAACAACCTTGAAAGAGAAAGGCATGAATTTTTCGACAGATTCTCTGACAGTTTGGACACCAAGATCGATATCCTTCAAGAATTGCTTGGCGACATTCAACAAGGCATCTTGAGGCCAAGGTTGGAACCAATCAATAACGGTGGTATTAACCAAGGCAGGGAATTGTCGGGATCTTCTTCTGAAGGCTTCACCGACAGGAGAGAAGCAGAGAGCCATATGGAGATTGGCCTTGACCTTATCAATGAACCAATTCCAACAGTTATCAGGAGTATCAACTTTACCATCGTTCTTAACCTTTGGTCTGACTTGATTGATAATGTTATCTTTATCTTCAGGAGCATAGAGATCAGCGATTTCACCAGAAGACAACAGATCATTGATGTAGACCAAGAATCTTTCGTTGGTGATTTGACCATCAGTGAAGAGGAAGAGGATACCTTCTTCTTTAACACCGGTCTTGTTGTATAAACCTTGAAGATCATTCTTGAGATCAGTGATACCATAACTTTGAGAGATGACAATTTGGAAGGTGACATAACCGCAAATGAAAGCAGCAAGACGAGAGAGTGATTGTTTACCAGAACCACCGACACCGACCAAGAGGGCATGACCAGAAGGTTGACGAATAATACGAGAGATCTTGCAGACGTGCTTCATAGCATCATCGAAAAGGACCAAGTCCATGACAGCGTAGTTATCATTGTATTCTTTAAGAGCTTCACTGACATAAGTTTCGAGTTTATCATTGGGCATTTGGTCATAGAATCTTTCGTTGTTGATACCTTGAGAGAAATCACAGAAGATGATAGGTTCAGGGTTGGCACCACTGAAGAATCTGTTGAGATTGAACTTGGAGAAGTTCTTCTTGACAAGATCAGCAACGAGGGCTTTATAGACGTTGAGATGTTCAACAGAGACCAATCTATCACCATAGATTCTTTCAGATTCATGGATCCAGAGCTTGATGAGTTTTTCAGGATCTTGGAATTGGTTAGGTTGGGCCAAGAGCAAGCCTTGGAAGACACCAGAAAGATGTCTAATGTTGAACTCGTAATGGAAGTTGATAGCAGTCTTTCTGAAAGAGGAAATGACAGCTTGATGGAGATTGAGAGCAGCCTTAATGATGAATTGAGTTTGTTCTTGGACAGTAGACTTGAATTTCTTGAAATGACCAAGCATGAAAGTGTTGTAGATAGTGAACAAGGAAGTTTGTTCAGGGAAAGGTACAGCACAGGTCCAGAAATGTCTTTGATATCTAGGATCAACAAAGAAGGAACCAGCAGTAGGATTCATTGAAGCGACAGGTTGAGTGCTGATAACTTCAACGAGAGTAAGTTTGCTGACATCATACCAATGGCCATAATCAGCATGTTGTCTAAGCAAGGAGATGGCAGTTTGAGTATTGTAAGGATCGAGCATAGGCATGTTGAGATCGTCAATGAAGTAAATGAGCTTAGCCTTACCTCTGGGACCCTTTTGTCTACCACCCTTCTTTTCGAGACCTTGTTCCATCATATTTTGTAAATATTCAGAATCAGTGTAGTAGTTGAAGTTGATGATTTGGTACATGAAGTTTTCGGGTTTCTTGGCGACAAGATCCTTCAAAAGACCCTTCATAAGTTGGGTCTTACCAGAACCAGCCATACCGATTAACATGCAAGGATGTCCGACGGTGATGTAGTTTCTAATGAATTCAGAGGAAGAGACGGTTTCAGGAGTGGGGACAGTGATATTTTGCATGGGAGTGATATCATCATATTCGATAGTGGGAACTTTCTTGGACCATTCTTCAAGTTTGGGAGTTTCTCCACTTTGTTCAATGTAGAAATCGAAGATGGTACCTTTGCCAGGGAATCTGACAACTTTCCAATCACCTTGACTTCTCCAGAAATCAGAGAAGGTCTTTCTGAAATCAACACCATCCTTTTCAGTCAAGCAGGCACCAATGGCCCAGATAGCAGCCCAGACGAACAAGAATTCGATGAACAAGACCTTATCCTTGAGAGAAATGTCCATAATAGGTTCCAAAGCTTTACAGATAGAAATGACCATAGACATCTTGGACATGGGGATAAGGAATTTACATGATCTGAAGATGAAATTCAAAGAGACTTCAATATATTTATCAAAGAGCTTTTGAACATTGTTTCTAAGTTCAGGATCGGGGAGAGTATTGACCCAACTCTTGACATAAGATTTCCATTGAGTACCCTTATCATCAGAAATATAAAGGATACCAGCACGAGAGACAGTAGCGGGAGTAGCGAACTTCAAATCTCTAATTTCGAAGAGCATTCTCATGTGACCCTTCAAGGGGATACGTTCATTGGAAGCGAGGGTAAGAATCTTGTTATCATCCATGACAGAGTTCATTGATTCAATCCAGTTAGCATCCAAATCACCATCAAGAACCAACCATTTAGGGTTAGTATCGTTGATTTCTCCGAGAGATCTCATAGTCTTGGAAAGAAGACCATCTTTCCATTCCTTAGTGACCATGATATAACCATACAAATCTCTAGTACTGACGACCTTGGGGTTCAAATCAACATAAGTGGTCTTTTGACCTATCTTATCTTGAGATTTGGCAAGGATTTTCCAAGTGGTGGATTTACCGCAACCAGGGGGACCCATAACGAAGACACAATGTCTAATTTCGAGCAATTCTCTAAGTTGGACGACCTTGAGGATGAAATCCGGATCAGGATGGAGCTTAGACTCTATGCTCATTCTTTCAATGACAGCTTCGAAATCGAGATTTTGCTTTCTGGGGATATCAATACCAGGGAACAAATCTCCGAGAAGACCGAAGAAAATATCGAGATCTTGAGCGACAATCTTGGGGATATTGAAATCTCTCAAGGCTCTCATGAGCAAGGCTTGTTCACCGATATTAGGTTCAGCACGCTTAAACATACCAGCGACGACCAAGACGGACTTGATAGCTCTAAGACCCCAATCGTAATGGTCTTGTTTAGAGAGTAAATCTCTACAAAGAGCATAAAGGGTAGTGAACTTGGTAGCCAAGATTTTGGCATCGACGAAACCTTCAGCCATGAGCATGTTTTCGCAAATAAGTTCAAGATCAGGGACGACGACAGTAATAGGTCTGAACAAAGCTTTAAGACCTTCAGGAAGTTCGGAACGACCAAGATAACCAGGATTCATGGTAATGAAAGCACCGCAAGAGGGATCCAAAGAGATTTCATCACCTTGTAAGATGAATCTGCTTCTTTTAGCTTTAATAGCATCAGTGACAGCCTTGAATTGGACTGAGCAGACAGACAAGACTTCAGGGACCAATCTGTTGAATTCATCGAAGCAACCCCAAGTACCAGAGGAGGCCAAACCCTTGAAGATATTACCCATAGTTTCGTAGGTCATTTCACCTGAACAATTGAAGACGTAACAAGCTTTACCAACAGCGGAGGCAAGATCCTTGGTAGTTTCAGTTTTACCAGTACCAGCAGGTCCAGCAGGAGCGCAACCCATCTTAAGATGGAGGGCTTGAGTGGCAGTGACGTAGATACGATCAGTAAGAGGAGTAATAACGAGACGAGGACCGTTACCGAGATATTCATAACCGTACCAGAGAACGGCATCTGTAATAGCGACTTTAGCATCTTGCTTGTCGGTATCCCAGTAGAATTTGAGTTGAGATTGCCATTGGAATTCTTCGGATTTACGGACATCTTCATTGATAAGACGATCGACGACATCTCTAGAGTGAGTATCCATAGTAATCAAGACCATGATCTTTTGACGGAGAGATTTATCGAGATCTCCTTGGACTTTCTTGATGAGAGCGGTAAGTTTTTCGACGGATTCTTTGTAGAATTCTTTCATGGCGGTAAGATTACCAGATTGGAGTTTCAAGAACATTTGTTCGACAGTAGAAACCCACATAATCATGTTAACCAAGATGGTGATTTGAGCGGGATCTTGTTGGATCCATTCATCTCTGCCTAAGCCAGCAAAAGTCTTGAAAGACTTAGAGGCGATTTCATTCAAAGTTTTCATCATAGTATCAACAGCAGTTTGAAGGTAAACTTCGACTTTACCTTCGAGTTTCAAAGGATTGGCATAAGGAACATATTCCTTACCAACACCAGAGTGCATACCGAGAGAAATGGGTCTGCTACCAGATTGTTCCTTAAGGTCGAGTCTATCGACGGCTTGGAAGATCTTGGACATATGCTTGTTGATTTTCATGGGGTTGTTACCATTGGAAAGGATATCCAAAAGATCATTGGTAGAGACGAAATAGAATCTGGGGAAAGCTTTTTTCTTATCATCCAAGAACTTGTTGAGGGCCTTTTGGCAGACCTTGAGTTCTTTGGTGACATCATCGAGTCTTTTGTAGATATTTTCTTGGTTACAGAACTTGAGAATATTCATGATCTTGTTGCCTTCTTCGAGGATTTCCTTGACTCTTCTATCAATGTCTCTGAATCTTTCGGATTCATGAGGAAGTTCTTTCATGACTTCTTCGGATTGCATAAAGAGATTTTCCAAGAAAGACCAATCTTTTTGGACATCAGACAATAATTGAACGACATCATAAACAGCAGTCAAAGAGTCTCTCCATCTAAGGACAATAGTTTCGAAATAAGCAAGGTATTTAGAAGCAGACATGTTTTGGATTTGGACTTGATTTTCTTCGAGAGCTTCGAAGTTATCATCAGACATCTTGAGCAACATAATATTGGTATCTTTATGTTGTTGTCTTTCGAAAGCGACTTCTTTCCATTTTTCATCGATTTTATTCAAAGCTTTTTCCATCTTTGCTTCTTGTTTAGCTTTATCAGCGATTTCTTCGATTCTATCCTTTAATTCGAAGAGTTTAAGATCCCAAATGATTTGTAAGGGAGTTTCTTCATTAACGCTAAATTCCTTTTTAGTTTCATGTTGGACTTCTTTCCAATGTCTATGATCTTCGACTTCCATAGCAGGATCCTTCAATTCAGTCAACAAAGGAATGAAAGTAGCCCATTTCTTAAGATCTTCAGCAATACCAGTATATGCGCTTGATTTTCTATCAAGACCTCTAAGATCTGATAATTCTTTTCTAAGTCTCTTGATTTCATCTTCCATATCAGCAGGGACGAGATCACCCCATTGTTTAGCCAAATATTCTTGGAATTTCTGTTCAGATCTATCAATGTGATTCCAAAGCTTGTTAATTTGTTCAATTTCAGCCTTAATAGCGGTCAAGGTTTCGCCAGCAACTTTAGCGCCATCAGTGATTCCAAACATTCTAGAGAAATAATCAAAGTTGGAGACTTTCTCCTCATATTCGGACAATTGTCCTCTGACGTATTCTAATCTCTTGAAAGCTCCAGGAACACCGGTCTTGTAAATATAGAAACTTTCTTTAGCGACATCAGCCTTGTATTGTCTGAGTTCATCTTCGAATTTAATGATGTCATCCTTGCTCTTTTCAGCTTCGATTTTAACATAAGGAGCGATATCTTTTTCGACCATAGTGGCCAATTTTTCCATGTTTCTCCATTCATCGATTAAGCGGACATTTCTCTTGAGATCAGCTTCTCTATTCACACCTCCTTCTTCTAAAGTCTTGATAAGTTGTTCCATACTGTCCAAAGTTAAGACAATATCATCTCTTCTTTCATTGATAGAGATCAAATTTTCTCTGACTTTCAAAAGACCAAATCTATCTTCAGTGATATTTTTATTCTTGATATTGATAGCATTTCTAGATTCAGAAATAAACTTATCAATTTCAGCCAAAGTATGAGTGATGAAACTGCTGATACCAGGCCCAGTAAGTTCAACATTCTTGGGATTAGCTTTGGTAGTAAATCTAATGCCTTTGAATATACTTCCTCTAATATGTTCAAGTTCATCTCTTTCATTTCTATACTGAACAGTAATATTGACTTCTCCTTCATCAGGCACCAAATAAGTGACTTTATAAGAACCATTATCTAAGTCATCCACAGTAGCTTCAATATTATAAGGATCACGAGATTCTCCATCTTCTCTGACAATAGGACTGGCTTCTTCTCCTTCACCAGGGATCTTTCTGATTTTGACGATGAATTCATCAGCACCGGATTTACGGTTTTCATTATCCTTGTTACGGGCTTGAATGAAGAAGCTAGTTTTAACACCAACAGGGTTTTCACATTGTAAACCAGGACCATAAGCCAAGGTTCTTTCAGCTTTAGTATTCAAGAAATAAGAGAATTTAGTTTTGGTAATAGTGAAATCTCCTCTATCAATAGCAAGCATGACTTCAACTTCTTTAGGTCCAATAAGTTCAAAACTGGGGGTTTTGCAAGTGATTTCAGTATCGCTGACGTAAATACCTTCAGCATCTTGACTGACTTTACCCCAAGTGAATCTCACGACAATATTAGCACTATTAACAAAGCCAACACCGGTAATTTTGACTTTAGTGTTACCAGTATAAGGACCCAATTTAGGTTTCATATCAAAGATAGCATAAGGAGGACCAGTGATAATACCAACAGGGATGCAATAGACATCCCCAAGCCATTTATTGTTCCAACCACCGAATAAGATCAATTTAGAATCTTGGGCTTCATAGAACATAGATGCGGATTCTCTGTGTTTAGGTTTGAAAGAATCAGAGAGTTGGACAATACTCCATTTCTTGGAGTCCAAATCATAGAAATGTAAATCATCAGTGAATTTGCCGAGATTACGAGCATGACCTTCAACGAATTGGCCAGTAGAGCCACCAAAGACGAAGAATTTCCATGAAGGGATAGCTTGAACCATGACAGCAGAATGATTCCATCTAGGAACATCATAAGAGATTTCAGCATCAATCCACATATTTTTAGGGATATCATAGATAAACATATCAGCATATTGAGAATGATTAGACCATCCTCCATAGACTAAGAGTTGATCATTAGGTAACATAGAAGCACTATGTCCACCACGAGCATCTGGTAATTCACCACTAGGGTTCAATTTATTCCATTCATAGGTTTTCACATCAATGACATAAAGATCATTAAATGTTGTACGTTGATATCCAACACCACCATGTCCACCAAACACATAGACTTTTCCATCATGATATGTCAATGTATGATTTGCTCTTGGTTCAGGTGCTCCAATTTTGGATTCAGTATTTTTTGGTTCTGTTCCTGATTTCTGATTTGGTGGTTGACTCCATTCCCAATTACTTGTTTTTAAAATGTAGGTATCATTGAAACGTTGATGAGTGGAGAAATAACCACCAAAGACCATCATTTCATCATTAGAGATAGCACAAGCAGCATGATTAGTACGAGCGAGAGGGATGGAACCTTCACATTTTTGTAATCGCCATTCACAATTATTGTTGGAAAGAAGACGAAGAGCATAGACTTGATTATTAGGACCGACTTTTCCATCTTTTTTCTCATTATCAAGTCCTCCGAAAAGGATGTACATCTTTCCTACAGGGCAAAGAGAATGGCCGGACCTTGGAGTTGGTTTAGTTCCAGATACTTTTAAAGGTATCCATGTTAGAGGTTCGGGCATTTATGAAGTGAAGAAAATAGTGTTTCTTTTTATGTTTAGTGAAATCTTCACTAAAGCTAAT
>Ga0256791_1000647_pt1 | contig 12152 bp, 7 predicted proteins | sample MC6MC0942MT_FD_190188 | JGI IMG/M metagenome (GOLD analysis project Ga0256791, IMG submission 190188) | Metatranscriptome of enriched soil aggregate microbial communities from Iowa State University, Ames, United States - MC6-MC0942-MT... | ecosystem: Environmental > Terrestrial > Soil >...
AAAGAGGGCGCTTTTACATAAAAAAGCGCCCTCTTTTTTTATTTTCCGAATTTCAAACAATAGGACCTTATGCTTCGTTTTTATTTCTTTTTAAAAAATCAGTTGACAATAAAGCAGTAATGGATGCCGCCGCCAACGCAGAGATTCCAATATTTAGCGTACTGACCAAAAAGTGATCGGAAAGTGAATACTTAATACCATAATAAGTGATGACGTAAGTAACCAGATAAGTGATAAATGCTTTAATAATTTCCATAAACTAATAATAGGATACAGCTAAAATAATTTCCCCATACAAATATAAAGCGCCATTTACAGTTGTTTTTCCTGCTCTTACAATTCGCCCCAGATGATTTATGATTCGTAGTTCTGACAGTGATTTTTGCACAGAATTTTAACTTTATGAGTAAATAATATAAAATATAATACCTATTTTCAAATCAAATTAAAAGTAAATCGATGAAGTCATTCAAACATCAATATCCACTATTGTTGCTGATGCTATCATTTGGTATGACAGCATTTTCTCAAACCAAAGAAGAACTCAAAAAAAAGTACGAGAACAGCAGTATAGATCAAGAGCTCAAGAAAAAGATGGCTACGGAATTCGTCTTTCCTGACAGCTTAATATTGCCTCCTTTACACTATACCAATTCCTATTATGTGTTGGATTCGGCAATCAATGATTTCCAATCTATTTCCATCGATATTATAGTGCAGGACGATATACCAGATCACTATTCATTTTATATTTCCCCTTTTAATATTGCGCTGAACGATATTCCTTTGTATTGTGGTATTCAATCCGCTGGTGGGGGTATCAGTATGAAGACAGGCAAGGAGCAAGAAATCAAATTTAATGGTATCTTTTCACGCTGGTTTGAACGGACAAAAAAAGCATTGAAAACAACAGGATATTATGCCAGTTCGGACGCCGAAGGAGACTTTATCAGTGTCCGCAATACAGTAGGCTGGCATAAGGGGGCTTATCGGATAACGCTAAAAAAAGATGGTTATATCCCGGGCAAGGCGGTACCTGATTCGATCAATCACAAAGAGACCTATTTCAGTTGGGGAGATTATGAGCACTCCTGGATCAGCATGTATGTCGAAGATTTAAGCAGCAAAAAGATCACCAACGTGGGGTCTTTGGCATTCCCAGGTAAAAAGATTAAAATGGAGAAACAAATCATCTCGTTCTTAGAACAATACAAATACTTTATAGATTTTGCGCAAAGACCGAGAAATCTGGAAGGGATGAATGTGATCCGTTATGACAAATTACCTAAAGTAACCATTATACAGAAAAATTTACGGATCAATGGTAAAACGGTCCATCTTGAGAAGGTGCCCACATCCCACAACCGTACACATAATCCCGAACAAAGTAAGGTAGCCGGAGAAATGCCCATCTTATCAAAAGACAGTTATAATCCTTCCACTGGTGAGTTAACATTAGAGACGGGTCTATTTGTTGGATGGCCAAAGAAACGAGAAACAGAATAAATGGAAAAATTGCTAAAATCCAAAACCAACAAAACCATCTTACAGAACGGTTTTGTTGGTTCACCTTAAACTTAGAACAGGTTATTTGACCATTATTTTTTCAAGATTCATTTTGCCACTCTCATTGGCATTAAGGTTTACAAATCCACTGGTAGTCGCTACCTGTTTTCCAGGTTTATCTTGCGCATCCAACTCGAAATAAGTGGCTTTTACCTCAGCATGTACTGGAAAAAAACGGAAGTTATCCATTGTTACTTCGTTCTTTATCGTGACGTATTGATCGTTGATAACCGGTGTTGTCCAAATACGGAGAAGGATAACAGTACTGGGATCATTCCGAAAATTGCTTTCATTTATTATTATTTATTCGTTCATTATTTAAAGACATGGATCTATACAAGTCTTCTTCTATATTGCCTTAATAAGGTCGATACGCTGTTCCTTGCATTGTGATTTCACGCTCCACTCCAACAGATTTCCCCGGTTGACCACCTCCGATATATATTTTCACAGATCCCATTTTTTGTATCAATTCACCTTTTTCGTTTACCAAGGCCAAGTCTTCTGGTGTCAGTGTGAAAGTTATTTTTTGAGAACGTCCTTTTTTGACGAACACGCGCTGAAATCCCTTTAAAGCACTGTTTGGAACCTTATCGTTCCCTTCTTTCGGATGAACAACATATAATTGTACAACCTCATCTCCATCACGCTCACCCGTATTTGTAACTTGTACCGTGACTTGAATATCTGTTCCCGTTTCCACCATCGCCGGAGCATTAGCTGATCGTATTCAAAATTAGTATAGCTCAGGCCGTAACCGAACGGATAACGTACTTCACCTTTAAAGTAACGGTAAGTTCGGTTTGCCATCGAATAATCCTCAAAATCAGGTAAATCGGCATCACTCTTATAGGTTGTTAAAGGCATACGGCCCGCGGGATTATACCGACCAAAAAGCACATCGGTAATGGCATCCCCAGCAGCCTGTCCACCATACCATGCCTGCAATATAGCATCGACATGTTGCGATTCCCAGTCAAAACTCATCACAGACCCCGACATATTAACCAAAATAAGAGGTTTTCCTGCCTTCCTCAGTTCTTTCAAAAGCGTAGTTTGTACCTCAGGAGAAGCCATAGTAGAACGGTCGCCGTTCACAAAAGCACCATAGCCCGCTGCGCCTGCATCGCCTGCTTCACCTTCATAATCTGCAGTTATACCACCAACAAAGACAATAACGTCTGCTGCACTAGCATTTTTAACAATTTCTTCAAAAGAAGGACCGCCATCTATTTTTTTCATGATTTCAGTTCCTGCTAAATAGTCAATGGCGATTTGCTTACCATAACGTTTTTGTAAACTGCTCAATGGGGTTATGATTTCTGAGGGGGTACCAAAATAATTGGCTAACTGTGCATGTCCATTATTGGCATTGGGGCCGATCAAAGCAATTCTTTTTATTTTATTGGGGTCAAGGGGTAGAATACTGTGCTCATTTTTCAATAGCACCATAGACTCCTGTGCCATTTTATAAGCATGTGCTTTATGTGATTTACTTTCGATAACCTCACGACCGATCTTCGCATAAGGCACGAGCTCCTGTGGATCAAACACGCCCAATTGAAACCAGATCTGTAAAAGTCGGGTCAAGGATACATCGATATCTTTTTCAGATAAAGCACCTTGCTTTACCCCCTGTTCCAGCAATTGATATAAATTGCCACATTCAAGATCTGTTCCCGCTAATACGGCAGCACTAACGGCCGCTGTATTATCCGGATGTGTATTATGCCCACTGGCAAAATCATTAATACCGCCGCAATCCGATGTCACATAACCTTTAAAACCCCATTGCTGACGTAAAATATTATTGAGCAACACATTATTTCCACAACAAGGCATTCCATCCAAACGATTATAGGCGCACATGATACCATGTACCTTAGCTTTTACGACCAATTGGCGAAACGCTGGGAGGTAGGTATCCCAAAGATCATAAGGTGTTACTTCGGCATTAAAAGAATGTCTGTTATGCTCAGGTCCGCTATGCACAGCATAATGCTTGGCCGCAGCAACTGCCTTTAGATAATGTGGATCATCCCCCTCCAGTCCCTGAACAATTGCTGTTCCGATCTGTCCCGTTAAATAAGGATCCTCACCATAAGTTTCCTGTCCCCTTCCCCACCGTGGATCGCGAAAGATATTGATATTAGGTGTCCAATAGGTCAAACCCCGGTAACGTTTACCTGTCTTTCCGGTCTTTAAATCCTCATTGAAAAGCGCCCGTCCCTCAGTCGACGTATAATCGCCCATCTGTCTGACCGCTACCGTATTGAAGGTTGCAGCCATCCCTATTGCCTGTGGATATACAGTTACCTTTTCTGCTGTACGGGCGACACCGTGCAGTGCCTCATTCCACCAATCGTATGCTGGAATGTCCAATCGTGGAATTCCTTTAAACTCATGTTTCATCATCTGCACTTTCTCTGATAAAGTCAGTCGTGCAATCAGATCTTGTATACGTTCTTCGCGGCTCTTTTTCACATCTAGGAAAGCATAATTTTTGCTTTGTGCCATAGCCTGCTTTCCTCCACATACAAGCAATAGAAAAAGTATAGTCAATTGCGAAAAACAACAGTTAAATTTCATCGTTATATTTATTAATCAGTAATGATTTTCTCTTTTCAATTGTTCCAAAACAGATTATCTTTATATCCACCACTGCAAAGCCGAATCGGCTAGCGCCCTGTTGATCAAATCAAATTGTTTCGTTCCAGAGGCCAACTACAGAACAATGTAATCTAGCGAACAGCCGCCAGATAAAAGCGGTCTCCTTTTTTCCTATCTATTTGTAGCCCGTTTCCTTTCATTAACAATGTCTTTTTCCCATTTTTTTGACAGGAAACCTGTTTACCCGGCCAGGGGTTATCCAAGATCAGCGGCAGTCCCTGTTCACTTGAAATTTCGACATAAACGACGGGGCCATTTTAGCGCCAGCCGGTGATCCATATTTAGATAGGTACTTAAATCCATCGCAAGCTATAATGACCTCAAAGAAAACAATCTTAAGATATGACGATTTTATCATAACACTTTGTTGGGAAATTATCGGTTAACGTGGTAATTTTTTGGATTCAGACCATATCAATTGCGGTTTATCCCCTTTACTGATATATTCAAAAGGTCCGGGAAATGGGTTAGACGGTTTTCTTTTTTTGCCAAAATAGTCGCGATCAATCTGAAGTGTTGATCCATCATGATTCTCGAAGGGTAATAGCGAAATTACCGTTGGCAACAATGAATTAGAAGTCACCAGGTTCCTTTTTTGTTTTAACCATGTTTCGGAGAATGGAAATAATAGATAAACCTTGCCATCTTTTTCCATCACCTTAACTTCAGCTACTTCATTGGTATCAATTAATGCTCCCCTTTCCACCGCGGCATGAAGCGTATAGGATTTCATTCGCTGCCCGGCATCTGCGTGCACCTCGCCCATACGCGTATTTATCTTATCTGTGGTGAGCCCAACACTCCCTTCTGTGTACACATTTCCCTTAAGTAATACCGGAAGATAAGCTTTTGTATAATCGCTAATATCCGCACCTTTTGCGAAAATATTATTGATAAATTGTACATCGCCGCCTGGATTATCTTTTAGTGCTGTAAGTATTGTTGAATGAGGTCTTTGATAGGGTGTCAACCGGCTATCGTAAGCAATAACATCTATTTTTCCCGCAAAAAAATTATGGGCAAATGCTGTCCCCTGTGCATTCATCAACAGGCTTTTTGGCGATAGCATGATATTATTGGCTACGACAGTCGGGCCGTGTGTCACCTCTAAAAATAGATCAAGATCATTTTGGTACAATAGATTATTGCTGACCTGGGCCCCTTGGGCCATCCAATCTAGCCAGATTGCCTTATCAGTCCGAAAGATGCGATTATTACGAATATTCACATCCACTGCACCGTGAAATTTTATTCCGGCCATCTCGGCTCCAGTAAATAAGCGTTCGATATGGATATCATGGATGGTATTGCCTTCGACTGTACTAAATGCACAGCCCATGCTCCCCACGACAGCAGCCTGTTCACAGTATGCAATCCTGTTATTACCTACATAATGACCACCAACACTGTCTTTGTTCCAACCAAAAGCAAGTGCTCTTTTTATTGTGCCGACATAGCCTTCGGCAGACTCCGTATCTTTATTATCGTAGTTATCGCCATATTTTCCCAATGCAATTCCAACACATTTAGAGTACTGTATGGTATTGTTTACGATGCGCCAGCCCTTGCTCCAATGTGTACCCAAAAGTCCCTCTTGCTCGGCTGTTGGAGGAGCCCAGTTGGTGGCTGCCTGTTCCAGTACAAAACCGTCCACGGTAATGAAATTGACAAAGGGTTGGTCGGGGTAGAAAACCCGACGGCGTACATTAATCTCTACTTGTTGCTGATTAGGATCTGCATGTGGAAATCGAGCCCATATTGATGTCTTCTCCTCATCTACCGAAGCCCACCATCCCTCCTTGAATGAATGATCTTTCAAAAGCTGTTCTTTAGAAGCGGCTTCCATCAGCCAATGTCCATTGAGATAAACTGCTCCGCGATGATATTTACGTTCTTTGGGTGTGGGCCAAAACCAGTCCCCCCGAATCTCCTCCTGATAGGGATTGAAAGCACCAAAGAATGAATTGGGTAATTCCAATTGCCAGATATCGTCTTGTAATAATTTCCAACCTTTCACTTCTTCCGACCCCTTGATGACTACCTTTGCGCCCTTCGCCGCACGGTAAGTAATCCGTTTTGTCTCCGAAAGCCCACCTCGTGGTGGAATAATATGCTCTCGATAGACTCCTTCATGGACCGTGATGATATCACCGGGCATAGCGAGCTTCGCAGCCGCCATGATGGTTCGAAGCGGCTTTTCCCGCGTACCATCCTGTCCATCTTTACCCCCAGTAGCAACATGATATTCCTTAGATTTCGGTTCCGTTTGAGCGACCAAAGAACCGAAACTTAAGAAGAAACAACATACGATCAACAACTTTACTTTCATTCGCATCATTTAAGTTTTAGTAAAAGCCTGTATTCTGTATAAACGGAACTCAGGCTTTCTTTTTAATAACCTTTTGCTCGTGTCAATTTTGACAGGAGTTTTTTACCTGAACCATCTTTATTCACACGATAAATATTCCAATGATCTTTATCCAATTCCTCCAGTCTAAAGCTCTGGCTTGGATCCACTAGATTCTTTTTCACCCATCTCGGAAAGGCATTTGCAGCACGTGCATTTTCCCAAGTACGGATTGTCTTGAAAATAGCATCCTTCTGTAGACAACTTTCCACCTGTTGCTGATTCAATTTCAGGCTATAAGTTGAACCCGTGCCTACAGACATCGCCTGGATATGTTCGTACTCTTCGACAGTGGATTTTTCTGTAATTGGGAAATTCCCACCCATACCTACCGGAAAGAAATTGGCATAGCAAACGTCACGTAAATCTTTACCCTGACTTGTCGCGCTCCCCCATTCCCGCGTCTGCGCATCGTACAGGTTCTTTCCTCCGCCAACATTCCATATACTTTGGTAATGCCAAGATCCCTCTGATAAAGTAGCACCAGTAAAGCGAATATCTGCTAGGCCATGTTGTTTCGCCCGTTCAAACATTTTACGGAAAAAACGTTTTGCGGAATAATAGCCATGACCATTGTTAAATAGAAATTCCTGACCGTCAAAATCATAATAGCCCAGACCATTGATCGCACATACATCGGCATAATATTCGGCTATTTTATCCTGTAATTGTATATTCGGGATCAGGCCATCATAACCATAATCAATGGTAACCTGTAGTTTATATAAAGTATCTTGCGCCTGATGAGCACTAGCCGTTGTTTTCCAATATCCTCTTTTTACATTCAATAGTCTATATGGTTTGGTGTCGCTTACACCCAAATAATGGATAAGCTCTTTTCCGATTTTAATCATATTCAAGCTTTTGACGTGCCCTTCCCAGCTTCCGATCTCCTCCAAATGCGTAGGGTCGTCTACATAGATTAAGGTATCAGTGCTACTGATACCTTTTGCTAGAAGTCTTTTTTGCTGATACCAGATGCTGTCACTTGGAACGGGGCTCGCATCTTTTGTTCCCGGAGCCAGGGAATTTGTAATCGGCGTACGACCGATCACGATATTATGTTTAGCTGCTAATGCAGCATATTCCTTATGAGAAAGCGCATTCCCCTTCGAGAATTTCAACGGCTTATGTTCAAAGTTTTTACCATCAATATACCCCTCATTACCACGGTCTGGACGTAGAAATCCTTGGTCATACAAACTGATTGCCTTAAATCCCAAACGATCTGAATATTTGATCATATTATCGTAATGGCCGCCTTCAGTCAATATATCTGGTACATAGGCCGCGGGATCTTTCACCCACTTGCCATTTACTGTAGGGTATGGCAGACCTTCTTTACGCACAATATCTTGCACGACATCCATTAAAGCAGTACTATCAGGGCTACCCCAAAACGCGACCGTGGACCCGATAAAGTCTACTCCGGAAATAGGCTGCACCTGCAAATGGTTCGGCTTATTGGAAGGCATGTTCGGGATCAGCGAATAATAGACTTCGCGTGGACTTCTACGATCACGGGATTGGTAAGAAATTGAAATCCGTCCATTCTTATCAACCTCAGCCGCATTTCCATACATAATCCGATAATAGGGTTCTTTATGTGCATAAAAGGCGACATCACTGATACCGTTCCCCCCTAAAGTAAACACTTGTCCTTCGTGTAAATTATTTGGCAATGGAAAGCGTGAAGCATCCGGTGAATGGATAATATACTGAAACGGAGCCGCATCACCCTGAATATCTGCCGTTCCGCCCAAAGTATTATCATTTAAGGCCAGCATACCGATGGCATAATTAACGGATTCACTTGTATCCCTACTTACACCGATAATCTCCCCCAATAAATTGGTAATGTTTGTATGATAAGAACCCCATTGAATCGCCTCAATTTCCTCCGAATTGGTCAACGAGAGTAATTTCATCTTGAAATATTTCGCTTGGGGTAATATGCTGATTCGTGCTGTAGAACCGTTCGGATAGCGTAAAGTCATAATCTTATCACTTGCAGAATAACTAGCTTGTTCCGGATAGTTGTATAGTCGTTTCTTGGCATTATAAATCACCATTAAGGGCGAAGGTTTGTCTGCTGGGCTAAACTCACGGTTCGGTTTCTTTGTCATGTTCTGCATGCTCGTGATATAGCCCTTCTGGTCTATCACAATCTTAAAATAATCGGTTTTTAATGTTGTCTGACTATATCCTGCAGCTGATAGTGCCATCAACCCGAGACATAGTATTTTAGTTTTCAAAAATTTCATTAGCTTTATTTTTAAACATCTTATATGTACAGCCTTACTTATATCGTTATCTGAACCGTATCTCCGGCTTTTATCTTAATTTTTTTATTCCAGTCCAAAAAAGCATTTTCTCCCAAAGGTTTCGTTGCTTGGACGGCATCTTCTACCAGCACCGAGACATTCGCTTCATAGATTGTAGGATTGTACAATGTCACAGACACACCCTGACTTGTTTTCTTGATCGCTTTCACGATAATATGATCAAAGGCGTAAGCTGTTCCTTTGTCCTTGCGGACATAAATACCAGGGATTTCCAGAGCCATCAGTGCACCATTGGTTTCATTCCAACCTGTTTTACCACCATCACCGCGTGAACCCCGACTATCTGCATCACAATACGTCAGGCGTTCGGTAATCTTTCCATTTGGTTGGATACCTTCTGCATGAGCATGGATAACATCACGGATCAGGTCAGCGTACAAGCTTATTCCGGTTTCCCGGAAAAGTTTAAATAGCACATCACCGGACTGTGTACAGAAGCCTGGAGCACCATGCTTATTCTGCGTGCTGGCCCACACAGCTCCTGTTAGATTAGCTCCTAGCTTAGCCAGAGCTGTATTTTCGGGTAGCTGATAGGGGAAAGATACCGTCCACGATGCTGTATAATTTGCTAGATTTTTTGCCTGTTCCAGATACATCCGGTTTCCGGTCTGTTCAAAAAGTGTCATCAACGAAGTAGTCAAAGCGATTGCAGTTTCGGAGTCCGCATTTTGGAGTATATCGCCACAGGCTCCCGAAGTAAAACCAACAAGCGCAAAATCATCATAATATTTTTTTGCAGCCTCTTTTGCAATCAGCAGATAATTGTCATTTTTAAAATAGGAAGCCGCCAATGTGAGTCCCGCGACAGCCATCGCTCCTCCCGTGGTATTATAAGCTGCAACTTTACCAGATTCAACGGCTAAATAATTACCCCAGGTTCCTTCCTCATGCCAAGTTTTCACAAATGCATCCGCAAGTTGCCGAGTTGAGCTTTCCCACTCTTTGACAATCAAAGAAGATTTACCCTGTTTTTTCAATAACATAAACTGCTTCACCATCCAGTACAGGATATCGGCATTTTTACGCGTCAATCCAATACCTGGATTTAGTTTGGCGCCGTCCCGATAAATAACCTGTCCGTCTGAACCAAGCACATCATAGTAATAACCACTAGCTCCACGCCCCTGAGGAAGTGCAAAATTGAATGTGCTGTTCACTCGTCCAAAATGTAAACTATCACCCAGCGCAAGCATAGGATAGGTATTGATCAATCCACCAACCCAGCCATAGGACATCCAATCTGCGTTTTCAGGGCAGTAAAATCCTACCTTATCTTTTGAATAATAACGTTCATCAATATTTTTTGCCATGCGGGACAGGACTTCACTCATCGGCATTAAATTACGAGGAGTCGTTTCGCGGAGATGCAATTTTCGCTCCTGCATAAAACGATCGTAGAGGCTAGCGACATTCTCGGCTTGAAATTCTATCCTAGTGACCCGAATCTCAAGTTCATCACCTGGGGCTACAGTTATCCCACGATCGGGGCTATCGCTAAAACCGATAAACTCGGGTTTACGTGATCTTACTCCAGGAGCACTGACAACAAAGCTAGCCATGCTCCGATCTGAGCTTTCTTCAACAATTAATGCATGGTCTTTCACCTCACTTTTCCATGTGATACCTTGGTCTGTAAAAAGAAAAACTCCTCTTTTTTTCTTACGGTCCAGATAAGCCATCACGGGCGTGCTGGTATTACTTATATTGACCTCCAATTGGGAGCGTGCGCCAAATTCAGGTGAAAGTTGCGGAATCGGATTGGACGTCAATGCCAGATCCTTTCGATAATAATCCGTTTTGTCTAGACCCGTCGCATATTCGCGGTTAACAATCCGTTGTCTATTGCCATTATAGACAACAGCAGGAATCATGACAAAATTGTCACTAGACCAATCATATGCATCAAAAGCTACGGCTACCCCCACATCTTTCATCGCTTTTTTTGCTTTGAAGATAAAACGGTAGGTAACTTGATCACTATTCTTTTTTCTCAGAACTTCCTGCTTCACATGCCAATTGTCGGAATGAATGCCTATCACAGTACTTTCCTTTAATTTTGCACCCTCATAATGGCAGTCCAATAAACGGAATACCACATTTTTATCCTGTTGTCTGGGTAACCAGTCCTGCGAAAAACTACTGAATGTAGTCACACAGAACAACAGACTTCCAACTATTTTTTTTAACAATATATTGTGTTTGTTTCTCATCTATTAGATTTATTATTCTGCTCATTAGTCGCTGGATAACATAATAATCGGTCCGTAATAACAGCCCAACTCCCACACAGGCCAAAAGATACCCTAAATTGTATCGCGACTTTTTCCATTTCTATACCATACAGTTTATGCAAATTACTTCTAGATCTTTTCATAGATTTGCTTTATCACTTGATCCACAACAGCATTGATTACTACTGATTATTTCTACCACAACATTGCAAAACTTATGAAATTCACGTCAAAATCATCACTGTATTTCAATTTTATTCCCTGTTACGCTGAATTTATACTTTCCAGGCCATAAATAAACGCAGTCTATTGAATCTGGTTATTTACATCATTTACATACCTCAGGTTATCCGTAAATTTCGCGATTATATAAAAACCGAACCACCAATAAATTGCTCTTTTATTATGTTATTTTGCACAGGACTTTTAATACATGAGCATCTCAAATGCTATAAATTAACAAAAATTTTCTCTACCTTTAGCTAAATTATGCAACCGGTTGCTATAACGCTAGGATTTTTAACAATTTAAAGCTTTTATTATGATGCAGCATATTTATGAAAACTTTACATTTCCACCGGATCAATCGTTTACCGTCCGTAGTGAAGAACTCGAAATCAAGAAATACACTTCTTTAAAGTCGCACTTGAATTTTGAAATTGCACTCTTGGAAAATTGTATGGGAAAGCGATTTATTGGGGATCACATTGAAGATTTTGAGGGTGATGAATTGGTACTATTGGGCAGTTATCTACCACATTGTTGGCAATATTATAATACCGTTGATACAAACAAACCAGCAAGTGCTACCATCATACATTTCTACCCTGATTTTCTGGGAAAAGATTTATTGACTAAGCCAGAGGCTATCCTCCTCAACCAATTGTTTATCAATGCTGCAAAAGGGGTTATATTTTCCGGCCCTATCGTCAG
>Ga0256791_1000653_pt1 | contig 12063 bp, 8 predicted proteins | sample MC6MC0942MT_FD_190188 | JGI IMG/M metagenome (GOLD analysis project Ga0256791, IMG submission 190188) | Metatranscriptome of enriched soil aggregate microbial communities from Iowa State University, Ames, United States - MC6-MC0942-MT... | ecosystem: Environmental > Terrestrial > Soil >...
ACAGAGATATTGTTTTGGATACTTCATTGCTAAACTTGGTTTTGTTGGATAAAGGCTTGATTATGACTGCTTCTGCAATCGGAGATAATCTTGTTCAAAAGAATTTTCTACACGTTTTAGCAAAATTAAACCGTAACTTTTTGGTTCAGAGAGGATTGTCGATTCGCGAGCAACTGAACAGTTCAAAAATTATGTCGGAGTATATTAATGATTTGCTGCACAAGGAAAACCGTTCTGTTTGGATTGCGCAACGTGAAGGTCGTACAAAAGACGGAAATGATGCAACCCAACAAGGCGTTCTGAAAATGTTGGCGATGGCATCCGAAAATCATTCTTTAATTGACTTTTTTAAATCACTTAAAATTGTTCCGCTATCGATTTCTTATGAATATGATCCTACTGATGCCCTGAAAATGCCTCAAGTCATGGCAAAATCTAAAAATGAAGTCTACATAAAAGATGAAAATGAAGATTTTAAAACCATTCTGAGCGGAGTTCTGGGACAGAAAAAACGAATTCATCTTCATGCAGGAAAAGTATTGGAACATGAGCTTGATGAAGTGGCTTTGACCACCGATAATAAAAACAAACAGCTTCAGGCAATCGCACAGATTATCGATGATTCTATCATCGAAAATTACAAACTTTGGCCAACAAATTATATTGCATTTGATTTGCTGAATGAATCCAATCAATATTCTGAATTTTATACAGAAGAAGAAAAGCAGCTCTTCGAACGTCGTCTTGAAATGAGAATCGACAGCTCTGAAACTGTTTTAAAAGAGAGTTTTCTGGCGATGTATGCAAATCCCGTGGTCAATAAACATAAAAAATGAGACGAAGAAAAGTAATTAACTTTCTGCGTCTCAAAAAACTGTATAGAATATATTTAAGTCAGTATCAGACTGTAAATATCAAAATAGATAAGCTTAAAGCTTATTAAAGCGATTATTTAAAAGTAAATTTTACTTTTTCAACATCCTTACTGTTGGTTCCGATCATCAGATCAAAATCTCCCGGTTCTACAACATACTCCAAATCATAATTGTAGAATTTCAATAGTTCAGGAGTGATTTTGAAAGTAACAGTTTTCGTTTCGCCTGGTTTTAAAGAAATTTTCTCAAAACCTTTCAGCTCTTTTACGGGACGGGTAATACTTCCTACAATATCACGAATGTACAATTGCACCACTTCCTGACCTTCCAGAGAACCTTTATTGGTAACCTCTACACTTGCTGAGATTTGTCCGTTTTGGTTTAATTGATTTGAGCTTAATTTAATACTTCCGTAGTCAAACTTTGTGTAACTCAAACCATATCCGAAAGGATAGAGTGGGTCATTGCTCACATCAATATAATTTGACCTGAATTTTTCAAACCATTTTCCTTCCGCCAAAGGTCTTCCTGTATTTTTATGATTGTAATAAATCGGAATTTGACCAACATTTTGCGGGAAAGTCATCGGTAATTTTCCACTTGGATTTACATCTCCAAATAAAACATCTGCAATAGCAGGACCGGCTTCTGAACCTCCAAACCAAACATTCAGAATCGCCGGAACGTTTTTCTGTTCCCAGTTTAAAGTCAAAGGTCTTCCGTTAAAAACAACCAAAACCACGGGTTTTCCTGTTTTTAATAATTCCGCTAATAATTTTTGCTGGACATCAGGAATATTAAGATCTGTTCTGCTGCTCGATTCTCCACTGAATTCTGAAGATTCTCCCAAAGCAGCAACAATCACATCAGATTTTGAAGCCACTTCAAGCGCTTCTTTAATCATTTCTTCATCGCTGCGTTTTTCGTTTTCTCTTCCCAATCCGCGCTCAAACATTGTAGCTCTTTTCTCTAATTCCGGATCAGAGGTCAAATGACTTCCTTTTGCGTAAAGAACTTTCGTGTTTTTCCCTGCAACAGATTGAATTCCCTCTATCAAAGTCGATGGTTTTTTCAAATCCACAGAAACACTCCACGTTCCGGGCATATTCGATTTTGTATTTGCCAATGGACCGACAACACCTATAGTTCCTTGTTTTTTTAATGGTAAAACATTTTCATTTTTAAGCAAAACAAAACTTTCAGCGGCAATTTTTCGGGCAAATTCTCTGTTTTCTTTGGTATAAATATCTTTTGCAGGTCTTTTAACATCAATATATTTATAAGGGTCTTTAAATAAGCCCATTTTATATTTAGCTTCCAAAATATAACGGCAAGATTTATCGATATCGGCAACTGTTACTTTTCCTTCGTCAAGAGATTTTTTCAGTGTAGTCAAATAACTTTCACTAATCATATCCAAATCAACACCTGCTTTTAAAGCTCTTGCAGAAACGGTTTGTAAATCTCCGATTCCGTGGTCAACCATTTCGCTCACTCCGGTGTAATCGGTCATGATAAAACCGGTAAAACCCCATTGTTTTCTCAATACATCATCCAAAAGCCATTTGTTTGCTGAAGCAGGCAATCCGTCGATATCGTTGAATGAAGTCATCACACTTCCAACTCCCGCATCTACAGCGGCTTTGTAAGGATACATATATTCATTGAACATTCTTTGGCGGCTCATATCAACCGTGTTGTAATCTCTTCCGCCTTCACTCGCTCCGTATAAAGCGTAATGCTTCACATTCGCCATAATCTGGGAATTGGTTTTGTAGGTATTGTCTCCCTGATAACCTTTTACCAAAGCTTTTGCAATTTCTCCACCCAAAAACGGGTCTTCGCCATTTCCTTCAGAAACTCTTCCCCAACGAGGATCTCTCGAAACATCGACCATCGGACTGAAAGTAAGACTAATTCCGTCTGCACTCACTTCTTTTGCTGCAATTCTTGCTGATTGCTCAATCATTTTCGGATTCCACGTTGCCGCTAAACCAAGTGGAATTGGAAATCCTGTTTCGTAACCGTGAATCACATCCAAAGCAAAAAATAAAGGAATTTTCAGACGGCTTTCTTCAACCGCAACTTTCTGGATTTCTTTTATTTTTTCAACACCTTTAAGATTAAGAATTGCTCCTACATTTCCTTTTCTTACTTTATCTGCGATGTTGCTGTTTTTTGCCTGTCCTGTCGTGACATCTCCGCCTCCCGGAAAATTGAGCTGACCGATTTTTTCTTCAACTGTCATTTTGCTCATCAGTTCCGTGATGAATTTATCCATTTTTACCTTTTCATATTGAGCAACTGTCTGCGCATCGATTTGAGAAATACTTGCCGCCATACAAGCTGCGATAACCATCCTTTTCATGAGTAAAATAATTTAAATTAAATGTTAATTGAACCGTTTAAGGCAAAACTAAAATTTAATACAAGCGGATTTGGATTGGAAAGCTAAAAAGTAGTGGTTTTAAAAATTAAATAACTGAAAATTAAATAGTTGATATCTTGATTAGGAAAAAAAATGTAGCGGAAATATAAAATTAGGAGCTATTTTGAAGCAATTTCCCCGATGTTTGCAACCCTGTTTTCGAACAAATCTCTGGACTCAGCTGCCTTATTTCTCGTCTTGGTTCTGTAATTGTAAATCGTGCTTAAAGAATATCTCAGGAAAGCTGCAATTTTTACACTGTCGGTAATTCCTAATCTGATGAGCGCAAAAATCCTCAGTTCGGTATTCAGGAGTTCGCCTTTTTTCAAAACAATTTTTTCTTCCGGAATTAATAAAGAATTAAAATCGGTGACGAAGCTCGGATAAAGATTCAGGAAAATCTGGTCGAAATTTCGGTACAATTCTTCCAGCTCATTTTCGATTAATGTATTTGAACGTAATGTTTTGAAAAGTTCATCAAGCTGATTGTCTTTTGCTTTTTTATTTAAATTTTTTCGGTAATCTTCTAATTTATTGATATAAGACGAACAGGTATCAAAAAAATAGGCAATATATTCTTCTTTAATAAGGTTTGATTCTGATAATTGATGGTTGAGAAGCTGTAGTTTTTCGTTGGTTTTTGTAATTTCAGAATTGGAAAGCTCTAATTGTTCAGTCGTTTTTGAAAGTTGTTCTTTAATTCTGGTAACCTTTTTCATCTGACGATAAATGTAAATAATCAATCCAACAAGAATTACTGATAACAAACTAATGAAAATAAGATATAACTTTAGCTGACTTTTTGATTTCGTTTCTTTATCAACATAGGCTTTATTGATGATGGAATACATTTCTGAAATATTCAATGTTCTGAATTTCACATTACAAAAAATAGCGTCTTCAATCGCTGATTTTGTGAAAAGATAAGCATTGTCAATATCTCCGTTATGGTAAAAAATAAGCGCTAAATTTTGATAAGAAGCATTGTCTTTAATGGCATTTTGGGTATCGGTAATCGCTGAAATAAGGTAATATTTCAGTTCCTCATCTTTCTTATTTTTCAGTTTGTAAACATCTCCCAAAAGATACGCCGACATTGCATAATCGAGATTCTTTTTCTTGGCTTCATTAATCAGATTATGCAGAAGTTTTTCAGCATTATCCAGTTTTCCTTCGTGAATAAATTTTTGTGAAAGATTGATTTTATACTGAACAGAAGACTTAGGAAGCACCATCAAAAGCGAATCCCGATACAATTCAATATTTTTAATGCCATTCACATCATTAATATTTGTGGTGTAGTGTTCAAAAAATTTACTGTACGTATCGTAATAATTTGCTTTGGTTTCGTTGTCTAACGTATTTTTATTAATACTTTTTAAAAGTCTTTCAGACTCTTTATATTTCCCTAAAGTAGAGTAGAGATGTGCCAGTTGAAGACTCGATTCAGCTTTCATTTTCAGATTATTTAGCTGTTCCGAAATTGCCATATTTTTCTTCACATAATGCACCGCAGAATCAATCTGATATTGCTTGTACAGTCTGTAAATATTTTCATTATTAATATATTGCTGATTCGGATTCTGAGATTTATTTCTTTTTAAATCTTCAATAGCAGCTTCTTTTTTATCACTGTACATTTTCTTCTGACTGATCTCTTTGGTCAATGTTTTCAGAAGCTCCGTATTGCTCTGAGAATAAAACAAGGCCGAGAAAAAGAATAAAAAACCAAAAAAGAGTTTCATGAATACTGTTGATTTTTCAATTAAGAATTTACAAATTTACTCGTTTATATTTTGATGAGTAATCGGTCCAAATTTAATTAGATTTATTATAATACTGCTTTCTGAAAGCTTCGGGAGTAAATCCTGTATGTTTTTTGAAAAACTTTACGAAATTGGAAGTATCAAAATAATTCATTTTTTCAGCGATTGCTGCAATTGATAAATCAAAATTAACCAGAAGCCTTTTTGCTTCAAGAATAATTCTGTTTCGGATAATTTCTCCGGCAGATAAATCGATTTGCTGTTTGCAGATGAAATTCAGATGATTAGGAGTTATATTTAATAAAGATGCATAATCTTTAGGCAATTTAATCTCCTGAAAATTGGTTTCAATTAATTCTGTAAACTTTTTGAAAATAAGAGAATTATAATTTGTTTTGTTAAATGTGGCATTAGAATCAATTTCTTTATCGGCGAGCACAAAAATCTGCAGTAAAATAGCAGCAATCATAATCTGCGAACTTCCGTTCGGATTGGAAGATTCTGAAATAATATCTTCAAAATAAGTTTTCATTTTATCTGTATTATTTTCAGATAAAACAATCATCTGGTCACTCGGAAAAAGATTAAAGAAGGGAAACTGATCAATCAGAGAAGAACTAATTTGCAGCTGATCAAAAAAAGTGGATGAAAAATTGACAACATATCCTTCAATGCTTTCATCTAAAATCCAGTTGTGAACCTGTCCGGGACGCATCAGGAAAATACTTTTGGGAACAACTTCATATGATTTAAAATCCATGATATTTTCCCCAATTCCTTTCACGAAATAGGCCAGATGATAAAAAGCATGACGGTGAACTTTCGTTGTTTTCGGATTGCCTTCAAGATACTCTGAAAACCGATCAATACTGAAGATTTCGTTGATTGAATTGCAGGTCGACAAAGTGTTGATATCAAACGTAGGATATAAATCTTTCATTTTTAAATTCAATAATAATTTGCAGTCATCAAAATGACTATTTTTTCAATGAAAAATACCATTAATACTAAGTATAGCTGTTTTAAATTTGAAAAGTTAAATTTTCATGCTAAAATAATTTATTTTTTAAGAGCCTGTTTAAATTTATTGGAAAAACGCAAAGACGCTAGGTTTGATATCATTCTTTGTTTTTTTTAGGCGCAAGGAGAAAATCATAGATTTTCTTTTATAATGCTGATGATCAATTTTATCGAAGATAAAATCCTTGCGCCTTAAAGCAAACTATAATTAAACAATTTTTGCGTCTTTGCGAAAAACCAATCTGAAATTTATATTTATTAATTTTTAATAGTCTCTTAATTCAATAAAATCCTCTTTATTCTAAAGTTTAATCTGAAAAATAGAGCGGTATAAATATAAATATGAGAATTTCTTTTAGAAAAATGAAATATGAAAGTACAAAAAATTGGCTATCACCGGCGAATTTTCTTTTTAATCTTATCCCTTTATCAGAATTTTTAAATTAATCATTAAATTTTTCTTGCATAAGAAAGGTAAGATCTGGAATTCTGTTAAAGATATAATTCAAAATGTACTCTTCCATAAAAATTTGAAAACTGAAAAATTAATGTCAAAAGTAGACGAAGAAATCGCACGTGGCGGACAAGGACAGGTTTTAGACCCTGAAACTTACAGAGATTCTATTGGTACAATGGAGCAATCCGGGAATAGAAAATGGGTTTTTCCAAGAAAGCCAAAAGGAAAATATACCAATAAAAGAGAACTTGTAAGTTATGTTTTGCTTTTGGTCTATTTTGCAATTCCGTTTATCAAAATCAATGGAAATCCTTTTTTTAGGTTTAATGTTATCGATGGCGAATATTTCATTGCAGGGCAGCCTTTTTACCCGCAGGATTTTTTCATTCTTACGTTGGGAGCGATCGCTTCGCTTATTTTTATTATCGTCTTTACCATTGCTTTTGGGAGAATTTTTTGTGGCTGGATTTGCCCACAAACCATTTTTATGGAATCTGTTTTTCGTAAAATTGAATATTGGATCGAAGGTGACCGAAATAAACAAATGAGACTCGACCGACAGGAATGGGATTCTGAAAAAATATGGAAAAGAAGCTTAAAATGGTCGGTTTATATTGTTATTTCTTTGATTATCACTCACATTATGTTCATGTATATTGTTGGATATGAAGAAGTTTTTAATATTATTTCTCAAGGCCCGTTTGCAAAACTTACCAACTTTATTGTGATGATCCTTTTTACTGCTGCATTTTACTTTGTTTTTGCGTGGTTCAGAGAGCAGGTTTGTACACTGGTTTGTCCGTACGGAAGATTGCAGGGCGTTTTAATTGATAAAGAAACCATTAATGTTTTTTATGATTTTAAAAGAGGTGAAAACCGCTCAAAATGGCGAAATAATGAAGACCGAAAGGCGGTTGGAAAAGGTGATTGCATAGACTGTTATCAGTGTGTAGTAGTTTGTCCGACCGGAATTGACATCAGAGACGGGCAACAGTTGGAATGTGTAAACTGTACCGCTTGCATTGATGCATGTGATGAAGTAATGGAAAAAGTAGGACTTCCGAAAGGCTTAATCCGTTATGCCTCCGAAAAAGAAATTGAAACCGAAGCTCCATATAAATTTACCGGAAGAATGAAAGGTTTTGCTGTGATTTTGTTTTTATTAGTAGGGTTTTTAGGATTTCTGCTCTACAGCCGTGGCGAAATGGAAGCAAAATTCATCAAACCGGCAGGAAGTACCTTCTTCGTAAGAGACGGAAAAATTACAAATACGTATAACTATACTTTTTTAAATAAAACCAATGAGAAAAAAATAGTGACGATAAAAGTGATTGAACCTGCTCATGCAGAAATAAATTACAGTACAGTAAGCAAAATCACCGTTGATCGGGATAAAATTTCAAAAGGAACGATCAATATCAGTTTTCCGGAAGCTGAAATGAATTTGTCTAAACAAAATATTACGATTGGTGTTTATGACATGAAAGGGAAGTTAATCGATTCTTATCAGACGTATTTTGAAGGACCTTTTAAGCTGCAAATACCTTAAAATATATATAACGGAATTTTTAGATGTTTTTAACGCTATGACCACAATATTTTTCTATTTAAATTTGTAAATATTATCCGTTCGCAAGGGCACTTCGTTTAGCTAATGATAGCAGAAGCCCTTAGTGGAACGCCCTTGCGAACAAAAAAATAATAATCTTTGCGTACTTAGCGTTAAAAAAATTAGATCTCATTAGCTGGATTCAGTTCAAGATCTAATTTATTTACATTTTTATTTCAGATTAAAATTCTAAATTTATTCTAAATTCAAAATATAAATTCGCAGCATGAAAGTTTTAATTATAGAAGACGAAAAGGATCTTGCCGAAAGCATTTCTGAATATCTGTCGGAAGAAAATTATCTCTGCGAATTTGCCTCTACTTTTCAGCAGGCAATGGATAAAATAGCGACTCATCAGTATGATTGTATTATTCTAGACATTATGCTTCCGGATGGAAACGGTTTAGAAATTTTAGAAGAACTGAAAAGACAAAATAAACAAGACGGCGTCATTATTGTTTCTGCTAAAAATGCAGTTGATGATCGAGTAAACGGTCTTCAGATGGGCGCAGATGATTATTTGACAAAACCTTTTCATCTCTCTGAATTGATGGCAAGAGTTTTTTCAATTATCCGCAGAAAACAGTTTGATAATTCCAACAAAATACAGAATAATGAGCTGCAGATCGATTTGTTGTCGAAAACCGTAACGATTAATAATCAGACGATCGTTTTAACCAAAAAAGAGTTTGATCTGTTGATTTATTTCATCGGAAATAAAAATAAGGTAATCTCTAAAAGTACTTTAGCAGAGCATCTTTCCGGAGATTTTGCAGATATGCTTGATAATCATGATTTTGTTTATGCTCATGTTAAAAACCTGAAGAAAAAATTGTACGATGCAGGTTGCGACCATTATTTAAAAACAGTTTACGGAACCGGTTACAAATGGGAAAATTGATATGAAACCACTGCTGAGTAAAACCACAAAACCGTTTATTATCTACGTGCTGATTGTTTTAATCATCAGTATTCCTGTGTATTATTTTGTGGTGGATTTTATTTGGCAGGAAGAATTGGATGAGCATAACACAATTGTTGCCGAAAAAACGTCGTATGAATTTAATAAAGCTCATATGACTCATGATGAAATTGAGCAGAATATTGCGCTTTGGAATAAAATTCAGCCGGGAACAAATATTGAAAAAATTTCTATTGATCAGGTTAAACCAGATTCTATTTTTACCGTTGAAAAATACAAACCTTTCTCCGCAGACAAGAAAATCGAGCGTTACAGATGCCTGAAAAAAATCGTTTACATCAAGAAAAAACCTTATCTTTTTACAATTGAAACCAACATTGAAGAAACTGAAGATACCGTAATGATTATCGGATTGATTACAGGTTTTTTCTTTCTCTTGATTGTGACAGGATTGTTTATTTTAAACAGAAGATTATCCAAAACAATTTGGGAACCTTTCCGCGATACTTTAGAAAAATTAAAAAAATTCAACCTTAATAATCAGGATAAAATTGATTTTCTGAAAACAGACACCAAAGAATTTGAAGACCTTAATGAATCACTGCGAAAGCTTATTGACCACAGTGTTTCTGTTTACGCAACACAAAAAGAATTTACAGAAAATGCTTCTCACGAATTACAAACACCTTTAGCTATTTTAAAAAACAAACTCGATATTTTACTTCAAAGCAAAGATTTAACTGAAAAACAGTATGAAATTGCCGAGGAAATGAACCGTGCTTTAACAAGAAGCTCCAGAATCAATAAAAATTTATTGCTTTTAGCCAAAATTGAAAACAATCAGTTCGAAAATTCTGATATGCAATTGGATGAACTTGTCACACAATGTTTTGAAACGATTCAGGAGCATTTTCAACAGAAAAACATTTCGGTTTCAAGTACAATCAAATCAAATGTGAAAGCATTTGGAAATACTGCTTTGACGGAAGTTTTAATCAATAATCTCCTGATTAATGCGATTCGTCATACTCCGAATGCAGGAATAATAAAAATTGAATTGAATGAAAAATTATTGCAGATTTACAATTCAGGAACTCAAAGTCTGAATCCTGATTTGCTTTTCAAGCGGTTTTCCAGATTCTCTACAGATAATAAAGGGAGCGGTTTGGGTTTGGCGATCATCAAAGAAATTTGTAAATTTCATCATTGGGAAATAGAATATTTTTTCGAAAATGATTTCCATATTTTTTCTGTGAAATTCTAAAATTCAAAATTTCTTCAAAATTGAAATGTAATCTTGTCGTCTCAAATTATTGTGATGATATTCAAGAGCCTGTCAATTTTTATTAAAAACCTTTATAGAACAAGATTTTCTACGCTTTTTAGTGTATTAAGCTTATATATTTTACTTTCATTTCTTATTCGGATTTCTTTTCTGATCTGGTCTTCAAAAGATGTAGATTTTAATTTAATTTATATTCTGAGAGCATTTTTCACAGGATTTATTTATGATTTTACCGTCGGAACTTTATTTCTGTTTTTATATGGTTTGTATCTTTTGATTATTCCTAAAAAATGCATTGGTTCCCTGTTTGACAAAGGTTTCACTTACTTATATTTAACCTTGATTTTTATCATCATTTACTTCAGTTTATTGGCTGAAATTCCTTTTTGGGATGAGTTTGGAGTGAGATTTAATTTCATTGCGGTTGATTATCTGATTTACACTTATGAAGTTTTCGAAAACATCAACGAGTCTTATCCGTTGCCTTTTATTGCTGTTATTTTGATAGCTTTAATTGTGTTTACTTTTGTTCTTTTAAAAAAAATAAATGTTTTCAAACATACTTTTTCAGATAAAATACCCATTTCAAAACGTTTTGTTATTTTGTTTCCTTTACTGTTGATTTCGGTTGGTTTAGGGTTAATAATGAAAAATAAACAGGCGGATTTTAGTAATAATATGGTCGTTAATGAATTGGGGAAAAATGGCGCGTTTTCTTTTGTTGCTGCGTTCAGGTCAAACGAATTGGATTATGAAACATTCTACCCGAAACTTCAGGAAAAAGAAGTTTATTCAGTTCTCAAAAAAAATCTGTTGCAGGAAAATCAAAAATTCACAACCAAAAATTTTGATGATATTTCGAGAGTAACAAGTGGAAATCAGGAGCAAAACCCCAACATTATATTAATTGCTATTGAAAGCTTTAGTGCAGATTTTCTTACTGAATTCGGGAATAAAGATCATCTTACGCCGAATTATGATCAATTATCAAAAGAAAGTATATTTTTCACCAACTTATATGCAACCGGTACCAGAACAGTTCGTGGAATGGAAGCTTTGACTTTGGGTGTTCCTCCAACTCCCGGAAACAGTATTGTGAGAAGGCCGAACAATGAAAACCTGTTTTCAATTTCCACAATTATTAAAAACAAAAATTATCATCCATATTTTATTTACGGCGGAGACGGATATTTTGATAATATGAATAACTTTTTTGGCGGACAGGGTTTTGATATTGTCGACAGAGACCGTGGGAATCCTTTATCTGACCAGATAAAAACTTCGAGATTCCGTATAAAAGATAATGAAGTGAGTTTTGAAAATGCTTGGGGAATTTGCGACGAAGATTTGTATAAACAGTCAATAAAATATGCAGATTTAAACAGCAAACAAGGAAAACCATTCTTTGAATTTGTGATGACGACTTCCAATCACAAACCTTATACTTTTCCGGATGGTAAAATAAATCTTCCGCAAGGAGACCGAAATGCCGCTGTGAAATATACAGATTATGCTTTGGGAAAATTTATTGCCGAAGCAAAATCAAAGCCGTGGTTTAAAAATACTGTTTTTGTAATCGTGGCCGATCATTGTGCAAGCAGTGCCGGAAAATGGGAAATCAATATTGCAAAACATCACATTCCAGCTATTATTTTTAATCTTAATCATTCACCTGAAAAAATCGACCGACTTACTTCACAG
>Ga0256791_1000668_pt1 | contig 11789 bp, 8 predicted proteins | sample MC6MC0942MT_FD_190188 | JGI IMG/M metagenome (GOLD analysis project Ga0256791, IMG submission 190188) | Metatranscriptome of enriched soil aggregate microbial communities from Iowa State University, Ames, United States - MC6-MC0942-MT... | ecosystem: Environmental > Terrestrial > Soil >...
AAATTTATCTAAGTTTGACCAATCCACTAATGGGAATTAATAGTACTTTATGAGGTATATTCGTTTTTTTTTAAAAACCTTTATTATATGCTTAGTTTTTCTATTCTCTTGCTGTCAGCTGTATGCCCAAGAACAGTTGCAGGAGCTACAGAAATCATACTACAATCTTCCATTGGGGAGTAAGGAGCGGTTTCTGTTGACCGGAAAATATGCGCAGGCGCTATATTTCGCCAATGAGAAAGCATTGGCAAGTCAGTTGCTCAATGATAATATTCAATTGGCCAAAAATTACCCCGACAAACAATACTATGCCTATTTAAATTGCATCGCGGCAATGAATAGTTATAACGATCGCCTCTTTGAGAAATCGCGTTTTTACCTTGAACATGCAAAGTCTGTTCTTCCCATAATCAATGATAACGGTATCAAGGGATATATTCATTATTGTGATGGCTGGATTATGACAAGACAGAATAAGGAGGATCAGGCTGTTTCCCAGTTTCATAAAGCAATTTCTTTTTTGGAAAAAGCCCCCCAGACAGATGCGAATATAGCCCGTAAATTGGCGATATATAAAGAATTGACGGCTATTTATGCCAATCAGCGGAATTACGAATTTCAGGAGAAGTACACGAACCTTTTATTGGAGACAGCGAAAGCAGGTCAGAATACGAATAGTTTATTTGATGCCTATATGCAAGCTGGTTACCTATTTGAGGAGGAATATCGGTCAAACCGAACAGATCAGCAACTTTTGAAGAAAGCCGAAGAACATTATTTGGAAGCTTACCGAATAGCAAAAACTAATCAGAAAAATCTTATTAATCCGACAGATATGGCCTATGTCTCGGTGAACCTAGCTAATCTGTATCATGAATTTTATCCGGAGAATGGTAGTAAAAAGGCGATGTCATTTGCCCAACAGGCCTTGGAAATTGCACAGGAAACAGGACAATATGCCATCTCTGTTCCAGCCTATGGTGTATTGGCTGACGAGGCATTTAAAAGAGGCCATCGGGATCAGGGCAAAAAGTATCTGCAACAAGCGCTTTACAACCTGCAGCGAGAGCCACATTATGATTATCAGATGGGATTAAGTCTTTTTAGTAGACTGGCTGAAGTGAGTGTCGAAGAGGGAAAATACGAAGAGGCATTTCAATATCAAAAAAGTTATATCAATGTGTTCGAGGAGGCATTCAACTCGGATAAATTGGATAAAACCAAACAACTTGAAATAAAATATGAACGGGAACTGCAAAACCAAAAATTAATGCGTCTTCGTTTAGAGGGGGAGAAAAAGGGACAGCAGATCAAATTGATGAAAGCGCTTAATGACCGACAGAATCAATTGGTTGAAAATTTAAAATTAAACGAACTAAACCGTACCCAACAGTTGAAAGTACTTCGGCTTGAGCGTGACAAAAAGGAACAGGACTTGCAATTAAGCCGCTTGGAGAATGAACAACGATTACAGGAACTTGATGTTTCCAAGCAGGAGATTGCCTTTAAATCACGCATGAATTCAATTTATATCTGGTTATTTATTAGCTGTTTAATCGCTGTCATCTTATTGTTTTATGCCTACTGGCAACGTTCCAAGACACTAAAGCAAAAGGAACACATGCATGGACTTGAAATCGAAAAAAACAATCAACAACATGCCATCAAAAATCTGACGGCGATGTTGGCAGGGGAAGAGAAGGAGCGGACACGTCTGGCTAGAGACCTGCACGATGGCTTAGGAGGATTGCTGTCAAGTACGAAATTGGGCTTATCCTCAATTAGCGATGGGGACACCGAACAGCCTTCAGTTAAGAATGGTATTACGCGGAGTATCGAACTGCTGGATGATGCTGTGGATGAATTGCGTCGACTTGCACATAACCTGATGCCGGACCTAATTGTCAAATATGGTCTAGAGGAAGCCTTAAAGGATTATGCCGCACGGATGAGTCAACCGAATTGTCAGGTAGAAAGTGAATTTATCCAATTTGAATCAAAATTAAGTGTAGAACATCAGATTTCCTTATATAGAATAATCCAAGAACTGGTAAACAATGCATTTAAGCATGCCGCAGCAAGCAATATCTTCATACAACTTTCTGTATATAATGAACGTTTACATATTACTATTGAAGATGATGGCAAGGGATTTGATACCGAAAAGATAGATTTACAACATTCTGCAGGCATGCACAATATACAGTCAAGACTTTCTTTTCTACATGGCGACATGAAGGTGATATCCGCCATCGGCGAAGGAACTACCATAGAAATTGAAATGCCTGTTGGTTAATTAATAACTTAAGATGATAAAAATAGCGATTACAGACGATCACCCGCTGTTGTTGGAGGGATTAAAAAATATTATCAATTCCCACGAAGATTTTGAAGTTGTGGGTATGTATGCAAGTGCAGCAGAACTATTTAAAAACATTGTAGCAGATGCACCGCTTGTATTGTTATTGGATATCAATCTTCCCGATGCAAATGGAATAGATCTAGTCAAGGGGCTGAAAGAAGCCCATAAAGAGCTGAAAATAGTAGCCTTTAGTGTGCATAATGAATTGGCGGTTATCAATAGTATTTTGAATGAGGGGGCAGATGCTTATCTTCAAAAAAATGCCACCGGCAATGAAATCATTACCGCCATATCCGATGTTTTGGTGGGCAAGCGGTATATCTGTGAGAAAACCCAAGTTATACTCAATAAGAAAACAGATGCCGGACTGAAACAAGTTCCCAAACTTACACGTCGTGAAAAGGAGATATTGACCTTTGTGGCCAAAGGAATGACGACCAATCAGATTGCCGAATCCCTGTTTATTAGTTCCCATACCGTGGAGAGCCATCGTAAAAACTTAATGGAAAAATTTCAGACGAAAAGTGTAACTGCGGCGGTCAAATCCGCTATAGAATATGGTTTGATACGTGAAGCTTAGTAGAAATCTGTGAATTACCTGAATTCAGGGATGAGAATAGCCTATTGCATTTGATACATTTGATGCTATAGATAAATAAGAGAAAGTATCAAATGTATATGGTTATATCAGCTAGTTTATTAGGTCGTCCGGGAAGAAAATTGCTTCCCTATTGTTTTGGCGTTATGTTATCTTTGGGTTTTGGTTCGGTGCAAGCGCAGGGATTTGACACCAAAATACCTGATGGATCGAATACAGTAGTGGCTATCAATCTGGCTAAAGTCGTTGAATACGCAGAAGCTTCCACATTGAATAAGTTGCTGGATCGGATTGGTTTTTTTAAATATTTTGAAAAGAAGGGTATTGACCTGCAAAAGGATTTCCAGCAGACAGGAGTTGATTCGAAGGGAATGGCTATATACTACAGGAATGATAGGGATAGCTTGCTATACGGAGAGTTGATTGTCCCGATCAATGCTGTCAGCCGCTTTGAAAAGTTGTTGAATATGCAGGGGACTTCGCTTCCTGCCTTGAACGGCTATAGCCGATTTAGAACCGTGGATGGTCAATTGCTCGCTTGGAATGCAAAGGAGTTTAGAATTTTAAAAGGTGAGGTTGGCACGACCTATCTTGCCAACGATTCTACTGCCGCAATATATGGGATCGAAAATATAGATTATGCCGCCGCTGCAGTATCTGCCGCCACTGCGGCAGCAGATGAGGCCGAGGCAGCAGCTAATTGTGCTGATTCTGTACCAATGGATTCTACAACGATGGAATGGGATGCATTTGATACATTAAAAGCTGAGGTAAAGCAAGAGGAGGGAGAACCTTTGGACGTCTATGCCAGTGTAACCGAGGCTGATACTAGTGCCTATGAAAATCATATCAACTATGATTCACTTGATACCGCTTTCGAGGAGGTGAATAGACGAAATGATTCTATTAAGAATATATTATTGGAAAAATGGTTACTGCGTGAGCAGGAGCAGTTATTGAACGGTAACTATCCAAATATAACTGCACAAGAGCAGGCGCATTTTCTGAAGAATGTGGATATTGCACGTGTATGGCTACCCAAAGTTGAAGGTCTCTATGACGGACTTCGTTCTGTACGTTCCATGGTAGATGCGTATTATCATACAAGCAGTTTCTCTTTGGAAAATGACTATAAGGACATGTTTTTTGACCTGACGCAACAGGGAAATAAAATTACGCTTAAAACCGGTGTAACCCTGGGCAAAGATTTAGTGAAACTGACTAAACAATTGTATGCAAGGAAGCCCAATCCGAAGTTTGCAAAGTATTTAACAGAGGAAACTTTAGGTTATTTTAATGTCAATGTGAATACCGAAGCTTACCTAAAGGAAATACCGGCATTTTTCACAAAAAACCTGAAAAAATATTTTGGAAAAGAGAATGAGGTACTTGAGCTGATGGCTCTTGGACTTGAAATTGCACTGGATGAAAAAGCTGTTGCCAAAATAATGCCCGGGGACAATTTGGTCGTTGTCAATGGAATTACTAATCTGAAGGTCGACTATGTTGATTACGACTATGATGATAATTATGACCTAAAGGAAGTTAATAAGACAAAGGAGGAGAAGGTAGTATCTTTTATCTGGATGTTTACATCCGAAGATCAAAGGATTATCAAAAAGGCATTGGATGTCGCGGTATCAAAGTCTGATGCAAGCTTTGCGGGAGGGATCTATAAAATCAAACAAGGCAATGGCAAAGATTTTCCTTTATACCTGCTGTTCAATGAAGATCTAGTGATGATCAGTAACGATAGCCTACAGTTAAATAAAATTTTGCACAAGGATAACTATCCGACCAAGCCCAATAAATCTTTTGCTAAACTTATGAAAGTAAGTAAATTTTCTGCGGCTTTCCAAACAAAGAAAATACCAGCGCTGACAAAAGATCTAAATCTCGTATTGGGCAATAGCTGGCGATCTACATTAGCAGAATTGAATAATTATGGTAATTTTACCTTGAGTTCTAAAGGAATTGTGGGCGATAAACTGGAAACTGATTTGCAACTTGAACTGCCAGCAAACGCAAACAATGGCTTACAGTTTATGATCAACCAACTGCTTGATGGCATTGTGCCGGATGAACAACCTGAACTGGACAACCCAATTGATATAACTGACAATGATTAAAAAAGGAATAATTTGGACTTTAGGTATTATCGTAGGATTAGTGATAATAGGCTGTGGCATTTACATCATTCGACAACAGCAGTCGTATAAGTCTGTAGTCCATAAAAAGAGTAAGGCTCTATTGACGATTTCTCTGGATGATATCCTATTGAATCAATTTTTCGATAAATGGCAAACTGCACCGAAAGGAGGGCAGGACTTTGCTAAAAAATTGACTAAGCTAAAAGACAATGGAATAGATATCAAGGCCAATGTATTCCTTTTTTCTCTGGAAGACACGACAAAGAACTTTTATGCTTTTTTTGATTTGAAAGATGAGAAGCAATTTCTGACATTCTTAAAAGAGGGGCTGGAAGTTGATTCCATTGAAAATAATGTCGCTCCGGGAGTAAATTATGCTTATCAGGATACAAATAAAATTGCATTTGTTTGGAAGGGTAACACCGTGTTGGTGGGACTGGGTTTTAATCTCGATAAAAAGAAGGATGAAATGATCCAGTTGATCCAGTCGGATACAGAGCGGGTATCTATTGAGAGTTTCATCAATCACCCGAGCGAACTAACCCGTAAATCATTGCGTTATAGTGCTATTTCTTCCAAAAATTTTATTGAATTTGACCTGAAAGGTAGCCGTATTGAGATCGTAGGTGAACTCCAATCTGATACTTGGAATTTTCCACAGGAATATCTCGTCCGGGAATTGGTAAACGAAAATTACATCAGCAAAGGCTGGATCAATTTTCCAAACGAACGATTAAAGACAGCTTTAAAAGACATGCTTGTTGATCTTCCGATTTCGGCAGACTCGATTATGGCCCATGCGAATGGGAATTACGTTGATATCGAAGTTTTAAAAAATCAGGTCGTACAGACAGATACCATTATTAATTATGCGGTGAATGACAATTTTGAAACAGTAGAGGAAAAAACAGCCTATGAAAGTAAAGTGCCAAATGTTCGGTTTGGAATTCGGGGGGATGAGAGCTTACCTAAATTTCTCCCCAATAAGTTGTTTTACCAGTGGTTTCAGAAAAATGATGGTCAATTTAGTATATTATCGACGGCTTCAACGATAGACAAGATGCAGGCAAAATATACGAAAACCAATAGTCTTTCACATGTCGCAATTCATCTTGTGGATTGGCCGAATGCTTTAAAAGTCACTCCGATTTTAATGTTGAAGGCGATCGCTTCGGATATGGATCTTACCTTAAAAGTCGCGGGCGCCAATCAGCTTGTTTTTCAGGGGACTATTTGGGATTATTCGCATGAATAATAGGGTTGCGCCACACTAGTATTCCGCTGTTTCTTTGTAAATCCAAAAACATTCTTTACCGGAAGGTGGTTTATTCTTATTGACAAAGATGATCAATATGGATATAAGGACTAAAAGTAGAAGTAAGATAAAGACCTACTGGCGAATTTTGAAGAGTTCAGTTGCCGGATTTTTGAATGAAGATTCAATGAAATATAGTGCTTCTTTATCTTACTATACTGTTTTTTCGATCGGCCCAATACTGGTTTTAATAATTGCGCTGGCAGGTATATTTTATGGTGAAGATGCCATCGAGGGGAAGGTCTTTATGGAACTGCGTGGCTTAGTAGGTAACAGTGCCGCCAAACAGATTCAGGAAGTTATTCAAAATCTCGAACTCTCGGGCAAATCCAACATGGCACTGCTAATTAGCAGCATAACTTTGATATTAGGAGCAACCAGTGTATTTGGAGATATCCAAAATTCAATCAATAAAATCTGGCATGTACGGGCCAAGCCGAAGAAGGGCTGGTTGAAATTGATTCAGGATCGCTTGTTGTCTTCTTCCTTAGTCATTGGTCTGGGATTTTTATTGGTTGTCACCTTGATTATCAATGGTGTAATCTTGGCCCTTACAGGACAATTGCAACGTTATTTTCCCGACATGACAGTGGTGCTGCTTGACGGAATCAACTTTGCGTTATCATTTGGTATTATATTCTTACTCTTTAGTATTATTTTTAAAGTACTTCCCGACGTCAATATTCAATGGCGGACAGTTCGTGCAGGAGCCCTATTTACAGCAGTTTTGTTTATTTTGGGTCGTTATCTGATCGGAATATATCTGGAACATTCAGCGACCCAGGACACCTATGGTGCTGCGGGATCATTTGTCTTGATTTTGCTTTGGGTGTATTATACTGCTGCTATCTTATATTTTGGAGCCATCTATACAAGAGAATACGCAACGGTGATGGGGATTCCGATCGAACCAGCTCAATTTGCCGTACATGTGGAGACTCAGGAAATCGAACGTGCTGGTGGTGAGATTCCTCCAGCTCCGTTGACACAGGAGGAGAAGCGGGTAGAGGCCGACCCAGTAGATGATCCCAAGGCCTAGAACGCCCCCGTCTCTTCGGTATCTGTGGTATTATGTTCACGGTATAATTTTTCACCTATAGCACCTTTGTCACCCAAAGCACGTCCCTTAATAAGCCATGAACTGCCAAATAAAAAAAGTGCAATGGCCTCAAATACAAGTGTTGCATACCCAAAGAGCTTAAACGGAATCAAAGCGATACAAACGATTATACCATAGCCACAAAAACGGTAAATATTATTTTCATTCATGACACTAATCGGAATCTCTTTGTTTGGTTCTTGGCCAATAGTAAATACATTGATGGAAAGGAATGCAAACGTCAGAAAAAGTACAGCTGCAAACCCATAATGTAGTTCCTTTAAACCAACTGCAACCAGTGTGCATTGCGTGCAGCTGCTACCAATTGGATCTGTGGGTATAAAGGCAACTCCAATCGCCATAAATCCAGCAAGATTTGTGAGGATATTATCATTTTTCCAAATGACTTTATTTCCATTTCCTTTATAGCAGATTAGAAATAATCCAACGGCAGACAAAGTTCCGGTAAAAATTTCTCTCAGATTTGAAAAATAGTAATGACTGATGGATGGTTGAATGCTGGTGCTGAAAAACTTAAATAAGGACAGCAAAACCAAGATAATAGGTAGAAAGATGCCCAGATAACCGATCGCCCGCCGTAATCTTCGATATGCAAAAAGATTGTGATTCTGAATGTTTTTGATATGCATAAATACAATAAAGATTAGGTTAAAAAGTTTCTTATAGCGTTGCTCGTCCCGAATGGCCGAAAACATGTTTATTACAACTGAACAGCTATTCTAAAAATTAAACCGCGCGTATTTTATCTACGGGCTTATAACTTTCTGACTTCGTCATATAGTCTGTCCACATCTTTCTTTTGAAAGAGGGCGGTTCCTTCGGCCATAGTGGTTGCCGATCCGCAAGCTACTCCCATACGAAGCAGTTCTTCGGTTGTGCCTTCTCTGGTCAGAACGGATACCATACCTGCAACCATACTATCTCCAGCACCAACAGTACTACGTATTTTTACAAGTGGTGGAACCATCTGAATTTTTTCTGCTGCGGTATACAGCACGGCTCCCTGAGCTCCCAGAGATACGACAACAAGGACAGCTTGGCCCTGTGCAATTATTTGCTTGGCGGCATGATCCAGATCTGTGCTAGCCAGTTCTTCTTTTCCAACAAGAGCGGCCAATTCACCCGCATTTGGTTTCAGCAAATATACGCCTTCCTCCAAAGCAACTTTAAGCGCATCTCCGGAAGTATCTACGATCACTTTGCTTCCTTTTGCTTTATATTTATTGATAAGTAATCCAATAAAGTCCGCGGGAACATCATTTGGGAGGCTACCACTGATGACGACAAAATCAGGTATTGGATTTAATTGGTCAACAATAGCCAAAATGTTTTCCTTCTCTTCCGCTGTAAAAGCTTCACCAGGAAATCCAAATCGATATTGTTGATTGGTGGTCGTATCTATCACAATAAAGTTTTCCCTTGTTTCACTGCTGATATGGATTGGTGTAATATCGAGTTCTTCTTGTTTTAACAATCCCTCCAACATATTGCCCGTTTTTCCTCCAGAGGTAAAAAGTGCGTTTGAAGATATACCAAGTCGTTTGAGAGCACGGCTTACATTAATACCACCACCACCAGCTTCATACTTTGGGGGATTGCAGCGCAGTTTCTTTTCGGGAACAATGTTTTGAACACTTGTACTTTTGTCTACCGAAGGGTTTAATGTAATGGTTAATACAGTTTTTTTCATCATATTGCTTTCATTAAACTTAGGATTTTCCCTATGCTGAATATATGTTAACATGTAAAAGATAGCTCCTAGTAATGTAGTGGAATATCTTTCAAACAAATACAGTCCAATTCCTTTCGTTAATGCCATGACTTCTGAAATGGATTAAAGTAAAGTATGCTATATGAAGATAACCGTTATTTGTTAATTTACATTCAATTTTTTATAAAATTATTAGGCTGCTTTCAGGAAGCTCTTTGTTTCCCTTTTGGTATTTTATGATTGATATATTCATCTTCGATCACGTGGATAATGGTTAGGCTGTATTTAATATGCAATAGCTTTGTCAATCTAGATTGAGCTAAAAAGATCACTATAATTTTTTATTTAAATGATACGACAACGAATAGATAGGGAAGTAAAGTAATAACAATCATTAAGACTTTTTACAATATATTTTCTCTGGAAACGAGGGTTAGCAAATCAGTCGTATTACTCACATTAAATTTTTGCAGAAGGTACTTGCAATAAGTGTCTATCGTTGAGTTGCTTAAAAGCAATAGGTCTGCAATTTCAGTTATTTTTTTCCCTTGAACTAGGTAGCGCAATAGTTCTTGTTCACGTCTGGTTAGGGTAGGTAAGGGACTTGGATTGTCTAAAGATCTATTTAATAGATTATCTGCTTCAGGACTTAAGACAATCTCGCCACGCATCACTTTTTCAATCGCTTCCAAGATCTCGGTAGCTTCGGTATTTTTGAGAATAAAACCGGATCCTCCTTGTTGCAGCAGTTCAACAATTGTACTTCTTTCAAGTGCGCTGCTCATTCCCAATACACGAACCACAGGGAACTTTTCTTTAACCTCCTTACAGACATCAATTCCACGTCCATCACTGAGAAACATATCCACCAAAAGCAGATCCACAGGCTTGGCCCTGATAAAATCGTTAAATAGCATAATACTCGGAAAACCGATGACTGTTGCATTCGTGATATTTCTCCTGATAATTTCTTGGATACCATCCAATACCATTGGATGATCATCTAATATGGCTATAACGAATTCTCTATCGTACATAAATCTCAATATTTACGGAGGTTCCATTTCCTGGATCACTATCAATTGACAATGTCCCTTTAAGAAAGTCAACCCGATTCTGAATATTTTTGAGACCTATACCTGTTACGTTTGACATTTTTCCTGTGTCAAATCCCTTACCATTGTCATCTACGGTGATCAAGATAGCATCTTGTTCTTGGATAAGTTGCACCAGAATATTTTTTGCCTTACCGTGTTTGATTGCATTGGTCAATAATTCTTGTACAATGCGGTAGATATGAACAGTATTATTCATGGAATGATCTGACAACAAACCACTGGATTGAAATTCAATCTGTACCTCGGAGCTTATCAGATCTGTACATAGGTCATGTAGTGCTGTCTCAAGCCCATTTTTCAGTAGACTTTCCGGCATCATTCCTCTTGCGGTTCTTCTGAGCTCCCCAATGGCGGAGTGAAGTTGCTCATTTGCCTTTTGGACCATCAATTCTTTATCTGCAGTTGGATCTGAAAGCTTTAGTTTTATTCCACTTAATGTTCCACCGATACCATCGTGTAAATCACGCGCGATCCGTATACGTTCGCGATCTTCACCTTCAAGTAGCGCCTGCGATATTTTAAGTTCTTGATCCCGGCCGATTTCCTCCAAACGTTTTCTATTATTCTTTTTATTTGTCCTTAGCACATAAAAAAGAAACAACATGACCAATAAGAAAGTAAGAGCGCCAATACCCAAAACTAAATTCAGCAAAACTTGATTTTTGCTTTTTAATACGACTTCACGTTGTTCATTTTCCAATAGGGCAATACGTTTTTCTTTTTCTGCGGTTTGATAGTTGATTTCTAGATTCTGTATCTCTACTTCCATGTTTTCGTATTTCGTGCTATCAGAAATAGTTGAATATCGCTTTTGAAAGGTGTAAGCAGTTTTATAATCACCATTTCTGCTGGCCATAAGCGCGACATCCTGTGCATGACTGGCGGCGACCGATTTACGGTCATCCTCTTTTGCCATGTTATATAAAGTAAATGCAGCCTGCTGAGCTGTTTTATTGTCTTCAGCTAAATAGGCAACCTCATATTGTGAATTGTAGAAATCATAGTAATTGGTTCGGCTCTTCAAATTTTTCAGCGCTTTTTCCGCTTGTGCTAGCGCCGCCCTGGATTTTTTTAAATCCTTCTTTCTGACGTAATACCAGGTCAAATAAGCGTAATAACGACAGGAATATAGGGTGGAAGTCCCCACTTGATCTAAATACAACTTGACTTTATCAAGATAGGTTTTCATAAGCACCAGATCATTCTGCCCGTATGTAATTAAAGTGCCTATGAGATAAGTACCAATTTTATGCTCTGGATCAAAATTATTTTTATTTAGAAAATCGATCCCTTTTAGAATATAGAATGTGGCTTTTTCATAATCTTCCAATTCGTTAAAGGTGGCTGCAATGTTCTCCAAGGTTACATGATAAAGCCTATTATCCTTTATCTTTTCAAATATTGGTAGATTTTCA
>Ga0256791_1000675_pt1 | contig 11739 bp, 10 predicted proteins | sample MC6MC0942MT_FD_190188 | JGI IMG/M metagenome (GOLD analysis project Ga0256791, IMG submission 190188) | Metatranscriptome of enriched soil aggregate microbial communities from Iowa State University, Ames, United States - MC6-MC0942-MT... | ecosystem: Environmental > Terrestrial > Soil >...
CGACGACGAGCAGGAAGACCATCACGATGCGCACCTTCTCGATGCGCCACAGCACGAGCAGCCCCAGCACGGCCACCGCGACGGCGAGCACGGGCGTTCCCACCCACCACGACGAGCGGGAGCCGAGGCCGAGCACCGTCACGACAGCCGCGCCGAAGGCCGCAGGATTCAGCACGTGCCGGCCGCGCCACGCGATCAGGTACTTCGACAGGCTCGCGAGAGCGCCGGCCAGCGCATTGCCCAGCAGGCCTCCGGCCGTCAGCGAGGGCTGCATCACGAACAGCAGGATGAGCGCGGTGACCAGCGACGACTCCACGCGCCAGGGCAGCCGGAGGATGCGCTGCGCTGCGGCGTCGACCGCCGAGATCACGATGGCGAGCACCGCGAAGGACGCAAGGATCTCCGCCGCGCTCGGAACGACGAGCCCGGTGAAGGAGAAGCCGAGGGCCACCACGGCGAGCGCGACCAGGGCGAAGAACACCAGGCGGTACATCGAGATGCCGCCGAGCACCGCCAGCACGCGCTGCCGCAGCGCGGTCAGGGAGGGGATCACTGCGTGACGGCGTGCCTCAGGCGGCGCCGTTGAACATGCTCGTGACCGAACCGTCCTCGAAGACCTGGCGGATGGCCGTGGCCAGCAGCGGTGCGATCGGGAGGATGACGAGTTCGTCCCAGCGACGCGACTCCGACAGCGGGATCGTGTCGGTCACGACGACCTGGTCGATCGCCTCGTCCTGCAGGCGCACGGATGCTGGGTCGCTGAAGATCGCATGCGTGGCGGCGACGATCACCTTGCGGGCACCGTTCGCCTTCAGCGCCTGCGCGGCCTTCACGATCGTGCCACCGGTGTCGATCATGTCGTCGACGAGCAGGCAGGTGCGGTCGTTCACGGTACCGACGATCTCGTGCACCGAGACCTGGTTCGCGACCTTCGGGTCGCGGCGCTTGTGGATGATCGCCAGCGGCGCGTTCAGGCTGTCGGACCAGGTGTCGGCGACCCGCACGCGGCCCATGTCGGGCGAGACGATGGTGAGCGTCTCGCGGTCCTCGGCGGTGAGGGTCTCCTCGAAGTGCTTCAGCAGCACGGGCTTGGCGAAGAGGTGGTCGACGGGACCGTCGAAGAAGCCCTGGATCTGCGCGGCGTGCAGATCCACGCTCATGACACGGTCGGCGCCGGCGACCTTCAGCATGTCGGCGACCAGGCGGGCGCTGATCGGCTCGCGACCGCGGCCCTTCTTGTCCTGGCGGGAGTACGGGTAGTACGGGGCGACGACCGTGATGCGCTTGGCGGATGCCCGCTTGGCGGCGTCCAGCATGATGAGCGTCTCCATGAGCCACTCGTTGACCGGCTCGCCGAAGGACTGCACGATGAAGAGGTCGCAGCCGCGGATCGACACCTCGAAGCGGGCGTAGATCTCACCCGAGGCGAACGTGCGGTGCTCGACGGGCGCCATCTCCTGACCCAGCGCAGCGGCGACCGCCGCCGTCAGCTCGGGATGGGAGCGACCGCCGGCGACGACCAGTCGCTTCTTGGTCTTGGCGATCAGCCCGGGTGCGACCCCGTTCTCCCGATCCAGTGCCACCGTCTTCTTCTTGTGCCCCATCCGAGCCGCCTATTCCGCCGATCGTTCCCGTGCGGCGGCATCCGCCGCGCCGGTTCCTGCTCTGTTCTTCTCGACCCACCCCTCGATGTTGCGCTGAGGGGCGACGCTCATGGCCAGCGAGCCTGCGGGGACGTCCTTGCGGACGACAGCACCTGCACCGGTCTTCGCACCTGCACCAAGCCTAACGGGCGCGACGAGCACCGTGTGAGAGCCGGTGTGCACCTCGTCCCCGATCTCGGTGCGGTGCTTGTTCACATCGTCGTAGTTCGCGGTGATCGTGCTCGCGCCCAGGTTGACGTGGCGGCCGATCACGGCATCCCCCACGTAGGACAGATGCGGGACCTTGCTGCCCTCGCCGATCTGCGCGTTCTTGGTCTCGACGTAGGCGCCGATCTTGCCGCCCTCGCCGAGCACCGTCCCGGGGCGCAGGAACGAGAAGGGGCCCACCGTGGCGCGAGCACCGATCACGGCCAGATTCGCATCGGTGCGCTTGACGACGGCGTCCTCGCCGACCTCGGTGTCGACCAGTGTGGTGTCGGGGCCGATGGTGGCGCCTGTCGCGATCACGCAGGCGCGCAGGAGCTGCGTGTTCGGCAGGACGGTCACGTCGGGTGCGAGCACGACATCGTCGTCGATCCACGTGGTGGCCGGGTCGATGATCGTGACGCCCTCGCGCTGCCAGCGACGGACGATGCGCTGGTTGAGCACCCGGCCGGCCTCCGCGAGCTGAGCGCGGTCGTTCACGCCGAAGGTGGATGCCGCGTCCGGTGCGAGCTCGGCGGCGACGTGCTCGGCCGCGCCCCGCAGCAGGCCGATTACGTCGGTGAGGTACAGCTCGCCCTGAGCGTTGTTCTGGTCGATGCGGGTCAGGAAGGTGCGCAGCGCCGCGACCCGGAAGACGTAGACGCCCGCGTTGATCTCGGTGACGGCGGCCTCGGCGTCCGTGGCGTCCTTCTGCTCGACGATGCGCTCGACGGCGCCGTCGGCGCCGCGGATCACGCGGCCGTAGCCGGTCGGGTCATCCAGATGGGCGCTCAGCAGGGTGGCCGCGGCGGATGCCGCCCGGTGACCGTCGAGCAGGTGCTGCAGCGTGTCGGCCTCCAGCAGCGGCACGTCTCCGGAGAGCACGAGCACGTCGCCGTCGAAGTCGTCCGGGAGTGCGTCGAGTGCGACCTGCACGGCGCGGCCGGTGCCCGGGATCTCGTCCTGATCGACGATGCGCGCGTCCGGGTACTGCTCGGCGAGCGTCGCGATGACCTGCTCCCGCTCGTGCCGCACGACGACCTCGATGTGCAGCGCCCCCAGCGCGTGCGCGGTGGTCAGCACGTGTCCGACCAGGGGCCTGCCGCCGATCTCGTGCAGCACCTTGGGCAGGCGCGACTTCATGCGGGTGCCCTGCCCTGCGGCGAGGACGATGATGGCGAGTGCGTTCTCCGACATGCTCCGCCGCCAGGACTCGAACCTGGACTTCACAGCTCCAAAGGCTGTCGTGCTGCCATTACACCACGGCGGACCGCGGCCCCCCGTGGGACACCGCCCGTCAAGTCTGCCACGTTCACCCGTGCGCTCTGAGCGCGGCCACGGACGTCGGCCCGCTCGTCATCTGCCGGAAACACTCCCCTGCGATCATGAGGGCATGAGCATCGTCATCGAGCGCGTCGATACGGCCACCCCCGCGCTGCAGGCGTTCGTCGCCGCGCACCACGCCGAGATGGAGGGCACCGCTCCGCCGGAGAGCCAGCACGCACTGTCCTTCGACCGGCTGCTCGAGCCGGGCGTCCGGCTCTTCGCCGGCTACCACGAGGGCCGCCCCGTCGCCACCGGCGCGCTGGCGGCGGTCGACGACGGCCACGAGGAGCTGAAGTCGATGCGCATCGCTCCGACCTCCCGACGGCAGGGGTTCGGCCGCGCCATGCTCGCCTTCCTGATCGGGGACGCCGGGAGCCGGGGCATCCGGCGGCTGTCGCTCGAGACCGGACGCGATCCGTTCTTCGCTCCCGCCCGCGCCCTGTACGCCGATGCCGGCTTCGTGGAGTGCGAGGCGTTCGGGCGGTACCTGCCCGATCCGCACAGCGCGTTCCTGACTCTCGCCCCGGTGCCGGTGGCGGGCGTGGAGGCGACGCCGCACGCGGGATAATGGTGCGATGAGCGAGGTGGATGAGGTAGATCGGATCGTCAGCGCGTGGAACGCGCAGCGTCCCGACCTGGACTTCTCCCCCCTCGAGGTGCTCTCCCGCATGGACCGGCTCTCCCGCCATCTGGACAGGGCCAGGCGCGAGGTGTTCCACCGCAGCGACATCGAGCCCTGGGAATGGGACGTGCTCTCCGCACTGCGGCGCGCGGGCTCGCCCTTCCAGCTCTCGCCCAAGCAGCTGCTGCAGCAGACGCTGGTGACCAGCGGCACCATGACCAACCGCATCGACCGGCTCGTCGGCCGCCGGTTCGTGCGCCGCGAGGCGGATCCAGGCGACGGCCGCAGCATCCTGGTCATCCTCACCGATGACGGGAGGGTGCGCGTGGATGCCGCCATCACCCGCCTCGTGGATGCCGAGGCCGAGCTGCTGCAGGCGCTGCCCCGCGCGGACCGCGACCGGCTGGCGGGTCTCCTGCGCAAGCTCAGCCTGAGCTTCGACGTATGAGCGCGCGCTGATGGCGATGACCTCACCGCTGCCGGTGCGCGACGGCGTCGGTGCGACCCGGCTGCACCTGCCGATGAGCGGTCCGTGGCCCACGATCGGCGCGTACATGGCCGAGCGCTTCTTCCACCTCGACCCGGAACGACTGCTGACGCGCTTCGACCGCGGCGAGATCGTGGCGCGCGACGGCTCGCCCCTCGCCAGGGACACCCCGCTGGGCGAGCACGAGTTCGTCTGGTACTACCGGGAGCCGCCGGTGGAGCGCGAGATCCCGTTCGAGATCGAGGTGCTGCACCAGGACCGCGACCTCGTGGTGGCCGACAAGCCGCACTTCCTGCCGACCACCCCGGGCGGCAAGTACCTGCAGAACTCCGCCCTGGTGCGGTTGCGGAACCTGCTCGGCATCCCCGAGCTGACCCCGATCCATCGTCTGGACCGGGCGACCGCGGGCCTGCTGATGTTCTCGGTGCGCCCGGAGACCCGGGGCGCCTACCAGCTGCTGTTCGAGAACCGCCGGGTGGAGAAGGTGTACGAGGCGGTGTCGGCCCTGCCCGAGGGGTGGGATGCGACATCCCCGGCGCTCGACGGACGTCCGTTCCCGATCGTCCACCGCAACCACATCGAGAAGCTCCGCGCGAACGTGTGCGTACGGGTCGACGGCGATCGCGAGCCCAACTCCGAGACGCTGATCGAGTTGATCGACGCGGACGAGAGCGTGCTGCACACGCGACTCCGGCCGCACTCCGGGAAGATGCACCAGCTGCGGGTGCACCTGGCGGCGTTGGGCGCCGGCATCCTCAACGACGGCTTCTACCCCGTGCTGCTGCCCGAAGCGCCCGACGACTTCACGAAGCCCCTGCAGCTGCTGGCCCGCGAACTGCGGTTCACGGATCCGCTCACCGGCGCCGCACGGGAGTTCGTGACGCGCAGGACCCTGCAGGAGGCGCCTACCGGCGCATGATCACGCGCGCGAGCTTCGTCCCCAGCAGCTGCACGAGGTGCACGAACACGACGATCAGCACGATGGCCGCCCACATCACGACCGGTTCGAACTGACGGAAGCCGTAGATCTGCGCGAAGGCGCCCAGACCACCGCCGCCCACGAGGCCGGCCATGGCGGTCATGTCGATGAGGGCCACCACGATGAACGTGTAGCCGAGGATGAGCGGCCCGAGCGACTCGGGGATCGCGACGGTGAAGAGGATGCGCCACGGGCCGGCGCCCATCGCGCGCGCGGCCTCGAGCACGCCCGGCGCGACCGACACGAGGTGCTGCTCGACGATGCGCGCGATCGCGAAGGAGGCCGCGAGACCGATCGCGAAGGCGCCGGCCGTGGTGCCGATGCCGACGCCGATCACGGCCCGGGTCAGCGGCATCGCCACGGCGATGAAGATCACGAACGGGATCGGGCGGAAGAAGTTCACCAGCAGCTCGAGCAGCCCGTTGACGAAGCGGTTCGGCAGCAGCCCGCCGCGGCGGGTGAGGTACAGGCCCACGCCGATGAGGGTGCCGAGAACGCCCGCCATGACCAGCGCGAACACCGTCATGTACAGCGTCTCGACGGCGGCCTTCCAGAACTCGTCGCCCAGTTCGATGAGACGATCCATCAGCGCGTCCCCTCCTGCTCGAGCTCGGTCACTTCAGCGTGCTGCCTGATGCCGCGCAGCGCCTCGTCGATCGTGGCATCCGCACCCCGGATCGCCAGGGTGAGATGGCCGAAGGCGCGACCGCGGATGTCGTTGATGCCGCCGTACACGAGCTCGAACTCGAGGCCGGCCTGTGCGAGGTCCAGCAGCACCTGCGACTGCGAGGAGTCCCCATCGCGGAACGAGAACGTGACCAGACGTCCGGCGTGCCGCTCACGGAGAGCCGCGGCCTCGGCCGGCGAGGGCAGTCCCTTGATGACCGTGCCGACGAAGCGCTGGGAGGCGGGGTTCTGCGGTCGGGAGAAGACGTCGAAGACCTCGCCCTGTTCGATCACCCGGCCCTTCTCCATCACGGCGACCTTCGTCGCGATCGTCTGGATGACGTCCATCTCGTGCGTGATGACGACGATCGTCACGCCCTGCTCGCGGTTGACGCGTCCCAGCAGATCGAGCACCTCGTGCGTGGTCTGCGGGTCGAGCGCACTGGTCGCCTCGTCGGCGAGCAGGATGCTGGGCCGGGTCGCGAGCGCGCGGGCGATGCCCACGCGCTGTTTCTGGCCGCCGGAGAGCTGCTCGGGGTAGGCGCGCGCCTTGTCGGCGAGGCCCACGAATCTCAGTAGCTCGGCCACGCGCTCGTCGATCTCGCGCGGGGACCAGCCGGCGAGCTTCAGCGGATAGGCGATGTTGGCCTTGACGGTCTTCGCGGAGAACAGGTTGAACTGCTGGAAGATCATGCCGATCCCGCCGCGGATCCGGCGCAGCTCCCGCTCGCCCAGCGCGGTGATGTCGACGCCGTCGACGTGGATCGTCCCGCTCGTGGCGGGTTCGAGGGCGTTGATCAGCCGCACCAGAGTGGACTTGCCCGCTCCGGAGTAGCCGATGATGCCGAACACGTCGCCCTGCTCGATGTCGAGGGTGACGTCGTCGACCGCGGTCACAGGTGCGCTGTCGCGCCCCGCTGCCGGGTAGCTCTTGGTGACGCCGGCGAGGCTCACGATGGGCATGTGTTCTCCCGAGGGTGGGAATGCGATGTGCACGGGAATCGGGCGGCGCGAGTTCGCGCCGCCCGATTCTCTCGCATTCAGGTGTGAACGCGGGATGTCACTTCTTGATGACGGTGTCCTCGAGAACCGTCTTCAGCGACTTCTGCAGGTCTGCGGCCGCGGTCTTCAGCGGCACCGCCGTGTCGCCCGAGGACTCCTGCAGGCCCTTCTGCACCGCCGCGTCGGTCTGGAAGATCTCGACGAGCTTCTTGTAGGTCGGGTTGTCGACGTCATCGGCGCGGGCCGCGAAGATGTTCACGTACGGCAGCGCGTTCGGGTCGGTCGGGTCGTCCTGCGCGATGGCGTCCTTGAAGCTCAGGCCCGCGTCCTTGACGAAGTCGTTGTTGATGATCGCCGCGGCGACGTCGGGCAGAGCGGTCGGGATGACGGCTGCCTCGAGCGCGGAGACCTTGACCTTGGACTTGTCGGTGTCGACGTCGGCGAGGTCGCTGACGATGGTGCCTCCGCTCTTCAGCTTGATGAGACCGGCCGACTGGAGCACCAGCAGCGCGCGGGCCTGGTTGGAGGCGTCGTCCGGCACGGCGACGGTCTCGCCCTTCGGGATGTCCTTCACCGAGTCGTACTTCTTCGAGTACAGGCCGAGCGGGTAGATCGCGGTCGCGCCGATCGGCTGCAAGTCCTTGCCCGAGGCCTTGTCGTACTGCGCGAGGTAGACGATGTGCTGGAACTGGTTCAGGTCGAGCTCGCCCTCGGCGAGCGCGGGGTTGGGCTGCTCGTAGGAGCCGAAGTCGACCAGTTCGACCGAGATGCCCTCCTTCTTGGCCGCGGCGACGAACGCGGGCCACTGCGCGTCGCTCTTGCCGACGACGCCGATCTTGACCGTGTCGTCCTTCTTGGCGGAGTCGGTGGAGGATGCGGGATTGGAGGCGCACCCGACGAGGGAGGCGATCAGGACAGCGGCCGTTGCGGCGGCTGCGGCGAGGGTGGTGATGCGACGGGACATGGTCTGTGATTCCTCTCGTGGGGGACTCGAAAACGGTACGTGGCGCCTCCGGGCGCACCGTAATCGGCCCGTCACATTACGTCACAGCACCGGCGGCCTCACTACGCTTCGCGCGATGCCCGGACTGAGAGGGGCATCAGGCCCGTGGGAGTGGACGAACCACCTCACCACGGGCCTGGTCGCGTCCCCAGCCGCGAGAGCAGCGCCTCGGTCCCCTCGATCCCCCAACCGAGGTAGACGGGCGTCTATATGCTCGTAGACGAGCGTATATCACTCGGGTGATGAGGTCCAGACCGCCCGGATGCCGTCGACGACGACGGATTCGGCGTCCCGGACACCGAGTCCGGTCAGGGCCGTGGCGAAGCTGTCGACGGCGTTCTGCGCCGAGTAGTCCGTGAGGAACCGCGCGATCGCGAGCTCTCCGGACACGAGCAGCTGCAGGAACAGCGTGGCCTGCGGCGGCGGCATCCGCAGCTCACCGCCCTCACGGGAGAGGTGATCGGCGAGGAAGCCCGCGACAACGTCGCGCGAGGTGACGTAGCCGCGCCGCGCGATCTCGAGGGGCACGGAGCGGTCCTGATAGAGCGCGAGCCATGCAGCGGCGATCGGGTCGGCCGCTCCCGCCCGCGCGAGCCCGGCGAAGTACGCGATGCAGCCCCGCATCGCACTCTCGGGGAAGAGCCGGCGCGCGTCCGCCGCGACCTGGATGGCGATCTCGTCCGCGCGATCGAACACCGCGATCGCGATGTCCTGCTTGGTCGGGAAATGGTGCCCGAGCGCGCCCTTCGTGAGCCCGAGCCTGGCGGCGATCCGCGAGAGCGATGCGGCGGCGTAGCCACATTCAATCATCTCCTCGCTGGCGGCGGTCAGCAGGCGCAGTCGAGTGCGGTGCGCGGGGGAATCGGGGAGCACCCATCCACCATAGGACGCGAGAGCGTCACGGTGCAGGTCAGTCCAGCTGCTCGGTGAGCTCGAACCAGCGCAGCTCGAGCTCGTCCACCTCGTCCTGCTGCGCCTGGATCGTCTTCATCCGCTCGCCGAGCCCGGCATAGTCGGACTGATCGTGGTCGGCGAGCGCGTGCTTGGCGCGATCGATCTGCTCGTTGAGCTTCTGCATCCTGCGCTCGAGGGCTGCGAGCTCCTTCTCGGCCGTGCGACGGGCCGCGCCGTCGAGCGCCGGGGTCTTCGAGGGCGCCGCCGGGGTCGCAGCACCGTCGGACCTCTGCTCGAGAGCGCGCAGGCGGAGGTACTCGTCGATACCGCCCGGCAGGTGCCGCAGGTGGCCGCCCATCACGGCGTACTGCTGGTCGGTGACCCGCTCCAGGAAGTACCGGTCGTGGCTCACGACGAGCAGCGTGCCCGGCCACGAGTCGAGCAGATCCTCGATCGCGGCGAGCATGTCGGTGTCCAGGTCGTTCGTGGGCTCGTCGAGGATCAGCACATTCGGCTGGTCCAGCAGCACGAGCAGCAGCTGCAGCCGCCGCTGCTGGCCGCCCGAGAGCTCCTTCACGCGCGTGGACAACTGCGCGGAGCTGAAGCCGAGCCGCTCCAGGAGCTGACCGGGCGTGAGGTCCTGCGCCTTCGACCCGGCCCCGAAGGTGTACGAGGTGCGCAGCCCGCTGATGACCGTGCGCACCGGCTCGTCCCAGTGCTGCTCGAGCTCGTCGATCCGCTGGGTGAGCGTGCGCACCTGCACGGTCTTGCCGCGCTTTACCCGCCCGCTCGTGGCCTCCACGGTTCCGGCGATCAGCCCGAGCAGCGTGGACTTTCCCGCGCCGTTGACGCCCAGGATGCCGGTGCGCTCCCCCGGAGCGATGCGCCACTCGACGTCGCGCAGCACCACTTTCTCCTGGGTCCCCGAGCCCGTCGAAGGGTACGAGACGCCGGCGTCCAGCAGATCGACGACGTCCTTGCCGAGGCGGGAGACCGCCAGCGACTGCAGCGAGACGGAGTCGCGGATCGGCGGCACGTCGGCGATCAGCTCGTTGGCCGCGTCGATGCGGAACTTCGGCTTGCTGGTGCGCGCCGGCGCACCGCGTCGCAGCCACGCCAGCTCCTTGCGCGCCAGGTTCTGCCGCTTCGCCTCGGATGCCGCGGCCATCCGGTCGCGCTCGACGCGCTGCAGGATGTAGGCCGCGTACCCGCCTTCGAACGGCTCGACGATCCGGTCGTGCACCTCCCACGTGGCGGTGCAGATCTCGTCCAGGAACCAGCGGTCGTGCGTGACGACCAGCAGCGCCCCCGCGTTCCCTGCCCACCGGGTCTTCAGGTGCCCGGCGAGCCAGGTGATGGCCTCGACGTCGAGGTGGTTGGTGGGCTCGTCGAGAGCGATGACGTCCCAGTCGCCCGCGAGCAGCCGGGCCAGCGCGACCCGGCGTCGCTGCCCTCCGGAGAGGGATGCCACCGAGGCGTCCCAGTCGAGGTCGGCGACGAGGCCGGCGATGACGTCGCGCACCTTCGCGTCGCCCGCCCACTCGTGCTCCGGGGTGTCCCCCACGACCGCTCCCCCGACGGTGAGGGCGTCGTCGAGGGTGTCCGCCTGATCGAGCACGCCGATCGTCGTCCCCCCGCGCACGGTCACGCGGCCGGCATCCGGTTCCTTCCTCCCGGCGAGCATCCCGAGCAGGCTCGACTTGCCGTCGCCGTTGCGCCCGACGATGCCGATGCGGTCCCCCTCCTCGATGCCGAGGGTGACCGAGTCGAAGACGACGCGCGTGGGGTACTCGAGGTGGAGCGCTTCGGCGCCGAGAAGATGTGCCATGTCGTCTTCCAGGGTAGTCGTGCGGGCCTGTCGTGCTTTGCGGCCTTCCAGGCCGCCTCCATAATGGAGTGCACCATGTGAACGTACACATCGAGGGGGTCGAGGCACTGTGGACCGCGTCCGGGCACCGAACATCCGCGATGTCGCGCGCCTGGCCGGAGTCTCGTACCAGACCGTCTCCCGGGTGCTGAACGACTCCCCCAACATCCGCTCGGCGACCAGGGATCGCGTGCTGGCCGCGATCGACGAGCTCGGCTACCGCCCGAACCAGGCCGCGCGCACGCTCGTGACCAGCCGATCCCGCATCATCGGCGTGCTCACCTCGATGTCGGTGCACTACGGCCCGACCACCGCGATCAACGCGCTCGAGGTCTCGGCCCGCGAGGCCGGGTACCGCATCAGCCTGACCACGCTGGCCACGGGCGACGACGCCTCGATCCGCGGGAGCCTGGACTTCCTGATGTCGCAGGGCATCGAGGCGCTCGTCGTGATCGCACCCCAGGAGCGCATCATCCAGGCCCTCGCGGACGCGTCGATGAGCATCCCCACGATCACGCTCGACACCAGCGGTCGCGCGAACGCGCACAGCGTCGGCGTCGATCAGGTCACTGGCGCCCGCCTGGCCACCCAGCACTTGATCGACCTCGGCCACACCGACATCGTGCATATCGCCGGGCCCCGCGACTGGATCGAGGCGGATGCCAGGATGCAGGGCTACCTGCAGGCCCTCTCGGATGCCGACCTTCGCACCCGGGCGCCCATCCTCGGCGACTGGAGCGCGGCCTTCGGGTACTACGCGGGTCGCGAGCTGCTGCGCTACCGAGACTTCACGGCGGTCTTCGCGGGCAACGACCAAATGGCACTCGGGTTCCTGCACGCCTGCCGCGAGATGGGCATCGACGCTCCGGGCGAGATGAGCGTGGTCGGCTTCGACGACATCCCCGAGGCCGCGCACTTCGCCCCGCCGCTCACCACCGTGCGGCAGGACTTCGCCGAGATCGGCCGCCGCGCCATGTCGATGCTGCTCGCCCTGATCGACGGCGGGGACGCCGAGCAGGCGCGGGTCCTCCCCGAGCTCGTGCTGC
>Ga0256791_1000677_pt1 | contig 11732 bp, 10 predicted proteins | sample MC6MC0942MT_FD_190188 | JGI IMG/M metagenome (GOLD analysis project Ga0256791, IMG submission 190188) | Metatranscriptome of enriched soil aggregate microbial communities from Iowa State University, Ames, United States - MC6-MC0942-MT... | ecosystem: Environmental > Terrestrial > Soil >...
CGATTATATTTTATAAATCTAAATCAGGTTTTTCTAAAGGTTCCTGTTCTGCTTTGAACGTTTCGCCGAAACCTGTTTTATGAAGTTTAGAGTTTCTCAAGCTGTAAGTAAAGTAAATTATTACTCCTAATGCAAGCCATCCTAAAGAAAGATATTTTGCTTCATGACTTAAATTCCAAATCAGATATAGATTAATTCCGATTCCTAATGTTGCAATAACAGGTAGTGCAGGAACTTTGAAATTTCTCGGTAATTCAGGTTGTTTTTTTCTAAGAATCCAAACTGCAATACAAACCATTGTAAATGCGAATAGAGTTCCAAAACTTGTCATATCAGCTAATTTTGAAATAGGTGTAAATGCAGCAATCGTTGCAATTACAATTCCTAAAATCATTAAACTTTTCGCCGGTGTTTTCTTAGTAGGATGTAAATCTGAGAACATTTTGGGAATTAAACCATCTTTAGACATTCCCAGGAAAATTCTCGATTGCCCCATAATCATGACCATTAAAACGGAAACCAAACCTACCGTTGCAGCAATGGTAATAATGTAACCAGCCCAACCCTGTCCTGCAATTTCAAAAGCGTAAGCAACAGGAGCTTTAATTGCATCAGGAAATTTACCTTGAGGATTAAAATCTGAATAATGCATCATTCCTGTTAAAACTAAAGACACCAAGATATATAAACCCGTACAAACCAAAAGTGAAACAATAATTGCAAACGGAACATCTTTTTTAGGATTGATTGCTTCTCCAGCCTGAGTAGAAACTGCGTCAAAACCTACATACGCAAAGAATATGGCCGCTGCTCCTGAAATAATCCCCTGAATACCATACGCTTCTTTTATCTTGTCGCCTTCCATTACTTTTGTAACTTCAGGAATGAAAGGATTCCAGTTATCAGTATTAATGAAGAAAACTCCTGCAATAATAACGAATAAAACAGCGGAAACTTTCATAATTACAATCATGTTGTTTGCTTTCGCCGCCTCTTTTGTTCCTTTAATCAGAATTGAAATGACAAAAAGAACAATTAAAAATGCAGGTAAATTAAGCATTATTTTAAATCCGAATAAATCAGGAGCTGCATTATAATTAGCAATAATTTCTTGTAACTGTCCAAGTTTTTCGGCACTTAAACCTCCTTTTTCAATTGCTTTAGTTGCTTCTGTAAATGCACCACTTGCTGTTCCCGGATCAGTTGTTAACCAATTTGGCAAATGAAGACCAAACATTTTCAGCAATTTATTAAAATATCCAGACCAAGAAACCGCAACCGTCATAGATCCCATTGCATATTCGAGAATTAATCCCCATCCGATAATCCATGCAAAGATTTCTCCTACAGTTCCGTATGCATAAGCATAAGCAGAACCTTCCACAGGTAATATTGATGCAAACTCAGAGTAGCATAATGCTGCAAAAACACAGGCAATTCCGGCAATTACAAATGATAACGCCAGAGCAGGTCCCGCATGATAATACGCTCCTGTTCCTGTTAATACAAAAATTCCTCCTCCGATAATCGCTCCAATTCCGATGGCTGTAAGACTCCATTTACCGAGTACTCTTTTAAGCTGACTACTTTTTACATCGTCCTCAAAAGCACTCATCGGCTTTTTGGTCCAAATTTTAGACATATTTTTTTATTTTATTAAAGATTTACGAAAATATAAAAATTTTAGAGACCTTAACATTTATTGACACATTTTAATCTATTTATTTTAATTTTAAATTATAAAAAACTGATTTACACTTATTTTAATGCATTTTTAAGTAAAGCAATTTTTAGTTATTTTTGAACTCATGAATCTATATGATCTCTTCATAAAACCATATGAAGTTTACACAAATGTCCAAATTTTTTTAGAAGCCTTAGCCGCGGTTTTTGGTATGCTGAGTGTTTTTCTTACCATTAAAAAAAACATATGGCTATATCCTTCCGGGATTATTTCTACTCTGATCTATGTTTATATTCTCTTCAATTTCGGATTGTTGGGAGATTGTATGATTAATATTTATTATACGATCATGAGTGTTTATGGATGGATTTTATGGAATAAAAATTCTGAAGACCATATCCACGTTGATGTTACCTACGCAACCCGTAAAGAATGGGTTTATTCATTTTTATTATTTATTTTAAGTATTATTTTGGTTACCATTGTGTATTATTACAAACCTTATATCGACAATCAGTTTTCGATGGACGGTGCGAATCTTGGTTTAGATCATCTGGATTGGGCAAATTGGCTGGATGTTTTAACGACCTCTACATTTTTAGTCGGAATGTGGCTGATGGCGAAAAGACGCATTGAGAACTGGATTTTCTGGATAATCGGCGACCTCATTTGTATTCCGATGTTTATTTATAAGGGGCTCGGCATCACTTCGGTTCAATATTTGGTATTTACAATAATGGCTATCATGGGATATGTCAGTTGGAAAAAAAGTTTTAAAGAAAAAAATACAACAAAGTCATGAAAAATTTAATAAAAATAGGATTTGGAATTTTCATAGGTTTAAGCTTAGCATCTTGTGCTGCGTACGGCGGCAACTATTCGGCTTATGGAGATCCTTATTATGATAACGGATATTATTATGCTCCACAAGCATACTACGGAAATGGAGGATATTGGGGTAATGACGGATATTATTACAGAGACGATATGAGATATTACTATGATAACGGCATACCTTACTATTATGGTAACAACCGAACAAAAGTTTATGTAGAAAGACGTAGTGGAGCTACGGGAAACAGCGGTTTTAGAAACAATACATCTTCTACTCCAACAAACAGTAACAACAATAACAGCGGTTTTAGAAATAATAACAGACAGAACAATAATCAGAAGCCACCGAGAAACAACAGCAGCAATACTGGTTTCAGAAATAATCAACAAAATAACACACAGCAAGCTCCAAGAAGTAATAGCAATAGCGGTTTCAGAAATAATAATACAACCAGAACAAGGACTGAGGCAACTCAAAATAACAGCCAACCACGTCAGAATGACCAAAATCGTTCCGGTGGTTTCAGATAATAAATAAATATTCTAAATAATAAAACGAGCAGGGCGACCTGTTCGTTTTTTGTATAAAATACAGTAATTTTGCAGGTTGATTTAAGAAAAACAGAAAGTATGGAATTTTATAAATATCAGGGAACAGGAAACGACTTTGTAATGGTAGATAACCGAGATCTTCAGTTCCCGAAAGATAAAAAAATCATTGAGAAATTGTGTGACCGTCGTTTCGGGATCGGAGCAGATGGATTAATCCTGTTGGAAAACGACGACAATTACGATTTCAAAATGATTTATTACAATTCAGATGGCGGTGAAAGTACGATGTGTGGGAACGGTGGAAGATGCTTGGTTGCCTTCGCATTCTTTCTGGATATTTTTGAGAACAAATGCACATTTATTGCTATTGACGGTGAACATGAAGCTGAAATTCACAACGGAATTGTAAAGCTAAAAATGATTGATGTTGATACAATTTCAAATGACGGAAACGATTCAGTTCTGAATACAGGCTCTCCACATTATGTAAAATATGTAGAAGACATCGCCAATTACAGAGTTTTTGCCGAAGGAAACAGTATCCGAAACTCTGAAAATTATAAGGAAAAGGGCATCAACGTGAACTTTGTTGAAAATATTTCTGATGATGAAATTTTCGTAAGAACCTATGAACGAGGCGTTGAGGACGAAACTTTCAGCTGTGGAACAGGAGTTACAGCTTCTGCTTTAACTTTTCTGCAAAAAAACAATCTAACCTCTGTAAAAGTTAAAACGTTGGGCGGAAACCTGAAAGTTTATGCAGAAAAAAATGGAGAATCTTTCCATCAAATCTGGCTTGAAGGTCCGGCTAAACAAGTTTTCAGAGGTAAGGTAGATCTTATTTAAAAAAACAAAAACTTTTAATCTATTGTAAGTAATGAAAAAAGCTATTCTCATTATCGTACTCCTTATTCTTGCTGTGGCAGGATTTTTTGGTTTTAAATTCTACAATAAATATTACGGAAACAACATCTCGAAAGACGGATATGTTTTAATTCCGCATGGTGCGAAATTCGATCAGATTTTAGATTCTATAGCGCCTTTCGTAAAAAACAAAGAATCTTTCACAGAAGTTGCAAAGGATAAAAACATGGATGAATTTTTCAAACCAGGTCGTTATCATTTTGCGAAAGGAGCAAGCAATACAAGCTTGGTCAACATGATTAAAGCCGGAAATCAGACTGAAAACTCGTTCAGAATCGGAGATTTTGGAGATATGTATCAGATGGTTGGAAGAGTGAGTAAAAAAACAGAGCTGGATTCTTTAAAATTTGTGAATGATCTTGATAAAATTGCTTCTGAAAAAGGATACAAAAACGCAGAAGATCTAAAAAAATATTTCTTCATCGATACTTACAATTTTTTCTGGACGGTAACTCCTAAAGAATTTTTCAAGAAATTTGAAGATCAGTATAATGAATTCTGGACTTCTGAAAGAAAGGCTAAAGAACAACAATCTGGTTTAACAAGAGAACAAATTTATGCATTGGCATCGATCGTTTATAAAGAATCAGGCGGAAAACCTGACGAGATGAAAACCATTGCCGGATTGTATTTGAACCGTTTCAAAAAAGGAATGAAGCTACAGTCTGACCCAACGGTAATTTACGCCATAAACAAACAGACCAACTTCAAAGAACCTATTAAAAGAGTTTTATATAAACATCTTACTACTCCATCTCCTTATAATACGTATGCAAATGCAGGAATTCCTCCGGGACCGATTTGTGTAGTCGATAAAAATTCGGTAGATGCAGTATTGAGTCCTGAACAGAATGGCTATATTTTTATGTGTGCCGATCCGGCAAGATTCGGATATCATAAATTTACAGCGAGTGCTGAACAGCATGCCATCAATGCCAAAGCGTATCAGGATTGGCTGAACTCAAAAAATATCAAATAATAAAAATATTTAACTTTAATTTAACAAATTAATAATTAACAAATCGGTCTATAAAACGACTGATCTATTAAAAATAAAATAAACGAATCGTAAAACTGTGAATTTCTTCATTAATGAATTTTTAAAATTTATTGCTATTTATTGCAGTTTTACTTAAAGAATACCTTATGAATCAGACGGAAATAATCAGTATTTTCACAAAGAAAACCTTAGGACTTACCTTCGTATTATCTGCTGCTGCGCTTGCATTTGCACAAGATAAAGTCGGAATTTCGGGAACAGTGGTTGATAAAAGTAATCAGCCCGTACCTTACGCCTCTGTAACATTCAGCAACAAGCAAAGCAAACTTTTGAGTGATGCAACGCTTACCGATGAAAAGGGTAATTATAAGCTGGATCTAACTCCGGGTAATTATGATATTGTAATTGAAGCAATCGATTACAAGAAAAGCGTTATCAACAAACAGATTACTGCTGCAGGAAGTATCGGCGCTTTGTCTATTGAACCGGAAGCAGCAAGTACCAATATGAAAACCCAGGATATTCAGGGAGTTGTAATTACTGCGACGGCAAAACCTTACAAAGTAGAGCTTGATAAAAGAACATACGATCCTTCTCAGGATATTGTAAGTAAAGGAGGAAGCCTTCAGGATGTTCTTTCTAATGTTCCTTCGGTTTCGGTAGATACAGACGGAACAGTTTCGATGAGAGGTAGTTCGAATGTAAGATTTTTGATCAACGGAAAACCTTCTGCTCTTCTAGGAATTGATGATGGAGCTAATGCTTTGCAAAGTATTCCTGCTGATCAGATTGAGAGAATTGAAGTTATTACCAACCCTTCTTCTAAATTTGAAGCAAGCGGAACTGCAGGTATTTTGAATATTATTCTTAAAAAATCAAAGAAAACAGGTTTTAACGGTAGCGTAATCGGAACTTTAGGGTATTTACCACAAACCAATTTAAATACAAATTTAAGCTGGAGAAAAGGTAATCTTACCTGGTTTTTGAATGGTGGCGGCGGTTATCGTGAATCTAAAAACACGAACAGAAACAATGCAACTTTCTTCAATGCAGCGAATGGTGGAAGAACGCAAACCGATCAGGAATCTATTACTAAAAGCAAGAACAATAATTATAATGTTTCTTCAGGATTAGTTTACGATATTTCAGATAAAACATCAATGAATGCATCCGGAACGGTGAGAACATTCGAAAGTGATAACATCGGAAACATCACTTATGATTATCGTTTCTTAAATGCTCCAAGTCTATTTACTGAAAGAATGAATACAGGTTCTAATAACAATCTTGCTTTCCAAGGAGATTTTGGTTTGGATCATAAGTTTGATGATAAGGGACAAAACATTTCATTATCTGTAAGTCTCCAAAGTAACAGATCATATAATGATACCAACGTGAATCAGGTTACCAATAATATTTTTGAACTGCAAAACTCTATCAACCAAAACACAAGAAATAAAACCTTGGTAGGTAAAGCTGATTATGAACTTCCTATAGGTGAAAACTCAAAGATTGAAGCTGGTTACAGAATCGATATCAATAACAATAATTATGATAACGACGTTTTGGAACGTTATTCATCAGATGTAGATTTCCACTATTTAAACAACTTTACATACAATGCAAACTACCGTGAAATGTTCAATGCAGGATATGTACAGTTTAAGAGTAAAATCGGAAAATTGGGTTATCAGGTTGGTCTAAGAAATGAATATTCTAATGTTGACATTCAATATTCAAACTTAAATCCAGATCCTGAAGATCGTAATATTGACAACAAAAAAAGCTATAATAATCTATTTCCAACTGTTTTCTTGAGTTATGAAATTGCAAAAGACAATCAGTTTTTAGTAAACTATTCAAGAAGAATAGACAGACCGAGATCATTTTTCCTGATTCCGAATCCAAGTTACAGCGATAATCAGAATATTTTTGAAGGGAATATTGATTTGAATCCTTCTTACGTAGATTCGTATGAATTTGGGTATAGCATTTCTAAAGGAAAATTCACCATCAATCCGACGATCTATTTCAGACACACAACAGATGATGTGAAAATGCTGGTGTACTCTGATCAGGGAGTGTTTAAAACGAAACCGATCAACTTAGGTACAGATGATCGTTATGGTTTGGATCTAAACTTTAACTGGGATGCTACAAAATGGCTTAAATTCTTAGGAAACGTTGATTTATTTGGATATAAAACAAACGGAACTTACAATGGGCTTTCAGAACCTTTCTCTTTTGAAGGAAGTGGCTTTGCAACAAGAGCGCGTTTAACTTCAACTTTTAAAGTTGATAAAACATTCAGCTTCCAAATTCAAGGGTTTTACAGAGGAGGTCAGAAAACACAAAGTATAGACAGAAAAGATATGTATGCTTTGAATTTTGGTGCTTCAAAAACAATCTGGAAAGGAGATGGTACGTTGAGTTTCAATATTCAGGACATTTTCAATACAAGAGCGATGGAATCAACCGCATACGGATCAAATTTCGTAAGAGATTCTTATATGCAATGGCAGCCTAGACAATTTGCTTTATCATTAACTTACAGATTCAAGCAAGGTGAAAAAATTGAGCAGCCTAAGCGTAAAAAAGATATCAATTCTAATGCTACAGGAGACGACCAACAAGGCGGACCGATGTAATCAACTAAAATAAATCAGTCATAAAAAATCCCGAAATTTGATTTCGGGATTTTTGTTTTTATTTCGCTAAAGCTTTAGCAGCTTCCGCTTCATAAATTCTTTTTCTAAGATCGCTTGATGAAAACCGGTGATCTCTTTTATTATAAAAAATCTCAATTCCTTTTTCTTCGCAATATTTTTTACCTGTAAAGTCTCTATCCAGATAATCGTCACCGATAATTCTGACATCGATCACAAATGATTTCAAAATATCTTCAAGATCTTCTTCCGTATAGTAAGGAATAATCTCATCTACTGCATTTACGGCTTTCAACTGAATATATCTTTCTACTATAGTCTGAGTTGGTTTGTTCTTGTTCGGACGGTCGTGTGACGGATCAATCTGTAATCCAACAATTAGGTAATCACAAACTGTTTTTGCTTCTTCCAACATCTTTATGTGTCCTGCATGCAGAAGGTCAAATGACGAAAATGTAATTCCTATTCTCTCGTTTTTCATGTGTTTTATTTAAAAAATTTAATTATTTCTTGATTCTAAATATTTCTGCCATTCCCAGACAGTTTTCAATGCTTCTTCTAAAGAAGTTTCAGATTTCCAATTCAAATTCTGTTCCGCTTTATCGACATTGGCGTAAGCAATGGTAATATCACCTTCCCTTCTTTCACAAATCTGATAAGGTACTGCCACGTTATTTGCTATTTCGAAAGCCTTTACAACCTCTAAAACAGACGAGCCTTTTCCTGTTCCTAAATTGTAAACATCAATTACAGCTTCATCATTATTTTTACTGATTAAACTTTTAAGAGCTGCAACATGAGCTTTTGCCAAATCTACAACATAAATATAATCTCTTATAGCTGTTCCGTCTTCTGTAGGATAATCATTTCCCCAAACACTCAGTTTCTCGCGAATTCCTGCAGCAGTCTGCATTACGTAAGGAACCAAATTATTCGGAATACCTATCGGTAATTCTCCCAATAACGCAGAAGGATGTGCTCCAATCGGATTAAAATATCTCAAAAGACTTACTTTTCTTTTATATCCTTTAGCAAAATCCTTCAATATCTCCTCTCCCATTTGCTTTGTCTTTCCGTAAACACTCTCCGGCATTTTCAGCGGAGTATTTTCGTCAATCGGCATTTGATCTGCCTGTCCGTAAACGGTACACGAAGAGCTAAAGATAAAGTTAGAAATATTTCTCGATTTAAATTCCTGTAAAATATTAATTAAGGAAAATAAATTGTTTTCATAATAATCGACAGGCTTTTCCTGACTTTCACCCACTGCCTTAAATGCTGCAAAATTAATACAACCATCAATTTGGTGTGCCTCAAAAACCTGTGTAAGAAGTTCTTTTCTTTTTAAATCAAAAGGATAGAAAATAGGTCTTTTACCTGTAATTTCTTCGATATTATGTAAGATGAATTTCTCCGAATGCGATAAATCGTCCACGATCACCACATCAAATCCACTATTAATGAGTTCTACCACTGTGTGAGAACCTATATATCCAAGTCCGCCTGTGACTAGTATTGCCATTTTTTATTTATTTATGTTTTAGTTCACTTTGTCAAAGTTGAAAATCTTTGACAAAGTTTATATTATAATTTCTTTTTGGTGGCATTCAATAAAATTTGTACGATCATCAAATAATTCTAAAATTTTATCACGCTGCACATTAGTTTCAGAACTTCCTATAATTGCTAAATAAGAAGAAAATTTATATTCCTGAAAATTAGCCGGATTTTGATGAATATAAATGATTAAATTTCTAAGATACTCTTCAGAATCAATAATGATTCTTTTAAAAGGAGATTCAAAAACAGGTCCTGATCTTTGATAAACTTTATTAAATGATTGAGTATAACTGCTTATGAATTTACTTATTGCTTTACTGTAAAAACAATCCTCAGAATGCAATCCATCATTTTTATAATTTTCATGACTTCTATCAATTTCAGATTTAGTTTTAAGAATAAAGTGAAAATGATTAGGCATCAGACAGTAAGCATATATTTCAAAATAAGGAATAATGTAAATCTTAGCTTTCCTAAGAAAAAAATTAAAGTTTTCATTATTTAAAAAAGCCAATTTAGAATTAACTCCACGATTGAAAATATGATAAAATCGATCGGGTTCTAAATGGCTTTCTCTTATTCTCATATTGTATTTTTAAACTTTGTCAAAGATTTTCAACTTTGACAAAGTGTTACCCCATAAATTCCAACACAGCATCCGTAATATACTTCAACTGCTCTTCATCCAATTCCGTATGCATCGGAAGAGAAATTACCTGGTCTAAAAGTTTATCCGTATTTACAAAATCGGCATCATTGCTTTCCTGATAATATGCTTTTTGTTTTCTTAAAGCAACAGGATAATAGATCATTGCCGGAATTTCTTTTTCAGTAAGGAATTTCTGTAGTTCATTACGTTTTCCGTTCAGAATTCTCAAAGTGTACTGATGAAATACGTGTGTAGAATAATCTGCTCTTTTCGGAGTTAAAATATTTTCGTTTAGTGCAAAAGCTTCATCATAATAATCAGCTGCTTTTCTTCTGGCATCGTTATAAGAATCAAGATTCGGAAGTTTTTTTCTTAAAATCGCTGCCTGAATACTGTCTAATCTTGAGTTCACGCCCACTTCGTCATGATAATATCTTTCATACATTCCGTGGTTTACGATTCCTCTTAAACGATGAGCCAATTCATCATTATTGGTGAAAATTGCTCCTCCATCTCCATAACAACCTAAATTTTTAGATGGAAAGAAAGAAGTTGTTCCAACCGTAGACATTGTTCCGGCATGTCTTACTTCACCACTTGAAAAAGTATATTGAGAACCGATTGCCTGTGCATTATCTTCAACTACAAATAAATTATGTTCTTCAGCAATTTTCAGGATTTCCTCCATGTTTGCACATTGTCCGAAAATATGTACAGGAATAATTGCTTTTGTTTTTGGAGTAATTGCTTTTTTAATCGCTTCAGTCGAAATAGTAAATGTATCATAATCTACGTCTACCAATACAGATTTTAATTTTAATAAATGAATAACTTCTACTGTAGCTGCAAAGGTGAAATCAGCCGTGATAATTTCATCACCTTCCTGAAGATCCAAAGCCATCAAAGCAATTTGCAAAGCATCAGTTCCGTTTGCGCAAGGAATGACGTGTTTTACATCAAGATATGTTTCCATTTCGTTCTGGAAAGATTTTACTTCAGGTCCATTGATAAAAGCAGCAGAATCCATCACATTTAACACTGCATTGTCTACATCATTTTTTATTTTGTAATACTGACTTTGCAAGTCTACCATCTGTATCTTTTTCATACGTAAATTTTATTTTTTAAGTTTCAGCCAATCGCTTTTTATTTTAATTTTATTTTATCAAGCGATTTCTTAAACGAATATTTTCGTAAAAATAAGGAATTTAAAGTGCTATCAAAAATTTTATTGATTTTGTTTTATCTTTATACAAAATTATTCGATGAAAAAACTTTTACTCTTTTGTTTTTTAGCAGGTTACTCTACAGCTTTTGCACAGACAGAGCTTGTTTTCGTATATTTTACAGGAAAACCCAACAAAGCAGCTTTTTATGCCAATCCACTTTCTGAACTTACCCAAAAGTCGTTAAACAGGCGTACTGCATTAGGAATTGCATTAAATGACCAGGATGCTCCGATTGAGCAGTCTTATATTCAAAGTTTACAGAACTTAGGATTTACCATCACCGATTATTCAAAATGGCTGAACGGTGTTGCTGTAAATGCAAATCAAACACAGGTAAATCTTATTAAAGCGCAACCTTTTGTACAGTCTGTCGAAAGTTTTGCGAAAAACTCTTCTTTAGTTTTAAAAACCACTCAAACCAACAAGTGGGCAGATTTCGAACTGGCTCAAAAAAACATGACCGTTTTTAACTATGGATCAGGTTCAGAACAAATTGACCAAATTAATTTAAGACCGCTTCATCTTGCAGGCTATACCGGAACCGGAGTTTCGATTGCTGTTATTGACACCGGATTTCCTACGGTAAATACAGGAGCTGCCTTTTCCAGATTATGGACTAATAATAAGATAAAAG
>Ga0256791_1000682_pt1 | contig 11656 bp, 9 predicted proteins | sample MC6MC0942MT_FD_190188 | JGI IMG/M metagenome (GOLD analysis project Ga0256791, IMG submission 190188) | Metatranscriptome of enriched soil aggregate microbial communities from Iowa State University, Ames, United States - MC6-MC0942-MT... | ecosystem: Environmental > Terrestrial > Soil >...
CGGACTATTTTACCTCTTTCTTTTTGGAGGTTTGAGTACTATCTTGTGCTCGTATTACTGCTGGTTTTAGATTCGTTGAATCCTGTTTAACAGTTTTTTTATCGACCATGGGAGCAGTGTCCTTTTTTACTGATTTAGCTGTTGTTGCTTCAGGTTTGGCTGTTTTAGCATTACCATTTGTCTTGTCTGTAGTAACCTTCGCTCCAGATTTAGTATCGCTGGCCTTTTTTTGAAGGTTTTCCCTATCTTCTTTAGGCTTGGATTTCATTTTTCCGTTTTCTTCTGTCTCCTTCTCTGTCGGAGCGGTGAAAGAAGACTTGGAAAGATCACGTTTCCTATTTAATAGATCATCTTTGGATTTAGGACGATCCTCAGGACGCCATGTAAAGTTTGGTAAAAATTCCTTGTCCGCTGTAACTTCAGCAATCGGATAGACTTTTCCATCGACTTTTCGGATAGAAACATATTCTTGAAGTTTATTGTTCTCCATCAGAATTTTGAAACGGCTGCTTCGGTCATGAACGAGTTCTGTCGTTATATTGGTTTTCTCATCGATGTTATAGAAGATATTTTCGGCATTCCCATCAACAAAGAGGCGCTCCATACGGTTATTGGTAAAGAAACTGGTGATTTTTCGTCCTTTAATCTGATTAAATTTCAATGAATCACTAGTAGCATTGACCATAAATGCATTTCCAACCAATAGGGAGTTATCCAGTTTCTGATTTTTCACCTGTAGGAATATTGTATCGCCCGATATCTGCGAATTCTCAGCCCACATCATCGGTTTTCCCATTAACCTAAACATCGAATCTTGCATGCCATAATACATCGAATCAGCAACGGCTTGTAAGTCGGATTTAAATAGTCGCGCGTTATAGTAGGCTTTTAGAATCCTTGTTTTAGCCGTATCTTGGGATAGGGAATCCCTTTTTCCTTCTTGTGCATTTTTTAGCGCTGCGCCCATAATCTTATCTGATTCCCCGCCTTTAGGAATGATTGCTTTTTTACGCAAGACACTATCGGCTTTCAGGTTTTTCTCAATCTCGATGCGATTTTGATCACCTACTATTACCGGTTGTTTTTTTGGAATATGCTGTCTATTGGTTGTAACCGTATCTGATAATTTCTTGCCTACATTGTCAAGGACTGGTTTCTTGATTTCCTTTTTGTGCAAACTATCTATGCCTTTCTTAAGACTATCTGCTGCTTGTTGTAGGGTATTGGTTGAGTCAACATCTGAAGAAATGGAATCTTTATCGCCATAATCGACCTCATTGTCTTCTTCGATAGCCCCCCCTTCACGGTCTAATTTAAAATCTCGGGCAATATAATCTCGACGGAAGATCATTTGAGAGAATAGGGTATCAGCAGTCATAAAGACAGAGTCCATTTCGGCCTTTTCTTTTAAATTTTCATCCTTGCCGATGACATTTTTATTTTCCGTTAAACTCTTTTTAGAATCTTTATTGGCAGCAATTTCAGTTTTATTGTTTTTTTCCTTGTCCTTCTGCTCTTCTTTTTTTAGCTCTTTTTCGGACTTTTGCTGCACAGGCGAGAAGGATGAGACAGAATCTTTTTTGGTGGAATCTTTTTTCACCACGGAAACAACCAGCGGTTTATCGGTCATGGTGATGGATTCGTTTTTTCCATTATAGAGTCCATATCCACCATAAGCATAGAATTTATCCAGGGTATCTACAAAGACAACGTTTTTTACGGCTTTGCCGATGCCGACTTGTCTGTCATAGAAAAGGCTGTCCCCCTTAAGGAATTTAGTGCCTTCTGTATATAGGTTGTTTTTTGAAAAATAAGCCTGACCAGTTGCCATATGATAACGACCTTTTTCAGTATATAGATTTTCACCCTTGTTTCCTTTCATATTTGTAGGGCCGTAGAAATCCGTTATGCGGGTGTTGCCATTGTATTTCATGGAGTCTGTATAGACTTTAACATTGGTTGATCGGACAACAACTTTTTGATTAAAATAGGATTCGCCAGTATTTTCGAAATAAGTCGCGCGTTGACTGGTGATGGTGTCACTTCCGGAGAGAATACGTCCACCACTATAATAGTTTCCAATTTTACTACGCATGTTATAAACCAGATGGTCGGTGGTCAATATCGATCCACTAGTACTGACCATACGGACAGCTCCGGTCAATGTGGCTAACTGCATGGCCGCTTCATAATGCAGTTTATTGGAAAATATCTGTGTGCCATCAGGTTGGGTGATGATTACATTTCCATAGGCTTCAAAGAATTGACGACCTAGTTTATCATTATGTAAATACCCACTGTCAGACGATAGCGTCGAACCAACATGCTCATAAACCGGACGATAGAAAACAACGTTACCGTTTTTTCCAGTAATAATATGTGACGAAGAAAGTAACTTTAATTCGTCCTGTTTCTGCGCTTGGACCGTCAAGGCAGTTAAAATTAATACAATAAGGGTAAAAATGTATTGTCTCACAAGGGCAAAAATATGGATTTTAATTGCTACTTTATTGGATTTCACAAATTTTAAGATGTGAATTTGTCATTCGGACAAAATATACCGTAACTTTGTTATATGAATGTGCTGGAAAGATTAAAGGGATATATTGAAAAGGAGCATTTAATGATGCCTCATGACAAAATATTGCTTACAGTAAGTGGTGGGAAAGATTCGATGTTGATGGCACATTTATTTGCAAAAGCGGGCTTTAGGATCGCTATCGCACACTGTAACTTTCAGTTGCGTGGGGAAGACTCTGAATTGGATGAAGCCTTGGTTAGAAAGTTTGCATCTGATAACGGAATTCCAATATTTGTCAATCAATTTGATACTAAGACCTATGCCAAGGAAAATCAAATTTCTATCCAGATGGCTGCACGTGAACTCCGTTACACCTGGTTTGAGCAACTCCGGGAGGAACTTCAGTTTGACCGAATTGCTGTGGCTCAACACCTCAATGATCATATTGAAACCGTACTGTTAAATCTTTCACGTGGAACTGGATTACAAGGTCTTCAGGGAATTTTACCCTTAAGAGATCGTATCATTAGACCACTTTTATTTCTCAAAGCAAGTGAAATTGAATATTACGTTCAGGAATATGCTATTGCTTATCGGGATGATCAATCTAACTTTTCGACAAAGTATGCTCGCAATAAGATACGAATAGATATTATTCCTCATTTCAAAAAACTACAACCTGATTTTGAACAGATTTTTGAACAGAATATTACACACTTTAAGGAATCATATCTCTTGTTACAACAATTTGTCGAACCCATTCGTAACAAACTTTTTCAGACAACGGGCGATGGTTGGGTAGTACGTAAGGAGGACCTGGAAGAATATTTGAATAATTTACCTTTATTATACGAATTGTTCTCTGGTTTTAATTTTTCAAAAGCAGTGTTAAGTGATTTGCAACAGGCTTGGGCCAAGGAATCAGGTCGTATTTTTCAATCGGATTGTTACAATATGCTTTTGGATAGAAATGAACTTTTTATCAGAGAAAAGGAATTTATATCTTCGGACGAAGCAATAATCACCTCGGAAACATCAACCGTAGAGTGGAAGCATTATTGTTTCCATGCTGGGGTATCTACCGAGCTTACCATCACCAACAATAAAGAGATCGCAAAACTCGATTACGATCTGCTTGTCTTTCCTTTAACAATTCGTTCATGGAAGGTCGGGGATAGTTTTTATCCTTTAGGCATGGAAGGTCGGAAAAAATTGAGCGATTTTTTCATCAATAAAAAAATCAGCTTATTCGAAAAGGAAAATATTCCCATTGTGGTGAACGGTAATGGCGATATCCTTTGGCTAGCCAATTATCGTATGGATAATCGTTATAAGATTACCAGCAATACAAAAAAAGTCCTTACTTTAGTCTGTAAATGTGATTAAGGCTTAAGGCTACTATCCCAATACTAATAAAAGAAATGAAAGAAGGTGTACTCTATTCGGAAAATCAATATTTAGGACGTGACCGTGTTTGGATAAGCGTGCGTTTGGTACTTGTGCTATTCTGCTTTACGGCATTTTATCTAAACTTGGATCATTTGATCTCCAGTCAATTGTTTTTCATCGTCGGAGTTGGGATTATTATTACATCTATTGTGATGATGTATATGGTCTTGTTTCGAATTGAGGTATTTCAGGATCATATCTTGATTAGCGGTCTTTGGTCAACGCGAGTTGTGAAAATTGATCTGGCCTCCATCTCGAAGGTTGAAAAAGCTCCTTATAGTACATTCTTTTTTAATAATCCTGTTTATAATCTGCATACCAAAGGAAAGATTAAGTTTTTTGCGGGTGGGAAAAATGCTGTATATCTAACAGATAAAGATGGATTAACTTATGTGTTGGGGACTCAACGGCAAGAAGAGCTATACCGCACCATCATGGACACAAAAGGGAAATTGGGAAAGTCTTAAAATTTGTTAATATTTCTTATCTGACAATTTAAAGACAACAGTTTATCGAGTTATTGGTTAAATTTGAGAAAATAGCAACGAATTAACTATGGCATTTTTAAAATTTATACTTATTACAGTCGCTGTTTACTTTGTAGTAAGATTCTTATTCAAATTATTTTTACCGTTTGCAATGCGCAAAGCAGCTGAAAAGTTGATGAAAAAAGCGCAGGAACAGGGGGGAGCATATAGCGGACAGGGACAAGGTGGTGCTTTCTATTACGAATTCACTGGTCAAGGACAACAAGAAAATAAAAGATCCCAACCAGAGGGGAAAATTCAGGTTGACTATATTCCACCGAAGGAAACTCCAGAGCGTAAGGGGACAGAGACAGCTGGTGAGTTTGTCGATTTTGAGGAAATAAAATAATTTTTAGCGGTCCAAATAGCGTATCTTTGTGGCTATGTGGCTCAAGCAACTTTCTGTTCTAAATTTCAAGAATTACTCAGAATCTTCTTTGGAATTTCTCCCTGAAGTAAATGCTTTTACAGGGAATAATGGTGTTGGTAAAACCAATCTATTGGATGCGATCCACTACTTATCACTTTGTAAGAGCTATTTTAATCCTATTGATTCGCAACATATCAAATCTGGTAATGATTGGTTTATGGTGCAGGGAGAATTTGATAAGGAAGCGAATAGTGACGTTATTTCCTGCAGCCTAAAAAAGAATCAAAAAAAACAGTTTAAAAAAAATAAAAAAGATTATCCGCGATTGGCTGATCATATCGGACTTTTCCCTTTGGTCATGATATCACCCAATGATAGTGTAATCGTTACAGATGGCAGCGAAGAACGCCGAAAGTTTGTGGATAATGTGATTTCACAAACTGACAATAAATACCTAGATACCTTAATTATCTACAATAAGTTTCTGACCCAACGAAATAGCGTGCTGAAGCAAGCCCGTCAGACCAATATCTTGGATCTAGGCTTAATCGAAATTCTTAACTTTCAACTGGAGGAAGTCGGCAATATTATCTTTGAAAAGAGAAGATCATTTATGGCAGAGTTCCAACCAGAATTTGATCGACACTATCAATTCCTGACCGAAGATGCTGAATCGGTCCAACTACAGTATGAATCTCCTTTAATGTTAGATTCTTTCTTGAATATTTTGGAGAAGAACCTTGAGCGTGACCGTATGCTGGAACGCACCAGTCAGGGAATTCATAAGGATGATCTGATATTTACTATTCATGGTGGAATGCCACTGAAAAAATTTGGTTCACAGGGCCAGCAAAAATCATTTCTCATTGCTTTAAAACTTGCTCAATATTCTTATCTACAACAGAAAAAGGGATTCAAACCTTTGCTGCTCTTGGATGATATTTTTGATAAGCTAGACGATCGTCGTACCCATAAATTAATGCAGATGGTCTCTGAGGATGATTTTGGGCAAATTTTTCTAACGGATACAGATTCGAAAAGAATTCAACGAATCTTTAACGAAATCAACCGCCCTGTTCGTATATTTGGTATCGAAGGAGGACAAGTGAATGTATAAGAAGCAACCAACGAAAAAGAGCCTAGAATTTATTCGGTCAAGTGATGATATGACCATTAAGCAGGGGGTAGAACGCCTCCTTGAAGCTTACAAGCTGCGTCGAAAATTTGATGAGACCTCAATCGCTTCGGTATGGCCTCAGTTGATTGGTAAAGCAATTGCCAACCGTACGCAACAGCTTTATGTGCGAGACAAAAAGTTATTTGTGCGTGTGGAGTCTGCCGTCATTAAAAACGAACTGGCATTAATGCGTCGGCAAATCCTCGGAAGGGTAAACGAGTATGTAGGACACGTCATCATCGAAGAAGTCGTGATCTTGTAGTTTGCTTTCGTAGCTATGTTTAATCAATTGTTTGAAAACCTATTTCCTCTTCCCAAAACCACTCAAGAAAAATTGTTCGCAAGTTTCGAACAAATTAAACTCAAAAGAGGAGATTATCTTATCAAAGAAGGAGACTATTCTTCCAATTTATTTGTTATTGAATCAGGACTGATTCGTCAATATGCATGGAGTAAAAAAGGAGAATTTACACAGTGGATCGGTACTGCTAATCATTTTGTTACAGATCTCTCTTCTTTTATTTTTGATACCCCTTCTAAATGGAATTTTCAATGTATCAGTGACTGTCATTTGTACCGTTTATCAAAGTTAGATTATCAAAAGATGGAATCTGAGGTTATTGAATGGAATAAATTTGAAAAGGCATTTTTAGCAAAATGTTTCGGAGCGATGGAGCAACGAATTTCAGATTTTATTTGTTTGACAGCGGAAGAACGTTATCAACAGTATTTTGAGCAACATAAATTCCTATTCCATCAAGTATCACTTCAATATATTGCCTCGGTTTTGGGTATGAGCCCCGAAACACTCAGTCGTATCCGCGCAAAAATGAGTTCTTGATAAAAGTCAAGAGCTGTCTCCATTTTGTATCCTAGTTTTGTTTTATCTCCAATAGTAAGTGAGGGGCCTTTGCGCTTTGAATTGGGCGAGAATTTCTGTAATAAGGTATTCAATCTGAAAATGCCTTGTGCACACTCGTTTTCTGGAGTAATTCAATCCAATGAATCCATCTTGGGTATAGCAACCAATAAAGGCCATTCGGGTAAGCATGTGGGCATCATTAAACAGGGATAATAAATTATAAAACAATGAAAAAGATTGAGACAAGTACCATGATTAGAGCGACAGTCGCACAAGTATGGCAAGTATTGACAGATTTCAAAACTTATCCAGTGTGGAGTCCAACGATTAAAAGCTTTGAAAAGGACCCCGTATTGGGACAGCGTTGTTCAGTCATGCTAGAACAACCCGATGGTTTTAAAATAAAGATGAACCCACGTTTTTTGCGTATTGACTCCAACCGTGAGCTGCGTTGGAAAGGTGAGCTAATTATTCCTGGAATCTTTGATGGCGAACATTATTTTATATTGGAGCAAATGGAGGAGGGGCAGGTTCGACTCATTCAAGGTGAGCTGTTTTCGGGTTTATTAATCCCATTCTGCGGAAAGTTATTGTTGACAACGAGGCAGGGGTTTGAACTTTTCAATGCAGCATTGAAACAACGTGTGGAGTTGAATTGTTAACTTTCAACATTGTTATGTGAATTTGGATCTGTTATACACATCGTATTTCGATGGCAAAGAGCTTTTAAGCTTGTTATAAACATTTTTGTGTTGATAACCCTTTAGTTTTGCACATTTAGCGGTAGTTTTTAGATTTGCTTATTTATCTTATTCACATTTAGCTGTTGATAAGTGTAGGGTTATACACATTTTGGATCAATAGCTATATGTATATGTTCCATTTATTAACATTTCAGGTGTTAATAAGTGGTTGTTTTTGTGGAAAAGTGAGTTTTAAAATATCGGAAAGTAGATCTTATACACAAAATACCAACAATCTAATCTGGGCTGATCTTTGTTGGTTTGTTAAGATGTTTGTTGAAATGTTAAATAGTCCTGCGCTATTTGGAGAATACTAAATACTATAAGTATTGTTCCAAATCACCTTTTCCTTCACGAATAACATCAAAGGTTCCCTCTGTAAGGTCCACTACTGTTGAAGCGACATTGTCCCCATAGCCTCCGTCAATAACGGCATCCACGAGATCTTGGTATTTCTCATAGATCAATTCGGGATCCGTGGAGTATTCAATAATTTCGTCTTCATCGTGGATGGAAGTCGTCACAATCGGATTACCTAATTGTTTCACAATTTCCCGAACGATGTTATTGTCTGGCACACGAATACCCACAGTCTTCTTCTTCGAACTTAATAATTTGGGAACTTTGGTGGTAGCGTTGAAGATAAATGTAAAAGGTCCGGGTAATGCCTTCTTAAGGACACGAAAGACGGCGGTGTCAAAAGATTTGGTGTATTGTGAAATATCGGTCAGGTCGTAACAGATAAAAGAGAGGTTGGCTTTATCAGGTTTTAAGCCTCTGATCTCACAGACACGTTCAATTGCCTTTTGTTGTGTGATATCACAGCCTATACCGTAAACGGTATCTGTAGGGTAAATGATTACACCTCCACGTCTCAGGATGTCAACGGCCTGCGCTATGGCTTTTGGATTGGGATTGTCGTTATATATTTTGATGAGCATGTAGTAAATTAAAAAGTCAAAATTAAAAAATAGAGACATTCGTAAGCCAAAGGCTTATGTTTAGTGTTTAAAATCGAATATCTCAATACTCAAATCTAATATCTCTTAAAGAACAACAGCCAAAATATTTTGTTTTGGCTGTTGTTCTTTATATTAAAATTCTGCGTTTTTCGGTGTGCGAGGGAATGGTATTACGTCGCGGATATTTGTCATTCCGGTTGTGAATAATACCAAGCGCTCAAAGCCTACACCAAATCCTGAATGTGGCACTGAACCAAAGCGGCGTGTATCCAAGAACCATTCCATTTCTTCTGCTGGTATACCTACTTCGGCCATACGCGCTAATAGACGGTCAAGATTTTCCTCACGTTGTGAACCGCCGACCATTTCACCGATACCTGGGAAAAGAATATCCATGGCACGAACAGTATTGCGACCCTGAGCATCAGGCTCATTCTGCTTCATGTAGAAAGATTTGATCTCTCTTGGGTAATCAGTTAGGATAACAGGCTTTTTGAAGTGTTTTTCCACTAAATAGCGTTCATGTTCAGATTGCAGATCAGCTCCCCAGTCATCAATTAGATACTTGAATTGTTTCTTTTGGTTTGGCTTACTACGTTTTAGTATTTCAACAGCGTCAGTATAAGTTACACGTTCGAAATCATTTTCTAAGACAAAGTTCAGTTTTTCAACCAAATTTAATTCAGAACGTTCTGCTGCTGGTTTTGATTTCTCTTCTTCTAACAAACGGCTTTTCAAAAATTCGATTTCCTCAGGACAAGTTTCCAAAGCGTATTTAATCACGTATTTCAGCAAAGCTTCGGCTAAATCCATATTGTCTTCCAATTCATAGAAAGCCATTTCTGGTTCAATCATCCAGAATTCAGCCAAGTGACGCGTTGTATTCGAGTTTTCAGCTCTAAAGGTTGGCCCAAAAGTGTAGATGTTCCCAAAAGCCATTGCACCGAGCTCACCTTCCAATTGACCAGATACAGTAAGATTTGTGGATTTTCCGAAGAAATCTTCCTTGAAATCAATTTCGCCATTTTCTTTACGCGGCGGGTTGTTCAAATCTAAGGTAGTCACCTGAAACATTTCACCGGCACCTTCTGCATCAGAACCTGTGATAATCGGTGTATGCATGTACACAAAATCATTTTCTTGAAAAAATTTATGTACGGCGAAAGCTAAAGCGTTACGTACTTTGAATACCGCATTGAATGTGCCTGTACGAAAACGTAGGTGAGCAATTTCACGTAGAAATTCCAAACTGTGTTTTTTCGGTTGTAAAGGGTATTTTTCAGGATCTGAATCTCCTATAATGCTTACTTCAGTAGCTTTAACTTCTACCTTTTGTCCTTTACCTAGCGATTCTATCAATTGACCTTTTACACGAACTGCAGCTCCGGTAGTAATACGCTTTAGGATATCTTCAGGTGTATTTTCAAAATCGACTACTGCTTGAATATTATTGATTGACGAACCGTCATTAATTGCTATAAATTGATTGTTACGGAAAGTTCTTACCCAACCTTTAACAACGACCTCTTTGCCGAATTCTGTGGCATTCAATAGTTCCTTTATTCTTGTGTGTTCCATCTTAATTTTTGGAGAATGACTTGTAAAAGATGCTTTGTTAAAAAAGCAATACAAAAATAAGCTATTCTATTGGTTTATTGGGTATAAATGTTGATTTAATTCGCTGAATGAAGGATCAATAAGCTTCTAAACCTAGTTTTACCCGACCACTATTTGCGTCAAACTCAGCAAAAAATAGCTGCCTTGGGAGCAAAAAAAAAGCGGAACAACTGAGTTGTTCCGCTTTTAAGCTTTATGATGATTGAAGGAATTAACCTTTCAATACTTTAGTTACTAGTTCAGCAGCTTCTTTCAATAAGATTGCAGAATAAACTTGTAAGCCTGATTCATCGATTAATTTTTTCGCTTCTTCGGCATTTGTACCTTGAAGACGTACGATGATAGGAACAGGAATATTACCAATTTCACTGTAAGCATCAATGACACCTTGCGCTACACGGTCACAACGAACGATACCACCGAAGATGTTGATCAAGATTGCTTTTACATTAGGGTCTTTCAAAATGATATTGAAACCAGCTTTTACAGTTTCAGCATTTGCAGTACCACCAACATCTAAGAAGTTTGCAGGTTCACCACCAGCTAATTTGATGATATCCATTGTTGCCATTGCAAGACCAGCACCGTTTACCATACAACCTACGTTACCGTCAAGTTTAACATAGTTAAGGTTTGATTCACCAGCTTCAACTTCCGTTGGATCTTCTTCTGTTACATCGCGCATAGCTGCGTAATCAGGGTGACGGTACAATGCATTCTCGTCAAGATTTACTTTGGCATCAACTGCTAAGATCTTGTCATCAGAAGTTTTTAATACCGGATTGATCTCGAACATAGAAGAGTCAGTAGAATCGTATGCTTTGTAAAGTGCAGCAACGAATTTTACCATTTCTTTGTGTGCAGCACCAGAAAGACCTAGATTAAAAGCAATTTTACGTGCTTGGAATCCTTGTAAGCCTACTTTTGGATCGATTTCTTCTTTGAAAATCAAGTGCGGTGTTTTTTCTGCAACTTCTTCGATGTCCATACCACCTTCTGTAGAGTACATAACAATGTTACGTCCTGTAGCGCGGTCTAATAATACAGACATGTAGAATTCTTTTGTTTCGCTTTCACCTGGATAGTAAACGTCTTGAGCGACCAAAACTTTGTTTACTTTTTTACCTTCAGGTCCAGTTTGAGGCGTTACTAATTGCATACCAATGATGTCAGTTGCTTTTTGTTTGACTTCATCTAAGTTCTTAGCTAACTTGACACCACCACCTTTACCACGGCCACCAGCGTGAATTTGAGCTTTGACAACAACCCAGTCGGAATTGTAGTCTTCTTTCATTTTTTTAGCCGCTTCCACAGCTTGCTCTGGAGTATCTGCTACGATACCTTCCTGTACGCGCACACCAAAGCTCTTTAGTATTTGTTTTCCTTGATATTCGTGAATGTTCATTTGCAAAAATATTTGGCGTAAAA
>Ga0256791_1000684_pt1 | contig 11624 bp, 9 predicted proteins | sample MC6MC0942MT_FD_190188 | JGI IMG/M metagenome (GOLD analysis project Ga0256791, IMG submission 190188) | Metatranscriptome of enriched soil aggregate microbial communities from Iowa State University, Ames, United States - MC6-MC0942-MT... | ecosystem: Environmental > Terrestrial > Soil >...
AAAAAACACCATTCCTATTATAGATAGTTGCAGTCTCGATCTCAACAATAAAACAACTATCCATATTGATGACTTAAGTGAATACGTCATCAAACATGCGAATATGGTGTTTCCTCACAAGCACAATTTTTTTCATTTTGTATTATTTACGAAAGGTTCAGGTGATCACATCATCGATTTCAATCATTATAAAATTAAACCCTTTCAAATCTACTTCATGGCTCCGGGTCAAGTGCATACCTGGAATTTTGTCGGCGATGAAGGAGGCTATGTCGTCAATTTTTCGGTCGACTATTTCCAATCGTTTTTATTACGTACAGATTATCTGGAGCGTTTCAGTTTCCTACAGGGCAAAATTGAGCATTTAATTTTTGAACTGGAAGGACCTTGTCGTGCTCAGGCAACGAATATTCTGGATGAAATCTTATCGGCGAAGTCTAGCGGCCTATCCGAAGATTATATCCGTACACTGCTACTCCAATTTCTATTATATGTCTCCATTTGTTCAGAAAAGGAACAAAAAGACGGAAGCAATCCCTATAATCATAAAATATTCAATAGCTTTCAGCAATTGGTTGAACAACAGTTTAAATCTACCAAATTACCGAGTGTATATGCGGATCAACTATTTATCACCCCAAATCACCTGAATGCGATCTGTAAATCCTATATCGGTCAGTCCGCTGGGGAGATCATCCGCAACCGGATTGTCCTGGAAGCAAAGCGACTGTTAATTAATCGAAATTTAAATATCACTGAAATTGCAAATGAATTGCAGTTTAAGGACAACTCTTATTTCACCAAATTTTTTAAAAAATCCACTGATCTCACACCCGAGGAGTTCAGAAAACAACTATAACTATGGAAGAAGTTAAATACGAACTATCGGAATTCAAAGCCGCATGGCAAGCAAAATGTCCAAGATGTAGAGTCGGTCATGTCTACAAAGGCCCTGCCTATGGCCTAAAGGTACAAAAGATGAACAGTCATTGTGAATACTGTGGTCTCCGTTATGAGCGTGAGCCGGGTTATTTCTATGGTGCGATGTATGTCACCTATGCATTTGCCATCGCAGAGATGGTGACGGCCTGTATGGCAACTTACATCCTTACCGGCAATGATTCGTCCTTCATTCTTTATGCGACTGTTGCTATATTAAGTGTTGTATTAATGTCTCCTTTCAATTACCGATATTCACGTGTCATTTTGATGTATTGGCTGACGCCGGGATTGCGCTATGATCCCAATGTCAAAAAGAAGGAAGTTGATGTGAAAGCTTCTGCATAAACATCATTATCCTTATCTTTATGCTGATGAAGGATATCCTATATTTGGACAACAATGCAACCACCCGAATTTTGGATGAAGTATGGCAGGAGATGATCCCATATTTCATCCAAAATTATGCAAATGCGTCCAGTGTTTATCACCAGATGGGTAGAGCCGCAAATGCAGCGATTCAACAGAGCAGAGCGCAAGTCGCCGAGGCTTTACATTGTACGCCAAAGGAAATTTTTTTCAATTCCGGAGCTACCGAAAGCATCAATACCGTACTGCAGGGTGTATTTGATAAATACCGGTCTCAAGGAAATCATATCATTACAGCCACTACAGAGCATAAAGCAGTATTAAGCTGCTGTGAACAACTGAGCAAACAAGGGGCTCAAATCACCTATCTTCCCGTTGACAGTCAGGGGCACATAGTCTTGGATGATCTTAAAAATGCCATTACCGCCAAAACCATATTAATCTGTCTGATGGCTGCGAATAATGAGACTGGTGTACTGACTGAGATCGAACAGGTGGCCTCCATCTGCAATAAAGAAGATATTCTATTTTTTTGCGACGCCACACAAGCAATCGGAAAAGTTGCGATCGACCTCCAGCAGCTTCCTATTGATCTTTTATGTGTGAGTGCACATAAAATTCATGGCCCAAAAGGAATTGGTGCACTTTATATCCGACGCAAATCAAAGCCCATTCAGCTTACTTCATTAATTTTAGGTGGTGGTCAGGAGAATGGTTTTCGGGGGGGCACCTACAATGTTCCGGCCATCGTCGGCTTTGGAAAGGCGATCTCTATGCTAAACCCACAAGCCTATACAATCGTTCGGGCATATCGGGATCTATTGGAAGCCGAACTGGCTGATATTCCTGAAATTATTATACATGGGCAAAATACCCTCCGCCTACCGACGACAAGCTATATCAGTTTCAAGCATGTACTCGCAAGCGAGATTATGACCGCCTGTCCTACTTTGGCCCTGTCCTCCGGCTCCGCCTGTGTTACCGGATCAAGGGAACCCTCACATGTACTGCTCGCCATGGGTATATCCAAAGAAGATGCACTTTCTGCAATCAGATTTAGTCTAAGTATATTGACCACAGATGAAGAAATCCTACAATGCGCACAATTAATCAAAGAGGCTGTACAAAAAATAAGAGATCAATCGCCCATATGGCAACTTTATAAGGCTGGATTGATCAGTTAATTTATGACATTCTAAAAACTTAAGAGCAGACGAAATATAGCGATATTGTATGTATCTTTGTTGTAGACAAAGATACAACTATGATTACAGTTACTGATAAAGCAAAAACTCGTATCGAGGCAATCATGAAGGATGAGCAATATGACGACAATTACTTTGTGCGTGTTGCTGTAGAAAGTGGTGGTTGCTCAGGCTTAAGCTATAAACTGAATTTCGATAATGAGGAAAAAAAGGGAGACCAGTTTTTCGAAGATAAAGGAGTTAAAATCTGTTTGGATATCAAATCATTCCTCTATTTAGCGGGAACGGAACTTGATTACTCCGATGGGTTGGACGGAAAAGGATTTGAATTCCATAATCCAAATGCAAGCCGTACATGTGCCTGTGGCGAGAGTTTCTCGGTATAAGCGGATCCCATTCCATAAAATAAAAAAAGGTACTGTTTTAAATTCCAAATATTTAGACAAAAAAGTATTTTTGTAATCTAAAGAAGTTCAGCTTCTGAACTATCTAGTGTAGTCTCGGTTTTCGGACCGGGACTACTTACTTTATAATTTTCTATAAACACGGTATCATTTTTCCAAAGTGTATACATTAAGATTAATAATTTTCTCTGGATGGCCACCTGTCCGATCATTTTTGATGTTTTTTTCTGGATGATCCTCATGTAAGCTTCTTTTAGCAATGGATTGTATCTGCAGGATACCATAGCGGGGAAATACAGTGCATTCCTGATATATCTGTTCCCCTTTTTCGAGATCCTCGTTTTTCCTTTTACAGATGTCCCAGATTCCCGCTGAACAACATCATATCCAGCATAGCTGACAAGTTGTTTGGCGCTACTGAACTGTTCAAAACCCATTGTTTCGGCAAGAATGGTAACCATGGTGATCATTCCGATCCCCTTTATCGTTGCAAGCTTCTCAATTTTTCTATGGAGATCCACATCTGACTTTACCAGTCTGTTGATTTCCTTGATACATCTGGCAATCTCCTTATCTATCTCAGCAATAAGTTTTTTATTGCTTTTTTAGTATAAAGATCTGGATAGCATGCGAACAGTCCTTACTATGTTTGATGTTGCCTAATGCCGTTTTCTGCTCCTGCAGCTGGACATGGTATCTGGTTAGATTTCTCAGCTGCAATAAGACTGGTGGAGGAGGACTCCATCCTTTATGGATCCTTTCTACACCGAATTGACTCAGGATCCGCGCATCAACAGCATCCGTTTTGGTCTTGATATTGAGGCTCGAAAAATAGTGCTTTGACGTATTGGGAAGAACAACATGAACCCTTTTCTTAATCTTGTGCAGATGGTGGGCAAGGTTCTCATAATACACACCGGTAGCCTCCATCAAAAAAACAAGTTCTGCATCTCTCACAATGACTCCTTTGGACCAACGCAGAAACTGGTTGAATCCTTTGGTATCATTACTGAAATCCACTGTCTTGGAGAACGTTAATCCTCCATCATCTGAACGCTGACACACACATGCTGTAAATGTCGCTTTTGAGATATCTATCCCAATGCATTGTTTGCTAATAGCCATAGTCAAGAATTTAAATCGTATCGACTTAATCCTCCTTCGTCTATCCTTTTGTTTTATCCAGGCTCGAAATAGCGGCCTTAAGTACTGTTCAGACTCCTGAGAATATAATCGTGTGGACAATTCCTTTTTTACGGTATAACGATCTGTTTACCTAGCCCCAATTCGTCTCACACGAATAGCCAATACATTTTGCATAACAACAATATAATGACCTTTTTGTAATTCTCAGTAAAAATAAAAGCCCCAGATTTTTCTCCGAGGCTCTAATTATCAAAAATTATCTTTTACGGGCTACTTATTCCCAAATTAAGACTAGTGACCTTTCGGCTCCACATCTACACGTTTGATATCTGCCCCTAGTTTACGTAGACGCTCCTCGATATCTTGATATCCACGTTCGATCTGTTCGATATTATGGATCACAGATTTTCCTTTCGCCGATAATGCTGCGATCAATAAGGATACTCCTGCACGAATATCTGGAGATGTCATTTCGATACCTTTCAAAGAATGCGATTTATTCATACCAATTACTGTAGCACGATGTGGATCACACAAAATGATCTGTGCCCCCATATCGATCAATTTATCGACAAAGAACAATCTGCTTTCAAACATCTTTTGGTGAATCAATACATTGCCTTTCGCTTGTGTTGCTACCACGAGAATGATACTCAATAGATCCGGTGTAAACCCTGGCCATGGTGCATCCGAGATTGTCAAGATAGAACCATCTATAAAAGTATCAATTTCGTAAGAATCCTGCGCTGGAATAAAAATATCATCCCCACGCAATTCAAACTGAATACCCAAACGGGAGAATACCGATGGAATTACACCCAATTCTTGGAAACAAACATCTTTAATGGTAATTTCTGAGCCGGTCATTGCTGCTAAGCCTATAAAAGAGCCGATTTCGATCATATCAGGCAACATGCGATGTGATGTTCCACCAAGACGTTCTACCCCCTCAATGGTCAACAAATTGGATCCAATACCTGATATCTTAGCGCCCATGCGATTCAACATTTTACAAAGCTGTTGCAAATAAGGTTCACATGCAGCGTTGTAGATCGTTGTTACTCCTTTGGCCAATACAGCAGCCATAACGATATTTGCCGTACCAGTCACAGAAGCTTCATCCAATAAGATATAATTACCTTTTAACTCTGTTGCATCCACATTAAAGAAATGTGTGGCAGCATCGTAAACGAATTTAGCGCCTAGTTTTTCGAAACCTAGAAAGTGAGTATCCAAACGTCTACGGCCAATTTTATCACCTCCTGGTTTAGGGATGGCAGCCTTTCCGAATCGAGCCAGTAACGGCCCTACAATCATAATGGAACCACGTAAGCCGCCACCTTTTTCTTTAAATTCAGGTGATTGGAAATAATCTATATTAATATCTTTCGCTTCAAAAACGTACGTATCTTTATCTATTCGATCAATTTTAACACCCAATGCGGCCAACAAATCAATTAACTTATTGACATCCTTAATATCGGGAATATTACTGATGGTCATGGGTTCCTCAGTCAGTAAAACCGCTGACAGAATTTGTAAAGCTTCATTTTTTGCTCCCTGAGGAATAATCTCTCCCTTTAACGGTTTTCCACCGATTATTTCAAATGCATTCATTTATATAACTGATATCTTCTTATTACAACAAAACCCGACTCATAATTTAGCTTATGTCACTAAATGACATTCCGGGATTCTTAAAATCGACAAATTGTATTGAAAAAATTTTGTGGAACTGTCTAATCAACAATCCTGAGTCGTCTAGGATCCTATTGATCGATCAACTAAACCAGGACTGACAGACAAATCCATACTATAAATAAAGAAGGCAATTGTAAAGAAATCTATGAATCACTTCGCAATTGCCTGCTTCTTAAATCAAAAACTTAAAGAACTAGCCTCTTTTATTATTGTAATTATTTTGAGGTTTTCTATTTCTATTGTTGTTGTTATTATTGTTACTGCTATTGCTACCAAAGTTGTTACGCTTCATATTGTTATTGTTATTTGACATACGAGGCTTACCACTACCACCGCCGCCTTTCGACTGATAACCTGAAGAGCTATTATTGTTGCTATTGCTATTATTGTTTCCACCAGAGTTGCTCGTTGTAGGACCTTTGATACGATTTCCTGGAGGCGGGGTTTTAAAATCAAGTTTAGTCAATACCGTACCTTCAGGTAAAGTTAATTGATATCCTGACAATTCTTTCAGATCCTGAATAATCAATTCATCAGATACTGAATCCTTGTTCCAAGTGACGTATGCCATTTTCATAAAATTAGCGATGCCGATAACCATCTGCTCGCGCTTAGGTTCATCAGTTACCTTCAACGCCTTATCGATCATTTTCTCCACTGTAAATCCATAGTGTTTGAATTTAATCGAATGTTGCGGATAGCCTAAGTGTTCAACTTCGTGTTTAACACTTTTTGCTGTGGCAATAGGATATGGCGAGTCGATATCGAGCTTAAAATCAGAGATAATCTGTAAGTGATCCCAAAGTTTATGCTTAAAATCTGAAACGTCTCTTAAATGTGGATTCAACACTCCCATCATGTCGATCACGATCTGGGCATGTTTATTTCTTTCTTCCTTTGTGGGTAAACTACAGATGTAATCTACCATATTTTGCACATTGCGGCCATATTCTGCAAGGATCAATTTTGGCCTAGTGCTGTTGTAGTCAAAGTTCATATAGCTAATATAAGTACCTAATTAAACGGTTACGATCTCGTTTTGGTATTTTATTATTGAATTATTCTAAGTTTTGCAAATTTAAGCAACAATTGTTTCTGTCCCAACTCTTTAAAGAAAATAGTTGCTTTTATATCTCCTTTGTTTCCTTCGAGATTGACAACTTTACCAAATCCAAAGCGTTCATGTTCAACTTCCATGCCGACCTGAAGATTTGATGTGTCAGAAGGAGCAAAACCCGCAGTAGGTTTGTGGGCTTTTGGCAGTATAGACGTTGTTTTAACCATTGCTTTTGGCTTAGGTTTAGAAAACGTATCATCACTGTCCTTTTGTTGCCATGCAATTCGTTCGCCTTGAAAACTGCCGGCTGAGGCGGAAGTTTGTCGTGGTTTAAAATCCAATGCAAGACAAGCAGGATTCAATTCATCCAAAAAACGACTGGGTTCGCAATTATTCAACGTTCCCCAACGATATCGCGAAGTAGCATACGAAAGTAGTAATTTTTTTTCAGCTCTCGTAACAGCAACGTAAAAAAGTCTTCGTTCTTCCTCTAATTCTGTCCTGGAATTCAATGATAACTGAGACGGGAACAAGTTTTCTTCTAGACCTACGATAAAAACAACGGGAAATTCTAGTCCTTTAGAAGAGTGTATTGTCATCAAAGAAACTGTATCCGCATTTGGGTCTTTATCGTTGTCGTCATTGGTCAATAACGCGATATCCTGCATATAGATGTCGAGACCACGGTCTTCAATATCTTCCCTTTCAGAAAACTCTTTGATACCATTGAGTAGCTCCTGAATATTTTCATAACGTGCCAACCCTTCTACCGACTTATCCTCGTAAAGTTCTTTCAAGATACCACAATGCTGTGCAATATGCATGGCGGTATCAAATGCGTTGCTATTTTTAGCCAAAGCCTGAAAACTCTGTACCATCTGCGCAAAACCACCTACTGAGGTCGCACTACGACCATCCAGGAAATGAGCCGCATTGGCAACAACATCCCAAATACGATATTGATTTTGATCTGCAGCAATCATAATCTTTTCTATGGTTGTATCTCCGATTCCCCGCCGTGGGTAATTGATGACACGTTTCAATGCTTCCTCATCATTAGGATTGAAGGTAAGACGGAAATAAGCGATCAGATCTTTAATTTCCTTACGTTGGTAAAAGGATGTGCCACCATAGATCTTATAAGGTATATTGATCTTACGCAGTGCTTCCTCCATCGCACGTGATTGGGCATTGGTACGATAAAGAATCGCAAAATCTTTGTAATAGAGCCCCTTTAACGATTTTTCCTCAATGATCTGGTCCGCAACGATCTTCCCTTCTTCATTATCGGAAAAAGCACGTGAAACTTTTATTTTTTCTCCTTCTTCATTATCCGAAAAAACATTCTTTTCCAGCTGGTTCTGATTATTGGCGATCACCGAGTTTGCCGCATTTACAATCATTTTGGTGGATCTATAATTCTGCTCCAATTTGAAAATCTTCACGTCCGGATAATCTTTCTGAAAATTCAGAATATTCTGGATATTCGCTCCCCGAAAGGCATATATTGACTGCGCATCATCACCAACAACACAGATATTTTCATTGACTGCGGCCAGTCGTTTTACAATTAGATATTGAGAAAAGTTAGTATCCTGATACTCATCGACCATCAGGTAACGGAATTGATGTTGGTATTTGTGCAATACCTCTGGATGCTTATTCAATAGGACATTTGTCTTGAACAAGAGATCATCAAAATCCATAGCACCGGCGCGATAACAGCGTTGTGCATAGGTCATGTAAATCTGTCCCAATTGACCACGTCCATTCGAAATATCTTCGGCTAATATAGCTTCATTTTTATTGTATTCCTGTGGCGATATCAAGTTATTCTTGGCTTGTGATATCCGGCCATAAACATGATTGACGTTGTACAATTTGTCATCCAGATTCATCTCCTTTAGGATGGCACGCAGCAGACTTTTGGTATCGTCCGTATCGTAGATGGTAAAATTTCTAGGGTATCCTATTAGTTCAGCTTCTACGCGAAGTATCTTTGCGAACACCGAGTGGAATGTTCCCATCCAAATATTTTTCGCTTCACTCCCTACCACTGAAACAATACGCGCGCGCATCTCCTTTGCCGCTTTATTCGTAAATGTCAACACCAAGATATTGAATGGATCAACGCCTTTTTGAATCAAATGCGCGACACGATAAGTAATCACCCGTGTTTTTCCTGAACCAGCTCCTGCAACAATCATGACAGGGCCTTCTGTTTGCTCTACGGCTCCTCGTTGTGAAGGGTTTAAACCCGCTAAATAATCCAAATTAACTCCTTAAATTTTAAAACCTGAGAATAGGGTATAAAAGTACAAATTTCCAATTGATCACTAAGGCAATCACACCAATATTTTTGCACAAAAAAATCCGACAATTTAAAATCGTCGGATTTTTATAGTATCACTTGTGTTTAACCTCTGCTATTATAGTTTGGTGACTCTTTGGTAATAGAGATGTTATGTGGATGAGACTCTCTCAATCCAGCACCTGTAATACGAACGAATTGTGCATCTTGCAGTTTTTCGATCGTTGCAGCACCACAATAACCCATTGAAGCACGTAATCCACCGATATACTGATATACAACTTCAGCCAATGTACCTTTATAAGGCACACGTCCGACAATACCTTCAGGAACTAGCTTTTTGATATCATCTTCCACATCTTGGAAATAACGATCTTTAGAACCTTTTTCCATTGCTTCGATAGATCCCATACCACGGTATGATTTAAATTTACGTCCTTCGTACATGATAGTCTCTCCTGGAGCTTCCTCTACTCCGGCAAATAAAGATCCAGCCATAATTGTGCTTGCTCCAGCAGCGATAGCTTTTGCGATATCACCTGTTTGTTTGATACCACCATCAGCAATCAGAGGCACGCCTGTTCCTTTAAGTGCTTTAGCGACTTCATACACCGCATACAATTGAGGAACACCAACACCTGCAATAATACGGGTTGTACAGATTGAACCTGGTCCGATACCTACTTTTACAGCATCTGCACCAGCTTCAGCCAATGCTGTTGCGGCGGCTCCTGTTGCAATATTCCCTACGATCACCTGTAGTTCTGGAAACTTGGATTTCACCAATTTCAACTTGTCAATAACACCTTTAGAATGCCCATGTGCAGTATCTATGGTTACCACATCCACACCAGCTTTTACCAAAGCCTCAACCCTATCTAATGTATCTGGAGTAACACCCACTGCAGCACCTACTAATAAACGGCCGTGGCTATCTTTAGCTGCATTCGGATAATGCTTATATTTTTGGATATCCTTAAAGGTAATCAAACCCTTCAAGATACCTTCGTTGTTGACAACTGGAAGTTTCTCAATTTTTTCGTTCTGAAGAATTTCCTCTGCTTTCACCAAATCCGTTCCTTCGGGAGCAACAACAAGATTATCTTTCGTCATCAGCTCATTGATCGGACGAGTCATATCTTTTTGGAAACGAAGGTCACGATTGGTTACGATCCCCACTAATTGGCCTTTTTCATTAACCACTGGAATTCCCCCAATCTTATGTTCCTTCATAATATTAAAGGCATCACCAACAGTAGCATTAGCTAATAGTGTTACTGGATCTTGGATCATACCACTTTCAGAACGCTTTACTTTGCGTACTTCAGCAGCTTGCTCTGCAATAGTCATGTTCTTATGTAACATACCAATACCGCCCGCTTGTGCTATAGCAATTGCTAAATCAGCACCAGTTACCGTATCCATTGCCGCAGAAACCAATGGAATATTTAATTTGATTTTTTTTGTCAGCGAGGTACTCGTATCGACGTCACGTGGTAAAATTTCAGAATAAGCTGGAATTAATAAGACGTCATCGTAAGTGAGACCTTCTGCTACGAATTTTTGTGGATCTAATTGCATGGCAAATATGTATTGGGTTCTCTATTTGCCAGGCAAAATTAAGTATTTTTAGTGAAATATAAAAATTAATTTCACTAATTACATTTAAATGATTATCGTAACATGTAGTTAACAGCTCATTATCATTACCTTAATAATACATCCTTATCAGCCCGTCAATATTCTTGCATCGTACGTAACAACTTTTGGCAGGTTATTTGCATAAGATGTCTAAATTGAATTTATATAAAACACATATTATGAAAAAAGTATTACTATCGGTAGCAGCTGTTGCCATATTAGCTCTAGGAGCACAGGAGGCAAAAGCACAATCACCACAACGCGCTGCAATAGGTGTTGTATTTGATGGTACAGCAGGCGATTTATGGGGTGTTCAGTACAAACAGTCTATGGGAGGCGCAAACAATGGACAAGCGCAAATTATGTTCGATGACAATGTGGTTGCTGTAGGAGCAGATTACCAATATGCAAGACCATTTTCTGGTGCTAAAGGATTAGGTTGGTATGCAGGTGTTGGTGCTCAATTATCTTTTATTGATGCAGGTGATAATCAAACTTGGGTTGCACTTCGTCCTCAATTAGGTCTAGAATTTAAAATTCCAGCTGCACCTATTGGTTTTCACGCAGATTGGAAACCAGATTGGAGATTAAACCACGGTAATGATTTTGATGCTTCGACTTTTTCATTCGGTATCAAATACACTTTGAGATAATTAAAATCGTATATTTTAATAGAAAAAGCCTCCCAAACGGGAGGCTTTTTCTATTATATCGCATCCTTATATACTGTTCATTACAATTTAATCGCTTTTTATCATAAGCTTAATCAAATAAAGCTTTTCATTTTACAAAATTTTTATACCTTTGGCATTCTTGGAGAATTGTAATTTTCATACAAGAATGAGTTATCA
>Ga0256791_1000689_pt1 | contig 11592 bp, 10 predicted proteins | sample MC6MC0942MT_FD_190188 | JGI IMG/M metagenome (GOLD analysis project Ga0256791, IMG submission 190188) | Metatranscriptome of enriched soil aggregate microbial communities from Iowa State University, Ames, United States - MC6-MC0942-MT... | ecosystem: Environmental > Terrestrial > Soil >...
AACCTTCGCCAAACCGGCCGCAGGTGCACCCATACTGTTCTCCAATTCACCCTATTGTTGCCGAACAAATTGGCTTTGCGCTAGCGCAAACGTCGTGAGAACGAACGTAGCGAATCCAGTTCCGCGATGACGCACCCCAACGAAAGGAGAATAATAAAAACCGCTGTCTGAAGCGCCGGCTAAGGACAAGGGTCATAACCGGCGGCCCAGCTGCTCGTCGGGGGCATAGCCGAACCCATGCAATTTCCGCGGACGCTTCCCTCAATAGAGCTCTTTGCGGGGCTATCCTCGACAGACTTGGAACAGGTGCTGGCAACGGCGCGTATCCTCCACATGGCCAAGGAAACACGGATATTCAATCAAGGCGATGACGCCGACCGAGCCTACGTCCTACTCCGGGGCAGCGTTCGTATTTCGCAGTCGGGAAACGATGGCGATCAGGTGATCATCCGTTTTATCGGGCCTGGCGAGACGTTTGGTACCGTCGCGCTTTTTACCGACCGGCTTTACCCGGCGGATGCGGATGCGTTGGCCGAAGCCGTCATTGCAAGCTGGAGCGAGGATGCATTGCTCGGTTTTATGATCCGACATCCGCAAATCGCGGTGAACGTGATTCGCATCACGGGCAAGCGCCTGAAGGAAGCACAGGAACGCGTCCGCGAACTCTCGACGCAACGGGTCGAACAGCGCGTGGCTCGTGCCGTATTGCGGCTGGCGCAACAGGCTGGCCACCATACCGTGGATGGCACCGCGATCAAATTTCCTCTACCCCGTAAGGACGTCGCGGATATTTCCGGCACCACGCTCCACACAGCAAGTCGCATCCTGACCGCATGGGAGAAGGCTGGTCTTTTGACCAGCGAAAATCAGCGTTTGACGATCTGCAAACCCACAGAGATCAGCAAGATTGCTGATGGCTCAGCCAGTTAAGCGCCGACGCAACCCGCGCAGGGAATCGTGCAGCCTGACCGCGCAACTTTGCTGTGACGCAAAAGGTTGATACCGACAGCCGCGACTTGCCCGGCGGCGGGCATGAGATTTCAAGCAGCGATAGCGAAGTGAATTCGTATTCGATGCGTTCCTAGTCCGACGGCGGCGGTACCGACGTCAATGGCCGCGTCAACACATCGGTAGGTTACTCAGTGTTGAACCCTCTCTACAGTGATTTCTGGTCTTCCTCTGGCCAATGGGTTGCAACGCCCTATGGCATCTTCGGCACCAATGGCAGCTATGAAACGACGTTGAGCTGGAACGAATACCGCAACAGCGACGGCACCTGGACACCCCTCAATCTTAGTGGCTACACGCAGGCCGCGATGATCGGATTGGGCAGTACAGCATCAACTTCTCGACGAACGACGCGACACCTACCGGCAACGCCCCGAGCTTGCGGATGCGCCTTACGCCTGACAGCTATCTCGGCATTGGCACGGCAACACCCAGCGCCACCTTACCGTTGCCGGTTCTGTTTGGGGAAGCGGCGAAATTCAATCCGCGAACCTCAACGCCCTTCGCTCAGCGTAGGGAAATTATGGGTTCTTTATTCGCAATGACGGCAGCAACACGTATTTCCTGCTCAGCAACTCCGAAGATCAATACGGGACCTACAACAGCCTCCGCCCGTTGATGATCGATGATGGGACGGGCAACGCCTCCATCGGCACGTCGCTGACGACCAAGGACATCACCGCCAATGGCGCACTTTCAATAGGCTTCAACGCCATCACCATGACCAGCGGCACCGTCATCGACGCCGGCGGCGGATGGCACCGCAGCTACGGCAACACCGGCTGGTACAACGGCACCTACTTCGGGCTGGGCGCCGCGGCCAGATGCCCAAAGTGATGGATGCCGCGCCCTTTAGCGTTGGCATACCGCTGCCGGCGGCATGACGTAGACTTTGGGTCCGCGGAGGCGGATTCTGGCCGGACAGAGAGGCTCACATGCAGTGGCTTTGCATGAAGCTGGGTGCGACAGCAGTCATGCCGACTGGGACAGTTCACACGGAGCCCTACTGCTTGACGATCTTGAAGGTAGCCCACTCGTTCGCAATGGCGGAGCAAAGCCTTTGCCGGAAATGATTCTGAAGTGTGACTTGAAGGAACGTGCCCTCGTTTTAGGCGGCGGCGAGGGCAACGAGCTCCCCTCAGCGGAAGTTCATGAAGTGGGGTTTGTTGCGTTCGAGAAAGACACCTCACTGATCGTTGTAAGAGTGCGCTTGTTTGCGTCGCTGGGAACGCCCAGCCATCATATCGTCGTCGGTAGACGTCTCTAGATTCAGCCCATATCGATCTCTGCTCCCGTATAAGTTCTGCCAATGCTGGTGCAACCGCTCACGCTTGCAGCAGAATACGTCGTACTCGAAACAAGGCACGCTGACTCCAAACCGACACCGATGATTGTGAATGGGCGAGGCTGCTGCCATCTTCTCCACAACGGAGGCGTTCAGCAATGCAGAATGTCATGTCATTCGATGACGCGATAAAAGCCGCGAGCGACAAGAACTGTTCGTTGCTACTCGGTAATGGCTTCTCCGCCCATTACTTCAGCTATCGTTCGCTATTAGATAAAGCCGATCTCAAACCGGCTGATCCGGTTCGCATGCTGTTTGAGCGCCTTAGGACGGTAGATTTCGAAAGAGTGGTGAAGGCGCTTGAGGGTGCATCAAATGTCGAGACAGCTTATGGAAACGAGGACCACGCGAAACAATTGCTTAAAGATGCAGACCGTCTTCGGGAAGCATTAGTGCATGCGATTCGTGGTACGCACCCAGCGCATCGGGAAGAGATAGAAGATGTGGTACCAAGTTGCGTGTCATTTCTCTCTTTTTTCAATGAGGTTTTCACGCTCAACTACGATTTGCTTCTGAACTGGGTCTGTCTCTCCGATGAGGCGCGTCTTACGGATGGGTTCGGGTTAGGAGAAAAGCATAACGGATTTCAGGGGCCGTTTAAAAAGGATGCATATTGTCGGGTCTATAATCTTCATGGGGGGTTGCATTTATTTCGCAATGCTTCGGATGTTGTAAAAAGAATTGCTGGCGCAAATGGCGTCATCGATGCGATTGCGCAGACCATCACCGCCGGAAGGCGATTTCCGCTTTATGTCGCCGAAGGAACCTCTCCGGCCAAAATGGAGCGCATCAAGGCGAACAATTATCTCAGCCACTGCTACGAGAAGCTCGGAACGAGCACGGGCACTTTCTTCGTGTTCGGTCACTCAGCTGATTCGAACGATGCGCACATATACTACGCACTGTTTCGGTCAAAGATTACACATCTCTATTTCTGCGTTTATCAGCCGACAGGTGAAAAACTAAAAAGGATGAGCGGAGAGCTAGCACGTTACAAAGAGCGGGCAGGCTCCAACATCGACTACACTTTTGTCGACTCCGAGTCGGCGCACGTCTGGGACCGCGCGAAGCTTGAGAAGGTGCGTCCCGCTGCGGAGCTACAGCGTAGGAAATAACGAGCAGGCTACATAAATGGCGCGAAGCGCAAAGATTGGTCAACCCTTATCAAGTTCAATCAACCTCGAGGCCGCTTGGCTCGTCTTTGAGAATGGCCGCTACCCGGCGCACAATGCCCAGGATCAGCCCTGCTCTAAAAGCATTCAGTAGCGTGCCTTCCGAGAAGCGATCCTGTCGGATCAAGGCCGTGATCAAGTACAAGAGTTGCATTGGCTCCGCCCGCGCAAGTGCAGACGGATCGCCGCTGCATAGTGCTTGTGCATCTTCCGATCAGCCCCACGATACCCAATGGAAGCCGCACAATACCCAGCCGCGTTCGTAGGCGGGTCGCGACGAACGCCTCGGCGACGTCGTTGAGCACCACATATGGCATGATGATGGACCCTGAATCCGTCTTCTGAGCGGAACGAATGTCGCCTAGCCAGAAATCAGGGTCTTCCAAATCTGGAAGATAGCAGGTCATCTCCTGAAGACGCTGCACTAGATCGGGTGGCTCAGGAATCTTTTGTACATCTCTGGTCGTCATCTCGGATGGCGGTCCTCTGCATCCTTACGGGCGAGAAACTGACATCAGAGGGCGAGATGCTAGCTCGCCGCCACCGCTCAACGGCGCACGTCGGCCGCTACGAATGCGTACTTTGCAGCAGAAGTCGAGGGGCCTTCTTTGCGTCAGCCCAGATTCCGCTTATTGCGTCTCGCTTGAAATATCATTCACTATCGGTATGTCCACGTTGTAACCTGAGCGATGGATTCAAAGATTGCGTCCGCTCCAAGGCCGACGTCGCAATGCAGAGTTAGCGGACGTTGGCCGGATTACCCAAGTGTTAGCTCGCTCCTCAGGTGACGATGTCCGGAGTTCTGCGGTAAGCGGACCGAGATGCTTTTTCCATTTTGGGCCAGAAGCGGCTTCACAATGCGGTCGCGCGCCGGGTGGCTGTCGCGTGGGAAGACGTCCGTGCATGGACGCAGCGGCTTCACTTGCCTCTTCGTGCATCAGTAATTACATAGCGAATGTACTGCAAACGTCCGGTCACTCCGACCCATACGGCACGTCGATTCAGGGAACTCGCGAAAATGCGATACGAAAAGGGTCGAAAGGAAGCTACGCATCAACGGATTATCGAAGTTGCATCGCAAGAATTTCGGAAGCACGGGATTGCTGCCGCCGGGCTGGCGGGCATCATGGAGCAAGCTGGTCTCACAATAGGAGCTTTCTATCCGAATTTCGATTCCAAGGCGGAACTCGTTAGCGAAACGCTGACCTACGTGCTCAATCAACAGCACGTTAAATTGAGTGAAATTATTGAGAGTGGCGGTGGCTTGGAAGCCGGTATTCGCAGCTATCTGAGTAAAGAGCATCTAGCCAATGCTCAGCAAGGCTGCCCCTCCGCGGCCTTGCTTCCCGAGGTTGCGCGACAAGCGAACAACGCTCGGACTGCTTATAAGGACGGGCTGCTTCCATTTATTGCGATGCTTGCAGAGCAGTTGCCTGAGGGTGGTTCTAAAGCCTCGAACGGGCGTGCCATTGCGTTGTTCGGCTTGCTCGTGGGCACGCTTCAGATCGCTCGTGCAATGCCTGACGCTGCGCTTGCGGGACGTGTCCTTGAGGAAGGTATTGAAGCCGCATTGAAACTCGCTGGAGTTCGCAGTTCGCGTGTCGCGAGACCAGCAGCAAAAGCCGCGCACAAGCTTCAAAAGAGATCAGATCCACGAAAATAGGCTCCGAGGCCCTTGCCTCGGCATGGTTGCAGCAGGCGAGTTCAACGGCTGCATAGCTGGCTGGCTCAAACGATGAAGCCTCGCCGATTCCGGTCCATAACCTTCGGCAACCCGTGTTTCCCGGCAACCAGTCAGACGTCAGCTTTGCATGTATTGCATTATGATCACTACTATGCATTATAGTCGCTATCCAATGCCTCGATGCGACCGGCACCTGGCATGTGGCAAAGCACAAGGAGTCGCCCGCATGTCGTCCACGGAAATTGGAAAAGCTGGAGTTGACAAGTCGCATACAGGCCAAGACCTGCCGTCGGTCGATAGGCGAGTTCTCATGAAGGGTGTTGCAGCTATGACATTGGTAAGCGCGGGAATCACGAACAGCGCATCGGCACATGCAGGCAGCGAGGTTCATGAGATGGGCGTGCGCGATGCTGCTTCGGCGATCAGAAATGGTGAGATCACCTCGGAAGCGTACGCGACCAAGTTGCTGCAGCGCGCCCGTGACCACGCGGACCTGGGAGCTTTCATTACTATCGACGACGGGACGGTCCTGCAGGCCGCGAGGGCTGCGGATAAAGACAGGTCCACTGGGAAGATTGCGCCACTGCTCGGCGTGCCAGTGGCTGTGAAAGACAGCTACATGACTGAGGATCTTCCAACGACTTTCGGGACCGCGGTCTTGAACACGTTCAGACCCGGCCAGGATGCGCCGGTCGTCAAATCCATCAGAGGCGCCGGAGGTGTCGTGTTCGGCAAGAACAACCTCGTGGAGATGTCGTACGGTTTGACCGGCGCCAATGCCCATCACGGGCAACCCAAGAACCCCTACAACAAGGCTCATGTGACGGGCGGCTCGTCGAGCGGCGCGGGGGCTTCTGTGGCGGCCAGGCTCGTCCCGGCCGCGCTTGGCGGAGACACCGTGGGTTCAATCCGCGTTCCTGCATCACTTTGCGGAGTGGTGGGCTTCAAGCCGACACAGGGCCGTTGGTCGGGCGATCGCGTTGCGCCGATTTCCGGCACGCTGGATACGACCGGCGTTCTGGCGCGGAGCGTCGGCGACTGTGCGTTGATCGACGCGGTTGTTACCAAAGCGTCCTTTCCGGCACCGATATCTCAGACCGACCTGAAAGGCATCAGACTTGGCTATGCGCCGAGGCTGCATCTGGATGTGATTGACGCTGACGTCGAGAAATTGTTCAGGGAAACGCTTTCAAAGTTGAAAGACGCTGGCGCCGAGATTGTCGAAATCGACCTCGGTCAAGACTTTGCGACGATTGCGGAGCGAGCCACTTGGGGTATCTTTTTTCACGAGACGAAACCGGCAATCTCGGATTTTTTGAAGGTGAATAATGTTCCAGTCACATTCGAACAGATTTATGAGGATCTGACCCCGGAAATCAAAGATGCCTGGTCGACGTTCGTGATGCCGAGCGGCGCAAAGTACGCCGGCGAAGAAGCCTATCAAGATTTCTTGACGCGGGACCGGCCAGAACTGAAGCGTCGCTACGGCGAAGCATTTGCGAAAGTGAATGCGCTCATATTCCCCACCACACCCTGTACCGCTCCACGTATCGATACACAGTGGGAGTTCCCGGTCGCTGGCAAGAATACGTCTTACCTCGTTCTCGCAAAAAATACGTTTGCGACCAACTGCGCAGACCTGCCCGGCATAAGCATCCCCATGGGACTAACTGCGAATAATCTGCCTGTTGGCATGGAGATCGATGCGGGCTCTGGTCGCGACGCGGGTTTGTTTGAAATAGCGCGACGAGTTGAAGCCGTCATCGGGTCAATTCCTCCTCCTGCGTGAGTCGGAATACGGCTTTCTTCAATCCCCTAGGAGGTCGGAGGCCGCGGAAGCTATCCGGCACTGGCTGAGAAGATCGCGCTATTGGACGGTGCCATCGAGATCGTTGAGAGATTCACATCTAACGTTTGACGCGACGCCCCACATACCGGTCATGGTCGGCGACGCAGCCAGCGCCGCCGACCATGTTTAGCTTGGAGTACGCTTTTGGGATTAAGCAATCTTGGGATCTTTCCAATCGCGTCCGATGGCTACTCCGCGGGTTCCCCTTCCTGAATCCGCCGTTCTGCCAGCTCCAAGACCGTCTCACCGGTGTCGCGCAGAATTCCGAGCTGACCAGTGATCTCGTGGTACCGACGCAGAATGACGTCGACATAGCGCGGATCAAGCTCGAGGCCCCGACAGCAGCGACCTGTCTTTTCGGCAGCGATGAGCATCGAACCCGAGCCTAGAAACGGATCGAGCACGACGTCATCCCGGTTGGTCATGTCGAGAAGCGCGTCTTCGAGCATTGCGACCGGCTTGACGGTCGGATGCTCTTTCAGTCCACGGCGGGCGTCGGAGCCCAGGCTCGACGCGCCGGGGTAGGTCCAGGTGTTCGAACGCCAGCGCCCGTGCTTGCCAAGTTCGACGTTGTTGACGTGTGGAGCGGTGCCGCTCTTGAACAGCGGCAACAGCTCGTGCTGCGAGCGATACTGGCTGCCCATGCCGGCGTTGGTCTTGACCCAAACGATGAGATTCATCGGCTTCAGGCCGAGCGCGGTCGCTGCAGCGTGGACCGTCGGGTAACCGCGCCAGTCAATGAAGGTACCGAACAGGGCCCCGTCGCAAAGGTGAGGCAGGCAGGCCGCCATCCAGGCGTCATTGAAGACGTAGAACTCCCGATCCGTCATCTCGCCGCTCGCCATGACGAACTCACGATGGGCACCTCGGGTGACGTTGCCACGAATTTCGACGTTGTACGGTTCGTCGCTTAGCAGAAGCTGGGCTCGGTCCTCATGCATCAGACGTTCGAGGACGCGAGGGTCGGTGGCATCGCCGCAGATGATCTCGTGACGACCAAGGACAAAGTGATCACCAACACGCGCGACTGCCTGAACATCTGGCTCTGGTGCAAGCGGTCCTGGTTCGACGGCAGCGACTTCGTCGTCGAAAAGGATCTGGTCCATCTCCGGCAGCGAAAAGCCGACGATCTCAATCGGCGCGTCTTCGAGAATGAGTTCTTCGAACTCGACCTTTAACTCATCGAGATCCCACTGGCCTTTCTCGCCAAGACGGTTGACCGCCAATCGGAGCAGTCGCTGCTCGGCAGATGAGAGATGATCAATTCTGATCGCCGGGACCGATGCTAAGCCGATCAGGCGTGCCGCATCGACCCTCGTCTCACCATCCAAGATGAGATTGTCCTTTCCGATTAGAACCGGATCGCAAAATCCGAGCTCGCTGATTGCCGCCGCTACTTCACGCACATGCGCGGGATCTTTCTTCCGCACTTTGCGAGACGCAGCCTTGATGTCATCAATGGAGATCTGGAAGAGTTCGAGACGTGGCAAGACGTCATTGCGTACCTTGCGCGGTGCCGCGGCCGGTTTCGCTATGCGGGTTAGGCTTTCGCGCCGACTCCGATTCTTGGTCTTAAGCTGTTCGATGAGAGGGCTGTGGTCATTCGGCTTACTGCAGCCACTGGTCGTCATGTTGGAACTCCGTAACTAATTGAGATTATCCGTTATCGTCTGTAGTCAACCAGACGACGCGGCCCGATGCTGGTGAGGCGATAGACAGGAGGGCTGCGGAAGTGCGACTTCGGCACGATGCCGCCGGCCTTCCGAACGAGTTCTGGGGCATGCCGGAGAAACTGGCTTACAGCGTCGAGCTGATCATCGTGCCCCGTCCCGTTGTTCGGGAACGCCATGTACTCGTTGCGGTACGCAGGCAGCCACGGCGCGGATGCTGGGATCAAAACATCGCCGGCCTCGATCATGTGCACGATCTCGTAGAAGCGATGCTCCTTCGATTTTTTGGGATGAGACCGACTAATGTTGTTGAACCCGTATTCCCGGGTCAACATCCTATGCACAGCGTCACCTGAACCATCAGCGGTCTCGATGATGCTCCATGCGGGCTTGTCTGTCGTCATCTTGTGTTTGACGAACTGGATCACCTGCGTGACGTCGTACTGCACGCGATAGACATCGAGCATATAATATTTGTCTTCATCGTAGCCGAACTTGATCCCGACGGTGTAGTCGCCTCCGCCGGGCGTCCGAGCGACGTCCCAACTTTGGAAGATCAACAGATTCTTGGGCGGGGTCTCGAAGCGTTTGTGTATCGAAAAATCAAGCGCGCCGCCGCCATCGGGGAGTGGGTCTTGCAGATACTGTGCGCTAAAATCCGCAGGCCCCATCGCGCGTTTGCGGGCATTCAACTCCTCACGATTGAGGAGAGCCTCGTGCAGGACCTCGTCGGCGCGAAAAGTATGTGATCGTCCACCGCCGAGATCGAACGTCCGATCCACTTGGGCGATTGCGGGTATCGCCAGGACATCCATCTCAAAGTTGCGGGCGATCCTTGCCATCGGATCGTCGACGTGAAGTCGCTGGCCGATCACGATGACACTGCTTTCGTTAGGGCGGTTGAGACGCGTCAACAGGGTTCGGAAAAACCAGTCGGTCCGATCCTGATGAACCTTCAGATTGTGCGCGTCGTTGGCGTCGACGATATCGTCGGCGATGATGACGTTGCCACCAAGCCCGGTTATGCCGCCCTCTGCCGAGGCCGCGCGACGAGACCCGTTGGCGGTTGTTTTTAATAGTGGCTCCGTATTCTTATTGAGCTTCGTATTTGGGAACGCGTACGCATACCAATCGGACTCCATGAGCTTGCGGCAGTCGTCCGAAAGCTGGCGGGCGAGTGTGGCCCCGTAGCTTGCGCACAGGATATGCAAGCTGGGGTTACGACCGAGCAGATAGGCTGGGAGGCAGACCGAGAAGACGAAGGATTTGAGGGACCGAGGGGGCAACGCGACCATCACTCGCCGGATCTCGCGGTCGACAATCTGACGCGCGAGTTCGGCGAGCGTCTCCAAATGCCAGTTCATAGCGAGGGTCTGGCCGGGATGGAGGTAAGCAAAGGCCCATTCGACGAACAGAAGGAAGTCCTTCGAGATAAGGTGGACGAATTGCGCCTGCTCATTGTTAGGCTTGCTTGTCATCGCCGGCCCCCCTTATCAGCAAGTGTTTCGAGCAGGCGCCGTGCATTTCGTTCCAAGATCTCCTTCTGCTGATCTGTGAGCGCGTGACCGGCATCGGCCACCTCTTCCGCACCGATCGCCAGCATCAACGGGATCAGGCGTCCGAACGCCTTGTCGTCGCCTTTGAGGGCTTTACCCACAAACTGCTTCACCATCGCCTGCTGTTTGGTGACGGTTTTGGTTCTACCGGCTTCTTGTATCTTGATAGTCGACTTCAGTTCGGTTGCGAGCAGAGTCTTAAGACCGAGCGCGCCCTTCGGCCGACCTGCCGGGTTTCCGGATACGCCCTTCTTGAACTGGCTATGTTTGGGCGGACACTTGTTGCCAACATTTGGGGAGCGGCCCGTCTCATCCGGGGGGCGCCGGTCGGGCTTCGTCGGGTGTTCTTTCGGCATTGCGGTCCATCTCGATCCGTCCGCGACAAGCCAAAAAGAAAAGGCGACGTGGCGGGACTTGCTGCGGCATCGGAAACCTCAGGACTCGAGCGGACCGGCACGCTACACGTGCCGACAGAACGATCTATTGTCTGAAGCTTCACGAGAGACCATCAGCTCAAGGCTGGATCGCGTTTCTCCACCATTGGTGGACACGGTCACGGGAGATAAATCATACCGCGCTCTCGGGTACGTAATTACGCGATAGGCTATTGCTGAAGCAACAGGAATTTTTTGGCTCCGGAGCGAGTTGGTCGTTCGCCAGGTCGAGTTCGAGGATGAGCATCTGGGGCAATCGCTCCTGAACAGGGCAACTCCACGCCTGTTCAGCTGGCCTACGCTCCCTGTTATGGTTTGCTACGAATGCATCGTAAGCTCAGGAAAACGCGTAGATTTCACGGTTCACGCAGATTGACGGGTGTGGAATTTCTGCATTCTCCCTGTTTTTTGCCCTGTTAGCAGGGAGCGGACCGCGGAGACCGGTTCGCAGATGACTGAGTCCACCGCCAATTCTAAATTATCATTTAAAAGCAATTAGTTATGTAGCATAATGAGGGATTCGAACTCTCTCCTATAACCTATTCATTGCAGGACGACTTCACGTCGCCTCACGGAACGTCAGATTGATGCGGTAACGTCCTGTCGCCGGATGGGCCCCATCCTTCAACGTATCGATGCCATGGAATGCCAGTCGAGATGGTCCTCCCCAGACTGCGACGTCGCCATGTTCCAACATTATGCGTTGTACTTTATCTGTTCGCTTCAGGCCGCCGAACAGAAATTTGGCAGGCAGCCCAAGTGACACGGAGACGATTGGAGCCTCGAAGTTCCGCTCATTTCTGTCTTGATGCAGCGTGAGGCGCGCGCCCGGATCGTAGCGATTGATCAGGCACGCATCCGGCGCAAAACGCGG
>Ga0256791_1000696_pt1 | contig 11519 bp, 7 predicted proteins | sample MC6MC0942MT_FD_190188 | JGI IMG/M metagenome (GOLD analysis project Ga0256791, IMG submission 190188) | Metatranscriptome of enriched soil aggregate microbial communities from Iowa State University, Ames, United States - MC6-MC0942-MT... | ecosystem: Environmental > Terrestrial > Soil >...
GATCAACGTCTAAAAATAGTGTATCGGGACGAAAATCATCAATAAATTTGTGTTATTTCTTTTTTAAGAATGCATTCAATAGACCGGTCGCCAATTTCCCTAAAAGTTTGACCCCTTCTCTTGCGAGTGTCGTTGTCGCGGTACGCTGCGCAGCTTCTAATGGCGTCTGTCTTCTTGATGTAGGTCGATCAGCTTTGGCAGCTTCTTTTTCCGCAGCCGCACGCTGTTCTTCCTGCTGTACAACCTGCATTTTCTCATCGATCATCTCAGCGGCAGACCGATTTTCCTGTCTTTCCTGATATTTTGCCTTTAAGTCAGATTGATTAATAATTTGATTGATTGTCGCATCGTCTGCGGGGCCCATTACAGCACGGGCTGGTACCAAATGGGTTGCCACCACTTCTGTAGGAATACCTTTATCATTCAGTACCGTAATTAAGGCTTGACCGGTACCCAAAGAAGTCAAAATCTGATCAATCTCATAGAAGTCCGATTTAGGGTAGGTTTTCACTGTTTTTTTTAGATTTTCAGCATCATTCGGTGTAAAGGCTCGCAAAGCATGTTGTACCCTATTTCCCAATTGGGCCAATACCGATTCCGGAACATCTGTCGGAGACTGTGTACAGAAAAATACGCCGATTCCTTTGGAGCGGATAAGACGGATAATCTGATCCACCTGGGTTAAAAAGGCTTTGGAAGCTCCGTTAAAAAGAAGATGTGCTTCGTCAAAGAAAAATACCAGTTTCGGCTGATCCAAATCCCCCACTTCGGGCATATTCTTAAATAGCTGGGCGAGCAGACTCAACAAAAATGTAGAATAGAGCACTGGTTGATCCTGTACGTCCGAAATGTTCAGTAAACTGATTATACCCTTTCCGTCAACTTTCTGAAATAAGTCATTGATATCGAACTCCTTTTCTCCAAAGATATGTGCCAATCCCTGTTGCTCTAGGGCGACGATCTTACGCAAAATCGTTCCTGAACTTGCGGAACTGATCTTACCATAGTCATTTTTGATTTCCTCGCTTCCGGGACCGTCAGAAAGATAAGTTAACAACTTTTTGGTATCTGTAAAGTCTATTAATGGCATCTGATGATCTTGCGCATATTTAAACATCGCTGCCAAAACCCCGGTCTGAGTTTCATTCAATTCCAGGATCCTTCCCAACAAGACAGGTCCAAAATCATCGATCGTAATGCGCATCGGAATCCCCTTGTTTCCTGACAAGGAATAGAGCTCAACAGGAAAACTCGCTGGTTGGAAGGGTACTCCTACCGCATTTCCACGATCCAACAGTGCCTGATTGGTCATTCCTGGCACAGCAAGACCAGATAGATCACCTTTTACATCCAACATAAATACCGACACAGATGCGTCTGATAATTGCTCAGCAATCAATTGTAGCGTCCTGGTTTTACCTGTCCCTGTAGCACCGGCAATCAGCCCGTGGCGATTCATCATTTTCAGTGCCAGATTGACCTTTGCATCCGCTAAAATTTCACTATTCAAAATACCCGCTCCCAAATATATAAAAGCCCCCTTGGGGTTATAAGAAGACTGAACCTTCTCGATAAATTGTTCTTTATTTGCCATAGAAAAGGCTTAATATTTATAGTTCATAAATGCTATTGAAAACTCTACAAAAAATAATCTTTTCGTCACAATTTCGTGCCAAAATTCATTTTTTATGCACTTTTAATTTGAAATTAACATAGAATTGCTATTTTTACCATGTAAAACAACACTATTAAAGGTACTAAAAAATGTTAAATAAGAGATTTAGATTTGTGGCAGCATTCTTATGTGCGATCATCTTTTTCACAAAGATGGCCATCTCTATATCGCCTATTTTTTCCAACAGCTTAGACCAGAATACCATTTTACAAATTGTTTTACAAATAGAAATCGAGAACAATAATGGCGCAAGCACTGATACGCTTGAAACTGCCTCAAAATTTTTCAATACAAAAACAGACGAACCCATTGTATTCGAGACTACCATTGTTGAGAACCAAGGAAAACAAAAGAATTACCTTAAAAACGAGAAAAGCATTTTAGCTTTCCATCCTACGGTTCCAACGCCGCCTCCTAACTGTTAATAAAGGCATCCCTTTATGGATGTATTCAAATTGTCCCCATACTGAATCCCAGTATGCGGTTTCTTATTGATTTCTTCTGAAAGTACAACGCTCCTTAGCATCTAATACCCTTCAATTTGGTATCTATTGCTGTTGTTGCAGGTGGCTTCAGGAAGATTTATTATACAGATAAACACAAATTTTATGTTTGGAACTCGTACGTCGGCTTTTCTGAAACTTTCGAAAAGAGACTTAAAATATGATTTCCCTGCTAGTGTTGTGGTGTTTTTGGTGGCACTTCCATTATGTTTGGGAATTGCAATGGCCTCAGGTGCGCCATTGTTTGCAGGATTATTGACTGGTGTAATTGGTGGAATCGTTGTTGCTTCAATCAGTAAATCACCACTCAGTGTCAGTGGGCCAGCTGCTGGCCTCACAGTTATCGTTCTAGGAGCTATCCAGAGCCTAGGCGCCTATGAAACCTTTCTCCTTGCGGTTGTCATCGCAGGTGTTGTACAAGTAATTCTCGGTATTCTAAAAGCGGGTATGATCGGAAATTATTTCCCTTCCGCAGTCATCGTCGGCATGTTGGCCGCGATCGGTATTACCATTATCATGAAACAAATCCCTTTGGCCTTGGGATTGATCGAGACACACGCTTTTGAGCTAGACAATGGGCACGGCATAGGTGCATATTTTGACACCGTTGCCTCAGCCATCAATTTTGGTGCATTGATTATCTGTGCCCTATCGTTAGCCATTCTGATCTTTTGGCCAGCAATCCCTAAATTGAATAAAGTGCCTGCTCCGCTGGTAGTCGTTATTGTCGGGGTCGCTTTGGCTTATCTTTTTAATGGCTCCTTTTTTCAATTACACGATAAACAATTTGTACTTGTGCCAATTGTAGGGTCGTTTGCAGAGTTTACAGGTTTATTCACATTACCTGACTTCACCCAGATCGTCAATAAGGATGTTTGGATCGCGGCATTTACCATTGCCATTATTGCCAGTTTGGAGACCTTATTGAGTATTGAAGCAGTAGACAAGATTGATCCATATAAACGCAATACACCAACCAACCGCGAACTGGTTGCTCAGGGAATCGGTAATATGACAAGTGGACTCTTAGGTGGACTGCCATTAACCTCAGTTATCGTACGGTCATCAGCCAATGTCAATGCTGGTGGAAAGACCAGACAGTCTGCAATCTTACACGGTATCTGGCTGCTCGTTGCCATGTTGGCTATTCCAACAATGTTAAATATGATTCCGCTAGCATGTCTTGCCGCAATACTTTTACATACAGGGTATAAATTAGCTAAACCAAGCTTATTTACCTCAATGTATCGAAAAGGTCTGGATCAATTCATTCCGTTTTTCGTGACTATTGTCGCTATCGTATTTACCGACTTATTAATGGGTGTTGGAATTGGAATCGTTGTGGCGACATTCTATATTCTAAGAGCAAATATGAAAAATGCTTTTAAATATAATATTGAAAAGGACAACGAAGAGGATAAGGCTGTCATTGTATTAGCAGAGGAAGTTTCATTTTTGAACAAGGTTCCTATCCAGCAGAAACTATATAGTTTACCAAAATCGGTCAGTAAGATCCGTATAGATGGGACATTCAGTAAATTTATCGACAAGGATGTTATCGAAGTCATTAAAGACTTTGAACAGAACGCAAAAAGTAAAGGCAAGGAGATCGAACTTTTACAGGTCGTTTATAAAAAATAAAGTTGTTTCCAGTAAACAATAAACTAAGAAATTTGTATTATTTTATCAAAAAAAGAGCTCTAGAGCAAAGTGATATTAAAAAAGGAATATGGAAAATAAAGATTTAAAAACAGGATTTGACAATATTATTAAGGGAAATCAGGAATGGATGGATTTTGTGAAGAATGACACGACAGGACGTTTCCAACAACTTGCAAAAGGTCAAAATCCTGAAATTCTTTGGATCGGCTGTGCAGACAGCCGTGTACCAGCCAACGAGTTGACCGGTACAAAACCAGGTGAGGTCTTTGTACACCGTAATATCGCCAATATGGTTATCCACTCAGACATGAGTTTATTAAGTGTCCTAGATTATGCCGTCAATGTATTAAAAGTACAACAGGTCATTGTAGCTGGACATTATGGTTGTGGTGGGGTTGCTGCATCTTTAAGTCGCAATCAATATGGTATCATTGATAACTGGTTAGGTCACATCAAAGATGTATACCGTTTGCATAGCGAAGAGATAGATAGCATCGAAGATAACGAAAAGAAAGTAGACCGCTTAGTTGAACTCAATGTCAAAGAACAGGTTTTTAATCTTTGTTCTACTTCCATCATTCAAAATGCATGGAAAAATGGTCAGGCACTAGCTGTGCATGGTATGGTAATCAATATCGGAACAGGTCAATTGATTGATCAAAGTTGTACATTTACAAGCAATGAATCCCTTGGAAAGGTGTTCGCTTTCAAATAGTAACAAATCAGTAAAAAGGGACGGATCTTCGTCCCTTTTTTATTTCAAGTTATCACTACCCTCTCAATCACAACTAAAGTAGGTATTTTTCGGTTGATTACCGGCTCAGACTAAGCTGAATATCTATCATCTCCTAGCTAATATCTCGCTTCTAATAATTAACTTTGTATTATGAGTGAAGAAAAATCATTAAATTTTATCGAGGAAATTGTCGAAGAAGATCTTCGTACAGGAAAACATGGCGGGCGTGTATTGACACGTTTTCCTCCTGAGCCAAATGGTTACCTCCACATTGGTCACGCCAAATCCATCTGCTTAAATTTTGGATTAGCACAGCAGTATAACGGCAAGACTAATCTACGTTTTGATGACACTAACCCTGTCACTGAGGATACCGAGTATGTTGAAAGCATTAAAAAAGATATTCAATGGCTAGGATTCCAGTGGACGGAAGAATTATATACTTCGGATTATTTTGAAACACTTTACAGCTACGCTGTTGAGCTCATAAAAAAAGGTTTAGCGTACGTGGACGATAGCACAGCGGAAGAAATTGCTGCAGCAAAAGGTACGCCCACAGAACCCGGTGTTCCGACACCTTATCGCGCCCGATCTATAGACGAAAATCTGACCCTATTCGCAGATATGCGAGCTGGGAAATATAAGGATGGGGAGAAAGTGCTCCGTGCAAAAATAGATTTGGCTAGTCCAAATATGCACCTGCGTGATCCTTTGTTATATCGCATCAAACATGCCCACCATCACCGGACAGGCAATCAATGGTGCATCTACCCAATGTATGATTTTGCACATGGTCAATCGGATTCAATTGAGAAAATCACACATTCGATCTGTACCCTTGAATTTATCCCACACCGTCCTCTTTATGATTGGTGTATCGATAAACTGGAAATTTTCCCGTCCAAACAATATGAATTTGCACGCTTAAACATGACTTACACGGTCATGAGCAAACGAAAATTATTGCAATTGGTCAATGATAAATTTGTTGAAAGCTGGGATGACCCTCGTATGCCAACGATCTCCGGTTTGAGAAGAAGAGGATATACACCGGCAAGTATTCGCAACTTCTGCGATAAGATCGGAGTTCAAAAACGTGAAAATATGATAGACGTCAGTCTGTTGGAGTTCTGTATCCGGGAGGATCTCAACAAAACTGCTTGGCGTAGAATGGCTGTCCTTGATCCGATCAAATTAGTGATCACAAACTATCCGGATGGTCAAATGGAAGATTTAGTCGGTGAGAATAACCCTGAAGTGGAAGGCGGTGAAGGTACTCGGATTATACCTTTTTCCAAAGAACTTTGGATAGAACGTGAAGATTTTATGGAAGATGCTCCAAAAAAATTCTTCCGTCTCGGTCCAGGACTTTCGGTTCGTCTAAAACACGCTTATATTGTTACCTGTAACGATTTTGTCAAAGATGAAAATGGAAAGGTAACAGAAGTACATTGTACCTACGTACCTAATTCTAAATCAGGTGAAGATACATCCGGATTAAAAGTAAAAGGAACAATCCATTGGATTTCTGTTCCTCATGCAAAGGAAGCTGAAGTAAGATTATACGACAGGTTGTTCAATGATGAAAACCCTGCAGCAGCTGAAAATTTCAAAGATTCTATCAATCCTGAAAGTTTACATGTGATTGAACATGCGTATATCGAGCCCGATCTGGCTACTGCTACACCTGGAAAAGGGTATCAATTCATACGTTTAGGTTATTTTACATTAGACACACATTCCACTCCAGAACACCTGGTCTTTAACCGTACAGTTACGTTAAAAGATTCTTGGGGGAAAGAAGTGAAGAAAAATGGATAAGTAAACGATTACATAAAAAACAAAAGGTCGGAATTGTTTCCGACCTTTTGTTTTTTATATCGTAAAATAACATTCCTTTTTAATCAGCCGACTCTCTCTTTCTAAACATACATAGACAACACGGCTTGTCCATATTTTGGGGAACAGCAAATGATAAAGGTACATCTTTTCTGTTAACCAATAAATTATTTCATTCAGTTTTTAACTTGATTATCGTCATTCACTCAATGCCATAAAACAAATAGTTTTACTGCAAACAAATACCATTAACGATATGAAAAAGTTACTATTTCTTGCTCTCGCACTTACATTTGGCGCTTTAAATTTACAGGCACAGAATATTCCCGAGCAACGCTGGCAGATGCGCCTTAGAGGAGTCGCGGTAATGCCCAACGAATCGGCCAATATCAGCGCTATTGGTGGCGACATTGCGATCAACACAAAATTTATCCCAGAACTAGATTTCACTTATTTCTTTACCAAAAATATCGCCGCGGAGCTGATTTTAGGAACAACGAAACACAAGGTCAATACCGTTGGTTCCGACTTAAGTGCCATTGGTGGTAACACCTCAGCAAATGTAGATTTAGGTAGTGTATGGCTCCTGCCGCCGACCTTGACAGCGCAATATCATTTTCTTCCGGATGGAAACCTCAGACCCTATGTAGGTGCAGGGGTAAACTACACAATTTTCTATAGTGCAAATGAACGCCCCACGGTCAAGAACGTAAAGTATGATAATGCGTTTGGATTTGCCACACAACTTGGTATTGATGTCAGACTTTCAGAAAAATATTTCCTGAATTTAGATGCTAAGTATATCCTTTTGAAGACGGATGTTCAAGTGGATGCTTCCAACTTGGCTCCAAACTTATCAATACCGGCAAACGTTGATATCAACCCCTTTCTTTTGGGGGTTGGGTTTGGCATGAAGTTCTAGCATTTCTTTAAGCTCCCTATATAAAATGAGGCACCTTCTGATCGTTCAAAAGGTGCTTCTGAATTTCTATTCTATACCATACCATTGCTGATACTGCTTCTTAAGCCCCTCAACACGTGCCAGTCGCTTGCTATCATTGGCTGCCAATAAGATATCTCGATAACGATCGACCGAGTCTAGTGCCGTCTGCATATCGTTCCATTCAAAGCCTAGATTTTTCTTATCCAATACCAGCTGATGCAGGTATTCCATATTTTGTGAGACATAGTCCAAATTTCGATCGACTACGTTTCCAGCTAGATGTCCCTGTCCGGAACGATATAGGCTATCAATGATATCTACATAATTAATCGCATCCGACATCGCATATACACGATCAGGCAATTGGTCGTATGCTTTCTTGGCCACTTCACCAGCTTGTTTAACCTGTCCCTTTTCCAACAGCAACCGTGCTGTCTTTCCAAAAATATCCCGCGCATACATACTCGAGAAGCGAAAGGAATCCGTATCTAAATATTTTGCATTCTTGGTATTTCCCCAATTATATTTATGCATGATATTATTATATAAGGCTTCCACGTTAACCAAAGCTGACATCTCGCCAGCAGTCGCCTGCTTTTCATTGGTCACAGCAACTGGCATTAACCTTGAAGCGAATCCCTCGTTGACAAGGTATTTGTCCAACCCCAACTTAATATCACTGGGGAGCATATTCGAAAAATAGATTGGTCGATCCCAATGATTATTTTCAAGGAGGGACAACAAGGTCAGATCCGATCGGGATAAGTGGTCAGCTGGGATTTCCCATTCCATTGTTGAAACGACCGCATCGTGAAAATAAGCTGGCACGGCATTCTTTTTCAAGATCTCGGCTTTGTTAATAGCCAATTTAACCTTCTTAGTCGGAAAATAATTCTCCAGATTTCCCGAATTCAGCTGTACTTTATAATCTGGATCATCGGAAGTGACAAACTGCAATAACTGCTGAATATCCACGGCTTCATCCAACTGTCTATCCACAAAAGGGATATAATCGCGGATACCCTTTTTTGTCTTTTCGGCTGGGATCGCAATCGGAAGTCCTGCTGCTTTATACGTTGCTTTCTTGGCCTGTTGCATATACCAATCTCCAGTTAAGTAACTTAGCACAACAATTCGTACATCGGGACGAACTCCTTCCACTTCCTGCAGATACCATAATGGAAAAGTATCGTGATCGCCATAGGTAAACAAGATTGAATTTGGTGCACAGGTTTCAAGGTAATTACGGGCCACATCCCGAGCCAAGGATTTCTCGGAACGATTATGATCATCCCAATTTTGATGTGCCAGAATAATTGGTCCACCCAACAGCGCAAAAGATAATCCCGTAGCCATGGCATAGCGGTTATTGAGAAAACGTTTTAAAAAGCGCATCAGTGCAATTGTACCCAGTCCGATCCAGATCGCAAAAGCATAGAAAGATCCTGCATAAGCATAATCACGTTCACGGGGTTGCAGTGGTGTCTGATTGAGATATACAACAATCGCTACACCCGTAAAAACAAACAGCAAAGTCAACACCAAAGTGTAGGGTTTATTGTTTTTATACAACCAGATCGCTCCAGCTATCCCCAATAACAAAGGCAAGAAAAAGTATGTATTTCGGCTGGGATCATGTTGCTGTGACTCCGAAAGATCATGTTGCCCACCAAGGCGCCAATTATCTAGCGTTTTCACTCCTGAGAGCCAATTGCCCTCCGTGTAGGATCCATAGCCTTGCTTGTCATTCTGCCGGCCAACAAAATTCCATAAGAAGTAACGGGCATACATTTCTCCCAATTGAAAATTAAAGAAAAACTCAAAGTTATCGGAGAACTGTGGTCTTTCGCCCTCTTTCAACTTGAGATAACTTCTATAGTAGGCTTGATGATTTGCATCCTGGCTATAGATACGTGGAAAAAATGTTTCGCGATCAAATGTATACTTATCAACCTGTGTAAATGCCGTGTAATTGGATTCATCTTTCCGATAACTGGTCTTGCTTTGGACATCCACAGCCCTTGAATCATAATATGGACCTTTGACCAGAGGCTCTCGCGTATACTGCTCCCGCCCTAAGTAACCCAAAAACGAAAAGACATTATCAGGCGCATTGTTATTTAAGGATGGATTTGCCTTTCCACGGATCAGCACCATGGTATAAGAACTATAACCAAACAGAATAAAGCAAAATACCAATAAAGCTGTATTTAACGTATACATGCGTTTTCTATGGGAATAAAAAAGACCATATACAATTGAGCCAGCGAAAAGTAGACATAACAAAAGAATTCCTGTACCAAATCCCAGTCCAAAAGAATTCACAAACACTAGATCTATTTTGGAAGCAAAACCGATCAGCCACTGAATAACGCCCCAAAGGATTGCTGCAAGAACCAATATCCCTAATAAAAATGCCTTTATAATACCTTTAAAATTAATTTCTGAAGTCCTTTTAAAATACACCACCATGGCTATGGCCGGAATAGCCAAAAGATTTAACAGGTGGACTCCGATCGAAAGCCCCATGACGAAAGCGATAAAAATCAGCCAGCGGTCACTTCCATTCTGATCCGCACGCACTTCCCATTTAAAAATCGCCCAGAAAACCACGGCTGTACAAAGTGAGGACATCGCATACACTTCGGATTCTACGGCCGAATACCAGAAGGTATCACTGAAACTAAAGGCCATAGCCCCCACTGTACCCGCTCCAAAGATCTGTAAATAGTAAGAAAAAGCAGATTGCTGTGGCTTCTTTACAATCTTCCGAGCAATCGCTGTGATTGTCCAAAATAAAAATGTCACCGTCAGACCGCTACAGACTGCCGAACCAATATTCATCCAGTAGGCGACCTGCCCTGTATTACCGAAAGCCAGATTGGAAAAAACATTCTGAATAAGTAAAAATAGCGGAGCGCCAGGTTGATGTGCCACCTCAAGTTTATACGCACAGGCGATAAATTCACCACAATCCCACCAGCTCACGGTCTTTTCGACAGTAGCGATGTAGACAAAAGTAGCAATGAGGCCACAGGCCAAACCAAATCGTGAGTTTAATTTATTATACATCATAAGGACAATTGGTGTATATCTTATTTTTTTAGTGCTTTAAATTAAATAGTTATCTCGATTTAAAAATGTTAATTAACACTATTTAACACTACTGTCTAACTAAAAATATTTTTTGAAAAAGACCGCTTCTATAGTGACAAGAGAAATGCTGATTTTAAAAGCAGGGATAATGGCATACTTCATCCCATAAGCTACATTGGCCATGGAGTAAATGCGATTCATTTCACAGGTCCAAAACGGTATATCCGCTATAGGTTCAATAAAAAAGCGAGGGAAAATCCCTCGCTTCTCTTATATTTTTTAGGCTAACTTCTCGACAATCTTTTTCGTTGGCCCAGGATTACTCATGGTATAAAAGTGCAATACTGGCGCACCAAATTTAATCAGTTCCTGACATTGCTGCACAAGCCATTCTTCGCCTACTTGCCTTACATCAGCATTAGTTTTACATGCTGCAACTGCATCACTCAATTCCTCAGGAATATCCAGGTGGAAAATTCTTGGCAAAGTAACCAATTGTTTTTTGGTCGTCAATGGTTTTAGGCCTGGAATGATAGGCACATGGATTCCATTGTCACGGCATTTGGTTACGAATTCCTTATATTTCTCCACGTTAAAGAACATTTGAGTTACAATAAACTCAGCACCCATATCCACTTTTTGCTTCAGATATTTAAAATCAGTATTGAAATTAGGGGATTCAAAGTGTTTCTCAGGGTATCCTGCGACACCAATACAAAAATCGGTTTTTTCAGATGTGATAATATCTTCGTGGAGGTACTTCCCTTTATTCATATCCGTTACCTGTTCCAATAGATCCGTTGCAAAAGCGTGTCCGCCTTCACTTGGAATAAAATCAGCATCTCCTTTACGTGCATCACCTCGTAATACCAATACGTTATCGATACCCAAGAAATTTAAGTCGATCAGAGCATTTTCAGTTTCCTCTTTGGTAAAGCCACCACATATCAGATGGGGTACTGCGTCCACTTTATACTTATTCATGATCGCAGCGCATATCGCCACTGTTCCTGGTCGCTTGCGATAAGATACACGTTCCAACAGCCCACTTGCATGTTCCTTATA